>WFLX010119154.1_pt1 | contig 14300 bp, 11 predicted proteins | sample 4967041 | NCBI WGS metagenome assembly WFLX01 (sample SAMN12857096, study PRJNA449069) | gut metagenome | isolation source: stool from male and female vole | host: Microtus ochrogaster | place: USA:Florida | collected 2017
GGTGATGACGCTGATTGCGGTTTGCGGGAAAATATCGAGAGCCCGACGCATGTGAGCAGGGCGTTGAGAAGCAGCAGCTCGAAACTCATCTCGTAGCTGAACGAACTGTGAAGCCATGATTTTATGAGCATGCACAGTAGCGGAGCGGCGATGCACACCACCGGCACCATGCGGTCCTGGACTTGGCGGCGTGAGAACATGCCGAATGTGAAGAGCCCCAGGATGGGACCGTAAGTGTAGGATGCGAGGGTGTAGACGGCGCTGATGGCGTCCTCCTCGCTTATCATGTAGAAGATGATGATGACTGAAGCCATTGTCAATGCCATGGCGGCATGAACGAGCTTTCGGGTAGAAGCGAGGCGAGTCTCATCTTTCGACGTTGCGTTGAGGATATCTACTGAAAATGAGGTGGTGAGCGAAACCATCGCCGATCCTGCGGCGGAATATGCCGCAGCTACCAGTCCGATGACAAACATTATTCCTACCACAGGCGGCAGTGAGGGGTGGGCGGCAACAAGCCCGAATATCTCATCGCTTTTATCAGGCATTTCCAGCCCGGGCATGCGGTCGATGTAGATGACGAGCATGGTGCCGAGAATCAGGAACAGCCCGATGACGAAAAACTGCATTATGCCGCTGGTGATCATGTTCTTCTGGCTTGAAAGGGAGTCGCGGCAAGCGAGATGGCGTTGCATCATGTCCTGGTCGAGCCCGTTGATGGCTATAGCCATGAAGATGCCGGCGATGAACTGTTTCCAGAAGTAGGTGCCCTTTGCGGGGTCGTCGAAATGGAAGATGCGGAACGACTCATGCCCCGTCACTTCGCGGTAAAGATCAGCTGGGGTGAAATTGAGGTTTACGGCAATGAAATAGACGCATAGAGCAGCCGACACCACAAGGCAGAAGCTCTTGAACGCGTCGGTCCAAATGAGCGACTTCACTCCGCCGCGGAAGGTGTAGAGCCACACCAACGCCACGGTCACCGTTACGTTGACCCAGAACGGGATGCCGAGCGGACCGCATACAAGAGTTTGGAGAACGATGCACACGACAAAGAAGCGCACGGCGGCTCCAAGCATTTTTGACACGAAGAAGAACCATGCGCCGGTGCGGTAAGTGTTAATTCCGAACCGTTCGCCGAGATAACCGTAGATAGAGATGAGATTGCGGCGGTAGAAGAGCGGCACGAGAAGAAACGCTATCACGCCATAGCCCACGATGAAGCCGAGCACCATCTGGAGGTAGCTGAATCCCTTGTCGGCGACCATGCCGGGAACGCTGATGAAAGTGACTCCTGAAATCGCTGCCCCGACAGTGGCTATCGCTACCACCGGCCAGGGAGCGCGCCGGTTGCCGGTGAAGAAGCCGTTGTTGTCGGTGCTGCGCGACGATAGCCAGCTGATGGCTATGATGACGGTCACGTAGGCGAAAAAGGCTAAAAGTATTGTTGCGGGGGTCATTGTAATGGATATAGAAGGTAATGAGAACGGAGCGTTTTGAATGAATCGACTTCGTTTTTCCAGCTTGCCTTGATTTCTTGGGCGCTTTTTCCCGACTCGATCATTTTGCGTGTCTGCTCATTGCCGATAAGTTTGTCGAAAAATGAGTTGAAGAATGTGCTTTTGCCTGCCGTCATGTTGCTGTAAGCGTCGATTATATAGCTCAGGTCGACACCTGCGTCGATTACCGAATCGGTGTCGGCGTCGCGCAGATCCACTCCGTGACACAATTTACCGAGCAATGGGGGATTCTTCGCGCCGGCGACGCTTTTTGGAGTGAATGAAAACCCTCGGTCGCGCATTGACGGATGCCCGTAGGTCATGAACGGGAAATCGGTGCCCCTGCCAACGCTTGCGACAGTTCCCTCGAAGTAACATAGCGAGGGGTAAAGGTAGATGGCTTTCATGCCGCGCAGATTGGGTGAGGGAGCCACCGGGAGCTGATAACGGGAGGCGTGGGTGTAATTTTCCACGGGGATAACGGTAAGGTCGGCTTTTAATCCGTCTTTGAGCCATCCTTCGCCATTAGCCATTTCGGCGATTTCGCCCATCGTTAGTCCGTGAAGCACCGGAACCGGGATTCGTCCTACGCCGCTTCTCAATTTCATGTCGAGCACGGGACCGTCGACGGTCATGCCCAGCGGGTTGGGTCGGTCGAGAATGACTATTTTTTTGCCCGTGGAGGCTGCGGCTTCCATCGCTTCGATCATTGTGATGTGGTAAGTGTAGAATCGCGCCCCCACGTCCTGGAGGTCGACGACTATCGCGTCGATCNAGTCGGTCACTTCGCGCGNTATGCCTCGCTTGCCGCCTGAATAGNGCGATTTCACGGGCAGTNCNGTAATCTCGTCAATGCCGCTTTTCACGTGTTGTCCCGCATCGGCTGTNCCGCGGAATCCGTGTTCGGGTGAAAGCAGTGTTACCACGTTTATTCCGTTTTCAAGCATCACGTCGACAGTATGCTTATCGCCGACGGTGCCGGTGTGGTTCGACAGGAGAGCCACCCGCTTTCCTTGCAGCAAGTGCTTGTAAAGCTCGATACGAGCCGCTGCGGGGCGTATTTCTTTCTCTCCCTCGGCGGGAGTGGGAGCTTCGGTTGCGGTTTCGGTTGCGGCGCGTGAGCCGCATGATGTGGCTTGCGGCGCTCCGATGAGAAGCATGAAGATGTATAGGAGTTGTCTTATCGTGTTGAAGTTCATAGTGCAAATATACGCTTTTCTATGGAGAAGTGGAGCTATTTAGCGCATTTTGACAACATGCGGTGCCCTATGCGGCAATAAAGGCATTTCTTCGCCTCGCAATATTCTCTTCTGAGTTGGATGAGCGCTTGCGAGGTCCATGCGTCGGGGCAGTCGACTCCCCTGGAGGTGAAGAGCGCGACGATTGAATTGTTTTCAGGTTTGAGTTCCTGGAACAGCGAGATGGNGCNGGCGCTCAGTTCGCNGTTGTCGATCGCTGTGGCGTAGGCGTGCATCAGCGGAATCACNACGTTTATTGCAAGGATGGAGATAGAGGAGCGGCTGAGGGCTGAGGGCGCATGGCTTTCAGAGAGGGCGCTGAAAGTGTAGTGCGACGCCCAGTAGCCAACGAATTCAGCGTTGAACAGGCGTGGAATATCTTCTACCGAGGAGGTTTCAAGTATTTTTGACATGAGCTTGAAACCGCCGAAAAGCAGTGAGGCAAGAAACGCAATGCGTCGGTGAGGGAAATTGGGCGGACGCATCCGAGCCATTTTCCAACCGAGTGATTGAGGCTTGGAGAGCGAGAACTTGTTGGCGAGAAACGCATATTCCTGTTTGAGCAGGGAGGTGTAGGTGTCGGGATTCTCCACGTTGTCAAGAAATCCGGCTTGTCCGAAAAGAAGGGCTTCGATGCTGAGCTGGGAGTCGGAGTGCTTTCCGATGAACTGCAGCGGCAGGCTTAGGGCAAGCCGTTCGAAAGGCTCGCTGTTGGTTCCGAAGCCGAGGGCTCGCGCGAGTGTCACGTAGCAGGTCGATTCCCAGTCGCCGGCGAAGTGTTTCAGATAGCCTCGGATGCGGTCGCTCTTTTGGTAGAGGCGCTCGTAGGCGAGCGCGTCGAGCCATGAATGGAGATGGATATGCTCCATAGATGCTATTTCCGTTGAGCAGGGGAGGTCACGGTCGGCGACGTTGACAAGCGCGTCATAGCGGGTGCGGAAATTGGGGCTGCAGTCCATTTTCAACTGCGGGATTATGTTTCCGTCATGACGTTTTATGGGCATGTCGTCTTTTGCGACAACGTGCAGGATTACTGAATTGTAGGCAGGGTCGGTGTGGTGATTGTGTCGGTGCCAATCGCTTGCTCTAACATGGATTTCGATGTCGCCTGCCCACATCTGGTCGCCTATCTTGATTTTCGCATTGAAAAAGTCGGGACCCGAACCCGTGTTCAGTTTCCCGGGGTCGATGATCCTGATGCGCGCTCCGTCGGCGGTTTTCATCTCGGGCGGTTGCCAAAGACGATGTTGCCAGATGTATTGCATCAGTTTTTCCATGGTGGCAGGTGACAGGATTTAAAGGTTAGGGAGAGAATATGATTGGTGGACGGTGAGGTGGCGTTTTACCTCCTCCGTCCACTGAAAGTTTTTTAGATAGAGAGTCGGCGCAGCGTGTCGATGAGTTCGGGCTTTATCGGCTTGTCGTTCTTTATCGCTTTGCTGAAAGGCACGTAAACGATTTCGTCGTTACGGATGCCGATCATCACGTTTCGCTGATCTTCGAGCAGGGCGTCGATAGCTGCTGAGCCGAGGCGCGATGCGAGGATGCGGTCGGCAGCCGTGGGTGAGCCGCCTCGCTGAAGGTGTCCGAGGATTGAGACGCGCACGTCATAGCCCGGGTATTCGTTTTTCACACGTTCGGCGAGTCCCATCGCTCCGCCGGTCACGGGGCTTTCGGCAACAAGCACGATTGAAGAGTTCTTGCTCTTTCGGAAGCCGTTCTGGATGAGTTCTGCGAGCTGGTCAACCTGGGTTGATATTTCGGGGATGATTGCCGCCTCGGCTCCTGAGGCGATGGCTCCGTTGAGGGCGAGGAAGCCGGCGTCGCGTCCCATCACTTCAATGAAGAAGAGTCGCTCATGACTGGTGGCGGTGTCGCGGATTTTGTCGACACATTCCATGATGGTGTTGAGCGCCGTGTCNTATCCGATTGTNTTGTCGGTTCCGTAGAGGTCGTTGTCGATNGTTCCGGGNAGACCTATTATCGGGAAGTTGAATTCGCTGGCGAAAATTCGGGCTCCTGTCAGCGAGCCGTCGCCGCCNATNACNACGAGCGAGTCGATTTCGTGCTGCTTCAGGGTGTCGTAGGCGAGCTGTCGCCCTTCGGGAGTTTCAAATTCCTTGCATCGCGCGGTTTTTAGGATGGTTCCGCCCATCTGGATTATATTCGATACGTTTTGGGTCTTGAAATCAACGATTTCGTCAGTTATAAGACCACGGTATCCGCGATAGATACCTTTCACTTTTAGTCCGCTGTATATTGCTGAACGGGTTACGGCGCGGATTGCCGCATTCATTCCCGGCGCGTCACCTCCTGAGGTGAGAATGCCGACGGTCTTAATCTGTGACATATTGAATAGAGATTAAAATTTTATACTCGCAAATTTATTAAATCGAAAAGTCAAAAGCAACTCCGGGTCGCAATTTTTTGACTGTTTGCGCCGCGCGTTTCAGTCGGTCCTCACTCCTGTGACGATACATGTGGTGGCGCCTCTCCAGGGTAGCGCTCCCCAATAGCGCTTGTAAGTGACCGTCACTTTTTTGCCGCTTCCNTTTAAATCNGAAAGCTGGTCGGCTACCCGGTCATTGTCGACCGAGAAAACGAAGTCGCGCGAATAGACTTTAGCCGTGTCGGCGATGGACTGGTTGACAATCATCTGCCCTTCCCAGGTTTTGAACAGGAAGCCCTGCATCTTGAAGTCGACCACATAACCCTCCTCGTGCATGTGGGTTTCATAGGGGGCGAGGTATCTCATCCAGAAAGTGCAGCCCAACACGCATGCAATTATCAATACCGACCATGCCAGAATCTTTCTTCCCCGATGGTGGCGGCGCTTGGGCTTTTCGGGTTCAGGGTCGGCGCCCTTGTCGAAGCGAATCACCGGGTCGGGCGTTTCTTCGGGCTGAGGGGTGGTGAAGTAATCGGGTTTATCGTCGAAATCCATAGGCGGAATAAAGATTTAGTTTGATGGCTGAATTGAACGGGAACGCCTGCGGTTGTCGATGGCGATGGAGACGAAGGCGTAGAGTCCAAGCAGAACGATGAATCCGTTCTGGATGCCCCACACGATCATGGCGAAGGCTGCGGCGCGGTCAAATTCCACACCATATATTCCGAGCGAGAAGATTACGGCGAGGTGCCACGGTCCAAGACCGCCATTGCTGGGAATGCCCATCGATATGCTTGAAAGAACGAATGTGACAAGGGCGCATACGAATCCGAGACCCACGGTGAAATCGAAGGCTTGGAACTGTAGATAGAGCTGGGCGAAATAGCAGCCCCATATCGCGAAGGTGAGGAGAATCCATTTCCCTTTCCCGGGCATCTTGGCGACAACGGCAAATCCGTCCCACAGGTCTCTGACCCATGTGCGGACTTTGAGCACCCACTTGTTGCGGCTCTTCGACAGGAACAGCCAAGCCACCAAGGCGGCTCCGACGATGCAGATAGCCCAAAACCACGGGCTGTTGAGGATGTTTTCAATCCCTTGATAAGCCTGTGGGTATTTCTCAGAGAAAGCCACGAATGCCTCGCGGGCTATGAAAAAGGTGCCGAAAGTGAGGAGCAACACCATCGCCGTGTCAGCAAGGCGGTCACACACCATCGAGCCGAAGACGGTGGTAAATGGCGCGTTTTCACGTTTTGCGATGTAGCCCGACCTCCATAATTCTCCCAAGCGGGGAGCAAGAAGATTGATGGCGTAGGTGCCGAACACGCTCCAGGTGAGCGGCGCGAGGGGTGTGTTGATTTTGAGCGCGTCAAGCTGGATGCCCCATCTCATTGCTCGGAATATGTGGGAAAAGATGCTGACCACCAGCGCTATTCCGATCCACCAATAATTGCAATCCCTGATTTCGGCTATGATTACATCCATGTCTATTTTAGTATAGAGGAAATAACATAGCCACACGCTTAACGCCACCGGCAAGCCGTACTTGAATATGTTGCTTAAAACTTTTTTCACTGAAAATGAGTTTAGAGCCACAAAGTTAACATAATTAACCGAAAACCCAAAGGCGGAAATCTCATTTTAGGCTCTGCTGATGGAGATAATGAGTAGGTCAAGGCGCTTTTGCTGCCGTTTTGACGGGAAGAACCAGGCTGTGGTTTGGGAACTGCGGGTGGTGAANCGGAGGAAATGAATATACATGTATAGCGAAATTGGGTTAAAGTTTGTTAAAATAGGCGGAGATGTGGGGAGGGGAGGTTTCGGCGATTTGCGTTTGGGACAATAATTTAGTATCTTTGTGGCAGATTCGAGTACCGGAGGGGGCGAAAGTCTCCTCCGCATTTTTTAACAGCCAATCGGACAGCTTGAAATGATAGATAAACAGAAACTCATAGAAACTATTGAGGACGCGATAAAGGACACTCCGCTTTTCTTGGTGGATGTGGTTGTGACGCCCGACAATAATATCACCGTCGAGGTTGACTCGATGGAGCATGTTGATATCGACGAGTGTGTCAAGCTTACCCGCGATATCGAGGGGGTGTTTGACCGTGACGTGGAGGATTATCAGCTTGAAGTGGGGTCGGCAGGTCTCACCTCTCCTTTCAAAGTGAAGGAACAGTACCTGAAAAATATAGGTAACCAGGTGGAGGTCCTTACACGCGGCGGCAATAAGTTCAAGGGAACCCTCACTGAAGTGGGCGACGACGATTTCACCGTTCTCGTGACCAAGAAGGTCAAGGAGGAGGGTAAGAAACGCCCCGTAGAGGTTGAGGAACCTGTGGTGACAAAATTTGCCGATACTAAGACAGTAAAATATTTAATAGATTTCAAATAAATCCCAACGCAATTATTTAAAATCATGGCTAAGAAAGAAGAATCCCCCAACATGGTGGAACGATTTGCCGAGTTTAAGGAGCTCAAACACATTGACAAAGCTACAATGATTTCCGTGCTTGAGGAATCATTCAGAAATGTTTTGGCTAAGATGTTCGGTACCGATGAGAATCTCGACGTAATCATGAACCCTGACAAAGGGGATGTCCAGATATTCCAGAATCTTGAAGTTGTGCCCGACGGCGAGGTGACCAACCCTTCGACACAGATTTCATTGAGCGATGCGCGCGCCGACCAGAACCCCGATGTTGAGATTGGCGAAGAGCATACTCGCGAGATTATTTTCGAGAAATTCGGACGCCGCGCTATCCTTAATCTCCGTCAAACTCTCCAGTCGAAAATACTCGATCTTCAGAAGGAGGCTATCTTCTCTCAGTTCAAGGGACATGAGGGAGAGCNNGTTTCGGGCGAGGTTTANCAGACATGGAGCAAGNAAACGCTGCTTCTCNACAACNAGGAGAATGAGCTGATACTTCCGAAATCGGAGGCTATTCCCGGCGACTTCTTCCGCAAAGGCGAGACAGTGAGAGCGGTGATTTCAAAAGTTGACAACAAGAACAACAATATCCGCATCACGGTGTCGCGCACATCCGACGATTTCCTTCGCCGCCTGTTTGAACTTGAGGTGCCCGAAATTCATGACGGGCTCATCAATATCCGTGCCGTAGCGCGCATTCCGGGTGAAAGAGCCAAGATAGCAGTGGAAAGCTATGACGACCGCATCGACCCGGTTGGAGCTTGCGTTGGCGTGAAGGGTTCGCGTATTCACGGAATCGTGAGGGAGTTGCGCAACGAGAATATCGACGTGATCAACTATACTTCTAACAACGAGCTGCTGATTCAGCGCGCTCTCAGCCCTGCCAAGATTTCCTCGATACGCTTGAACGAGGAGGAGAAACGCGCGGAGGTGTTCCTGCGCCCCGAGGAGGTTCCCTTGGCTATCGGTAAGGGGGCTCTCAATATCAAGCTCGCATCGAAACTCACCGGCTACGTGATCGACGTTTACCGCGATTCAGGCGAGGAATTCAACGATGACATTTATCTTGACGAGTTCAAGGATGAAATTGACGGATGGGTTATCGACGCTCTTAAGAACATCGGTTGCGTCACTGCGAAGAACGTGCTGGCAATGCCGCGTGAAGAGATTATAGAAAAAGCTGACCTTGAGGAAGACACTGTCGACAACGTGATCGCAATCCTCAAAGCGGAATTTGAAGACTAAAAGAAAACTCTAAAACTCAATATGGCGAAAATAAAAATAAGCAAAGTAGCAAAAGAACTAAACATAGCCCTTCCGACCGTTATTGATTTTTTGCAGTCAAAGGGTATAAATGTCGATATGAACCCCAACAGCAGTATCGACGAGAATGCCTATAAGCTGCTGGTGTCTCATTACGGAGACGAAAAGGCTGTGAAGAAGTTGGACGAGCCCGTTGCGACAGTTCGCCAGACAACAGTAAAAACAGAGAAACCCGAGGTAACCGTTATCGCTCCCAAGGTGGTGGGGCGTATAGATCTTGACGGCAAAAAGAATCCCGTCAAGAAGGAGCAGCCGGTTGAAAAAGCTCAGGCTGCCCCTGAAAAGGAGACGGTTAAAAAAGAGGTTGTCGTAGAAAAGAAGCCGGAACCGGTGAAACCCAAGGAGGAGCCGGTTAAAAAAACTGTAGTTCCCGAAGTTAAGAAGGAGCCTAAGGCTGAACCGCAGGCAACCGTTAAGACTGTAAAGGATACAAAAGAAGATAGTCCGAAACAGAACCCCATGAACGAGAAGGAAGAGGTAAAAATCGNGCCTAAACCGGNACNGGAAAAGAGGACGNCTGAAGNGGTAAAACCGGAGGTAAAGCNGNAAGTTAAAAATGANGAGGNAAAGAAGGCTNAGCCTGAAATCTTCACGACCGGTCCCATTACCGGCGCTCCGCAAATCAATGTTGTGGGCAAGATTGATCTTTCGGCTATCAACCAGCAAACCCGTCCCAAAAAGAAAACCAAAGAGGAGCGTCGCAATGAACGTCTCGCCAAGAACGGGCAGGGGAATGCCGCAGTTCCCGGAGTCGGACAGGCTGCCGCCGATAAGAAGAAACGCCGCCGCATAGGTAAGGAAAAGGTGGATATCGAGAAGAGTTCCAACCAGCAGCCCTCGCCGATGGCTGGAGGTCAGCGCGGAGGAAACGACCGCAATAACCAGAATGCCAATCAGCAGCGTAACGAGCGGAAAGCGAAGGATCGCGACCGCAACCGCCGTCCTGTTCACACTGAAGTGAGCGAGGAGGATGTTCAGAAGCAGGTGAAGGAGACGCTCGCTCGCCTTACAAGCAAGGAGAAGGGACAGAAAAAGGGACTTAAATGGCGCAAGGAAAAACGCGAAGCTTTCCATTCTCGCGAGCGCGAGGCTGCCGAACTTGAAGCAGCCGACAGTAAGGTGCTCAAGCTGACGGAATTCGTGACCGCCAATGACCTTGCGATAATGATGGACGTTCCCATTAATAATGTGATCGCCACCTGTATGAATCTCGGAGTGATGGTGTCAATCAACCAGCGCCTTGACGCAGAAACGATCAACATCGTTGCGGATGAATTTGGCTACACGACTGAATATGTATCGGCTGAGGTAGTGGAGGCTATCCAGCAGGATGAAGACCAGGAGGAGGATCTTGAAACGCGTCCGCCCGTGGTGACTGTGATGGGTCACGTCGACCACGGTAAAACATCGTTGCTCGACTATATCCGAAACGCCAATGTGATTGCGGGCGAGGCNGGAGGTATAACCCAGCACATCGGTTCCTACAATGTGAAACTTGAAGACGGCCGCCGCATCACCTTCCTTGATACTCCGGGCCACGAAGCGTTTACGGCGATGCGCGCCCGTGGAGCGAAGGTGACCGATATCTGTATCATCATCGTTGCCGCCGACGACAATGTGATGCCGCAGACTGTCGAGGCTATCAACCATGCTTCGGCTGCAGGCGTGCCCATCGTGTTTGCAATAAATAAGATTGACAAGCCCACCGCCAATCCCGATAAGATCAAGGAGGAACTTGCACAGATGAATTATCTGGTTGAAGAGTGGGGAGGAAAATACCAGTCTCAGGACATTTCAGCCAAGAAGGGTCTCGGAGTGAACGAGCTCATGGAGAAGGTGCTTCTTGAGGCTGAAATGCTCGACTTGAAGGCTAACCCCAACCGTCTTGCCACCGGTTCAATCATTGAATCGTCGCTCGACAAGGGTCGCGGATATATCGCCAATATTCTCGTTCAGAACGGAACGCTCCACGTGGGCGANATCATTCTCGCCGGAACGCATTTCGGCAAGGTGAAGGCGATGTTCAACGAGCGTAACCAGCGCATCAAGGAGGCGGGTCCCGCCACTCCGGCGCTTATTCTGGGACTGAACGGGGCGCCTACTGCCGGCGACACCTTCAACGTGATGGAAACCGAGCAGGAGGCTCGCGAAATCGCCAACAAGCGCGAGCAGCTTCAGCGCGAACTTGGATTGCGCACAAGCAAGCGCACGACTCTTGAAGAGATCGGCCGCCGCCGCGCGATCGGAAACTTCCATGAACTTAACATTATTGTGAAGGGCGACGTGGACGGTTCTATCGAGGCGTTGTCCGACTCGCTCATCAAACTTTCTACCGAGGAGGTTCAGGTGAATGTGCTGCACAAGGCTGTGGGCGCTATCTCGGAGAGCGATGTGACTCTCGCCGCCGCTTCCGACGCCGTTATTATCGGTTTCCAGGTGAGACCGTCGCAGGCAGCGCGCCGCGCCGCCGAGCGTGAGGGCGTGGAAATACGCCTTTACTCGGTCATCTATCAGGCGATCGAGGAGGTGAAGGACGCAATGGAGGGTATGCTCGCTCCCGAATTCAANGAGGAGGTTGTGGGCACCGCCGAAGTGCTGCAGACCTATCGTATATCCAAGGTGGGCACAATCGCCGGCGCGATCGTGCGTGAAGGTAAGATCAAGCGTTCTTGCAAGGTGCGCCTCATCCGTGACGGCATCGTGCGCTACACCGGCGAACTCGGTTCGCTCAAGCGCTTTAAGGACGACGTTAAGGAGGTTCTTACCGGCTATGACTGCGGTCTGAGCATCGCAGGCTACAACGACCTGGAGGAGGGCGACCTTATCGAAGCATTCGAAGAGGTTGAGGTTAAAAAGCAATTGTAATGCCTCGTCAGGTATACGTTAATATCGGATCAAATCAGGGCGACCGCAAGGCTTATATCGAGCGTGCGGTCGCCCTGATCGCAGATGTGGCTGACGACGGAGCGGTGCTGTGCTCGTCGTTTGTCGAATCTGAGCCGTGGGGCTTTTCTTCGGGGAATGATTTTGTGAATCTCGGCGTTGTTTTTTCCACNGCGTTGCAGCCCGAGGAACTGCTCGACCGGCTGCAGGGGATAGAGCGCGTCATATCGGGGGGAGCCCACAGGGATGCCGATGGCAATTATATAGACCGGGACATTGACATCGACATCATTGCGATTGAGGGGGAAGAGGTGGACTTGCCGCGGTTGCAGGTGCCTCATCCTCGAATGCTTGCGCGGGAATTCGTGATGGAGCCGCTGAGGGAACTTTCTCGGGATGCTGCGTGGCTCCGCCGGTATCTTGGATAAAAGGAATTGATTTATGGCTGACAATTATCTTGAACGCCGCATGGAGGATTACCGTGCGGGAAAGCTCGCTTCAAAACCGAGGGCGGCAACTGCGCGCGTCTCGCGGAAGGAGGGTGATGTAACCCTAAATTTCAAAGGGCTTACTGTAGCCGTGGCAGGTGGGAGCGAGTCGCTTGTGAAAGGGGTGGTGAAGCGTTTCCGGGCTGCCGACTGCAGCGTTGCCCTGTGTCATGACGAGTCGGCGGAATGGACCCGACTGGCTCAGTCGACGGGATTCCGTTATTATCCGTTTGATCCACATGACCCGGCTCAGGTGGAGGCGATGCTCGACGACATGATCGAGCGCCGCGGGAAAGTGGACGTGATTGTGGATTTGCGAGGAGTAGACGACGAATTTTCTGAAGCGGCTGCCGAGGAGATAGCGATGCTGCTGTTGCTGCATTCCCATCCAAGGCTTGGATTCGTGAGAGGCGCTGAATTTGGGTCGGGTGAAGAATGAAAGTGGAAATAATGGGATTTGTTGACATTCAAGCGGAAAATTCAGTTTAATGTTGTAAATTTGTAACCAAAATAAAACTGTTGAATAAAAATGGAAAGTAAATTGAGAATAGCCGTTCAGTCTAAGGGCAGATTATATGATGAAACGATGGAGCTCCTTTCGGAATCGGGGATAAAGCTTACTGCGGTTAAGCGCACGTTGCTCGTTCCNGCCNGGAATTTTCCCATCGAGCTGTTGTTTCTGCGCGATGACGATATTCCCGAATCGGTTGCCAACGGCACCGCCGACCTCGGCATAGTGGGGCTTAACGAGGTGCTTGAAAAGGAGAAAAATGTGGTTGTGGCAAAGGAACTGGGTTTCAGCCGCTGCCATCTTTCGCTGGCTATTCCGCAACATATAGACTATCCGGGGCTTAAATGGTTTGAAGGCAGAAAGATTGCTACTTCCTACCCGATCATTCTTTCGCGTTTTCTTGAGCGGGAAGGGATCAACGCCAGCATCCATGTGATAACNGGCTCGGTGGAGATAGCTCCGGGTATCGGTCTCGCCGACGGCATATTTGACATCGTNTCTTCGGGGTCGACTCTNGTGAGCAATAACCTTGCCGAGGTTGAGAAGGTGGTGGATTCGGAAGCGGTGCTCATTAAAGCCGCCGACCGCCAGCTTTCGGNGGNGAAACAGGCGGCGCTCGACGAGCTCATGTTCCGCTTCGAAGCCGTGAAGGCTGCCGACGGAAAGAAATATATCCTGATGAATGTTCCGAAAGATAAGCTCGAGGAAGTCCTGTCGATTCTTCCGGGCATGAAGAGTCCCACGGTGTTGCCGCTCGCCAATTCCGACTGGTGTTCAGTGCATTCAGTGCTTGAGGAAAAACGCTTGTGGGAGATTGTGGGGAAACTTAAAGCCGCCGGCGCCGAAGGGATTTTGGCGCTTGACATAGAGAGAATGATTCTTTAAAAAACGGTCAGATAGATGGACATAATATATAATCCGCCTCGCGAAGAGTGGGAACCGCTCACCCGCAGGGCGCTTGCCGAGAAAGCGGCTGAGCTTGAAGAGAGCGTTGCCGGGATAATTGCGGCGGTGGCTGCGGGCGGCGACAAGGCTTTGCTGGATTTTGAAAAGCGTTTCACCGGAGCCGAGCTTGTGCAGCTTGAGGTGACTGAAGCCGAACTTGACGCAGCCGAAAGCGAGATATCGGCGGAACTCCGTGAGGCGATCGAGATAGCCTACGGTAATATCGCCAAGTTCCATTCGGCTCAGGTGATGAAAGAGCCGGTTAAGGTGGAGACGGCGCCCGGAGTGAATTGCGAGCAGCGCGCTGTTGCAATAGACCGGGTGGGGCTTTATATTCCCGGAGGTAACTCGCCGCTGTTTTCAACTGTGCTGATGCTTGCCGTTCCGGCTCGGATAGCGGGGTGTCGCGATATAGTGCTCTGCACTCCGTCAAGGCGTGACGGGACTGTACATCCGGGCATACTTTATGCCGCCCGCAAAGCCGGAGTGACGCGCATTTTCAAGACCGGAGGGGCGCAAGCTATAGCAGCGATGGCTTACGGCACGGAGAGCATTCCGCGAGTGTATAAGATTTTCGGTCCCGGCAACCG
>WFLX010135825.1_pt1 | contig 14292 bp, 11 predicted proteins | sample 4967041 | NCBI WGS metagenome assembly WFLX01 (sample SAMN12857096, study PRJNA449069) | gut metagenome | isolation source: stool from male and female vole | host: Microtus ochrogaster | place: USA:Florida | collected 2017
CGGTAATGTCGTCGTCCATAGAGAAGAACACGCCTTTGTGCGTGATTGTGCCGCTCTGCACAGACTTGGTAATCGCATAGAATTATCCTTCGGGCGCAGCAGTGTCAGTGTTAGCTGTAAACGTGCTTTTGTTGCCCGCAAGGTCGGCCAATACAATGTGATAGTTACCGTCCGCCGTTAAGGTTTTTCCGCTCGTATAAGTAGCATATTCCCCGCCGTTATGAGAGTACGTTGCCGTAACACCCGCTTCGGAAATCGTGAATGACAGAGGCTTGTTAGTATAGCCGCCGTCGGGCAAAACTTCGCCGTTTGTTTTCCAAACGCCTTCGGGGGCGAGTTTGTCTATGAATACGGTAAAATGAGTTTCGTTGCCCGCTCTGTCGTTAAGCGTGAGAATGTACTTCGTTTCCGTTCCGCTTGCCGTAGTTAAGGTTTTGTAGTTACCGCTTGCATAGGTAATGTGTTCGTTCAGATTGACGTTGCCTTCCGAACTTATCGTTGCGCCCGTATCGCCGCTGTTCGTAATGACGGAATCGTCGTTGAAAGCAACGGCCTTGTCCGAATTGAAGTGTAACGTACTGCCGGACGAATAAGTCTTTCCGTCAATCGTAATCGCAGGTTTATTGCGCACGATGTGATAGGTAAAGCTGCTCGTAAGTCCCGTTGCGCTCGTAAGCGTAATTGTGTAGTTACTGCCCGAATATGAGCTGCCTATCGTGATATTCGTATCAAGAGTATAATTGCTNGTTACGTGTCCCGAAGACGTGTCGCAGGAAATCTTTAANTTGTCGTTGGGGTTGAGATAAATNTNGGTATCAAATGTTCCCGCTGCCGTTATCGTCTTACTATATGCGAGTTCGTCATTGCGGTAAATCTCTACGAGCGGGGCTTGCGTTTCAAGATAAACGCTCATTGTAGCCGACTGATTGTTCGCATTATCTACCGAGTAGAAATAGTACCAACCGTCGCCCGAATTTGCAGGGATTACCATACCCGAAGAATACTGCTGATACACACCGCTCACGGGCGTTTTGTAGTAAATAGCCTTAACGCCGCTGCCATTGTCCGTAGCCGAATAGGAAAACGCTTTTGAGATATAGGCACCGCTATTTACGGTTGTTCCATTCGAGTAAATCTTGCCCGTAGGCGCGGTGTTGTCATAGTAGAACGAGTATTCGGGGCTTCTGTGTCCCGTAGTGTCTTCTGCATAGACGTAGTACCAACCGTTCGTTGTTCCGCTCGTGTAGGTGTTAGCCGTTGTATAGGAATAACCGCCGCTCGTCGGCGTCTTGTAGTAAAGCCTGTAATGGTTACTGTCGGACGCCGTAAAAGTAACGCGCTCTTTCGCATATACGCCGTTGGCAATCGCACTTCCGCTTGAATATCCGCGCATAGTAACCGTAGGCGACGTTGTATCTACTACGAGAGTTCCCGTTTGTGTAGAGCTCGTGTCGTAGTATGCGTAAGCATAAAAGATTGTTGCGGGAATGTGTTTGTACCAATGATAGGTGCGGCTAATTCTCACGGTATAAATGCCGTCATTTAACGAGATAATATTTGCTCCAAAGTCCGCAGGTGAGAAATGGCGTATTGAACTATTTGTGCTTGTGGTTGTCGTAGTTTTGCCGTTGACATTTAATACTTTCTTGTAATAAGTCGTATTTATGTCGTTGCCGTTTTCATCTTTTCCTGTAACTTCGGTATAGGTCGAGCCGGTATAGGTTGCTTGCCATTTAACCGTACTTCCGCTTAAAACCTGAAACGAATACGAATTATCGTAATAGGTCAAATAGTCGGACGGAACATAAAGACTTGTTGCATTTGTAAAGTCAACGCATATCGTGGAACTGTCCGATTTGAGCGAGCTGGTCGTCGTGCCTACGCCGTTATTCGTTGTGCCGTAGATTTTAATTCCCGTACTTTTACCGAAGGCTTCCGTATAATTCGTGGGTTTTTCCTTTGCAAAAGGTCCGTATGACGCAACGATATGACTGTGCGTTTCGCTTGCCGAGAATGTCTGTATTCCCGTATTGCTCGCGGCATGTGCCGTAGTAGGATTACTGCATAAGATGCCTACCCCGCCGCAAAGCAGCGAGGCAAGCACAACCAGCATCCCGATTAAAAGATTCCTTCTTGTTTTTACTTTCATAGGCTATCCTCCTTGTTTTTAGTTAGGGGTTGCAATATGCGTGATTGCGCCCCAGATACGGTTCGTTTCGTGCCTGATACCGAGAATAAGAACCGTTACTCTCGCACCTCTGGGCGGCCTGCCGCGCCTGGGATAGCTGCACAGACAATCGACGCCCCCGTCGCGAGCGACGAATACTCCGTTGGTATCCACCATACTGACCGTGCCGACGTAGCGGTTATCGATGACGTAACGGCGGAGCGCTTTCTCATACGGATTCTCCGCGGACTGCTTTACCGATGCCGTAACCTTGATGTTGTTCCTGTCGGTTCTGTCGAGTTCCAGAATCTTTACGAGAATTCTCTGTCCCGGCGTGAAATACTCTGCCGCGTTCATGATGCGCTGGTAGCTCAGCTCGCGGAGCGGAATGTAAACTTCCAAACCGAAAATGTCCACAAAGATGCCGGCGCGTATAACCGATACGACGCGGGCCTCTGCGCACTGACCGGAATACAGAAGATTGTTGCCGTCTCTGTCGGTACCGAAGTAATACTGCTTACGCTTGGATTTCATAGCGTCCAAGCGGCTTGCCACTGCGACGTTCGCATCCTTATCGATGCCCTTGACGATGAAATCAACTTCGGCGCCGAGACGTTTGGTCAACAGATAATGCAAGACGTCGGCGGGATTCTGGTCGCGGTAGTCGTCGGGAGGAATTACGGCCTCTTCCGCCGGAATAACGATTTTGAATGCGCCGTGGTAGATGACTGCCATAGAATGATTGTCGGACGAACGTTCCACGCCCTGAATGGTTCCTGCAAGAGCTTTGCCGACGCGCAGAGATTCCATAAGGTCAATCAAGTCGTTCTTTTCCTTATCTGCCTCCGTTTCTACGCTGCGCTGTTCGTCGATAGATATTACCTGAATCGGTTTTACGGAAGCGCGTTTCTTTTCGGGCTTTTTCTTGGGAGTTGCGTCCGACTCTGCGGTAGACGCATTCTGGTCTTCGCTTTTCTTCTTGCGCTTGACGGGTTTCTTTTCGGTCGCCTCTTCCGGTTCGGATGCGGTATCCGGATTTGCTGCGTACATTCCCGTTTCCGTACCTGCGTCCGTTTCGGTCTTGGGAGTCATATCCTCCGCCGCCGCTGCTGCACTCTCCTCCTGCATTGCCGCCATTTCAATTTCGGTCTGGGGTTCGAGTTCGTTGTTCTGTTCTTTTTTGGTTTTGTTTGCCATAATAAAGTTCTCCTTTTAATTTAAAAATTTTTTTTATAATAAAACGCCCATCGGCAAAGACGGGCGTAATACTGATTTAGAAACTGCCAAACTAAAAATCGCTTGGCGGGGTTGCCGAAGAGTACAGCTTTTTCGATTTCTTCGGCTCAACTTCTTCCGGTGCGATTTGTTCAGGTAACGGCGCCGGAACCGTCTCGGTTTTCGGTTTTGTATCGGGTTTTGTTTCCGGAACACTAACTGCTTCAGGCTTTGCTTCTGGTTTACTTCCTGGAGTGTTTTGTGTTGCCGGTACAATCTCGATTAACGATGGTTTATCTGGCGAAGCCCTCGGGTTGTAATCGAATACCGAAATTTTACTTATCAGCTTCGATATAGGATGCTTCGTGTAATCGAGTTTGTTCAGTTTGAGAATATTACATCCTCGAATTATACAAAGCAACTCCTCATTAGGCAATCTAAGCACCTCATCAGGTGTCAAGAGCTTTCTCCGCCCTTGCCCTTCGTTATGTCGGTATTGGGGAATCATTTCAGCAATAGCTATCGTTTTGCGCACCGTTTGAGTTGAATCAACCTGAATACTCATTTCGCCGCTTCGAGCCGAAAAATATTCAGCGCTGACATCATCAGTACAACCGAGCATCAGTTGTATGTCGCAGTTACCGACTATTTCAGCCCATAGATTGTTCGGATACCGATTCTGCAATTGTCCAAGGCTTTGCACAACGAGCGTAACCCTGATGTCCCTTGAGCGGCACACACTGAGTGAACGAGCAAAATCAGAACCGTCTTCAGCTCCGCCAATCCTCCCGACGTTATTGAATTCATCAAGTATCAGATTTACAGGAACATCGCAACGCCTGTTCTCACGAGAATCGGCATAACGAGTTAATTTTATAAATAAGAACGAAAAGAACAGCGAAGATAAAAATGACATCGTTGTATCTTGATCGCTCAGAATTATGTAATATGCACATTTGTGTCTAGCTGGAGCCGTCAAGTCTATATCGGAGCTGCTGGTGATTGCCTGCACCGCTTTATTCTGCAAAACTTGCAATCTAGTGCCAAGCCCCAACACTATACCGGATCGCACAGTATCGCTTGACTGCGTAAACAAATTAAACGAAGCTCGTGCTGGATGACAAGCCGGCAAGCCATCAAATTGTCGCGTAAGTTCCTGTATACTAGTTGTTGACAATCGTTTATAGACTTCAGGAAGATTTTTTCCTTCTGGGTTTATATGTCTATCCTGATCAACAAGTAAAACTAAGGCCTTTAAAAGATTTGCTTCACCATTATCCCAGAAATGGTCGCCCTTGCCGGAACTGGTATTTCCGATTATGACGTTTGTTAACACCTGCGCCATCAGAGTATCGCCTTCCAAGTCAGACATACAGTTCCACGAATCGCCGTGCTCCGGATTTACAAGGTTAAACACTTTCACCTCATACCCGTTTTGCTTATACAGCTCAGCGGTATCTGCATACAACTCACCTTTTGGATCTGTTATCACCACAGACTCATTTTGTTTCAAGGCTTGGAATAATGCGTTTCGGATTACCGCTCTGGATTTCATAGTACCAGACGCACCGAAGACTGCAATGTGTCGGTTGAGCTTGGTATCCTTGGGCATACATACGGCTTTACCGTTAAGCTCGCCCAGTATTACACCCTCGGCATCTGCTATGTCAGCGACCTCAAGATTATCTTTGATTTCTTGCTTGGTCATCCACGATGCAGTACCGTAAGCTCCTGTTTTGCTTCTGGCAAATCCTCGTGGATCTCTATCCTTGCTGTCAAACCTATCGTGTAATTTAACGAGAGCAAAAATTAGTCCTCCGATAAGCGCTACAGATAACAATCCCTTAAGTCCATCTGGAGAGAAAGCCTTTCCGATGCACACAAGCGGATTCCAGTTTACCGGTTCAACCATAGTACCGCCGACAACTCCGCCCGCACTGTTCCAGTCCGCATAGTTCCTGTATAACTGACTCAACGCACCGCATAAATATAGCAGCGCGAGCAATCCCAGTATTACGGAAACGATTATGATGATTGTTCGTTTGTTGATTTTAATCTTCTTNAAAGATGTCCCTCCTTTTCAGTTTTAGTTCGGTCTCAACCGCCGCTCTGTCAACCACTCGAACTTGAGCAAGTCCAGCTAAGTATTTGTTCAGATAAGCAACTTGATCCTTAAAGCACACTACTTCATATTTGCCCTTTTCTCCTTGTCCTTTTTCTATGTAGTATTTGACCATAGTTTTAAAACGCCTGAGTCTGCCTAGATCGCCATCCAGATGCGCCAATACATAGACTCCGTTAATGAATGCATCGTATTCGAAAGCACCGCATTCGTGAGAGCGATCCTCTGGCTCAAATAGCAAATCCAGTATTTGCTCTTTCCAATTCGGTAAAGCAAGCAATCTAAGCTGCCTAATTCCGATTTCATTTAACGGAATGAAATGGACATGGTNAAAGATGCCANNTANACGTAAGTCCTTTNTACTGTTANGGTCAATTTCTNCAAGTGTTGCAATCGCGGCTTCAGCAGAAGTTCCAAACAGTATTGCCGAGTTAAGTTCGTTAATTTTTGAATTTGCTCTAACAATGTCCAGCATTGCATACTTTACTTTGCACTCACCATCTCCACACCATTTCATTACAGCGTTTCTGGTATTGTAAACTGCATAGCAATTTTCGCCTGCGAAGGACAACCCCACCAACCTAGTGAACATCACCTTATTGGTTTCGATTTTACCGACTTGCTTAAGATACTTGGAGATATAAAAGCTCGGATTGGAAAACTCAATTTCGTGTCTTTCGCCGACTTGAAGTTTCGGTAATTTATACTGTCTTGACTCGTAGCCTGCTTGCATAAACATAGCGATAGCTTCAGCTACTCTATGGTTGCGTTCCTTGTGGATTGTATCTCCGGAAAACTTGTGAGACCGAAATGTTTTCATGTAATACTCTTCGGCGCCCAACCACCCCAGTATTGGAAGTGCACCACGAAACAGTCGTACAGTTTTTGCTTTTCCTTTACCTGAAACGCTAACTATTTGCTTTAGTGTTAAGTTTGTATTAGTTTTGATATTTCGTATAGTTTGTTCCTCTGTCAGTTGCGCAACGAGATCTTTGTACACACGCTCATTACCAAGTAGACACAATGAGTTCGTAGGGTATTCACCCGCCACTGATAGCAACGTTATAAGACGATGCAGCTGACTGCCCGTGCGGAAATAAAGCATTATGCACCTCCCTTAAGTTTTGGGGCATCGTTGCGCCAGCGTGACTGCTCTGTTGGGCTCAACGATTGCCTTTTTTTCTTTTTATTGCGCCAGCCTTCTATAGAAAGTCTTTTTTTTACAGGAAAAATTTTGGTGGNATTTTTGCTTAATCTCTAAGAATTTTTNTACACCAAAATTTTTTACNACTTNAGGCCTATTTTCATAGAGAAAAACNCCCTTATCCGGCATATTCGACTCCATATCGAGCCACTGTTTGAAATCCGTTTTAGGTACTATGTAAACCTCTGTGCGTTCAAGCGAACTCTTTGCGCTACAGTAATAATGCGTACACACCGTGGGATTATCATCGGGCAAAACATACATTGCAACCGTGTCGGTCACGAAGTTTATTTCGAAATTATCGTGGTCCCTGTATTGCCTTTCCGGTCTTTGACGGTCATAAACGTGCCGGTAAATGACTACGCAATCCGTGTATCTGACAGGCTGTTTTCCCTTGAAAAAATCCCGCATTGCCGGATAGAGAAAGCTACGAATATAGTCCGTACTTCCCACTTCTTTCTTGGGTAATAACATCGGGATTCTTACCGAAAACCAGCCCTGCTCCGTAAAACCGATTTCAACCGGAACGGAACTTTTTATGATGTCCTCAACCCTCTGCGGAACGTTGGGATAGCCGGTATAGGCCGGCAACGCACGGGCAAGCAACGTCGCCTTTTCAACCGTCTCTTCCATATCAAGAGCCTTGTCGCACGCATACTCTAAGTGCCCTCTTTCATAGAAAAACCGCACGTCGTCAAGTTGCGTTTTTGCGTGCTTAAGCTTGGTGTCGAGCTGATTCAACACCTTGGTAAATTGGTTACTTTTTTGCATGATTTATATCCTCCTGAGAATAAAATGTTACTTCTGNNTCATCGTTTCCACGATAGTCANCGGTCGCAAAAAGGCACGGNGCCTTGGGCAATTTAAGCTGCTCGNCCATCGATATTACGGGAAGAACAATGATATATTTTAAGTCGTCCGACGGTTGCAAGAGCCTCAAAAGGTTCTCTTCCCCCTCGTACAAAACGACAATTTCATAGCCTGTGTTCTCCTTGAGAAAGAACAGTTGCGACGGATATACAGCCGGATAATGAGCCATAGGATTTACCATTTCGATAAACTTTAGCAACACCCAAACAGCCATAATTGTTCGCTGATCGGGACGGCACAACGCATCCAAACCGAGATAATATCCACCGCTAACGTCTGCTATCATTGCCTCACGTTTTAAATTTTTTAATATCTTTTCTGATGTATTTTTAGGCTTTTGCAGCATTCGCACAAGCTGTGTTTTCGGCAATGCACCGTACTGTGATAGCCATTTAACGACATGTATTTCGTCCTGTAAAAGCATGTTTTTTCACCTCCTTTGCTCTCGCATTTTATCCGCTTTCATCGCTTTCACTTTGTATTTTCTGTTTCTCGCGGAGTAGATTTTCAAGCTCCGCACGGTCGGTTGTGATCATTCCCTTCTCCGTCTCCGATGCCTTAATCACTACAGGAACCTTGTTATTATTCGCACAAATAAGTGCCTCGCCGCGTTCAAAACGCATTACAGCTTGAAGCTCGGTTTTGGTTAATTTGAGTATGTCCTGAACGTACTTTGCTTCGTCAGGTTCGAGATTCAGAATGATTTTATTCTGGCTGTTATTGATGATTGCACGTCCGTATTTGCCGTCGTCCAAACCGAAAAAGTCCGATAAATCTTGAGTCGCCGAGATAGCTGCACCACCGAATCCGCGTATGGTTTTGAAAATTGTTAAGCAGAAATCCGCTGCCATTTTGTTGGATGATGCACCGACGAGCTGCCATATTTCGTCAATCAAAACCGCCTTCTTTTTGGTTCTATCGGACTTGATATTGTCCCAAACATAGTCTAGCGCAATCATCATTCCAACCGGCAAAAGCTTACCTTTCAACTCCGATAAATCAAGAACTATGTACTTGTTCGATAAGTCCACATTCGTCTGTTTGTTAAACGACTGCGCCGAACCGCTGACAAAACGACTCAGTATTACGCCGATTCTGTAAGCCGCATCATTGTCCTTGAGCCGCTTTTGTAAGTCGCCGAGTATTGGCATTACCTTCATCTTGGGCGGAGTTACGGAAGCATCTTCATACAGCGACGAGTTGTCGTGAGTGATACCGAAATCGGCATAAGTTCGTATTAACGCTTCGTCCAAAATCTGCTCTTCTTCATAGGTCATATCGGGCATAAGCAGTGAGAAGAATATCATCAACTGCTGAATTTTACGCGCCAGAAGCGACTCGTTTTCCGAGTAGTCAACTTCGTCAATTAACTGCATTTCCGGCGTTATCGTATGTCTGATTTCCATTATGTTTATGCTGTGCGGAGAGCCAGGCGCAAGACTGATAAAGCTACCTCCGATACGGTTACATGCTCTTCTGAATTCGTGTCCTTTTATCGGAGCAATGGTAAAACACTGTATCCCGCGCATACGCATTCGCAGTGCTAAAAGTTGCAGCGTAAAGGTCTTGCCTGCACCGCTTGTCCCTATCAGATTAAGGTTCGCATTCTTATTCTTTTTCGTGTTGAACAAGTCTACGATGCACAGTGAATTGTTATGCTGATTGACGCCGAGNAGCACGCCCGAATCGTCCGACATTTCGAAGCTTGTGAACATGTAAGTCGATGCAGCCCCACCTGTGAGAACGTTTCTCTTGGACTTTTTCTCCAGTGTCGGTTCGATTTGCGCAAACGGCATAACTGATTTCAAAGCCTGCTCTTGCCTGAACCGACAGTCCGAAACATAGATATCCATAGACTTCAGAACGTCGGTAATTTGCTGTCTGCGCCATACCAATTCGTCGTAAGTTTTAGCGGATACCGATATAAAAATGGACATGTAGAACAGATCCTCATTGTTGTTCGCAATGCCNTTNTTAATGTAATAGCCTGCCTGAATCGAGTTCGTAAGCTCCTCAAAGTTACTGCTCGTGTCCTGTGTTCCTTTAAGCTTTGTACGGTTCAATCGAATTCTTTGCGCTACTTTATCTATGGTTTTTCCACGGTTCTCACGGGTAAGGAAAACGTCTACNTCTATGCCTTCCCCTGCATTTACAAGCATTGACATCCAGCCNGCACGAACCTTACTCGGATACCCGTCNCCCTTTATGTACAGGAACGAATAGTATCTTCCGTCCATAACCACATAGGCAATATGCGACAAGTCCAAACCCCTCGGAGCTATAAAGTTCGTCACCGGAATTTCGGGNACGGGATCCTTACCGAGCNTTTTNCCTTCGCTCATCATCGTATCGAATACAACCCTATCCACTCTCGTAGAAAACGGTTCATCGACACAAGAGCGACGATTGAAGAACATATAAAGTATCTCGGAAACCGCCTCATCCGCGTCGTGCGGTTGNAGAATNGAATTGCCGCATAACGTAAAGTATGCTCGTGCATTTTGTTCCACCGTTTGCAACGCNCCGTAAATCTTTCCGATTTCTTCGCCGAGCGCACTTTGCGAATCGTACTGGAATATTAAAAAGAAGCGCCTTGTAAGCGCCTCTCTATTTCCCACGTCTTTTATTAACTGTATGTATCCTTCACCGAGNGTNTTGCATCGTTCATTGTCTTCCCGTTCAATATCCTTTTTCAGTAAAGCAATATGCTTATCCNAGTCNGCTCTTCGAGTGATACTTTTGAACTGCATCTTGATCGGTGAAATCTTTANCCAACTCGCAAACGTTGATATTATACCGGACTGTTCTTCTGCAGAGCGTAGCATAAAATTGATAGGTTCGATTTCAAGTATCTTGACATAACGGTTATCCGTTGTTTCGATAATACCGTGATTNATACGTCTTATAGGAATGAATTCCTGAATTGATTTACCTTTTAACTTCACGATTGCCTCCTATTTTCTTAAAGTGTAAACGTCTGCGATGCCGCACNAATTTGAATACATGNCCGATGTACTGAAATAACGATTCTCCGTCTATNCCCATCAAGGCTACAAGTGCGATTGGNAACAGNGTTACAACCATTATTACAATGCGCACCGTNTCTTGCATCGGTATCAGTTTCAGTTCTATAAAACCGAAAANAAGCACCAACACAAGCGCTTCGAATACGTTTCTCAGCGATAACATTCCNCCAAGTATTTTCCCCGAATCCGTATAGTTTGCGGGTATTGCATATATATTTTCTGTTTCTTTTTCGTCCATTACGTTCCCTCCAGTTTATATAATTCGGACTCNCCTTCGAGCGTCAGCTTAAGCGATTGCGTCATAAAATCTATCGCCTCGCCGTAGGTAATATCAAANTCACCNTATTTNGCATTGACATCNACNCCAAACGCGCTAAGGAAAAAACTGTTNTNAAAAGGCTGAATAACACACTTGACAAANCTNACNANTTCNGTNCCNANAANTTCCAANAAATCGGATATNATCGGNATTTCNACCTGTAATACNTCATATGTAACGACAAACATCTGGTCTATTACGCTTCGCATTTTATAGACCATATTGTCTGCNCTAACGCCGGTCTGTTGCATTGATGCAGAGTACACGGCTAACGCATAGCATACGTCATAATCGGCAGTAGAATTATCTTCGAGTGCATCCATAGACCTNTCGNAGTCATATCCGCCTTCTTCGATTATTGAGTTNACCTTATCAAGNGCATATTGANGNCCTTCGACAATCGTTTGATTAACGCTAGTGGATAGCTCCGAATATGCAGCATTAAGAGAGCTGCCGGAGTAATCATCCGACAGCCCAAATATGCTATCAAAAATTATAGCAGGAAGCGAAACCACCATTACGACAATGAAAACGACTACCAAACAAATGCTTATAAGCACCTTAAAAAGCGTATGCCGCATTGACCATGCAGCGGAAATTATTGCTCCCCAAGGGCCTCCGGCGGCGGTTCCAGCCGCAATATTTGCCGCTGCTTTACCCGCTGTTGCCCCGGCNTTCACCGTTGCGGTTGCGGCATTAATGGTTGCTTCAGCTCCTTTTGCCGCNGCTTTTTGTGCGGTTTGTTTTCCGGCTTGTTTAGCTGCATTCGCCATNTGCTTTGCCGCTTGACCATAGTTGTCTTTACCGTCGCCCGTTTGTTGTTTCATAGGTTCCGACATTGTTCACACCTCCTTCTATTTGCGTTTCGGCGCATGGTTTTCGCTATTGTTTCTGNTATGCGGTTCACCAAATTTATTAGGTGTTGCACGGTAGCGCACTGTTTCAGTCTGCACTGTTCTTACGTTTTCACCGTCATAAACGGGTTTCCCNTCTTCATACACCGGTCTGCGCTCTACTGCAGGATCACCGTGAACTGCATACCACTGACTGCCTCTCGCGTCTTCATATGTATTGTAATCGCCACGCGGCGTTTCGTAACGTGTAGCGTCATAGAATGCCGTTCCTGAACCGTCGTCATGTCGAACTTCAAAATGTCCGTCCTGACTGCCAGAGAAATTGACCGACGATATATCTTGTTCGTAGCCNGGCATAAATTGCTTAAACTGCGCACAATTGTATTCGCCGGCACCGTCCCCAGCTTCAAATGCAGGCGGTTCTGCATTCGGATTCATTGCATACCAGTCAACCCCGTTCGAGTCTTGCATTACAGTATGCGGAGCTTCTGGTTCGTCGAAATATGCACCGCTATACCATAAAGAATTGCCCGANGNNCCNCTTGCTTCCAGAACTCCGTCCCCAACAGTTCGAAGGCTCGTTCCGTCTTCCGCGNTCGGGAATGTTGCGGAAACTTGCGCAGCTTCGCTTGCCGCTCCTGTAAAATTGGGAGTTCCNAAGAATTCGCTTGCTCCNTTACCGCTAGCCATTTGATACCACTGACTTCCGTCTGATGCCGTTACCACCGAATGCGGCGAATTAGGCTTCTCAAACTGACTTGCATTGTACAAACTNAGGGATGACGTTTTTCCGTCGGCACCCGTTGCTGTTGTTGTTATCTTGCCACCTGTAATCTGCGTACCGCTTAAAGATTGACCTTTTAGGTTTGGTAGATAATTTCCCAAACTTCGGTCCGCAATACTTCCTGCGATTCCGCCAGACTGATTCGGTAGTCTGTTTGCTACCGATGCAATAGAGTCGCCCGTAAGCGTTGCACCGTTTTTTGCGGCAAGACCGCCGAATGCTCTTCCGATAAATCCGAGCGGTCCGCCTGCGCCCATTCTTACTCCGCCTTGCACGACGGCATCACGAACGTATGAGTTACCTTTAAATCTGTCNGTAAACTTGCCNGCAAAACCNGCAAGGCCACCGNCTGCACCTATAGGGCCGCCACCGCCGCCACGGAACATACTTCCTGCATTACGGAATCCACCGAGTCCACCCATAACTACACGAGATGCAACCAGCATTTCCATACCGAGCCCNGCGCCNGTCTGGGCAACGTTTAGTCCGATTGATGCAAGATACGAGTCAAAGCGTTGNGCTACCTTTAAGAATNCTAACGCACAGAACANCCANAAGAANACGCTGCCGTGNCCGTTCGATAATGCACCGCCGGAACCCAAGTATTGTCCGACTGAACTGTTAAACGCTCTCAAGAACCACACGTTCATTACAAGAAGCAGCAACTGTGAGCCTACCATTCTGCACCACGATTTGAATACTTGGCTTGTGTCTTTGGATGCGCCCATCGCATAAGCTAAAGGCGACGTATAGCAAAGAACCCCGACAACAACATACCGCTCAACCACTTCGAGCAAAAGTTTGAAGTAATTCCAACCTAACGCTATCATGAGAATGATAACCAGCAATGAGCCGACTACCGATACACCCGACACGACCGAAATAAGACCGCTTCGCAATACAGATTCTATTCCCGCAAAGGTAAAGTCTTCCGCTCCCATCGTTACATCCATTAACGCAGTATAAGGCGCACGCGCTATCTTTAATACATATAGGAATACCGGTTTGGCAAAGCCAATAAGCAGCGCAAATATTACCGCCCGCATTAAAAGCGTTAACGGATTCTCTGCTTCGGTTATAGGACCGCCAAACGCCCGGAACAATTTCCAAATTGTGATCAAGAATAAAAGCGTCCACGCGGTAAACTGAATTATCGTGAACGCTTTAGATACAAACGGAAAATATTCTTCCATAGCGGTCATATCTGTGCCGAGCGCACCAAGGAACAACCCCGAAACGGCGTCCATCAGTTTCGTCACGACACTGCTTACCCAACCGACTATTCCATCAAATATCCAATCAAGCAAATGTTATCACCTCCTTTTTCTGATGCTGACCTACCCTGCGAAATTGCCGCCCGCAATCAACGGCTGAATGTATGCAACGATGAAGCCGAGCGAGTTGAGAATAATCCACGTAATAACAATGCGCTTAAGCCAAGCCGTAGCTTCGTCTACTGCTTTTTGGTTGCGAGAAACCAAACGCACAATTAACGCGACCGCTGCCATCGTCACGGCTACTATCGTACTGATTGTTACAATCTGACCATAGAAGTCGCGCATGATAGTACTGAAGCGATCCCAAATCGTCTCGGTCTCGGCGGCGAATACCGGTTGCATGACAACAATCATTGCCGATACAAGCGCGATAATCGTCCAGTAGACCGCCAACATACTTTTGCGTCCTCTTTCCTGTTTCAACATAGGCACCTACCTCCTTAAAAAATTTTTG
>WFLX010086951.1_pt1 | contig 14290 bp, 11 predicted proteins | sample 4967041 | NCBI WGS metagenome assembly WFLX01 (sample SAMN12857096, study PRJNA449069) | gut metagenome | isolation source: stool from male and female vole | host: Microtus ochrogaster | place: USA:Florida | collected 2017
ATCACATTGCTCCATATCTCTGTTTTCGCATCATAAATACCTGTCCTGCCTGCCATGACATTCGTGTCCACATAAACCGGATATACGGGATCGCAGACTGCGATTTTGCTGTCCTGCGCAAAAATCTCCTGAATATTGCCGGAATCACTTTTCGCCCCGTCGGAGACAAAGATCTCATCCGCCTCGATCTGACAGCCCCTTGCCCTGTAATCATTCTCCACAATGGCATTTCTCAAAAACTCATATCCCAGATCGGGCGCATAACCGCGAAACGTCGCTGCAGCCGCCATCTCATCAACTGCCCGGTGCATTGCGTCTATAATCGCCGGCGCCAGCGGCTGAGTCACATCTCCTATGCTTAGACGGATCACGCTCTTATCCGGATGCGCTTCCAGATATTCTTTCTGTTTTCTTGCAACTGTCGAGAACAGATAACTTCCCGGCAGTTTCAGATAATTTTCATTTACCTGAAACATTTGTATTTCCTCCTCATGCATTTCCTTCTGCTTTTTATCTCTTTCTACTCTTCTTTTTATTTTATCTCTTACTGATTTTCTTCTTATCTCTTTCTAATTTTCTTCTTTCAACTTTTCTTCCATGTTACTACTTCTATATTTCAACCTCGCCTTCAAAAACCACTCTTGCCGGTCCGGTCATATAAACACAGTTTTCTGTTCTGTCCCAATGGATCTGCAGTTCTCCGCCCAGCAGACGGACTGTGACATCCTCCTCTGTCCTGCCGTTTAATACGCATGCCACAACCACGGCGCAGCAGCCCGTTCCACAGGCAAGCGTTTCACCGGTCCCCCGTTCCCAGACTCTCATATCCACCGTATGGCGGTCGACCACCTCCACAAATTCCGTATTGGTACGGTTGGGAAAACAGGGATGATGTTCAAACTTCGGACCTATCTTTTCAATCTCAAGATTCTTTAGATCTGCATGTTTTTGGGTATTCCTCTCAGGATTTTTACCCCGGATCTCATCCATAAAAACGACTGCATGGGGATTGCCCATAGAAACACAGGTCATTCGATATTCGTCATCATCTATACAGATCGGGCAGCCGATCACACTCTCTGTCTCGGACGGCATTTTCACAGGAACTTTCTCTTTCAGCAGCTCCGGCGCGCCCATATTTACTTTCACCTGATCGACTTTGCCATCTTTAACGTACAAGGTAATATACTTAACCTTACCGGCGCTTTCTATGGCAAGTTCTGTTTTCTCTGTCAGACCGTAATCGTACACATATTTTGCCACGCAGCGGATACCATTTCCGCACATCTCCGAACGACTACCGTCGGCATTGTACATCTCCATCTCAAAATCTGCAGTCTTGGAGGGATTAATAAAGATCACGCCGTCTCCGCCGATCCCGAAATGCCTGTCGCTTAACTTTCTTACAACGTCAGGCTTATTCTCNNCCAGCTCCTTACTTCCNNCCACANAGATATAATCATTGCCGCAGCCCNGCATCTTAACNAATTTCNTNTAAAATTATCCTTTTTCATTTTTTTAGCTTGATTTTCCTTTGCGGCTACTATTGTATCAGTTTGNGCATAGTATTGTCAATGCGGCAGCCTTTATGATTTTAGTCATATCCCGCTCTATCNTGTCATAATTTATAAAAAGCAAACAANCCATCCTACAGGAGATTCTTATGAGTGCAAAAACAAAAATCGTTGTCCTTCGTTCCAAAGAAATNATTTATACCGGACTGTTCATCCTGCTGGGAATATTATTTATTGTNCTTCTTCTGATCATGTTCCTGCCGGGNAAGGACACCGGAGAACCCATCAACGAGGGCGAAGTATCTTATGTACCCGGCGTATATACAACATCCCTGATCTTAAAAGACCAGACTGTTGATATCGCTGTCGTCGTAGATGAAAACAATATCAACAGCATCAGTATCGTCAATCTTGACGATGCCATTACCACCATGTATCCCCTGATCGAGCCGTCCCTGAACGATATTGCCAACCAGATCATTCAAAAACAGTCGTTGAACGGCATTACCTATCTGGAGGATAACCGGTATACAACAGAAATCTTACTGGACGCTATCGAGGTTTCCTTAAAAAAAGCCGCCGTTACTCCGGAATAACCGATATCAGGCAGATACTCAACCTACATAACAGGAGCTGTCTTCCGGCTATATTCTCATAGCTGGTAGACAGCTCCTGCCTATCACTCATCCTTTATTCCCGGGACTCTTCCTTTGCACCACACAATCATTTTGCACTTTGATACAATTCTTTTAACTCTTCAATTGTAAAATAATAATATCTGTTACAGAAATCACAATGCGTCTCGATCGTCTCCCCATCCGCAATCATGGCATTTAATTCCTCCCTGCCCAGACTGATCAGCGCCTTTTCCACACGTTGCTTACTGCAATTACAATAATACTGCGGCACGATCGTTTCCATGGTCTCCACGCACATCCCATCTGTAATCAGGCGCAGGATATCCTCCTGAGAATTGCCTGCATCCAACAATGATGTAACACTGCTGATCTTCCCAAGATTTTGTTCCAACCGATCAATTACTTCTTCCGTAGCATCAGGCATCAGCTGGATCAAAAATCCCCCTGCCTGCCTGATACTGTAATCCCTGTCAACCAGAACACCCAGCCCTACCGAAGAAGGTGTCTGCTCCGAAACCGTAAAATAATAGGTCAGATCCTCCGCAATCTCGCTTGTCTGTAATCTTGTCCGGCCGATGTAAGGCTCCTTTAATCCCATATCCCTGATCACTGTCAGATCGCCTGCGCCCACTGCACCGGATACATCCAGCTTACCGTTTGGCTTTAAAGGCAGATTCACCGCCGGGTTGATCACATATCCCTTCACTCTGGACTTTGCGTCTGCCGTTACCGTAATGCCGCCAATCGGACCGTCACCCGAGATTTTTATCGTAAGAAGATCATTTTCCCCCTTCTGCATGGCGCCCATCATTGCGCCCGCAGTCAAAAGTCTTCCCAGCGCAGCCGTTGCAACCGGAGATGTTTTATGCTTGTTCCATGCCTCCTGCACCAATTCCCTCGTATCTGCTACAAATATCCTGACCTGTGCATTTTCTGCCGTTGCCCGAAGAATCCCGTCACTCATTTCCCATACTCCTTAATACATTATCCTTACCACATTCACCCGCTATGACTGTAATCCGCTCGCTTTCCTTTGTTACCGCCCCATTCATATCCGTATCATACGCTGCTATAAATGTAAGTCCTGCTTTCTGCAGGCAGTCTTTCATCTCTTCCAGCTCATACCCCCGCTGCAGATGTTCTTCCTCAGCCTTTGCATAGAAACCGCTTTTCTGATCCTTAATAAAAAAAGTCAATGCATATTCATTGATCCCTGATTCCTCATCATATTCGTTTTCCCAGATAAAGCTGCCTTCCTCCCGGTTCTCCGCAATCGTCCTATCCCCGATCACATCCCGATACTTATGTACCGTATTAAAATCAAAGATAAACAGTCCTTTCGGGTCCAGATAATTATTGACCAAACGGAAGGTCTCTATCAGGTCTTCCTTTTCCAAAAGATAATTCAAACTATCACAGATACATATGACAGCCCGCACGGTACCATATAATTCAAATTCCCGCATATCCTGACACAGATACAGGATATCAAGACCGGAGGATTCCCGTTTCCTCATCGCCAAGTCCAGCATTTCGCAGGAAGCATCCACGCCGATCATATCATACCCAGCCTGTCCCAGCAATTCCGTCATGGTTCCTGTACCGCAGCCCAGATCCAAAACAAGACCATCATGGATACCATACTCTTTCAAAAACTCCACGATCCGTTCTTTCCATGCCTGATATGGCACTTCCTCCATAAACAGATCATACACGGCGGCAAATCCTGTATACGCTCCCAACTGATCTTTCATTTCTTTCTGTATTCCTCCATTCGGACATCTTTTCCATCCGCTTTCCGTCCCGCGAAGTTCCGCAGCTTCCCTTCGCATCATATATCTCTTACTCGGCAGCTTCCTTGGAATCCCCGCCAAGAGCCATCGCGATAACTATGCCGACCACCAGGGCGATCAATCCGGTAACGCCGCTGATCACATTCAATCCGGAGAAGTCATCCACATTCAACAGAACAATAGCAACCGGAGACGCCAAAATCAAACCGATAATACACCAGAATACCACATAAGGAAACTTGCTTAACAAAATCTCAATGAGCTTTGCGATCCCCAGAATACCCACCACAACACCGAGCCCAAAGGGTATCAGTACGCCGCAGCCGCTCAGAATACCCTGTATATCAAACGCAACCAGCGCCTTTACAAAAGCATTGATCGTCTCGATCACCGGGTTATAATATCCCATCAGCATCAGCATCATGGATCCGCTGACGCCGGGAATCACCATGGTTGCCGCGGCAACGATCCCTACACCGAATATTTTGATACAATTCATCAGTCCAAAAGACAGATCTGCCGCTCCGCCTTCGGTTCCATCCAGTACAGCCAGCACAACTACCAGTGCAAAGAAAATCAAACATCCGATAATATGCTGTGGCCTTATGGAAGCTCCTTTTACTCTGCCCCAAACCACAGGAATACCGCCTAAGATCAAACCTATAAACAATAAATTGGTCTGAATGGGGATCACGCCTAACATCCATTCAATCAACATAGACAGACCCACAATGCCAAGCAGCATACCGATACCGACCGGCAGCAAAAATAATACGCTTTTCTTAAATTCTTTGAAAATATGCGTTACAGAGCTGATCAGCTTATCATAGATGCCCATGGCTACCGCCATGGTTCCACCGCTGACGCCGGGAATAATATTGGCAATCCCAATCACTGCCCCTTTTAAAATGTCTCTGATCCAGTTCATAATTTTCCTCCCAAAATAATATTTTGCTTCACATATATGCCTTTAACGCGTCAATCAGTGCTTTTGCCTCATCATCTGTCCCCACCGTGATCCTCAGATAATTATTGATCCTGGGCTGGGCAAAGTAGCGGACATAGATCTTCTTCGTCTTAAGATATTCAAACAGTTCCTTTGCCGGATATTTCCCATGGGTTGCAAAGATAAAATTGCTCTGGGAATCCGGGAAGGAAAATCCAAGCCCGGAAAGTTCCTTCTTCATCCATTCCCTTGTACTTATGATCATCCCCACAATCCTTCTGAAATAATCATCATCCCTGACAGCTTCTACACCAAGGATCAGCGACGGACGGTTCATGGTATAGGAATTGACCGAGAATTTCACATCATTCAGGTATCGGATCAGCTTCGGCTGTCCCATAGCATATCCGATCCGCATTCCCGCCATGGCACGCGACTTGGAAAATGTCTGGATCACCAGCAGATTATCATACTTTTTAATCAGTTCCAGAGCGCTTTTTCCGCCAAAGTCGATATACGCCTCATCGATCATAACCACCCTGTCTTTATTATATGCTACAATCTCCTCAATCATGGAAAGATCTTCCAAAACGCCTGTTGGCGCATTGGGATTGGGGAAAATAATACCACCATTGTCCTTCAGATAGTCCTCTTTCCGTATCCTGAAGTTTTCGTCTAACGGCTGCCGTTCATAAGGAATCCTGTACAGCTCCGCCCATACATCATAAAAAGAATATGTAATATCCGGAAACAGGATCGGTTTCTCGGAATTAAAAAAGGTCAAAAACGCCTGTGCGATCACATCATCCGACCCCACGCCCACAAACACCTGGGATGCATCCAGATGGTAATATTCCGCCAGCACGTTTACCAGACTGTCCGCAGACGGAGACGGATATAACCGGAAATCCTCATAATCCATCTGTTCAAGCGCCCTTTTGACCCCCGGTGCAGGGGGATAGGGACATTCATTGGTATTTAATTTGATAATATCTTTTTCTTTCGGCTGTTCCCCCGGTGTATAGGGAACCACTTTACGCACATTTTTTTCCCACTCCATATTTGCCTCCATCTATTCTGATACTGATTATGCATTAACGCATATCTTTATTTATCCTATTACCCTGCTGCCCTTCATTCCCTTGCTTTCTGTTCTGCTGCTTTTAGTTCCGCTGCTTCCCTATCCTTTTCCTTCTTCAGCCTGACTGCAGGCAATTCCTTCTCGTATTCTGTCTCATATTCAAAAATATGCGTTTCATACGCATTGATAATCAGTGTATCTTCAAAACAATTGTACCGCTGATACTTCCGCCCATAATTCGTATGTACATGTCCATGCAGGAAATACCTCGGACGATACCGTTCCAGAAGATTGACAAAGGCTTCAAAGCCCTGATGTGCCCGATCGTCTCCGTCTCCTACACCAAACGCCGGCGCATGCGTCACCAGAATATCAAATCCTCTGTGCTTTCTCAGCTGAAACCATAACTTCCTTACCCTGCCCAGCATCTCTTTTTGTTCGTACTGATGAGGTCCAATCTTATAACGGATGGAACCTCCGAGACCGAGAATCCTTACGCCTTCATGAACATAGATCTTATCTTCAATACAGACACACCCCTCCGGCGGATTATCCTGATACCGGTCATCATGATTGCCATGCACATATAATACCGGTGCATGCGCAAATGTTACCAGAAACTGCAAATAGTCTGGGTTCAGATCACCACAGGAAATGATAAGATCGATTCCCTCCAGCTTGCCCGGTTCATAATAATCCCAAAGATTTTTGGACTCTTTATCTGCTATCGCCAGTATCTTCACGAATACCCCTCCATGTCAGAGCAGTCTTACTGTATTTTAGGCTTTTACCCTTTGCAACTTCACTAACTCCACCGCATCATCCTTCAATTCACTGATATCCGGAAGATACCCGTCAATATTGTCAACCAGCCAGTCAAAACCCACGCTGTCTTTCGGGGAAAGCTCCATACCATCCTCGCATTTCAGCACACCCCCCTGGGCATAGATCGGACCGGTAAAGGGATTTAGCTCCATTGACCTAAGACCCGCCCTGAGATTGCGCAGCAGACGCACCGAACCTGCACCCAGATTTCTGGAATAGATCACATCTACCGCCCCGGAGGACATTCCCCAAAAATAATTCAATGCCTGTGTACCGATCAGTGAGTCATCATCCTTATAGCTTCCCCGCATGACGGAGCGGATCAGTTCTTCATATAATTTACCCCAATGGCGTACCGGCATTGCCAGATTCTTATGGTTGCCATCCTCCTGAATCTGAAACAACCCAAACTCCTTTTTTTCACTTAAAAGCACATTTAAATCCCTGCCGGAGATCAGCTGGATCTGTTTTTTCTGAAACTCTTCTTTGATATCCCTGTCCTTTAAGCAGCACCATTCCAGACATACTCTTGCTCTCGGATTGGTCATCTGCACGCCCAGCGCAAATGCATCGATCTCCGCCACCGTACCGGCAATGGGGTAATCTGCAAGATAACCGATATTGCCACTTTCAATCAGCGACCCCGCAATCGCTCCGCTGATGAATTTCGCTTCATACATCCTCAGATAATAGGTTCTGATATGCTTATGATTAATATTCATAGAGCAATTTAAAATGATCGCCTCCGGATGGCTGATCGCCACTTTCAACGCCGAAGCCGCCAGCTTGGGAGAGGTTGCAAAGATCACCTTGTTGCCCGCCTCTATGGCTGCCTCCAGAACATCCTCCGCGCTGTCCCCGTCAACACGTTCAATACAGCTTGTGGTGATCTTATCCTTAAAAATATCCTGTATATATTTTCTTCCCAATTCATGGGAATAGGTCCAAGCGGAATTCTGCACCCCTTTGTCATGAACAAATGCGATCTTTAAAACAGGCGCCCCCACCGGGAAGATCTTTGACAGGGATATCTTCTGGGTTTCCGCAATCGGATTCAATACCAGCGTCGCTTCCTCGCCATTATTATGCATCAGTATTTCATTCCAGATGGCAGCAAGATCCTTGCGTATCTCCGCCTGCGTTCTTTCCTTTAACTGATCGTAGCCATAGATCTCCAGATACATGCACATGGCATCACCGGCAGTGATCGTCAGTTTATTCTGGGCGCGAAGTTCAAATTCCTTTTCAAACAGTGTATAAACCAGTCGAAAATCCTGCCGTTCCTCCTCTGACCACGCCCGCGAGCTGTCACCCGCAACATATTCCAGAAGTTTACGAAAGCCTCCTTCCTTTGTCATCCAAAGGTAATTGATCTCCGTCAATTCGTAAAAATCAAGAAATTCATAATACATCCTACATTCCGGACTATCCGTCTTTTTCGGGATCACACGCGTTACATTCCCCTCAATGCTGACAGAATCCATAAATTTGGAGACGCTGACCCGCTTATTGCCCTCCATAATGTAAAATTTATTATTAAATTCATATGCTTTAACCGGATCCCTTAATCCTTCCTCTACCAGCATGTCATATAACTGTCCCCATTTCGTGGCAAATTCCGAAGCAGACTCCAGGATCGGCATAAAATTACCTGCAAATGCCGTCGTTCTGCCCGCACTGTACGTGCCTACAATGGACTTTATTGGAATTTCTACAAGTCCCAGCGATACCTGCGATTCTACCTCAACATGGGACAATATGTCATCCAGCACCGGAAGATACGGATATTTTCCCTTTGCAACGCACGAATGATACTCTTTTTCCCCTAACTTTAAAGCCTTATTATATTCTACTAACGACATTCTATTTCGTTTTCCTCCATAATTATATTGTTATATTAGCCTTCACTGCGTCTGTATGTAGTCTGCTATAGATAAACACCATTGCTGCAATTCCCACAACCGTGTATATCACACTGTTCACCGGCATGACAAGCAGTTCATAGATTGCCTTAGGCAGGGCAGACACTAAATATACGGACGCATTGGCCGCCATATGAAAGACTACCGGAAGCAAAATATTATCCGACCAGTACAATACCAGCGCAATGGCAATCCCCATCAATGCCGCATAGATGCCCTGCAGAAGATTCCCGTGAAAAAAGCCGAAAAACAACGCCGTCAGACATACAGCAAGCGTGGCGCCCATAATGCGCGAAATCCTGCCATAGATCAGCCATCGGAACAGCATCTCCTCCACCACGGGCGTAACGATAACATACAAAAGCACCCCCAACCCCAGTGGTATTTCAGCACGAGCCGTGGCTTGGGCCAGCCGTTCGGGGTCGCCGTTTATCATCATGTAGAGATTAGATATCGCAAGGTTCAACCCCATCGCCAGCAATGCCCCGGCACAAACTGTCCATCCAAAAAATACTGCCTTCACAGGTTTTAACGGCACCGAATCCCTGTGGCGGAACAAGAAATAAAAAATAACCGCCGTACATATCAGCGCTGCCACCCTGATGCATGCTGCCAGCGTAGAAGAATGGTCTCTTACGACAGACGATAGCTCCCCAACGCCCGCTCCAACCAGAAAATCCACCAGCTTCTTCCCGATCCATGAAAACGATCCGGTGGAAAGCTCATATATTACAAGGGGAATCAGCATATAGACCGCCCGCATAAGCGAAGAATTCTTATTTACGGGCTGTTCTTCCCCCAGCAGATAACACTCCAGTTCTTTTACCGTAGCTGCAACATGCTCCGCACCGCTGCGTTCCAACTCCCCTTCCGGCGCATATCCATATGCCACTGCCACACCATGAAGCCCGTATGCCTTTGCGCCGTTCATATCAAAGACGCGGTCCCCAACCATCGCCGTACTGTTGCGAAGCGATGAGCTTTCTTTTCCGTTCAGCCAGGCTTTATTCCCCTCTGTCCGGTCCTTCTTCTTCAAATCTGTATCAGTTAGCGCATATAACTGCATCANCGCTTCTTCCACAACTTCTTCTTTCTTACTCCTTCTCCCATCCAATTCACTTCCNNCAACCACATCAAAATAGGAATCCAGATGAAAATGTTTTANAATCCTCTTTACAAATACCCCGGGTTTGCTGGACGCCACCGCCAGATAACTGCCTGCTTCCTTCAGATGCTTAAGCATCTCAGGAATACCGTCATATACCACATTTTCAAACAGACCAATTGAGGAAAACCGCTCCCGGTAATGGGCAACTGCCTTTTCTGCATCCGCCTTAGACATATGATAAAATTCCATAAAGCTGTCTTGCAGCGGCGGTCCGATAAAGGGCTCCAGCTTGTCTATATCAGGTTCCTCTATATCCATTTGATGCAGCGCATACTGGACAGATTTGCAGATCCCCTCTTTCGGGTCCGTCAGCGTCCCATCCAGGTCAAACAGCACATAACGAAATCGACTATTCACAGCGTCCTGCCCTTTCCTTAAATTATTCCACATAATTATAACATCTTAACAATAATTGGTAAACTCTTTTGTAGAAAATTACATATTCAGGACGGGTTACACTCCCTATTGACATTTCCAAATGATTTCCATATAATGAGAGACGATTGCGGAACGCATCAAATATTATAACTTACGCTAGGGGTGCTCATCAGGCTGAGAAGCATTTATGCTAACCCTCATTACTTGAACCGGATAATACCGGCGGAAGGAAGCGATCGCGATTTCCTGTTTTTTAGGTATATATATCACGAACGTTTTTTCCCTCCCGGCGTAACAACCAAAGGAGGATTTTTTTATGTTACTTATGTTACGGTCACTTGTTTTTCCCACGACAAACAGCTGGGAGGAAGATGTATTTCAGCTGACGCCGCTGGGTATCGCGCTTGTCGCTGCCCTGATCATCATCCTGATCGCTCTGGCGGTCTGGCTTTTTTCCAAAAAGAGATCAGCTTCGGACAAGACCACAGATTCTGTACAGAGCAGTACAAAAAAAATTGCCGTCAAACAACTGACATTCTCCGCCATGGCTATGGCATTGGCCATGCTGCTTTCCAATGTAAAGCTGTTAGATCTGTTCGCAGGCGGTTCAGCAACTCTCTGCAGCATGTTCTTTATCACTCTGATCGGCTATTTTTATGGTACCGGTGCAGGACTATTGACCGGTTTAGCTTATGGTCTTTTGCAGTTTGTCATTGATCCCGTATTTTATACACTGCCGCAGCTGCTCATCGATTATCCCCTTGCCTTCGGCGCTCTGGGACTTTCCGGACTGTTCCGCAAAAAGAAATGGGGACTTCAGACCGGATATGTTGTGGGCATTGTCGGACGTCTCTTCTTCTCCTGGCTTTCCGGCGTCCTTTTCTTTGCCAGCTATGCAGAATCCTATCAAATGCTTCCGGCATTATATTCCTTCTACTATAACGGTTCCTACATCGGCGCAGAAGGTGTGATCACACTCATCATCATCTCTCTCCCCCCGGTCAGAAAGGGACTGGACGCCATCAAGCGCATGGCAGTAGAATAAAAAAGAAGGCGGGAGTTTATCTCGCCCTCTTTTTCATGTAATCGCAGACAATCCGCACCAAATCCTTATCCAGTTTTCCGCCCTTTGCCATGGAATCAAGGATCTCCAACGCTTTGTGTAAGGGCATCGTGCCTTTATACGGACGGTCCTCGGAAGTCAGGGAATCGTAGATATCTATGATGGTAAGGATTCTGGTCAGAATCCCAAGCTCATCCGCTTTTTTATGGTTCGGATAGCCGGAACCGTCCAGATACTCATGGTGTGACGACGCTATCTCCTGCACCTGGTCATATTTTTCATTGAACCGGATCTTATCCAGCATCTTGTCCGTAAATACAACATGCTGCTGCACGATCTCGCGTTCCTCATCCGTCAGGGTGCCTCTGGTAATGGAAAGCGCTTTCAACTCCTGTTCATCCAGATAAGGAATCTTTGTGCCATCCTTCATTACATAGGTGCGCGAAGCCATATCCTTAATCCTGCGGAGCTCGCTATCCGTAATCCGTTCCCTGATATTCATGCCCGGAATCTCCGCCCGGAAATTGCTCAGCCTAAGATCCGCCATCGCCCACTCCGCATTGTCCATCCTGCCTTCCAGCATGTCGATCTTCATCATCAGGCTTATTTTTTCCAGCTTATTCATCAATCCATCAAATCGGTCGCCCAGTCTGGTGGATTTATTCAATACCTCGCGCGGTGTGATCATTTTCCCGATATCGTGAAGCATCGCCGCCATGTATAACTGTTCGCTTTCATTCTTATCAATATATTTATCATATTCCCCGCGGGTATGAAGCGCATTGATATGATCGACGATCTCCCGGCAGTATGCCGCCACGTGTACGGTGTGATTGGCATTATACGGGGTTCTCGCGTCAATTGCCGTCGTCAGGGAAGCCACAAATGAAAACAGCAGTTCCTCCAGATCCTGAATCAGCATCATATTAGTCAATGCCATAGCCATCTGCGCCGTCAGTGAATTGACCATCTTTACATGCGGATCAGAGAACGGGATCACGCTGCCGTCATCTTCCGTACAGTTGGTCAGCTGCATGACGCCGATCACACTCTTGTCCGGTTCAAAGATCGGAACGGTCAGGAGTGATTTTGTCCTGTAATTATGTACCTTATCAAATTCCTTAATGGATAATATCTCAAATTCTTTCTCTTGGTAGATATCCGGAATATTAAGATTGATCTGATGTGACGCCGTATAAGCCAGCAGGTTGTGGGATTTGATATCAATCGCAACGTCATCCGTCGGCTCACCCCCACGCCCCCGGTACAATCCAAGGGAACGGTTGACAAACGTAAGCTGACGGAGCCTTCCGTCATCTTCGATATAAAGGCTGCCGCCATCCGCATTGGTAAACTTCATACAGCCGTCCAGAATCAAATCGAACAGCTTGAAATAATATCTTTCCGTAGATATCGAATAACCCAGCTCCAATATATCATTGATTTCGTCAGTAATCTTCAACATGCTAAAGAGATACCTTTCCCGCCCTATGCTCACTCCCAGAACCTTAGCCGCAGTGCCACGCCCGATTTTGCTTTGCCCTATCTCACTCGCGCACTGCTCATTACTTTCACGTACAGTATAACAAAAAAATACACTTTTGGCTATTCTTTTTTATGCTTTCCCCTCAAACCGTCAGCGTCGTTTCCAATGAAAAAGAATAGATCAGCTTTTCCTTCACATGTTTTTGCGTGATCTGCTCCAACGCACGGGCATACAGATCCATCTGGATATGATACCTTGCTCTCAATTCCTCCGCTTCCGCAACCCTGTCCGTCTTATAATCCAGCAGCACCAGTCCGTCCTCTTCCTCAAAATAGACGTCAATGACCCCCTGTACCAGAACCGTCTCCTCCTGCGGAAATCCCTCCTTGATCTCCTTTGCAGGAATCCCTATAAAAAATGACTTTTCCTTATACAGTCTTCCTTCCCTGTCAGCCTTTATCATCCGTCCGGCAAGTTCGGACGCAAGAAAATGCGCACATTTTCTAACATTGATCAGCTCAGCCGCTTCTTTGGTGAGCCTGCCGGAGGCAATATTTTTCTCCATGATCTGTCTTACCAGATCTTCGATTTCTTTCTGCCCGAATCCTCCTTTGCTCCATCCGCCGGTTTCCGATACTGCGGCTTCCTCTTTCAGGATATTTTGCAATGTACCGTATTCTATCAGCTCCATGATCCTGTGGACCGCCGTCCCTCGTCTGCTTCCCAGAGAAGGTTCTTCCTCTCCCCGCATGAACTTCGGCACATACGCTTCCCTGATCTGCGTATCAAACATCTGATAAGCTTCTGTGTCCTCATAGGCAGCCTTCTTTAATTCTGATACCGTCGTCTTTGTATACAATCCTGCCAGTTCCGGGTAAGGATAGGTTACGGAAAAACGTTCCTCCAGAATTTGCTCCCATGCAGGGTCCGCCAGCCGCCCGATATCCTCCACCGCTTCTCTTGACAGAGCGGTAACAAGGCTGTCCTTCTTTTCATGCGCTATCACATCTTCTATTTTTATACCCGAAACATATGCTTCTCCCTTGCCGCTTCCAAGATACGCAGCAAGAAGAAAATCCAGATACGTCGCATATTGCAGGATATTATCAAAATCTGCTGCTCCGCTTTTTCCCCACTTTTCCACCGTCTTGTCAAGATCGTTTACGCTGCCGGTCATGATCAGCTTTTCCTTTGCCCGCGTCATGGCGACATACAAAATCCGCACTTCCTCCGAAATGGCGTCCGTCATGATCNTATCGGCAATGNACTTTTTTAAGATCNTCGNCCGTCTGACACGAAGCGCCGGATNGATATGATCCAGCCCGATGCCGTACTCCGTTTCCAAAAGGACAAGCCTAGAAACATCTTTCCTATTGATCTTCTTTCCCAGTCCGCTCAAGAAGCAATCCGGGGACATCAAGCCCATACTCTTGATGTGCGTCCTGATGCTGACCACAGCGGCATGTTCAGTAAGCA
>WFLX010308861.1_pt1 | contig 14287 bp, 6 predicted proteins | sample 4967041 | NCBI WGS metagenome assembly WFLX01 (sample SAMN12857096, study PRJNA449069) | gut metagenome | isolation source: stool from male and female vole | host: Microtus ochrogaster | place: USA:Florida | collected 2017
GATTGCCGAACCGGGCAAATTCAACGCCCTAATCGGCGCATCCTCCACCGACATCCGCCACACCATCCCCTTANGNANATAAATAATTTAAGTTTCGCTCGCTTTAGGCTCACGAAACTTAAGGTTTATAGGTTTATGGGTTTATAGGTTTATGGGATTCGATTTTCGCAAGCGAAAATCGAATTCAGACTGGATCGAAGCCTCGACGGCGCCATTCGGGTAGGGCGTTATAGTCTCGGACTATGTGGTTGGCCAGAACCACGGCTTTAGAGATATGGTCGCAAATGTTCTTTTCACCAATAAGATTGACGATATTCGACTTTTCGAGAGCCTCCCTGACACCCGGCTGAACGCCGGAAAGCACTATCTGGATGCCTTCATTCTGAGATGAGCGGATAAGTGTCTCTAAGTTGTGGATTGCAGTGGAATCAATAAACGGAACCCTACGCATGCGGATGATGCGCACCAATGGCTTTTCCTTCATCGACAATCTCATCATCTCATCAAACTTGGTGGCAATTCCAAAGAAGAACGGACCTGATATTTCATAGACAGACACACCCTTTTCAACATTCAAGACTTCGTGGGCATTTACTTCAGTGCCTTCGGCTATGTCGAGTTTCTTCCCATACACTTTTATTTCGGCATTCTCCGTCACTCTGCGCAGGAAGAGAAGCATTGCGAGTAGAAGGCCAATCTCGATGGCAATCGTAAGATCAAATATGATTGTCAGGAACATTGTCACAAGCAGCACAGAAAAGTCTCCTTTTGGATTATGAGATATTGCTACTACAGTGCGCCAGCCACTCATATTATAAGCCACTACCATCAACACTCCTGCAAGGCAAGCCATCGGGACTAAATTGATCAGCGGCATCAGGAATAGATAGATAAGCAGTAGCACAACTGAATGAATCATGCCGGCAAGCGGAGTGCGTCCGCCATTGGTGATATTGGTCATAGTGCGCGCTATAGCACCAGTGACAGGGATACCACCGAAGAGAGGCACCACAATGTTTGCGATACCCTGACCAAAAAGTTCAGTGTTGGAATTGGTGCGTGAGCCTGTGATGCCATCTGCCACTGTAGCTGAGAGGAGCGACTCAATAGCACCAAGCATAGCGATAGTGAATGCTGACGGAAGCAGGGCATTGATCGTAGCCATATTAATCTCGAAGCCATGGGGCATCGGGATATCTGACTTCATATCGCCGAAACGATCGCCGATAGTCTCCACATGGAAATCCGGAATCCACATCCCGAGGAGCCAGCATCCGGCGGTCACGAGGATGATGGCGATAAGGGTGGCGGGGAGTTTTTTAGATATAAAAGGAATGAGAGTGATAATCAACAAGGAGACGATGCCGACAAGCATAGTGACCCAATTGATTCTTGCTACATTGGAGAGAAGTACGCCCCACTTGGTGATGAAATCGCCAGGGAGATCACGGAGTCCCATACCGAAGAAATCGTTGATCTGAGTTGAGAAGATTGTGATGGCGATACCTGCCGTGAAGCCCACAACGATAGGATATGGAATAAACTTGATGACTGTACCAAGCCGAAACAAACCCATGAGGACGAGGATAAGACCGGCCATGAAAGTGGCAATGGCGAGGCCTGTGAGTCCGAACTGCTGGATAATGCTATAGACGATTACTATAAAGGCGCCTGTGGGGCCACCGATCTGAACAGAGTTGCCTCCAAGCGCAGAGACAATGAAACCGCCGATGATAGCAGTGACAAGACCGATGGACGGGGATACACCTGAAGCTATAGCAAATGCGATGGCAAGGGGGAGAGCGACAATGCCTACTACAATACCTGCGATGAGGTCGGACTTGAACCGGGCCATATCATAGCCCTTCCACATCGAAAATGCTTTCGGGTGGAAATCAATTGAATTTAAGAAATTCATTTTACCTTAACAATCTAATTTACCTGTATTAAAAAAGGGGCGCACTCTCCGAGTGCGCTTTCCCATTTATTTTTTGAGGTGGGAGGCGTATTCGAAGATACGGTCGAAGATGGAACGGTCGAGGTCGCTAAGAGTGTGGTTGCGGCGTGCCATGACGCGTTCGGCTACGGTGAGAAATTTCTTGACTGGGACATCTACGAAACCACCATTAGCACTTCCCTCCTGAAAACTGGGAACGAACACACGCGGGAAGCCAGCTCCGTATATATTGACACCCACTCCTATCACGGTAGCAGTATTGAGCATAACATTCACTCCAAGTTTTGAATGATCGCCAATGATAGGGCCACAGAATTGCAGATCTGTGCGCACGAAAGAGTGCTGACGATAGTTCCAAAGACGAATCTTAGAATAGTCGTTTTTCAAATTAGAGCAATTGACACCTGCACCGATATTACACCACTCCCCTACTACGGCATTACCGAGGTAGCCGTCATGAGCCTTGTTGGAATATCCGAAGATAACTGAATTATCGACTTCTCCGCCAACTTTCACGTAAGGGCCAAAAGTGCTTCCGCCATATAATTTTGCGCCCATCCTGGCTTTTGAATGGTCGCAGAATGCGATCGGACCTCTCACACAGCAACCCTCCATCACAGAAGCTTTCTTGCCAATATAGACGGGGCCCTCATTCAAATTGAAAATAGCTCCCTCCACTTCAGCTCCCTCTTCAATGAAAATCATAGGCGTGCCATTCTCGTCGTTCAGCTTCCCAATCACCTTATTGGAGCTTGGAAGAGGAAGGGATTGGCGACCAGCAGTAATGCGTCTATAATCTTCCACAAGCACTTCGGGGTTGAAGATAAAAACATCATAGACATTGCGGAGACGGCGGATGTCTTCCTGGAAAATATCATCAAATTTATGATCTTCAAGATCCCTCAGTCCACCACGGAAAGCGATAGTATATTCTTCGCAGAGGATGGCCTGACCTTTTTTTAAGGATACGATGCGTGCAGCCATATCAGGGTCGGGCACCACAGCACCGGAGATGAAGAGCATTTCCTCATTGAAATCATCGGGATAGCCGAAACGCTCGCGCAGGTATTCCACCGGGAGAGCGTGGACTTCTGCGTCGGGGAGGAAGGATTCCCATTTCTCGCGGATGGTAGTGATACCAACGCGGAAGTCGCATATAGGGCGTGTGAAGGAGAGAGGAAGGAGATCATAATGATCATCCTTGTGGTCGAAGAGAACGATTTTCATGATAATGCAGAATTCATAATGCAGAATGCAGAATTCTTTTGAATGCAGAATTCATAATGCAGAATGCACAATTGATAGCTAATTTCTTTTGAAAATGCAAAATTAGTTAAAAAAATTGAAATTTGCAAGTGCTCACTTCGTTCGCGCCACAATCTGTGCTACTGGTAGACCATCCCAGAGCGATCCAAAGTCTCTTCCGCCAAAACAAACTGGAGAATCCTCAATGAACCTTAGGGCTTACTTGGGTGTTTTAATGATGAAAGGATGAAGGAGGGTTTTGATACCTGAAATACTCGACTTAAAAAGCAGTGGAGCTGCCGAAATCCCCAAAGGCGCGAGGCCTTTCAGAAGATGACGCAGCAGATTATAGAAATCCTTAAGGCGCTGGATCGTACGATCCAGCGCCTACATATTTTGAAGGGATAGCCAATTTAGAAGGGATAGCCAAGAGCGAGATGGACGGCGAAGGCATCTTTGAAGGCTACGTTGAAATAGTGGTGGGTGCCATTGGAATATGGCGTGTGAAGGCCATAGCCTACGTCAAGGCGTATCACCATCATGCCGAGGTCATAGCGAATGCCGGCTCCAGTGCCGAGTGCGATATCCTTAAGGAAGGTCTTGCCCTCAAGTTTGCCACCGGGACGCAGAGGGTCATTTTTCAACAACCATATATTTCCAGCATCGATAAATGCCGCTCCGTGAAGGTCGCCCGCAATCGGGAATCGGTATTCTGAATTTATCTCGAATTTAAATGTACCAGTCTGGTCAAAATAACCATTTACAAGGTCTTTAGGCGCTCGGTAGCTACCTGGGCCTATCGACCTAACAGTAAATGCGCGGATAGAGTTGGCACCTCCAATATAGAACTGTTCGGAATAAGGTACCTCCTTGGCATTTCCGTATGCGTGGGCAGCCCCGAGAAGCACTCGGGATACAATCCATTGGTCTTGCTTCGGGAAAAGACGATGGTTCCAGACGAGCTGCACCTGCCCCTTCACAAACTGAGAGAATGGGATTCCGAAAAGCTTTTTCACTCCTTTAACACGGCAAAGATCGTAGACAGCATCGAAAATGTTGCCAGCTTCTGTGAATAGGGCAGTGAAAGTGATGCCATTGTTCCGCTCGCGTTCAAACCATTTATCATACGTGTAAGTATAACTTAACTGCGGGATAAAGCGGCTTTCAAAACTCAGAGCTACTGCAGGGTTGAGAGCCATCACTGAATCAAATTCGGCAGTGGTGCGAATAAGCTTATTGTAAGTCAACTTAAATGGTGTGAAGGAGTTGGTGGCGTGTCGAGTAGCTCGCCACTCATAAGTGATGCCCATATTATACTCTGCCATCATGAAATATTTCGGACGGTTGAGCACTGATCCGCCCAGCGAGATAGTGGTCCAGTTGAGATCTCTTTGTGATCGCGGGATAAACTTAGGAGCAAGCAGACGAGGGAATGCAAGCGAAGCCTGCAGACCAAATTCGTAGGAATTGAAAACGCTCGACTTATTGCGTCCAGTCTGCCATTCATAATCGGCATTGAGCGACACCGAGAGTTTTTCTCCCCCACCGAAAATATTATTATGCGAGAAAGAAGCAATGNGGCCCNGGCCTATATAAGAATTAGATTTTGATGTTGCATNCACCTCTATTGAAGCTTCCATCGNGCGATCGTAGCGGCAAGTGATAAATACATCNANAAGAGGATCCTTGGCAGAAGTATCGGCCAAGACCGGCTGAATCTGGATATTAGAGAATATGCCGAGGCGAGCAAGTCGCGTTTGGGTGCGGTCCATATCGCGCACAGAGAACACCTTGTTTTTTCTAAAAGTGATACAGTTTGGTATCAAGTTTTTACGCACTCTTTGAGGGCGCATAATTATCAATTCGCCACGGTCAGTCTGCAGAGTGTCGGGCGTTCCTCTATTTCCATAATGCTCATTGCGGAGAAGGATAGTAGTGATATCTCCCGTGCGATATTTTCGGAGCGCCACTGCAGGGATATTTTCAGCAAGATCTAGGCGGATCGCCACAGCATGGGGAGTCATGAAAGTATCGGCAAGAAACTCCAGATATTCCGGACGAAAATAATAGTACCCACGGTTGCGCAGATTATTAGCCACTTCGACTCTCAAAGCTGATAGAGAATCCACACAGAAGATGGCACCTTTCTGAAACCATGTACTCTTCTTTGCAAGCGAATCAATAAAAGTCTTGATGCTATTCATCGGCTTATTGAAATACTCAATCGTATCAATACGATAAGGAGAAGAGACATCAATAGTGTAAGAGATAGCTGCCTTTTTCGGATTTTTTTTATTGGGCACTTCCTCGTATGTGGCAGTAGATCCGAAATATCCGTTGTCGGCAAGAATCTTCTCTACCATCTTAGTGCGCAGAGGAGCCCTGACATCAGAAACCAATACAGGCTGCTCCACAAGNGTGCGATATACCCACCCCAATACGCCCTTCAAAGAANCNCTCNAATAATTATAGACCCAAAGACCGTATGGGAAAGGATACCGCACGTATGGGACTATAAATGGAAGCGCATTGTTAGGCTTCACTGAAACTGTCTTCTTCAGGTCAGCCACCAATGCTTCCGGAAGCTTTTCATCTCCAGTTGGATTAATCTGGATTTTCTTTGTGCCAGTGTAAAGCACCTCATCTTCACCGAGACGGCGCGTAGTGCTGCAAGCGCCAGCGAGCAGCAAGCAGACGAAGAGGGCAGCAAGTGCAAATGTAGCTCCCTTAAAGGAGCGAATATGTAGATTATTGTTGTTCTGCATTTTCATCTTCTTTTCTTGAAATAGCCTTAATAGAATCAGCTGGAGCAGCCAATGGCGTCTTCACATCACTTAAAGAGTCGGTTGCGGATGGAAGGAGGATATTCTTCTTATGGCGGTTTTTCCATAGCTTGCTTAGTCCGAAATGAGTGATTTCTGTAAAATAAGCAAGTCTACGGCGAAGCGAGAGACCGACACCGGTTTCTGTGATTTCACCTTCAAGCACGCTCTCATAGCCAGTATGGCGGAACAGTCGGGCATTAAGGCTCATCGTATTTGTCTGCTTGAGGATATATTCAAATGCAATATCGCTGATAAGACTCTGTTCGAAATCCTCATTGGCCGATCCATCAGTATAATTGCCGCCTACGATGATCTTAAACCGGTTGTTGAGAAGCGACTTCGAAACCTGGTAAGAATAAGTGGTATTTGTACTCATATCCCCATTGTCGCCAGTCTGATACTGATCTACACCCAAATTAATGTCGATTCCTTTAACATTATCAGCAAGGAATGAATTAAGCTGCGAGGTCAGGAAGCTATATATCTGTCCCGTACCAAAAGAAGCGCCCACCGACTTAGAGTTGGGTCCTTGATAGATACCCGTAAGGAGAAGACTCATCGCCTGCTGCTGACGCTGATCGGCAGTCATCGACTGGAGCTCATTGCTGATACTGAGGTCATCATCCGTAGCAAGGTCAAACACTACCGAAGGCGCTGAAAGAGTGTTGCCTATATCGAGCGTCACGATGAAATTGACCAGACGGGTATTACCGCTCGATTGGATACTTGCCTTCACTTCGTCAGTAGCCTTGATGGAAAGTGCCGGATTGAGTATATCTCCATTCCATGAGACGTGGCTATTCTGATTGAAGGTGAAATTCTTTCTTCCTATCACAGGGATATTATAGTTGGCAAATCCATTGCCGATATAGAGCGTGCCATTCAGTTTCATATCGCCCACATAGTTCTGGAAATAATTGAGAGTTCCGGAAGGATTGCACTCCACTTTTCCTGAACCTCCAAGATTTACCTGCACCTGTGTGCCTTGTGAGATGATAGCCTTGGCAGTGATGCGCATGCCTAATGAAGATGTCAGAGAATCGGCCTTAGCCACTGCAGTACTGTCGGCAAAGTTGACAAACTTCACAACGTTGTCGGCACCGGCACCTTGCGACAGGGCATCGGAAGTCATCGCCATGTTATACGTCACGTCAGTGGCGGGAAGGATATTGACTGAGGCATCAATATTCATCATCGACATGGGGCCTTTGACTGTAGCATCGAGATCCGTAAAAAGTTTTCCGGTCACCTCAGCACTGCTGTTCTTTCCCCCGACGAGCTGGATGTTGTTAGCCTTAGCCGACAGATCAAACTTCAAGTCGCTCATCTTAGTGGCATCTACTGTGCCGCGGAGCATAAGCGGATTGTTATTGATCGCATAGATATCAAATTCGTGGAAGTCGAGTATATTGTCAGTCACGGTGATGGGATTGCCACCGAAGCGGAAGCGAGTGCCAAGCATATTCATGAAGAGTCCTACCGAGTCGCAAGCAATGCTGCCATTGAGCAATGGAGCAGTGAAGCTTCCGCTGAGGCTCATATCGCCATTGAGTGCTCCTGAGAGTTTCATAGTCTCTGGCGGGAAGAAAGGATTGGCAATGGAGAGCGGGAACTTGGTGAGGATGAGTTTCAGACGCTCAGCCACCATGCCACCAGAAGGATTGACAGAATCTGGAGCAAGCACGAATTGCACAGCAGCAGCCTCAGCTCCATCGATCACAAGACCTACCTTACCGGCACTCTTACCCTTATTGCCCATTCCGGCAGCCATAGTGAAATTGAAATCCCCTACCCTCTTTCGTTCATAATAGAAATCGGAGATATCGAGATTTCCCTTGCCCACGAGAGCCCGGCCAGTGTAGCGCACATTAATATCTGAATTGACAAGAGCCTTAACGGGTGGCGGATTGAGCATCATGTTGAGGAAGTCTTCCACCTTAATATTTGTGAGGTTGAGGTGCAGATTGTCTTGCCCCTTCTCATTCTTCTCAGATCGGAGAAGAATGCTGCTCTGGTCGCTGCTTGCCTGAAGATTGGCCTGAAGTTTTTGACTCTTGATATTAAAGTCTACATAATTGTCAAGGTTGAAAGTCCAAGGCAGATATGCGATAGTAGCCTTCAGAGGAGTGAAGCGAACGGAGAGAATGGTATCAGCCAATGAAGCCGTGAAACCAAGGCGATAACCCATTTTATTCTTAATATTATGCTGCACAAGATAAGCCGACAGACGGTTTTCACCCAGATAACCGCTCATGCGCACATCAGAAAACTCGTCGAGAGTCCCCGGTCGGTTGCCGAGATGCACAATATAGTCGAGCAATGCACCACGCGACTTAAGGTCGAGCGTGATGGTATCAAGACGCATAGACTCAGTGCGAAGAGAATTGAGCACCACATTGCCGTTGATGATTGAGTCTTTGGCAAGATGCAGAGAGAAGTCTTTGAATCCCATGTTCATAGGATTAAGGAAGATGGCAGCCACTCCCGAGCCATCCACATCTGCCGTAAGAGTGAACGGAGGAAGTTTCTGCTCAATACTCTCTACGTCGAGACGCTTATCCTCAATCATTTTGGGCATCAATGCTGATACTTTTGTAAACCCATCTACAAGGGGCTCCAGACCCACTGACGATAGAAACTGAATCGAAGTGCCCCGAGCATCGATAAGGCAGCGGGTGTCGGCAGAAGTGGATACAAACTTGAGATTTACACCATCAGGGATATTCAGATCCTGCTTTTCGAGATGCCAATCAATCTGATCGGCTTGAAGATCTACATTATAAAGCCAAGTGTGGGGGGAAGCTGTGCCATTAAGATGAAGTCTTGCACCTCCGGAATTTGGAGTTTCTGAAAAACCAAGTGCCTGCAGGTCGACATTCTGGATGTCGGCAGTGAGGTCTGCCTGATAAAAATCGTCGGAGATCTTTCCATTCCCATCAATATTGAAAGAAAGAAGGGGATTGGGAGAATTGGCTTTCAAAATGAAGTCCTCATCGCGAAGAGTAGCAAGAAGAGTGATATCCTTAATGGCATGTCCATTATAAATAGCACTTGCCAAGTCGAGCCGTACATCGGTGTGAGCTCCTTTTTTCTCAGGATTGAAACCTGCACCATTTGCAGAAAGTGAAGCTGTGACCGGGCCTATTGTCTTGTCGCCGATAAATGCCCCAACATTGAGACTATGCACTGATGCCTTCACATCATAACGCTCTGAATTCATGCCGACGTGTCCATCGGCAGCAAGATTTCCTTGAGGGGTGTTCACTTTGAAATCTGCTGCATAATTCTCATGATTGGCAGAAGCTTTTCCTACTATATTGAGGGTAGGGATGGAAACTCCATCAAGTTTCACAAATTTCTTCACAATCTCCGGGCGACGGAGCTCGCCATTGAAAGTAAGATTTGCCACAAGTTCATTAATATTCAATGCATTTTGTGCCTTACCTTTGGCACGCAATGAGAGTGTGCCTGGAAGAGCCACATCAAACTGCTCAATGTCGGCATCGCCCAACTCGCCATTTGCACGGATTCTGGCATTGAGAGGTGTCAACGCAGGGACAGCAGATGTATATGCCGACAAGTCAGGCATAAAATTATTGATATCCGTCATCCCGAGACTTGCATTCACATCCACATCGAGAAGCGCAGCAGGCTGAAATTCGAGGAGAGCATTTGGGATAGCTGCAGTAGCCTCTATATGAGAGAAGGGAGTGCGGATATCAAAATCCTTAAGCATCATCCCTGTGGAGTCCATAGAGAATGTGCCTCGCCCCTCCGTAATGGTCAAGCCACACTGTTCCACTCCTTTAAGATACGTGATGGGGAGGGAGATATTGGCGGCCTGATTATAAAAATTTTCGAGTTCGATGTCAAGTCCGGAGACTCGTATATCACTGGCATCAAATCCTTTTACCTTTGGNGCATCCTGCACNGCATANCGNGCNTTGAAATCNGTCAGCGTNATGCGGTCGGCCACTACNGTAGTNGGAGCCGANGGAGCTGANGTNGTNTCNGGAGCNGGAGCNGGATGAGANTTNACGTATTCGAGCGAGGGAGCGAGCATCAGAGCATCGCCGTGGGTGGCGGTGACATCGCTCATACGAATGGAATTGGTGCGAAGGTCTANAATACCCTCATCGAGCACAAGATGCTTCGTCTGAAACTTCAGAGTGTCGATGGTAGGGAGCATCGTCANCAAGAATGTCATATTCTCGATGTCAAGGCGTTTCGCTGTAATATAAAAAGGAGTGGATGTTGTGTCTTGTGGNGATGGCTTTTGCTTCCATACATCCATGCTTAGAGAAATCTCACCGTCGCGGAGTTTTGCCTCGTTGAGAGAAATCTCACTTGTGCGGATATTTGCACTCGACTTGTCGTCGACTTCCAGAAGCCCAGCCTTGATTGTCATGAGCATGGAGGAGTCTGGGGAGAGCATTCGGTAATAACCATCGCGGAGACGGAGTTTCTTGATCTGTACGTCCAGACCAAGGAGTGGACGGAGTTTTACATCGACAAGTGCTTCGCGCGCCATCACCATTGTGTCGCCCGAGGCTTCAATCACGCTTACTCCCGATAGCGACAGATTGACTGGGAATTTCAGTCGGAGCTTATCGATGCCGATCTTCATACCAGTCTTGTCAGCTACCAACTTAGTGGCAGTCTTTACAGCAAAATTTTGAACTGGAGGAATATAAAGTAGCACCGGAATCATGAGGATAATGATAATAAGGCATCCAATCACCTTAAGAGGGCGTCGGATCCAAGCATTTGCAATCAAATGCTTTTTATGCTTAGCTCCAGGTGGGGTGTTTTGAGTCTCGGGCTGTGTAGTATTTTTAGTATCTTGTGATTGCATGTATGGCGTGGATATAGTCTATATTCAATGTAACAATCCCCGTTTTTGATAGTTTAAAAAATGTAAATAAATTTTAAGGGATTTAACATTTTTGGATTCAGCTGACTCACGCAGAGCACACTGAAGAGCACCGGCAGCCGAGTAGATTGCATCTTCCTCTTAAATATGTTTTATAACATATAAAAATATTTGGATATTAGGGAGGGATGTTGTAATTTTACGGCCGAAAGGGAAAAGTGTAATTTTTACACTCAATCCTCACGCAATATCACGCAGAGTTCTCAGAGGAGCAGAGGACTGCAGAGGAGATCTTTTATCAGAGTATAAAATTTACCATAGCGGTCTCTGCTACCCAGCGCTCTCTGCGTGAGACCCCACTGACAACTCTAACAACTATAATATCATGATTAAAGCGACAAAGACATTTATGGTGTGTGCAGGAGCTCTGCTCGCGCTTTCAGCATGCCACACGAAAGAGGAAGCCCCGAAAACAACTCTGTCGGGTCTTGATCCAGCAAACTTCGTAAGTGAATATGAAGGAAAACCGACTGCACTCTACACTCTTAAGAATGCTAACGGCATGGAAGTATGCGTGACCAACTTCGGCGGACGCATCGTATCTATTATGGTGCCAGACCGCAATGGAGACTTCAAGGATGTAGTGCTTGGACTCGACAGCGTGCAGGCTTATTTCCCACAAAACAATCAGACAGATTTCGGAGCAGCCATAGGCCGCTACGCCAACCGTATCAACCAGGGTAAGATCGTGATCGAAGGAGATACTATCCAACTTCCACAGAACAACTTTGGACATTGCCTCCACGGAGGTCCTACAGGATGGCAATATAAGGTGTATGAAGCTAATCAGCTCAATGATTCTACTCTCGTACTGACTATGGACAGCCCTGATGGCGACAACAACTTCCCAGGAAATGTGAAGGCAGAGGTGACCTATACTCTTACTGCCGACAATGCAATCGACATCGCATATAAGGCAACTACCGACAAGCCGACCTATATCAATATGACCAACCATTCATATTTCAACCTGAATGGTGACCCGACACAGCCTATCACCAACAACATCCTGACTGTGAATGCATCTCGATTCACTCCGGTGGACCGCACTTACATGACCACTGGCGAGATTCTCGACGTGAAGGGAACCCCGATGGACTTTACTGCGGCAAAAGAAGTTGGAGCAGAAATCGAGCAGGTGGATTATGAGCAGATAAAGTTTGGCAATGGATATGACCACAACTGGGTGCTCGACACAGCTGGCGACGACAGCCAGGTGGCAGCTACCCTCTACTCCCCTACTACCGGAATAAAGCTTGAAGTGCTTACCAACGAACCGGGCATCCAGGTATATACCGGCAATTTCCTTGACGGCACAGTGACCGGCAAGCATGGCATCGTCTATAAGCAGCGCACAGGCATCTGCCTTGAGACCCAGAAATATCCTGACACTCCCAACAAGCCGGAATGGCCGTCAGCTCTCCTGAACCCTGGTGAGACCTACAACAGCCACTGCATTTTCCGCTTCTCAACGATCAACGATTAATATCACGCAGAGTTCTCAAAGGAGCAGAGACCGCTTAAGGAATCTTTTTTCAAAAGAAATATATACCAATGCGATCTCTGCTACCCATACGATCTCTGCGTGAAACAAAACTGATTACTGACAACTTAACAACCTAACAACTTAAAAAACAACTATGGCATTATTAGACTGGATTGTAGTCGCCATCTTTGCATTGGCTCTGATCGGCATCATCGTATGGGTGATGCGCCAGAAGCAGAACAATGCCGACGACTACTTCCTCGGTGGCAAAGACGCCACCTGGATCGCAATCGGCGCATCAATCTTTGCGTCAAACATCGGATCGGAACACCTTATCGGTCTTGCAGGCTCAGGCGCAGCTTCCGGTATGGCAATGGCCCACTGGGAAATCCAAGGCTGGATGATCCTTCTTCTTGGCTGGGTATTCGTGCCCTTCTACAGCCGCTCAATGGTGATTACTATGCCTGAATTCCTTGAGAAACGCTACAACCCGGCATCACGCACCATCCTTTCTGTGATTTCTCTTATCAGCTACGTGCTGACAAAGGTAGCCGTGACTGTGTATGCAGGTGGCCTCGTATTCCAGCAGGTATTCGGTATCGAAAGCCTCTGGGGCATCGACTTCTTCTGGATTGCAGCAATCGGCCTCGTGGTGATCACTGCTCTCTACACTATCTTCGGTGGCATGAAATCAGTGCTCTATACATCAGTGCTCCAGACCCCTATCCTGCTTCTTGGCTCACTCATCATCCTCGTGCTTGGCCTTAAGGAACTCGGCGGATGGGACCAGATGATGGCTATCTGCTCAGAGGTAAAGGTGAATGAATATGGCGACTCAATGGTAAACCTTATCCGCGACAACCGCGATCCGCAGTATCCTTGGCTTGGCGCACTTATCGGTTCAGCAGTTATTGGTTTCTGGTATTGGTGTACCGACCAGTTTATCGTGCAGCGCGTGCTTTCCGGCCGCGATGAGAAGCAGGCACGCCGCGGTACTATCTTCGGTGCCTACCTGAAACTTCTCCCCGTATTCCTCTTCCTTATCCCCGGTATGATCGCATTTGCACTTCATCAGCAGCTCGGAAGCTTCCTCCCGCTGACACCGGAAGGTCTCCCCAACTCTGACGCAGCATTCCCGACACTCGTGGCAAAACTTCTGCCTGCAGGTGTGAAGGGCCTTATCGTCTGCGGTATCCTTGCAGCCCTCATGTCTTCTCTTGCATCACTCTTCAACTCATCTGCCGCCCTCTTCACCATTGACTTCTACCAGCGCTTCAAGCCAAAGACTGACCCGAAGAAACTCGTGAAGATCGGCCAGGCAGCAACAGTCGTAATCGTAATTTTGGGTATTCTCTGGATTCCTGTGATGCGCTCTGTAGGCGATGTGCTCTATCTATATCTACAGGATGTGCAGTCGGTATTGGCTCCAGGCATTGCAGCAGCATTCTTGCTTGGCGTAACTTGGAAACGTGCTACTGCCAAGGGCGGCATGTGGGGTCTGATCGCAGGTCTTGCAATCGGCATCACACGTCTCGGTGCTAAAGTCTACTACAGCAATATAGGTGCAACTCCTGATGGCGGCTCATTCTTCCAGTGGCTTTTCTACGACACCAACTGGCTCTTCTTCTGCGGCTGGATGCTCGTGTTCTGCTTGGCTGTGATCTTCGTAGTCAGCATGTTTACTAAAGCTCCTGATGAGGACAAGATCAAGGGCTTGGTATTCGGCACTTCTACTCCGGAGCAGCGCGCAGTGACACGCGCAAGCTGGGACAAGTGGGACGTGATCCACTCTTGCATCATCCTCGGCATCACTGCAGCATTCTACTGGTATTTCTGGTAAT
>WFLX010105735.1_pt1 | contig 14286 bp, 18 predicted proteins | sample 4967041 | NCBI WGS metagenome assembly WFLX01 (sample SAMN12857096, study PRJNA449069) | gut metagenome | isolation source: stool from male and female vole | host: Microtus ochrogaster | place: USA:Florida | collected 2017
CTTTGATTAGTTCTTTAACTGTCATTTCTTCGGTTTGTTTATTTGGTTTGACTTATGCTATATTTTCGAGAACCTTGTCAAGTTCTTTCCAAAGTTCCAGAAGATCATCATCACTGAACTCTGTTTCCTCGTCTGTCTCTTCATCGTAATGAGAAGCGGTGATTTCTGTAACCTCTCCCCAACCTCTTATAAGGTCACAGCAGGGAGGAGTCCAATAATCGCCGGGGTCATTNTCAAATTCNCCACAGCAACGATAAGATATTTCTATTAACCACCCGTCCTCCTCGTAGCAGACATAATTGTCCNCGTAGTCAGANCANCGNCCCCATCCATCCTCGTCTTGCTCAAAGTAAGATTCTCCNATTTCATGGTCATTGNTTGCGACCAAATCAATGAGTGTAGGAAAGAGGTTTTTGAGGTCTTCAANAGTTTTCATATCACTGAGTTTATTGGTTTGACTTATATTTTATTTATACTGTAAAGATAGTCATTTTTAGCGGATTACAGGCAGTTAATCAGCCACCATTTTAATCATAAACCGCCGAAAATGACCACCTTAACATTTGTCAATATATGTCAATTCACTCTCTTCATTTCATGGCACCAAATCATCAAAAAGACCNGGTTCTCGTGGAGATAAGGCCGCAAACTCATCACGGAANAACTCCTCCTTTGTACGCCCTTGCTTTTTCCCTTTCCGGGTGTGAAGGTCATACGTATAGTGGGGAATNTCTATCGGATACCGGCGAACATCCTCAATCCACATATCGACCTCAACATCATTGCGGTCGTAGATGAGGTTCTGGAGATGATCCGCATCTCGGCATTTGCGACACTCGCACAATAGAATTACTGCTTTGCTCACGAAGATACGTCCTTTGGGGTCTTTCTTCCCCTTGTTGACTAACTCGTGACCCTGCCACAACGCTTCAATCTCTGCTGTGATTAGTCCATAGCAGTCTTCGGCACTGATGGTATAAAGACGCTTCCACACATAGTCCACGTACCCACTCGCCCATAACTCCAAGGCGAAGAATCCGGCTACTTTTGTGTCGGCTCTGCGAATTGCTTTTTGCATTGCGCTGCTGACCTCGAAGAAGTCATACCCTTGCTTTGTTCTTATAATCATAACTCTTGGTTAATTTCCTTATTTACAGTAAAGTTAACCATTAAAAACGGAAGACAGGCAACAGAACTGCCACCATTTTTACACCTTAACTTTTACTGACATTTGAGTTAGAATTTNAACTTGCAAGAGATATTATACTCAACGAGTTGCCGGGTCTCGTCCTTGCCGTTGCGCGTCTTACCCTTCATGTTGATGCTATCTCCGAAGTGTTTTTTGATGAACATGATTGACCGGCGCTCTTCCTCTTGATTGCGGATTGAAGCAAGTCCACCCTCGCTGACGAATGTACCCTTTTGGGCNAAGTTGTAACGGAGGTCAGTCAAGATCCGGCGCTCCTTGAATTTCATGTAGCACGAAATCCAAAAGTCCTCCTTCAGTCGCAGCTCTTCGTTCCACCAAACATTCTTATCGTAGCGCACTCCNTAGGAACACCCAGTTATCATATTGGAGAGNGATAGGTAGGCNGTCTCGTCATACATAACCGGCGATATTCTGGAAGTGAACCCGAACAGGTGAATATCGAGAAGGCAAGCGATTTCATAGAGGTTGTGAATGATTGCGGTGATTGCCACCGGGTCTTTTACAACCGTCANCTCGCCTTTCTCGGCCATGAGATTCTTTACTGCGTGAACATCGTCNTCAAGCATAAACAACTCACCGAAATGGCGGGCCATCCAATTACGCTTGGGTACCAATCCGATGATGTCGTCCGGATGAGTAACAATCTCACATTCGGGGTTGAACTGCCGGTAGAGGTCTGCCTGGCTCTCGGCGACGCAGATGATCGGGTCTGTGAGCAACTTCTTGGCGAACACTCTATCGTGTCGCTTATGACTTGGGATTACTGTCTTCAAGGGCATGGCGCACGTCTTTTATGTCAACTACATTACTCTTGCTCACTTTGCCGGTCTTATAGGAACGCATCCTTTGCATCCCCAAACGCTCACGGAGCCAATTACTGTCAACTTCGTTGGCGGATGCTATGATGAAAAGCTCGTGCTTCTCATCGAACTTGGGAATTAGAGGATANACGGCGGTTTCATCGGTTATGGNATCGAACCGCTCCTTGAACTCGTCGGTGGGNTTCTCCGGGGCGAACTCTACGCCCCAATCCTGAAGCTCATCCTTATCCCATTCGTTGGCCATAACATCTAAGTCGTTCTCGCCAAAATTGACGTTGTCCTTTGTGGCATATTCTCGGAGCTTCTTTACATCCGTNGCAACGTCGAGAACCTTACAAGGAAGCTCCTTGTAACCGAGTTCCTTGCAGGCTCGCAGACGCAGATTGCCACATACTACAACATAGCGGCCCTCCGGGTAAGGGTACACTATAAGTTCCCGAAGTTGGAGCATCTCGGGCGATTCCGCTATGCTCTTTTTCATCGCCTCATAACGATAATCCCGAAAGAACCGGGGATTCTTCGGGAGTCCTTTGAGTTGCCCCTTGTTGAAGTCAAGGAGCGAGATTGNGATAGTTTGTATCATCGTTGTTTATTACATCATCAAATTATACATCATCGATAAACAGCCTTGACCAAACCTACTTGGGGCCTTTGACGTAGGGCCAACGACCTTTGGGATAGTCGGGATGTCGGGACCGGTAGTCAGCAACATCCCTTAACAACTGCTCAATGTTGTTGCAGTTGAGTTTTTCCAAGAAAGCAAAAAGCCAATTAATTGTTTCGGCTGCCGCAATTTCCGTACTCGACCAATCATCAAGCGTTCTATCTTTTGGCAAGATCAGACACGGGTCTTCTCTGACATCAAACACGAAGTTCAGATGAACGAGTGCTTGAAGAAGATAGCCTTGTGGTGATGAATCCGGACTTACACGGCCACTCTCAATAGCGTTGGCGATTACCTCCTTGGCAAGTTTATTGTTAATGACTATCATGCGTTGGTGGAGGTTTTTGTGGTACTGACTGATAGCAGCCAACCACGGGTCTATTGGTTTGACTTGGGAGGGAAACTGAATGAAGTGGGGGGAGATTTGTTGGTGTGCATGATTTGAGGGTTAAAAATCAAAGAGAGTTTTTTGCTTGGCGGATGCTTCTATCATTTTTATNTTTCTGACAGCGACATCGAAATAGCTNTCCTTTAACTCGCATCCAATCCCNCGGCGATTATTCTTGACTGCCTCGTANATTTCAGAGCCAATGCCGAGAAAAGGAGTGAATACAACTTCGCCCTCATTGCTCCATAGATTTACGAGTCGGTTGATCACTTCGAGCTGGAGCGGGCAGATATGTTTCTCATCGCCCATTGCAGTCCCTTCAGATGCNGTCAAGACATCAGTGCGTTTGATGTCCATCCACACTGGAGATGCCCACTTCTGCCACGTTTCCAAAGGGAAATTTTCTCTGTTAAGGTTTTGAATCGGCTCCCAATCGGCTTCATCTCCATCCCATTTTTTGAAGATAGTGATATACTCGGCCATTCCTATGCCCGTTTTGGAACTATCGGAAGTCACTTGCTTGTAGAGCAGACGTTGAGTCTTGGTGCGCTGCATCTCCAATACAGGGTCGCACCAGATCGTAACCTTGGAATGAAGTTTGAAGCCCTCGGCCAAAACGTGGCGTGTATGTTCGCCGGTGAAGTCGTACATACCCGTGTAGCCGGCGGAGTTCTTGTACACGCCGAGGTCTTTGGTATGACAGCACATCAGTCGCCCGGGCTTCAGTATGCGATACAGTTCACGAAGGAGGAAAGCGTATTGAGCGAAGAACTCCTCATGGCTCTCGTTGTTGCCCATGTCGTGAATGTAGTTTGAGTATGTGAACAGCGACGAGAAAGGAGGCGAAAAGATGATGAGGTCAACGGAATTGTCCGGGATTCTCTTTATCTCGATTGTAGTATCGCCTTTCATGAGGAACACGAAGTCATCTTTGTATTCCCGATATTCGTAATCGTTGAGGAGTCCGTATTTGTGCTCATTCACGTTCTGATTGATTTCGTGAAGCATCTCCTCAAAGTTCTTTTGTTTGCGTTCTATTGTGGCTCTTGCGTTTGCCATAGAGTCTGTGATGATGAGGTGAATATTGACCGCTCCNTTGCGCCCGAAGCGGTATGAGCGGCGCACTTGCTGATAGAAGTCCTCAAACGAGAAGTCCGGCGCAGCGAAAATTTGAGTTCCGCAATTCTGGAAATTCATGCCATAGCCGCATATCTTCGCCTTTGAGATGAGGATTTTGAACTTGCCGGCGGCGAAGTCAAGTAGNCTCTCTTCNTTTACGGTGTCCTTGTCATTGCCACGCACCTCAACCGCTTCGGGGAGAAGTTTGCGGAGGATATCGCCTTCGGCATTTTGCTTTATCCAGATTAGGACTTGGCCATCTGCTTCCCGTGCGAGATTAGCAGCCATCTCAAGACGCTCGTTCATGGTCTTGCGGAGTTCTGCATTGAAATTGGTGGCATTGACAATACCTTGGGCGAATATGCAACCATCCTCGGGTTCTGACTCAATGGTATGCTCAACATAGTTGAGGGGGGGTAGAATGAATTTCTTTCCAGTCTCCACAAAACCAATATCGGCTGGATTCTCAAACATTATGGCCCATGAAGCAATCCAGCCATAGAAGTCGGATTTCGCGTGACCCTTGAGCCGATAGTTATTCATACCCTCCTCACGAACAAACCACCGGGAGCGCATATCTTGTGCGTCCAAAACATCAAGGAACTCGGAGTGGTTGCCTATCTCGTTGAGGTCATTGGGTGAGGGAGTAGCGGAGCAACATAGTTTGTATGGGATAGNCTTAAAAACCTCAATAAGCAATCGTTTGTAATGGCCGGTAAAATTTTTAAGAATTGAGGACTCGTCAAGCACCACTCCTACAAATTCCTCTGCCTTGATATTTTCGATCTGCTCGTAGTTTGTAATAATAAGTTTGTCATCGGGAGTACGGTCGCGGTGTAGAACGACGTGGTAGCCAAAATGAGCACCCTCTGCTATGGTCTGCTTGCTGACAGATAGCGGGGCGAGTATGAGGACTGGCTTGCCTTCATGCTCAGCTACTTGCTTTGCCCATTCAAGTTGCATCAGAGTTTTGCCATTTCCGCATCCGGCGAAGATTGCGCCTTTTCCCATTTTGAGCATCTTGAGGACGCAATATTGCTGAAAGTCGAACAGAGCAGGATTTAGATCCGAAGCATCAAACCCCGACTCAATACGCCGTACTTTCTTCCTTTCAAGTATATCTTGATAGTTCATTTGACGATGTAAAAAGTCAGCACCAATATCCGTGGTGGGTATTGGTGCCGTAGGTGGGTTGATGATGTGTTATTTCTTTTTCTTGGGGTCTTCGAGTTGCTCACATATTGCGACTCTTTTTCCGGCTCTCACGAATTTGGGGAGTAGTGCGTCCAAATCATCGGCAGGGAATTTGCAGATTTGGACTTTCTCGCCCTTGATTTTCTTTTCATCGAGTCCGGTAAGTGTCTGCTCAAAGACTTGCGGAGCATCTTCCTTGATTGCGACGTAGTTGTTGCCAACTCGGAAGAGAAGAATGGCATCTTTGTGTTTCTTCTTCATTTCCTGGTATTGGGTGAGCANCTCTACTTCCGCGTTAGTCGCTGGTTTTGGCTTGTCAGCCTTTTTCTCGACTTTGAGTTTTTTCCCATGAACATCGTAGCCGAGTTCTTCAAGCCTCTGCTTGATTTTCTCGTTCTTCTTATCCGTGGAGTGGATAAGTTTCATGCTCTCTTTGTGAGTTTCATCGGGCTTCCATTGCCTCAAGACTCGACCGCAGATTGTTGACTGCAAGCATCCGGGATACCATCCTTCTGACATCTTCACTCGCAGATATTCACGATACCACAAGTCTCGGTCATCAGCGTTGCCCTTTGCGATATCCATTATCTGCTGTACTGTGGGGCGCATACCAGAGGACTGGCATATCTTGTAATACTTGGAGAAGAATTCGGCAGGCAGCTCGCTCAGAATAAGAGCGTCAAAGCAGGGCTGTTCCTCATCCTTGAGTGGGCCACGTCTGCGAGTCGTTCCCATTTCCTTTGCCATGTCAGAATAGCACTTGCCGATCTTCTCATTGCAAATCTCAAGATTTCGCTTGTATTGGCCAACGAGTTTCACTGCTTCGGGAGGAGCGATTTCACCGGGTGTAGTGGGAGTGTCCTTTGAGATAGGCTTGATGTAGTAGTGTGCCACTTTGGGCGAAGGCAAATCTCCATTGCCGAAGATGTCGATGCAACGGTAACACTCACCGTTTTTAAGCATCTCGGGGATGCGGTCATCGGTTGGATTGTAATAGACTCGGCTACGGAAAATATCTTCCTTTACGACCTCGTAACCAAGCTCGGCTATTTCGGCCATCACCTCGTCATGTATGCGCTGCCTCTCTGCGTTCCAGCAGTTGGCGGTGTCAATGAGGACTGTTTTACCATACTCCAGCCCATCGCCTTTTTTGACGAGGTCATCGGCCATACTCTCTATGTAATGGAGAAGATAGGCACGGTGCTTGGCCTCAAAGTTGGGGCGGCATGTACACTTGCCGTCATCGGTGGCCTTCATTTCCCAGAACAGGCAGTTGGCGTTGGTAGTGTTGAGGGGACACTCCCTACACTTGCGGTCGCATCCTCCCTCAAAGTCCTCGTCTGCCTGATTGTCGCTCTGATACCATGCAGAACGGTTGAGTGTCATAAACTCGGTGTCGGTGAAGCGTGTAGCCACCTCTTTGCCTATTTTTTCATAGTTTCCGTAAGCGGAGAGGAATTTACGCTGCGATGCTTCATCAAACTTGCATATTATCATACCGGCCGCAATGGCCATTGAGCCCTCTCTGACTTTGAGGAGCAGTTCGGGAATGAGGTTGTTGAGTTTGACACGATCCTGAACGAAGCGAACAGACTTGCCAAAGCGGAGAGCCACCTCTTCAGCGGTGCTCCCTTTTTCGAGCAGTTGACTGAAAGCGTAGGCTTCCTCTATGGGGTCAACATCTTTGCGCTGGAGGTTTTCGGTAATCATTGCATCGAAAGCCTCATCATCGGTCATCTCTCGCACGATTGCGGATATTGTGGGCCACTGCTCCGGGGCTTCACCGTTGAGTTTGCTCATAGCGCGGTAACGACGCTCTCCGCATACGATTTCGTAGCCATCGGGGATTGCGACAGTATCACCACTGCCAGGCTCAACCCCTTCAATAACCTTGGGCCTTACAGTGATTGGCTGAATAAGACCCTGCTGACGGATGTTGTCGGTCAGCTCTTGAAGCGCATCCTCGTCGAATGTCTTTCGAGGATTCATCGGAGAGGGATGCACTTCGCTGATTGGAATGTTTTTAATTTCCATGAAGTTTACTTTAGTGGTTTGACTTATAGTTTATTAACTACTGTAAAGTTAGTCATTATTTACGAGATATGAAAGAAAATGTTTCACCATTTTTACACCATTTTTCATTAATAATTGACAGGAAACCGCGCTTGGCCGTCTCTTTCAACATCGCCATATCCTTGGAGTCAATCTCGCAGGGAGTGAATCCGTTGAGGGTGGTATAACGAGGCATCCCGAAATATTTTCGGATCTGCTTAATGGCTTCTTCATCCCGTGTAGTCCATCTGACCCAAAGCTGCTCTTTCATTGCCGGAATGATTTTTCATCACCGAAGACAACAATGGAAAGCATCTCACGGAAGCGGTCGGCAATTCGGTTGCCATACTTCTCTGATATTTCCTTTGGGTCGAGGTTGGTTGTAATGACTGTAAATCTTTGTAGGTTGTAACGATGCTCTATGAGNTCAATTAGNGGATTGAGAGCATTGCCGTATTCAAGCACCGTCTTGGGTTCTTCACCAAGTTCATCAATGGCAAGCATCGGTTTGGCCATGATGATTTCAAACCGCTTCCAATCGGTTCTCGCTATCTGAACGAGTTGCTTGGCGTTGTAAAAGTCCATCCCGAAGTCGGACTTGTATTGATACCCGTAGTCNGTAGGGTCAATCATGTTCCTTTCTGCCAAATACCGAGCAGCAGTGTTGAGCGCATAAAGCAGGGTTGTTTTACCATTGCCAACTTGCCCCGTGAATATTAGGCCAAATTTTGGAAAGGGAGCAGTAAGGATTTCAGCAACTTTCCAGATTTTGTCAAGAGTAAATTCCCCAAACTCGCATTTATGGCCACGTCTGGCAACTTCAGCATCATAGAAGGCCCCTATGAGTTGATAGGCTTCCTCTGTCTTGAGTGGTAGCCTAAAACGAGGAACTCCAATCTTTCTGCTCCTTGCCATCCGCTTCAGTTCCTCGCCTATCGGGACTAATTTGGGTTTGTGTTCGGAATTTTCCATTGGTTTGACTTGATTTTTTACGTTGTTCTTTTTCCAGAATCCACCGATTGGCACGGCTATCCCAGCGTTTGATTTTTCGGCCGGAAGCATCTACCCAGTCGGTAGCGTCAAAATTGTTAAAAAATATCTCCGCTTCGGCTTCCCAGTCATCAAGTCGGGTGTCTGCGCTTTGGGAGAGAAAATAGGCTTTGACTTCTTCGAGCGTCGGAGCCGTGGGGGAATCTTGCGTAGTGCGTGGTTTTGATTTTTTCTTTTTAGGTTCATCAAATTCTAAATCCAAAACACTCTCCCCCGGCTTGTCCGGGGATATAGGGGATTTATTCTTTGGTCTTATAGTCTTTATATCTTTAATAATACTTGCATTTCTACTTGCATCACTACTTGCGTCTCTACTTGCATGACTACTTGCATTTCTACTTGCATCACTACTTGCAGGGTGCAAGTAGTAAGTCGGTGCTTTTCGTTTATCTTTCGCTGATTTATAAGCGAAAACACCATTGCCGACAAGTCTGTCTCTACAACGTATTAAAGTGCTATCCGGGATACCAAGACCTAAGCAAAGATTCCGATTGGGACACACAAACGGCTCCGGCCATCCCTGACGATTAGCTTCCCTCAATAAGTAGAAGTAAAGCGCGATCTCATGCGGGCTGAAGGTCACGTTATCGTGTATCTTCCAAAAATGGTTNATCAATTCTAAATAGGTCATCGGTACTGCGGATATTGATTTAATACCTTGTCGATGTAAGGTTGAGGGTCGGTGCGTANATAGGTACACACAGCAGTGACAAACTCCATGATGCCGTGGCAGACTACATAAACGCTGCCGTGGCTCTCTACGAGAGATTGCCACGCAGTCTGATGTGCTGACTGCTTACCGGCGCTGCTCCCTTTACGCTTCGGCACTTTCATCTCTATACAAAGGGATGCTTTGCCTCCGCATGGGAACAACAATATCANATCGGCNACGCCTTTTACTTGCCCCTCGTACACCATCATAGCGCCAGACTTGGCACCTCTCCAACCACCATTGGGGACCGCGAAAAGCAAATTGCCGACTTCCGGAAAAGTGGCACGAAACCAACATACGCAGGTATGCTGGATTTTACTCTCGGAGTAGCCACGTTCCGCTTCAAGAATTTCCTTCTCCGTCATCGTCTTTATTAGTTTTGCGGTCGCACTCATTCAAGAGTGCCACAATACGTTTACACTCGGTTTTACAGTTCTCATTAAATGTCGCCATAGAGTTCCAGCACGGACCAAACAAACCTACTTCATATTTGAGGAGGTAAACCTTGCCATGTCGAGCGAGCAACTTGAAATTCTTTCTCATAGCCGGTCGCTGAAAAGATTCAAGCAGATATTGACAGCATCCTCTTCAATTTGGGTGGTAGTGCCCGTTACCTCATTGGCGATATTCTTTTTGGTCTGGATTACCTGATACATATAGTTGTCAATGGTCTTATCTCCGAGGAAGTAATAACAGTTGACAGCATTTTTTTGGCCGTTGCGATGTGCCCTGTCCTCTGCTTGTTCACAATCGCTATAAGTCCAAGGGAACTCAATAAAGCCAACTCGTGAAGATGCGGTGAGGGTCAATCCCGTACCGCCGGACTTGTAGTTGAGGATTATGAGCTTGCAGTCGGGATCGTTCTGGAATCGGTCAACGGCACTCTGTTTCTGGGCCACGTTGTCAGAGCCGGTAACAGTGACGGCATCTGGGAACTCCTTTTTGAGAGCATCGACAACCTCTTTGAGATAGGCGAACATGATCAACTTCTCGCCGCCGTCTATGACATCGTGAATAAAGTCGGAAACAGCTTTGATTTTACCCCTTGCAGATATGGCCTTCAATTGGCCTAACCGCACCATCACCTCTCCGCGCATGGTCCGGGCAATCTTTTCATCATCAGCATTCTTATATTGGCGCATATACTTGATGATGTCCTTCTCGGCCGCGTTATACTCCTCTCGGTTGGTAATGTCGCAAGTGATGTACTGCCGCATCTTATCGGGCAACTGCGTCAGCACCTTTTGCTTCTCCCTACGGAAAAAGCATATCATCCAAAGCTGATAATTGAGTCTGCGGAGATTGGAGGATTGCTTGGGTCCGTCGCAGAACTGCGAAACAAAACTCTTATACCCTCCGAAGTCCTCCAAGCGCCCGAGTATCTTGAGCTGCTGAATGAGGTCAGTGTTGTTGTTGACGACAGGAGTACCTGTAAGAGCGAATATCCATTGCTTTCCACGGCAGATTCCTTCTACAAACTTACTTTGCTGGGTCTTGGTAGATTTGCACTTGTGGCTCTCGTCAATGATAACCGACTTGAACAACTTGATGCGCTCATCGAATTTGATAGAAGCGAGAGTGAATCGAGATGATTGCTTCACCTCGGTTACAAAGAATTTGCGTAGGCTCTCGTAATTTACAATGAACACGCTGGATATGGATTCTCCTTTGCCATTCTTCAACTCNATGAAGCGGTGCCAGTCGTAACGGTTACGGTCATCAAGAATTATGGCATCGAGTCCGGCAAACTTCTTGAACTCACGCTGCCAATTTATTTTCAGTGAGGCCGGACAGATTACCAATGTTGGGAAAGACTCGCCATATCGCTGTGCTTCTCTATGAGCCTTAACAACTGCGCATATCGCTTGGAGAGTTTTCCCAAGTCCGGGCTGATCTCCAAATATGCACCGCTTATGGTCTAACGCATATCTCACGCCTTCCAACTGATATTCGTAAGGGTTGAGGAGCATATAGTGGTCTCCACTAAACTCTTTCATGGGAGGAATATCATAGACAACATCGTGCGCCTCGGTTGCTACCTTGACGCACGATGCTGCTCTGATATTTACAGCCCATTGAGCGAATGTGAAGACAAACCAGCGAGCATCCTTTTCGGGGTCAAGCGTCTGTTTTTTGCCGACTATCCAAACCCTATCCTCTCTATCCCATCTCGGTTCTCCAGGAATGTATCGGCCGATTCTCTTGATCTGCTCGATTAGTCGTTGGTCAAACTCGAATGAGAGCCGGAAAGCCGAGGGAGTTTCAGTGACATAAACAGGCTTCATGGGTTATGCGACGTGTTCGACAGGCTCTTGGGCTTCTGACAATGGGACATCTTCAGTTGGGGTGGCAGAAGCGAATGGGTCTTCGGGATTATCGAAGTTCAGTTCATTCTGCTTGACTTGCCATTTGCGCTCGGTGATGTATTGCTCCACCTCAAATATACAGACTTGGAGCGCGGTGTCAAGTTCCTCACAACGCTCATAGGATTCCGTGTCTTGATTGAGAGCCGTGGCCGGCGCACAAAGGTTGAGGACTTTTGACGTGCGTAGGGTACGCTTGCCAATGAGCGTAACCATAGGATTGACATCATCATCGGTAACAGAGAATCCGGTCACTTCAAGATAACGAAGTCGCTCTACAGTCTCGGCATCGTTGAGGTTATCCCAATCTATTCGGTCTGCCTCCTTCTGTTCTGTAAGGTCGGCAAGGAAGGGAACGAGGCCGGCAAATGCCGTTTTGAGGTCGGGATGGCAGATGTTCTTTCCTTTGAGGGTAACATCATTTCCGTCTTGGTCAATAAATGACGCTTCGACAGTACCACCCTTTGCGATTTTTGCCTTTCGGAGTTTAATATCCATAGTTGTAGGTGTTAATGATTATCTGATTTGGTACTCATCAACAAAGTCAGCAAAAAAGCGATCAGCCGGCAGAGGTAGATTCATACCCCATTCGGTTGCCGCATCTGCTTGTACCTTGTTGAGAAAGTCTGTCATCTGGAGAGTATTGAGGTTTGAACTGCGACCGGGCACCCATACAAGTTTATTGCCAATCATCACTTGACGCGACAGGAACTTGGCAACGTAATAATCGTGCCAATCCTCTTTTGGCTGTCCGGTCTGCTCCTCCATGCACTTGAACCACATCCACATCAATGAGTTTTGGGAAATGGTGCGGGGCTTGGTCTTGCGGACTATCTTAACGGTATAGACCCCATTAGACAGCCGTGAGCATAGATAGTCAAAGGACTTTTCCATGCTCACGTTGCCGTCTTTTTTTACGAGTTCAACTTCCATATCTTATTGTCTGGGGAACGGAAGATTGTCTGCGGTGGGACCGAAGTAGTGACCGCCTTGAGGTTGCTGATGCTGCGGTTGCGTCGGTGCACCATATTGAGGGCCGTAATTAGGCATCTGCGGTGGAGGTGCCTGTTGGGGATATTGGGGCGCACCTGTGGGCATTGGTGCCGGAGAGGGCATTGGCGCTGCTTGGAAAGACTGGGCTTGCGGTTGCTCCCTCAACGACTCTATCTTCCAGACGGTGCACTCGGTATAGAAGCGGCCGTTGTACTCTCTTGAAGATGCGTCGAAGTAGAATTTCAACTGCTGGCCNTGACGAAGATGAGGGCCATATTGTTCAACTTGCTTTGTCATGAGCGTCAAGGCAAGTTCCTTCGGGTACTGATCTCCGTAACTGATGAGGATTGTCTGAGTTGTGTACGGATTGCCTGACTTGGAGGTGCCGGATTGTGGTTGATACACCTCCTTGATAATTCCTATGATTTCCATATTAATCTCGGAGTTTGATTGTGAAACCTCCCTTACGGTTGGTCTGTTTTAGATATTGTTTGTAGAGGTCGGGGTGCTCCTTCTTGAAGCGTGTACTGTCGAAAGTCTCGCTGACNCTNTCATTGGCTATGGTGGCCTTGAACATTCCGCTGTCCCAAGACTTGACTCCGTTGGACTCCATTGCCTCACGAAGCCGAGTTTTCATCTCGTCGAGGACTTTCTTTGCCTCATCNGCTTGCCTNGTGATTTGGTAAATCATTTTGACAAGNTCTTGTGGGATGAGCTGTCTTTCGGGTGCAGGGACAAGTGCGGCTTCACCGAGAAGAATTTTAGAAACGTCGTGGCCATCATAGACAAAGCCGTTATCTGTGTACATCCACGGCACTGAAAGCAGAAGTTCAACCAGATGATCGGGCTTTCGCTCTATAATCCAAAATGCCCCTTCCGAATGGCGTAGCCAATTACAGGCAAGTCCCTCAACTTTGAGATTCGGATTCTGACGCTCGAACAGATACGCATAGACTGACAACTGCCAGGAAAGATACTCTTGTAAGGCGGACTCACCTCCGGGATAATAATTGAGATTATTGGTCTNGGTGTCNATCAGCCAAATTCCTTGAGTCTCNANTTTNAGCCAAACATNNTCAGNTGTTGNACGCATAGCGTACTTCGTCGCTGACTGTGTACTCATTAGCAACCGGCTCAAAACCCTCACGATGTTTGATGTAGGTTTCAAGTTCATCCTCAACATTCCAGAACTCATCACCGTGCCCTTGCTGAAATCTCTCGCTCTTGGGATGAGCAGTTACTTTGATTCCGAGATTGTCATACTCCTCTATGGCGTGGTGAACTGCGGTGCCATACTCGCCGGCGCGAGGAATGGCCACGTTCTTGACAAACTCGCTTGCTTCGGGATAAACGCCAAGTTGGAGAACTTGATGAATGAGCGACGTTATGCCGCTCATTCTCTTGTCCCCAAGTCGGTAGCCGTGCGGATTCTCGCTGAATACCACGGGCGATTGGGTCAGTTCTATTCTCATTTTTCGGGGAGTGCTTGGAGTTTAGTTGCTACTGCCTTATAGAACTCGCTATTTTTGGTGCAGAGAGCAGGGATACTCTTGCTCAACTCGTTCCAGAGGGCGGATGCTTCCGTTTTTGTATTACACTGCTCTAAACGAGAGAGAGCCTGCTGGAGTTGTGCGCCGGTGAAGGCGGTGGCGTTGGCGGATGCGTTGGACTGACCTTTGAAAGTGGCCTCGTTGCCACAAGCGGCATTGGCATCATCATC
>WFLX010005906.1_pt1 | contig 14276 bp, 8 predicted proteins | sample 4967041 | NCBI WGS metagenome assembly WFLX01 (sample SAMN12857096, study PRJNA449069) | gut metagenome | isolation source: stool from male and female vole | host: Microtus ochrogaster | place: USA:Florida | collected 2017
ACCTTTCCATGCATATCGGAGTATTAGGGAGATGGTTTCAGGTCGTTACTCCTTCATTCCCATCTTCAAAGTATTAGTTATTGATGAATTAGCTTTAATTTCTAATTCATCCCAGACAGCTTTTCACTATCTAACGAGTCGCACTTTTCCTCATTTCAAAGTATATAGACTATTAAAAAAACCTAGAAGTGACAAAAGACTTCTAGGCCATCTTCTCTTCTAACGAGACGATTACAGTGCTAATTGGACCAAGAGACACCACACTCATGTCTTTTGGGTTGCGCTTTTCAGAATCATAAATTAACTTGGCTTTTTCAGGCAACTCGTAAACAACCGTTTCGGTTGTTGGATTAAAGAAGGTCATTAAGCGTTCTTGGCCATCGGTAGTTTTATAGATGAGTACTTTATCGTCAATCGTATCGGTTTGAACATTTTGACGAATTTTTTCATTTGTATCCAAACGGAAAGAAGGATGAGTTTTGCGCAATTGAACGAGTTCACGGAATGTTTCCACAACAGGTTCCATTTCATCCCGACGATGATAATCGATCATATTGTAATTGTCGGAACGATTGTATGTATTCCCAAGATTTTGTTTGGTTCGTCCAAATTCTTGTCCACTGTGAATAAATGGAATGCCTTGCGACAACAACACCATAGCTGTCGCCAAATTTTGACGCTTCATACGAATGGAGCGAGGTTGTCCTTGGCAAGCGACGCGATTTTTGTCCCACATTGTATGGTTATCGTGACATTCAACATAGTTAATCGCTTTAAAAGGAGCATCGTAGCGATTTTCAAATACGGAAGCCGCAACCACTTGTCTCGCTTCTTGAAGGCGATCGATGTTTCCATTAGAATAGCCAGCCTCGTTCAACCAATCGTTACTGCCACGAATAACTTCCCGAAACCGATCCGAAAATTGGCCCACTAAAGGCATTTTGTGTTGATTATTTTGTGAAGCGCGTAAATCACTTGGAACATAACTTGGCATATCCCAGCCTTCACCATATACCATGAAATCTGGTTTTTTGGACTTAGCGTATTCAGCAATCGCATTGACTAGGGTGTAATCCAATACTCCCATTAAATCAAAGCGAAAACCATCTACATCAAAGACATCCACTAACATTTTTGTGGTATCCAATAAATACTTTCGACTCATGGCTGGACGAGTATCGATGTCATTGCCACAATAAGACCCATTGGAATAATTGCCCATAGAATCCATCAAGAAGAAGTAATCGGGTACCAATTGATCTAAGGCGAAATCTTCGCGTTTCCAAACATGATTGTAAACCAAATCCAAATTGACCTTTAAACCAGCTTTATGCAAATTGGTTACCAATTGGGCAAATTCAACGATGCGCTTGGCGGGATTATAAGGATCGGTTGAATAGGTGCCTTCAAAAGATCGATATTGCATGGGATCATAACCCCAGTTGTAATAAACGGAAGGATATTGCTCATCCACGCTGCCAAAATCGAATACAGGCATTAATTGGATATGGGAAACGCCAAGGGTTTTGAGATAGGAAAGTCCTGTTTGTTGAGCTGTGGTGGTGTCGTTTTCTTCAGTAAACGCTTCAAAAGTTCGAGGATGAGTAAAGCCGCTATTTTTTTGGGCACTCATGTCTCGAATGGAAGCCTCATATACAATGGCATCGGTATCTTGCTCCATAGCAGGCAATACCACTTTTTCGGGTAAATTTAAAGCCTCAAAGGAATTGACTTGCGAGACACTTGTATTAATGCCCGTAAAAGGATTCCAAGGATCTAAGCATTCCTGAATGCGTCCATTGACTTTAAAACGATATGTATAGAGCTGACCTAGCAAATCTTCTTTAATGGTCGCTTTCCATACTCCCCGTTCTTGGCGCTCCATAGGAATTACACGATCGCCTTCTGGAGTATGCAAAACCACTTCCATCCAAACAGCTACGGGAGACCAAGTGGTAAAGGTTGTCTGCTCTGGAGTATAGTTGCACCCATACGTTTCCTCCAATTGGACATAACGATCCGCAAATTCTGAGGTTTTTACAATGTGTCCATAAATAGCTGGACAAAACTGTGCATGTTCTTCATAAAGAAGATAATCACGACCAACTTCAATTTCTTCATCAATAGAACAGGTGTAATGAATATGATCGCCATAATCTTCTCGATTTAAAATCGTTAAAGGCACTAATTGCCCTTTTTCGTCTTTCAAATGGAAAGTTTTTGAATCTCCGTGATAGAAATCCTTAATAATATATATATTTGCGATGGAATAGCTGTCTATATAACATTCCAACCGCTCTTTCATTCGCATAATAATAAATCGCTACTCAAAATGTAGACAAAAATACCCTGAGAGAATTCCTGCTTCATCCTGTATGCTTTTATAACGAGTCCTACTCACAATCATGTACAGTCCAAAGACATCCCGTATAGCCTACGGTACAGACTTGGCTTTTTTAGCTCCTCTGATAAGTCAGACAATCCCTCAAGGCTTGCATTGAAATCCCTGTCGGCTGTATACCCACATTGATCACAAAAATAGGTTCGGTCTGATAACTTCAAGGCTTGAGCCACAAGGTACGTTTTGCTTGATGGATAAAATCGGTCAACAAGCCGTAGTTCAATACCATTCTTTACATCTTGCAGTTATCTTTGTTCTAAACTCGAACCATTTCTCTTGGTGCCTTTGAAAGATGTCTTCATCATTCCTCGGCTGTTCAGATCTTCAAGTGTGATCCATGCTGGCTTGGTTTTCACCAATTCGGATATTACTTTATTGATATAATCCGTTCTGATACAGTCAAGTTTGTAATAAAGTTTTTGTACTTTCAGCTTTTGTTTTTGGATATTTTTTCGAGTAGCTTCTCCTTTCATATTATTTGGTAACTTTTTCAGACTTTCTTCCTCGAAAGTCTTCTCTGCTCTCGTTTCAGTCTTTTTTCAAGTTTCCTGATACGATTCGTTTTATTGATATTTTTATAAGTTTTTCCATTTGAACATATCACAAATGAGGCCTAAGTTAAGATTCCAAATTAGAACAAGCTTGTTCTCTTCTGCTTCTTCCACTAAAACAGAAACACCTTCCAGCTTTCATGGAACCACTTTTATGATATGTGTTTCTAAAATTGTCGGGCTATCCCCTTTTTCTTTAAGACGGACCCAACTAAGCGTTGGTATTCTGTGACGTTTACAGGAAATAGGTTGTTTTACTCCATTTCTCACAAAATACATTTTCACATCTTTGACTTTTTCTTCCAGTTCGGGAATCCTGCTTTATGATTAAAAAAATTTCGAAAAGCTCTGTCTGCATTCATAATGCTTTGCTTTACTACTTCCTTAATCCATAAAAAGGATTTTGCACAAGATACTCATTGTTGAGCCACTTTGTCCTATCCTGAAATAAATCTTTTTTCCTTTTCATAAATTTTTTTATTGTATGCCAAATAAAAGTTATAGACAAATCTGCCTACACCAATTGTTCTATGATCGTCTCTGTTCAGAAGTCGGAAAAATTTTTGTCTTATAACTTTTGAGCAATTTCTTTGGCCCACATCGGTCACGTTTTAACTGAAATGCCTATCCGTTCTGCAAATTCTTTCGGTTTATAATGACTCATAAGCTCACTTCCTTATAAGTAGGCCATGTCACATTTAAACACCTTTATTAGTGTTTTTTTATTTATTTTGTAACTCCTTAAAATTGAATGCTTCTGTGGATAGGCAACCACAAAAGTATACAAAGATCTTAGATCATCNAAGNAGNTTAAACNTTTAAAATAAAGCTTAGGNANCCANAGATAAGCAAAAGCGAACACAAAAATANTCATTGAAAGCGAAAAAAAAACGTCAGCCCTAATCCTAAACGCAAAAGAAAAAAAACAACCAAAATTACTCGATTTNTGGTCTAGTGTCATTTGGCCAAATTGTTAAGAATAGAGAAAACGACTTTGCGTATAGGCCATGTGTACAATTCCATTGTGGCACACAACGGCCAAGGCAAAAAGCCTTTTATGAGGTGGCTTTTCAAAAAAACACCCGCTCCTTATTGAAAAGCGTACTTTTCTTGGCTTTACAAAGGTTTTGAAAGCCCTTTTTTGCCCTTCAAAGATGTACACATATTGGAAAAAATTACGAAAAAAAGTCATAAGATGCAATAACTACTTTAAGGAAAGCTTAAAAAAGAAAAGAAACCGGAATCAGAAATGGCTTTCTTGTTCCTTTTAGGGAGATATCCTTACTTTAAGCCTTTTTGAATGGATCTAGAAAGGATGAAATAATGGACTATAGAATTGAACACGATGTATTGGGAGAAGTTAAAGTTCCCGCGGATGCGTGCTGGATGAGTCAAACCCAGCGTTCATTAGAAAATTTTAAAATCGGGGTAGAGAAAATGCCTCATTCTCTAATTCGCGCCTTTGCCTATTTAAAAATGGCCTGCGCTATCGTGAATTTTCAAGAAGGGAAAATTCGTCGAGAGCAAAAAGAAGCCATTGTAGAAGTATGTCAAGAAATTTTGGCTGGCAAACTGTACGATCAATTTCCTTTGGCTATTTGGCAAACTGGATCGGGAACGCAAACCAATATGAATGTCAATGAAGTGATTACCCATTTAGCCAATGCGCGTTATGGGCAAGGGTTCTTACACCCCAACGATGTGGTTAATTGCTCTCAATCCTCTAATGATACTTTTCCTTCTGCTTTACACATTATGGTTTCCATCGAAGCCAAAAAACAGCTATTTGTGGCGTTGGATCAATGCATTGAAACCCTTAAAACCTTAGAGAAAAACAATGCAGGAATTATTAAAATTGGCCGTACCCATTTACAAGATGCTACCCCTTTATATGTTAGCGATGAAATAAGCGGTTGGCGTTCCATGTTGGAACACTCCAAACATCATCTAGAATCTGCTTTGCCTTACGTTCACGAACTAGCGATTGGAGCCACCGCAGTGGGAACAGGACTAAATGCCCCTGAGAATTTTGGCCAAGGCGTATGTGCGATTTTAGAAAACATGACGCATATTCACTTTAAAAGTAGCCCCAACTTTTTCCATTCTCTGACCTCAAAAGATGCCTGTGTCTTTTTTTCGGGCGCTTTAAAAGGGCTAGCTGCCAATGCGATGAAAATGGCTAATGATATTCGTTGGTTAGCCAGTGGTCCTCGTTGTGGCATTGGCGAGTTGAATATTCCGGCTAACGAACCGGGTTCGTNGATCATGCCNGGNAAAANNAATCCNACCCAATGCGAAGCCTTAACGATGGTAGCGGTCNAAGTNATGGGAAACGATGCCGCGATTGGTTTTGCAGCCAGTCAAGGCAACTTTGAACTCAATGTCTTTATGCCGCTTATTGCGTACAATCTCAATCAATCTATTCAATTGTTAAGCGATGCTTTGATCTCTTTTGATGAACATTGTTTACAAGGCTTAAAGGTCAACCACCAAAAGACCAAAGAAAACCTAGAAAACTCATTAATGTTGGTCACTTGTCTTAATCCTATTATTGGATATGAACAGGCGGGAAAAGCAGCACAATATGCTTTCCAAAATAATTTATCTTTAAAAGAGGCCGTTTTAGCTCTTGAACTTTTAACAGCCCAACAGTTTGATGAACTTGTTCGACCAGAAAAAATGGTTCGCCCTCTTTCTAAGCAAGAAAGCTAAAGGTTTTAGGCAATCAAAAAAAGGGAGCCTTTCCACATAGAAAAGCTCTCTTTTTTCTTTTGATCTTTTATAACAAGGGAGAAAAGATCTTTAAAAACTGACGATATTGACGCGTCCACCAATGAACTTGTTGCGCATCTTCTAATTTCATCAAACGCGATTGAGAAAAAATGTGTTCAAAATCGGCCTGAATGTTCGAAATACAAGGAACATTGTACATCCATGTTCCACATTCATAATTGGCATAGTACGAACGGAAATCCATATTCACAGTTCCACAAAGGGCATGCGTTTGATCCACCAAAGTAACTTTGCCATGAATAAAGCCGGGGGTGTATTCATACACTTTGACCCCTTTTTTGGTCAAAATTTCACTGTTGATCTTAGTAACTTCATAGACTAGCTTTTTATCGGGAATCGCTGGCACCACAATGCGCACATCCACTCCATTTTGGACCGCCAATTCGAGTTCCATAATCATCTCGGTATCCAAAATCAAATAAGGTGTGGTAATCCAACAAGATGTATTGGCCAACTGAATTAAATTTTGATGGAACTTTCGTCCTACATTTTTACTATCGGTTGGAGAATCAAAAAAGGGAAGGACATAGCCTTGTTCTTGTTGAGTTGGATCGTGCTTATGTTCCAAAATAAAATTTTCATAAGGGGTAGTCACTTCGGAGGCATAATTCCAAATTTGTAAAAAGGCAATTACAAAGGGTTCGACCGCAGAGCCAAACACTTGAATCCCCATATCTTTCCAATAACCAAAGCGTTCAATGCGATTGACATATTCGTCTGCTAAATTACTGCCTCCTGTGAACGCCGTTTTTCCATCAATAATGGTGGTTTTACGATGATCGCGGTTGTTCATTTGAATCGCGAGTTCGGCTCGAACAGGATTAAATTTATGAACTTGAATGCCTCTTTTTCGCAGTTGCTCATCAAAATCTTCTGGTAAATTTAAAATGCATCCAAAATCATCATACATTAAGCGAACATCGACTCCTTGAGCCGCTTTACGCTCTAAAACTTCGATCAATTCGTCTAACACAGTGCCTTCATCAATAATGTACGTTTCAATAAAGATATATTCCTCTGCTTGCTCTAAAGCTTCCATAAACGCTTTAAAATGCGCCTCCCCAGTGGAATAGTATTTCGTACCACAATTTGGATAAACGGGAAAACAACCATTATTCCAAGCCAAATGCGTCATGCGGCGAAAAGCTGGGTCCTGAATGCCAGAGGTTTGCAGAGTTTGTAAATTTTGTTCGGCATAGGCCACGTAATCCGCATACGCTTGCCGGTCTTGAATCATCAAAGCTTTGGGGATTTTTCGACCACCAAATAATAAATAGATCAAACTTCCAAAGACGGGTAAAGCCATTATGATAAAGACCCACAACAATTTGGAAGAGGAGTCGGAATCACGATTAATTACATAAATGGACAAAATAACGCTAAGCACTAACATGATGTAATACACCACTAAGAAGTGATGGGAAAAATAAAACCTGAACCGTAAGCCAAATTGATGGACTTAAGGTGATGTTCATATGTGTTCGCTAGACACATACAGTTCTCTGATGAACTTCTTGTACTTTCATACAAGCACAGACTATCTCTTCATCCTCGCCTTAATGCGTTAGGAGCCACCCATTTCGAAACCGCTTGGTTTCTACTCCCTTTTTGGGATAGTCGTTGAACCTTCTTCTTTTCGAAGCTTGGCTGCGGATTGCCCATTGTTAGAAGTGTTTAGGATTTAACCATGCACCATAAAACAAATTTTTATTGCTTTCGCGACGATCACGTTAATCCATTTTTCAAGATTGCGTTGTCGTTTTGTTTTCTTTAGGGGTTTCCCGCAATTAAAGTGGTAGGGTTCTTTCTACAGATTTCTCTATAGATTGACGACAAAAAATGAAAATTTGTTATTCATCAATACGAAAAGGAGCCCAAGCTGTATGAGTAACGCTATGGCAAAATACAGCGCTTTGGACTTGATAATTTTTTTAAAAACTTTCAAACATCCACCTTCCTTTCTGAGGTGTGGTTCCTAGTCCAAGGCTTCTCAATAAGGTAGACTTTGGACTTTGTGTTCATTTTGNGATCCTTAAGATGATTTTGTCAATTGTTGTCTTAGAAGCTTTCGCCCAGCTCCCTTAGCTTTTTAACTTCCAATTAACTCATCTTTTCTTATACTNAAAGTAGCCAAANAGAGNTTTCTNGCTTTTATAANTTTCNCTTGGAAAGGTCTTCTCTTTTACGCTTGCCTCTTAAGCGTGTTGCGCTATTTTTAATGGCAAGTCTTTTTTTCGCCAAAATCTTGATTTATTTTACGATTTAGTAAAAAAGAAAAGGAAACAAAAAATTTAAAATTATGAAAACAAAAAAATATCCATACACTCAAAACCGAGAGCTTTCATGGCTCAAGTTTAACCAGCGTGTATTGGAAGAAGCAGCCGATCCCACTGTTTCTTTATTAGAACGACTTAAATTTTTAGCCATTTTCTCCTCAAACNTAGATGAATTTTTTATGGTGCGCGCCGGAAGTTTAATGGATATGTCTTTAGTGGATAATCGTCAAATTGATTCCAAATCGGGCATGTCGCCCTCTGAACAACTCTCTGCCATTTACCAAGAAGCGGCCCGCCTTTACAAAACGCGTGACAATGTTGCGCGCAATTTATCCAATACTCTTAAAGAAGTCCATATTGAATCGCTTAGCTTTAAAAACCTCACAAAAAAACAAACCAAGTTCATTACCAATTACTTCGAAAAGGAACTCGCTCCTTTGTTAGCTCCCCAAATTATGGATTTACATCATCCATTTCCTTTTTTAATTAACAAAGAGCTTTACATTTTCTTTCGAATTATAGAAGATGGGAAAACCCGTTATGGAATTGTTCCTTTGCCTTCCTATTTGCCNCGAGTGATTTATCTTAATGAGGAAAAAACGCAATATATCTTAACGGAAAAGGTAATTTTAGCCTTGCTGGAAAAACTTTTTCCCAAATCCAAAATTCCGTTTAAGACTATTATTCGTATTACCCGAAATGCTGATATCAACTTAAACTCTGGTGATATTGAAGACGATGAAGATTATCGTTCTTATATGAAGACGATTTTGAAAAAGCGATTGCGTCTTTCTCCCATTCGCCTTGAAGTGTACAAAAATACCGATCCCGAAGCGATTGATTATTTATGTAAACAACTTCACTTGCGTAAATCTCAAGTGTTTGTCTCTAAATCATCCCCTCTTGATCCAAGCTATATTTTTCCAATGATTGATGATTTACCAGCGGATGTGCGAGGCGCTTTGACCTATAAGCCCTTTACGCCTCAGACCAATGAACGGCTGGATCCAGAAGCTCCTTTAATCGATCAAATTTTGGATCACGATGTTCTTTTATCCTATCCGTATGAGGATATTGATTTATTTATTAATTTGCTTCGCCAAGCTTCAAAAGATCCTCGCGTTTTGGCGATTTCCATTACGATCTATCGGTTAGCTAAGCATTCTCAAGTCGTGAAATACTTATGCCGAGCAGCTGATAATGGGAAAAATGTCACCGTTTTAATGGAATTACGGGCGCGTTTTGATGAGCAAAATAATATCCAAGCAGCCGAACGCTTGGAAGAATCTGGTGTAAATGTTTTTTATGGCTTTGAAGATTACAAAGTTCATTCCAAATTGATGCAAATTACTTTGAAAGATGAAAAAGGACAATTGCGCACCATTACCCAAATTGGCACCGGCAATTATAATGAGAAAACATCTCATCAATATACCGATTTTTCTCTCATAACGGCAGATCCCAATATCGGGATGGATGGTACCGCCTTCTTTCAAAATATGAATGTAGCCAATCTTGCTGGAGACTATAAAAAACTCATTGTATCCCCTAAAGCACTTAAACAAGCGGTGATCAAACATCTCGATGAACAAATTGAATTAGCCCAACAAGGAAAGCCGGCTCGAGCTTGGTTTAAAATGAATTCGGTTACGGATTTAGAACTCATTGCTAAGTTACAAGAAGCCTCTCAAGCAGGCGTTCAAATTCGGATGATTGTACGAGGCATTTGTTGTCTTCTGCCTGGCTTGCCTGGATATACCGAAAACATTGAAATTCATTCTATTGTGGGTCGGTTCTTAGAACATGGTCGTATTTATATCTTTGGCGAAGGGGAAGAGGAAAAAGTGTATATTGCCTCAGCCGATTTTATGACCCGCAACACTGAGCGACGGGTTGAAGTAGGAGTACCTGTCGAAGATCCCGAGTTGAAAAAAGAACTTGTGGATTACTTTGAATTGCAATTTTCTGATAATGTGAAAGGACGAAAGCTCTTAAGCACTGGCCAATACGCCAAATTTAGCCAAGATGCTGAAGAACTCATCGATTCGCAAGATCGCTTTATTGATATGGCCAAAGACCATCGCTATATTCCTCATCCGCAAACTGTTAAAAAAGATCAGAACTGGTTGGAAATCTTTAAGAAGAATTTTTCCCAACACTTACCCAACCGCTTTAAATAAGTTTTTTTCTTAGGCCTGCCTTTCTTGGTAGGCCTATTTTTAAGTCAACCGAAAAAAGAAAGGAAAAGATCCAAAGAGAAATCTATTAGCTCGGGATTGAAAAATTATGAATCAAAAAGAACTTCAAGAATTGAAACGTCAATTTAAATTTGATAACGATAAACTCTTTTTAAGAGGTATTCAAGAAGCCTATGGAAAAAATCGCGATGGAGAGGCCTCCATTTTATTTTCTCGCCAAGTTAACCCTGACTTTTTAGAAAAAGAAGAAGGGGAATTGTATTACGATATCTTTAAAAAAAGCCTAGCCGGCCAATTTGGAAAGAATTTAATGGAATATGCCTTTGACAAAGCCAATCCTCAATCGTTGGATTTGCGTGACACTTTTTTAGGATATAAGAATGGTTCGTTGTTACAAGATGTCTTATTTACCGAACTGGTTCAAGATCTTCTTGTCAAAGGAGATTATCGCAATCCGGTTTACATTGTAGCGGGCGTGTTTGAATATGCGGCAGCTGAGCTGAATGCCAATCGGGAAGATTTAGGAGATAATTCCGTCTTTCGCTTTGTACTTGTAGCAGTATGTGAAGCCAAGCTAACCAATCTTGGCTTAATTTATAATAATCATGACAAGGAAGTACGACGAAAAATCAATGAAGAAATGGAAATTGTGTCCACTTCTTTGGATGCCTTTTTGTATCCCGTCTTTACTCAACGACGCACCGATCTTAATCATTTCTTGTACCATACCAAATCGGCTAAAAATCCAAATATTTCTTTAATTGAGGAGTACTTTCATATTCCCTTTACCTCAACTGCTCAAGAGCAACAGGATGGATTTGCCAAAGTCATTGAAGACGCCTTTCCAGATGGTTTATCCTCCCAAGTAGCGATGAAATTTCATGAAAATCTAAGTGAATTCGTTAATGAAGGCAGTCAAGAAGAAGGTGTGGTAATGATTAATAAGCGACAAATTAAAGATCTTTTAGCTTCCTCTGGCCTTGGGGCGAGTGCGCTTCAAGAATTTGATCGTTCTTATCAGACTATTTTAGAAGATCAAGAAGTAGCAGCTATCAATCTTTTAGAAAAGGGCAAAGTAAGCCTAAAAGCGCCTTCGATTACTATCAACGTGAAAGATGATGCGTTGGAGCGCATTCAGGCCAAAGAAGTGGATGGAAAATATTGCTTAGTCATTGAAATTGATGAAGGATTGCAAATATCGGGACTCCCTGCTAATCTAGCTAACCTCTAAAAAGAGGTTCATGTTCCTCATTCAGAAACTCATAAATGAATTTAGTTTATAAAAAGCCGGAGTCCATGTAGGATTACCGGCTTTAATCATTTTCTAGACTCTTTTAGAAAAAAAGTTAATAAGATGTTTCGTCGATCTGAGGTTGAATAATCTTTACAATTTCCTTCCAATCCTGGGCAATCCACAGTCTTTGGCTACAAAGAGCTTTTTTTGCTTGGTCTTGACTTATCAAATCAAGGCTTTCTAAAGCGGCTTTCCTTCCTTTTGGATAAAACCAAATAGCCTTGGTTCCAAAATTGAGACCACCTTGAATATCAGCTCTCCACGAATCTCCAATGATCATGATGTTTTTGGGGAGAAGATCGCAAGAAGAGTAGGCCATCTGCGTTTTTTCAAAAGCCTTTTCAAAAAAGAGATGATTTGGTTTAGACACTTGAAACACCTCAGAGATAAACATATCTTTAAAAAATCGACTTAAATTGGCTTTTTCTAAGCGTTGGCGTTGTCCCAAACTTGGTCCATTGGTCACGATAAACAGAAGAAGATTATCGTTTTGTAATGTTTGAAGACTTTCCACTCCTCCAGAAATCAAAATTCCTGATGAATGAAGAAGTGTACTAAATTTCGTTTCAAAACCTTCGGGATCATTTAAAGGAAGTTGCAATTGGTGAAAAAGAAGAGGAAAGCGAATCTTTTGAAGGCCTGGACGATCAAGAATTTGATTCTCAATCTGGTTCCAAAGAAGAGCATTCACTTCTTCAAATTGATCGAAATAAATTTCTTTCCAAGAAAGATTATAGATTTCAAAGGTCTGACGTAATGCAAGATAAGAAGCAGTTTGAAAATCTAACAAGGTTCCATCGATATCGATCCAGAGCGCACAAAGAAAACTAGAGGAAGTCAAGTTGAACATATGTTTATGATGCCTAAAGAGTTTTTTAACGTCAAAATAAAAAAGCCGAAAACCGGCTTTTTTAGCTTTAGAAAATTTGGGAAGCTATTTCATAAGCTTCTTGATAGGCAGGATGAGCTAAGATATCCCCTTTGCGGGATACATTAAAGCCATAAATCGTACGAACTACATTACTGTCAGGAAGAGAATCCGTAAAGCCATACAATGACTCTACCGTCGATTCCATTTCAGAACGGTTAATCGCAGCTGTAAGAATAAAATAAAAGTCTTTCCCTGAAATTTGACTAAAGTAAGGAGTCATACGATCCATGAATGTTTTTAACATCCCAGACATGTTATAGAAATAAACAGGTGTAGCCAATACAATCACATTGGAATTGATGAGGGCTTGAGCCGCTACATCGGCATCGTCTTGGACTTGGTCTTCACGCAAGAAGTCAAATTGTTGGTCTTTCAGGTCAATCAACGTAACCTCATTTTCGGGGGTTTGGGAAGCTCNCTTAGAAAATTGNGCACAAAGAATGTCACAATTTCCATCACGACGNNGTNACGAATTNACAATAACAATTTTCTTCATAAAACATCCTCCTTTATACAACGGGCATTGTCTTAATTCATTATAAAAAAGGGAAGAGTAAAATGAGACCTCGATGCCCTTAAGGCAAAACTGGTCTATAAGAAATAGCCAAAGATCTCGATAACTGAGATCTTTGACCATGTTTGATTTTAAATTTTATTGTTTTTACTGAGCAAAAAGCCATCATCAAAGAATGGCTTAAAAATCCAAAAATCATTTAAAAGCTTTTCGTTTTATAAGGTATTTTCGAGGATTCATCAAAAAATAAAACGAAAAAGAGCCTTTTTAAGAAAGGCTCCTTTTCAATTTTAAGGACGAATTTGACCATCTCCATAAATAATAAATTTAGTGGTGGTTAGAGCCTCTAATCCCATANGGCCTCTAGCATGCAATTTTTGCGTGGAAATCCCAATTTCAGCTCCCAATCCAAATTGATTGCCATCAGTAAAACGAGTCGAAGCGTTCACATAGACTGCAGCGGCATCCACTTCCTGTAAAAATTTTTGGGCATGGAAGTAATTAGAGGTCACGATGCTTTCCGAATGACCTGTATTGTATTGATTGATATGAGCAATAGCTTGCTCCACATTGTCCACGAGTTTAATAGAAAGTTCATAATCGAGGTATTCTTTACCCCAGTCTTCTTCNGTGGNCTCCACTTTTCGAGATTCTTCGATTAAATCCAAGACTTCCTGTTCAGCATGTAACAATACATCAAATTTATGNAGTTCTTTTTCCAAAGCTGNAATAAAAAGTGGTGCAATATCGCGTTGTACTAACAAAGATTCCACCGCATTGCAAACGCCAATCCGTTGAGTTTTTCCATTGATGACAATTTTTTCAGCCATTTTTAAATNNGCTGAATCATCGACGTATACATGACAATTGCCNGTTCCNGTTTCAANGACAGGTACTTTCGCATTTTGGACTACACTTTGAATCAAACCAGCACCACNTCGTGNAATCAGCACATCCAGATATTCACGAGCTNGCATGAGTTCTTTANTGGCTTNACGGCTATTATCTTGGAGCAAAGCTAAGGAGGCAGCTGGTAAGCCCATTTGCGCCAAAACATCTTGAATGACTTCTACAATAGCCAAATTGGAATTGGCCGCATCTTTTCCACCTTTCAAAATCACTGCATTGCCAGTTTTAAAACAAAGAGCAAATACATCTGCCGTTACATTTGGACGGGCTTCGTAAATGACTCCTACTACTCCTAAAGGGACACGCATTTGTCCAATGAGTAAGCCATTGGGGCGCTTTTTCATATGGCCCACTTCACCAATTGGATCATCGAGTTCGGCTACTTCTTTCATGCCTTCAGCAATGCCTT
>WFLX010352766.1_pt1 | contig 14271 bp, 13 predicted proteins | sample 4967041 | NCBI WGS metagenome assembly WFLX01 (sample SAMN12857096, study PRJNA449069) | gut metagenome | isolation source: stool from male and female vole | host: Microtus ochrogaster | place: USA:Florida | collected 2017
AATTGGCTATATAATACAGGTAAGGGGCGGAATCCGAAAATCCGGTTTCTGCCCCTTAAGCAACCATTCACATATCTTATATCAGATTTTGAGTTTACACAAAACTTGAAACGGTCTCTTTCGCATAATTGGCATAAAGCATACGGGATGGTTGTAAAAGCTGTATCATGCCTATACGAACCTTGGTTCAGTTCCGTTATGTTCCTCCAATTAGCAGGCAACAATTCCATGGGCATCAAACTGTCTATGCCCAAGCGGTATCTTCGATTATAGGCTCCCTCACCCATGCTTGGAAAAACATTCCACAGACTCTCAATGGCATCTAGGCGATCCTTGATGACTATATCCGGTCTGCTAAAAAATAATTTGAAGTAGTATTTAAATATTTCGGTCACACTTGTCTGATCAAACTGAAGCCGTGGGTCTGACCAGTAAAAAGTATCTCCATTATATCGATTATGATTGCCCCAATATTCTAATGGACGAATGCGATTCATGTACTCCAGAGTATCCTCCGTAAGTTCAATACCATTATTATAAGCAACAGCCAGAGGAGAAATCAGAGGGTAAACTGTGTCACTTAGTTTAGGTGCATCTCTAATTACATCAAAATATGTGTATATAGGACCGGTTACAGTTTTTACAATAATTATGGTTAACAGTATGGGAATAAGAAAGTTAACCTTTAACTTTTTATGCTGCATCGCATACTTGATGAACATAAAAATCAATATAATGCAAGTGACATATACCGCTAAAAATGAATTATGTCTGCATAAATACAGACAGGGTAATGCAATACCCATTTCTGCAATAAACCCGACAGACATGCCTGCTTTTTCGGGGTTCTCAATCAGTTTAATTAACAAATACGTNACCCATANGCATAATATGGTATANATTGGATTTNTTTTTANNACGGACAGAGTTGTAAAATTATTGGGCAAGACAGCAATAACCGCCGACAGGACGTATGTAATACGGACGGGTATGCCTTTGGTGCAAAAATATGCTAACACCCTTGCTGAAATGAAAGAAAACAAAAACAACTGCAGCATAACCATGCAATATGGTGAATACCATATCTTAGAACATAATCTAAGTAAAATCGTATAAGCTCCAGAAGTATCATCCCGTATTTTCCAAGCATCATAGCCAACAGCCCGTATCCAATGTGATGCACTATCTCTTGCCATTAAGGCAGGATAAAAACCCAATGTCATCAATATCAATATGGAAAATGTTATTATAAAACATACCATTCTAACCTTTTTGATTTGATTATGTGTAATTTCTGCTTTCGATTTTGCTATATACTTTTGACATTTATCAAATATAAATAGCAATATGGTTCCAAAAGGCAATAAGGCCAGTGTAACGACGGCAAAGCTTCCAATTTCTGCCACTCCAAATTTCATCAATGCTTCTGTCATAAATATTCGGTTAGCAATTAATACAAATACAAAATAAGCATGTAATANNAGCCTTNAAAAANTAAANTNTTTTCCCNCAGATTNCNTTTNATAATNNGCGNCGGTCGNNATATATTAANATGCAAAAGGCAGGNNACCAAAAAAAATAATCGTTAATCCGTTTAAAAGGTCGTATTTATTTAATATATAAAAAGAAAGTATACAGCAGACGAAACTCAGTTTATTTATCAGGGATGCTTTTTTTAATATTATATCAATTATCGACACAAGTATAGAAATCAAGACAAAAAGTCCGATCCATTGAATTATTTTGTCCCAATACGCATATGTAAAATTGTTTTCTTCAATTATATAGCTATCGGTTTCAGTTGTTTCAGAATATAAATCAATAACAGCGTTTTCGCCTTGGGTGGTTATTTTTACAGAACCGGATTGGATGCTTTTGGTAAAAACCAGTTCGATATCACCCGGGGTTTCTATCCTGAGAACTAATATATTATCAGCAGCCCTTTCCTGAGGATAAAATATATAGTCATCAAAGTCATCTGCATACTCCCAGCCTTGGGTTTTTTCTATTTTCAGTGTAGAAATTGGCACTTCTTCGTGACTCACTACAATGTTGCTTAAGCATAGCTCCTGTCCATGAGAAACAGAATCATCATATACCGCACTTAGCTGGACACGGCATACCTTTTGGAATTTTAATAAATCGGGATTAATAACGCACACAAATATCATGGTAAATATAAGCAATAAGAAAAAGTTATATTTTTTTAGGTTTTTCATTCCTGCAATGGACGCATTAGTAGTATTAGTGAATTCCATTTTCATAATTATAATTTACCTTTCGCTTTTTTAAAATTCCTAATATAGTTTCCTTGTAAAACCGAGAAACTAATAATACTTTTCCACAAACTGCTTAATATCTTCCAAAATGTAATTTTTATTATACAAGTATCCTTGGTGTCCCCTCATAACCTCACAATATTTTGTCCTTATATCATAACATATTTGAGGAACTTTATGATTGTCAAAGCTCTCCTCATATACATACTTGAATACTTCCGCCGCAGAAAGTGGCTCTGTTACTATATTTATTTCTAGAATATCATTGTCAACTATCTTTTCTATTTCTTTCCAGAGCCATCCCAAGTTATAGAATTGGTATTTGCTATCGCTATTTGTAAACAACAATGAGTTGTTGTGTATTAACCTAAATCGATTGCGTAAATTCATATATTCTGTGGAAGGTAAAGGTTTTAGTATATAATTCCCATCCCTGTTTAATTCATAGAAATCTTTAATAGGCATTTCATAAGAGATTTGATCATAGAAGTCTCTTTTTATCAAATGTGGCACAAAATGTATCATATCAAAAAGGAAATTTTTTTTCAAATTATCTCCGTAAATAGCAGGTAAACGAACGATATTATAGTCAGATACATTTTCTTTTACCCAAGTTTCCAGAATATATCTGTGTCTTCCATATGTGCAAAGGCGACTCAAATCAACGACACTATTTTCATCAACACCGCTAAGACAGTCATATATGTCTACGGTGGAAATCAATATTAATTTCTTAGCTGCAATTTTGCCTATATTTTGTATAGCTGAATCAATCACTGCCCTGTCCTCCTTTGGATGACAGTTGGCATACCACTTCGTCCCTGTGACTCCTGCATATATAAGTACATCCGGTCTTGCAGCAAACATATCAGAAACATTAGTGGAATGTGCTGTTTGTATAAAACAGTTATTCTTTAACAAATTTGATCCTACGAACCCTGTATCGCCAACCAANTATATTTTTNCATCCATCACATTTTCCTCTNTNTTNNATNATTANTGATTTNTTCCACATNGTCTANAANATANTTTTGTCNGGNAAATACCAATNCCTTAAGGATGGAAAGGTATTTAAGAACAATCCAGAAAAGAAGGAAGACAGCCGCCATGCAGAAAGAGAGATTGGTGCCAATGCACATACCCTCAATACTAAGTAGATATATTGCTAAGATTAATTCAGTAATCGTAAAACATATGGCACACTTTTCACCTATATTTGTAAATATAAGCAACGTGATTACAGCAAGTTCTCTTCGGTAATTATGTTCTAGCTTTATGGACTTGTCTCCAATAGAGTCATACTTGAGTGTAGTTTGCTTCAGTCCGCAGGTAGAATAGAGTATTTGACGGAAAGGTACAGAACTGTTCATGCTTTCAACTCTATTCAATGCTCTTCTTGAAACTACTCTGAATGTTTCGGTCTGGATGGAAGCAACATTTTTATTAAAAGCTTTAATTAATTGATAATAGACGCTTGTACCAATTCTTTTTAGGTTCTGGGGGCTTGCTGACACAATATCGAATCCTTCTTGTGCTTTGTGAAAAACATCCATTATCAATAAAGGTTCGAAATCCAGCACTGTACAGTCGAACTCAAAGACCATGTCGCCAATGGTCATGTCAATGCCAGCATTCATTGCTTTCTCCACCCCTTGGAAATAGCTCAATGTAACAAGATTTACAGTGCAGTCTGGTTTTCCTACAAAAAGAGTCTTCAGTTTATTTACTACTTGATCACTTGATGCATCATCTACACAGATAATTTCAAATTCTTTGAAATTATTTTTTAGCACTTCATACAGTGAAGTCATAAATTTCTCTATATGCTCCTCGTTGTTCCTCATGTATACCACTGCTGATACAAATATTTTTTCCTTATCCATTAAAGAATATCCTCCAAGTCATAAACCGTATTGATTTTGCCAGAAAGTACACTGACAAAAGTTGGATCACTCAAGCTTTTTCTAATAACAGTAGGTCTGGAATCATCAATTTCTGATGTCTTTAAGATGGGTTTCATTGAAAATAGTGAGTGATCGTAAGAAAAGTCTAATTCTTTTCTCATATATTTTCTTGCCATGCTTGACATATATGTCCATGCCGTTCTTGGGCATACTTGACAATCATTACAATTGCCCAGCGAATCAGGAGTGCAATATGGATTATTTTCTTGGCACATGAATCGAGGCAATGGTTCATAGCTCGTGGCATGAGGCGTAAAGGTAACGGAAGTAAGCGAGTGATAGCCGGTCTTCCCAAAAGGCATAATCGAAAAGAAAGGTCCATCCATCACAGTCAATCCCAGTCCGTTTAAAGCGTCGTTTACTTTACACAATATTATTTCACACAATTCATATTTGATCGGGAAAGGTTCCAATCCCAACATCTTTGTAATTTGGTTAGTTGATGCATATGTTGCATTTAATAGATAACTCGTTTCATATATATCACTGTTGGATCCATAAATCAAAATAGAGTTCTCCGTACGATCCATCTCTACGATATCAAAGTTGTATATGACCGTTGTGGTAGGAAATTTTGATATTTCATTTACAAAGTAATCCCGAAGCATTTTTGCGTCATATGTGTATTCTTTTGTTATAAAAGCTCCGTCACACATATTTGGGCAAAAATAATTGTTTGGGGAGACTTCTCTACATGGAATCCCTGCGTCGCTGCAAAACTTTGCAAACTGACCTGCATTTGTCCACGAAAACTTAGAAGAAGTTGCATATATCTGTTCAAACTCACCATTAATACAAAATGAATAGTCTTTGCAGAACCGTTCAAAATAATGAGCTGATTTTAGAGCCGTGGTAAGACTTCTGGGATAATGATAGCCCATATGAACCCTTGCTTGATTTATATAAGTAGCACGCATAAAGGCTTCCCTATCTTTTTCTATTACGAGAACTTTTTCTCCCCTTTTGCTACAAACATAGGCGGCATATAGACCGTATAAACCGGCACCAATAATGATTTTGTCATACGCTTTGTTCATGTATACCTCACTAGATTACACGAAAAATCTTATAGTTCGTTGCTCTTGGTTGATTTTTTGTAAAATAGCTCTAATAATTTGGCAATCGGTTTAGGCCAGAATTTTTGAAACATCCTTAACTCTTCTAATTCTCTGGTCTTGTCTTTTATTACTTGGCTCGTCCAAGAAACATCATGTATTCGGTGTCCAACCATTATTCGGGAGCAATATATAAATTCCCCACTTTTTCTAGATATTTCCTCCCAGGCAGCCCAATCACATAAGCAACTAAACTCATGTTTGAAAATTGGTTCATCAAGATTATCTTTATTAAAAGTAACTGCTGGACAGCATATTGATGAGCCAAATGATAATATGATACGTCTAATAAACTTACATTTTTGCAACAGCTTAATTTTTAAAGGGCATAGCAAAAAACGTTTGATACATAAAAGTTTACTTCGATCTAATTTCTCTCCATTTCTTATCTCACAGTAATCAGAGAAGAAAATCAACATATTAGGAGAAGTTGCACATTGATTGTAAAAATATTCTGAATAGTCATTATAATAGACATCATCTTGGTGACAAATCGTTACAAATTGAGTTGAGGCAGAGTGGTATGCAAAATTCCAATCCTCTATTACACCAACTTTATATTTGGGATTAACAATTAAAGGAACATTATATTTTTCAGCAAGTCCTCTTATATAGTCATTTGGCGTTGAAGTCGTGATAATTACCTTAGACTTCATTTTCTGGTTCATTACGGAAGCGAGACATTCTTCCAGATATGGACTTTCTTCATATGCACATACGGCGAAAGTATGAAATTCATTATTTGCACACATTTTCTCTTCCTCTATAGTTCAGATATACTTTTATTTGTGCCATATCTTTTTATATTCTTATCATCATCTGACAAGCCGTCACTTCCCTAGGTTCATTATTACAATACCAATTGAAATAATAACCGCACCGATAATCGAACAAGCCGACAGTCTCTCTTTTAGTATGAAATATGAAACCAATAAGATCAGTATGTTGACAACGCCTCCTATGATAGGGATTATCACTCCCAGATCAAACTTGCTGATGACACAAAGGTAAATCAGAAAACTGAGACCATAACACAATATCCCCAGAAGCGTCCATTTTGATAAGACTATATTCACTACTGGGATTGTTAACTCGTTTTCCTGCATTGAGCCAACTTTAAACAAAGTCAGTCCAGACACAGAAAATAAAAGATAGATAACACATAAAATATACTTAATCATTTTTTCTCCTATTTTCTCTTATGGCCAGCTCCTCCACCAGATTCCGTAGCTTATCCTCCAATTGCGAAACCCTGATCGTCAGCAGAAAACAGCGTATCAACAATAGAAAGTTGACCATCAGGAAGATGAAATTGACTGGCGCAATAAAACCAAACAGCTGTGCTCCCCACTCTGCAATCTGAGGGAAGATACTCAGCACCACAAACAGGATGGAGACCCCTATCCAAAACACTGTATCCATAATCCCGATCTGAGATTTTCGGAGTTTCCTTGCTATATATGCACAAGTGAGAAAGGAGGTCACTAATAATGTGACTCGCAAATATATAGACATCTTTATAGCCCCCTTTTCCGAAACCATTGCACCAGCAGGATGGACGAGCACATATGGAGCATATATTTGATGCTCCTTGACCAATTTAGGTAGCTTTCTCCAGCTATCCGTTCATTCATTGTAACTTGATATTCGGATATTTTTGCACCGGATCTTATTAAAAACGCAACCGTATCCGGTTCTGGACCATAATTCATTGTCGTGGCCAGTTTTTTAATCATGCGAGCGTTAAACATTCGCATGCCTGACGTAGGATCCCCAATCCATTTTCCTGTAGTAATTTTGATGCACGCAGAAATAATGCGATTACCAATCATTCTTGCTGTAAAGGGTTTCTTCTCTGTGACAAAACGCGATCCGATAACAATGTCCAGATTTTCCTGTTCGGCTTTTTCAATCATACCCGCTATGTAGTCAGGATTATGCTGCCCGTCACCGTCATATTGGATCGCATAGTCATATCCTTCATACATGGCGTATTTCATTCCTGTCTGAAATGCTCCGGCCAGATTCAGATTTATCGGGAGGTCAAGTAAGTTATAGTTATGTTTCTGACACAGCTTAGCCGTATCATCCATAGAGCCGTCATTGACTACAATATAATCGTATTCACTGTAATTATTTTTAAGATTCTCTACCACACGTACAATATTTTCTTCCTCATTGTATGCCGGTATAATAATCAATACCCGTGTGTGCTTCTTCAAGTCATCACCGCTTCCTCTTGTCCTTTTTAAGAGATACCATAACTCCTGTTTTTCTTCATATATCCTTTCGTTGGATATCTTTACCCGTCATTCTGATCCATATGCCCTGCTTGTAAGATTTTCGCAGAAGTGAATATTCTGCGAAAGATATTTTTATTCGTTACATGGATTCCTTATACTTTATTATGCGATAAACATTATATTATATATAATTACTATTGTCAAATTGATACTTCTTCCAGAAAATAATGAAAAGAAGCTGTGTCATATCAACGCAGCTTCTTTTTGTGATAAATTTTTCTGATCATTATTATTTTTTGCTTTTTGATGCAGCTGCTTTCTTAGGTGCTGCAGCCTTTTTAGGTGCAGAAGTTTTCTTTGCCGTAGTCTTTTTAGCAGCCGGCTTTGCAGCAGTTTTCTTTTCTGCAGTCTTAGCAGCCGGTTTAGCAGCAGCTTTTTTCTCTGCAGTCTTAGCAGCCGGTTTAGCAGCAGCTTTTTTCTCTGCAGTCTTAGCAGCCGATTTAGCAGCAGCTTTCTTTTCTGCGGTCTTAGCAGCCGGTTTAGCAGCAGCTTTCTTTTCTGTGGTCTTAGCAGCAGCCTTTACTTCTGCCTTTGGAGCAGCTGTCTTTTTAGTCGCAGTCTTCTTAGCAGTAGTCTTTTTCGCAGTGGTTTTCTTTGCCGTTGATTTCTTTGCAGTGGTCTTTTTTGTTGCAGCAGCTTTTGTAGGAATCATATCCTTTAATTTCAATACACTGTCAAGATTGCCTTCTACAGTAATCTTGCCGGCTTCGTAAGCCTTTACTGCATCCAATTTGCCGTTGAAAAGGTCAACGCAATCCTTTCCAGAGACAATAAGCTTAGCATCGTGGTCATAATATTCATAGGGTTCTATCGCAAGCGTACCATCATTGACTTTCACATAAAATGCGCCTTCGCCTTCTCCACTAATGTCAACCTGAATAGCTACCTGATCGGCTTTGCTGACATCCACCTTAGCAAGAGCTTTCTTTACTGATTTTACAATCTGTTCGTAAGTCATTAGTTTTCTCCCTTTCCCTTCTGGGTTCTGATTTTAGATTTAGTATATAATAATAGAAAAATTCAATCTATTTCTATTTTTAATAATAAATTGCCCCAAAAAACCTCGGATTGTAGTGGTTTTGTATAAAAAATCATGTAAATTTTTGGAAATTGTCATTGCAGAGCATAGTTTTAGATGAAAATTAAACAAAAAAATTTTTAAAATAATAATAAAATTTAATGTTTAATATTCAGATCAGAAGCATTGATTAAAAATATATCTTAATCTAAAATAAAAATACTAAAATAAAAAATATCCGTATCATTGCAGAAAGACAGGGGGCATAGCTTGAAAATATTACTTGTGGGAATCAATGCAAAATATATTCATTCCAATCCGGCTGTTTACAGTCTTCGCGCGTCTGCCATGAAATATTTGGCAGATGTAGAAAACGTCAAGATTGAAATTGCAGAATATACGATAAACCAGACTGTGGAAAAGATCATACAAGGCATATATAAGGAGCGGCCGGATATGATAGGCATCTCCTGTTATATCTGGAATATAACGATGGTGCAGAAGATTGTTGCGGAACTTCCTAAGCTGCTTTGTCATGTCCCGATCTGGTTAGGCGGACCGGAAGTCAGCTTTGATTTGGAATGGCAGCTGCAGCGTTTTCCTGCCGCCGCAGGGATCATGTATGGAGAAGGGGAGGGGATATTTCCTAGGCTGATCGAAGCATACGTAAAGAGAAGCTTTGATATTGCAGCCGGTGCTTCTTATGATGGAGATCACGGAAAAAGTATCAATGAGGAGCTTAAGGATATCAAAGGAATCATTTACCGCGATCCGGAAGATAACATGATCACAAACGCGCCTGCGGAAATAATGGATCCGGATGAGCTTCCATTTCCTTATGATAATATGGAAGATTTCCAAAACCGAATTATTTATTATGAAACCTCCAGAGGCTGCCCGTATTCCTGTGCCTACTGCCTTTCATCCGTGGAAAAGGAGCTGCGTTATCGAAGCTTAGATAAAGTATATGCGGAGCTGCAGATTTTTCTTGATGCAAAAGTAAAGCAGGTCAAATTCGTGGATCGTACATTTAACTGCAACCATTCTCATGCGACGGCAATTTTACATTATATAAAAGAGCATGACAATGGTGTGACGAACTTTCATTTTGAGGTGGCGGGGGATCTTTTAACAGAAGAGGAAATGATGCTGATCGGAAGCTTAAGACCGGGACTTATCCAGTTGGAGATCGGTGTGCAGAGTACGAATGAAAAGACCTTAAAGGCAATACACCGGAAGACTGATTTGGAATTGCTGAAAAATAATATTAGAACGCTTCTGAAAAATGGCAACGTGCATCTGCATCTGGATCTGATCGCGGGACTTCCTTTTGAGAATATGGATTCTTTTATTCATTCGTTTAATGAGGTCTATCAGATGGGCGGTCATGAATTGCAGCTGGGATTTTTAAAGCTTCTGCGTGGGACTCCCATGATGCAGATGAAGGAGGAGCATGGTATTGTTTATACAGATTTTCCGCCTTATGAAATGCTTTGCACAAAGGAACTTTCTTATGAAGACGTCCTTCGGTTAAAGGCAGTGGAGGAAATGTTGGAGATATATCATAACAGCGGACAGTTCCGGCTGACAGAACAGTTTTTATTATCCATGTTTGCATCGCCCTTTGATTTTTATGAAAGATTGGCAAAGTTTTATGTAGAAAATAATTATCCGGTGGTCTGTTCCGCAAGGGAGCGGAGGTATGTGATCCTGTTGGAGTTTTTCGCGGAATATATAAAAACAAAATGTTACCGTGATTCTTCACAAGGAATTGAATGTGATCCCGGCGATATGATAGAATATAGGGAAGAGAAAAAAGAGAACACTCAGAAAAGCTTTGAAGCTGTCAGGGAGCTTCTGACAGTGGATTATTATCTGCGGGAACGGGCGAAGGCAAGACCGTCGTTTGCACGGGACGAGAACAAGCAGTATCGGGAGATTCAGGAGATGGATCCGGCAATCGCTATGGATCGGAAAACCGGATTTCGGGAGTGGTCAAGAACAGTCTATGGGCAGTATGCAGCATCCCAAAACTGTGACGCAAAACAGCTGGAGGGACAGATGCATCTTGAGATATTATATTATGCAGATGTCATACCGAATGTTTCTTTGCCGCAGATCATTTTGCTTGATTACCGGAAGCGTGATCCGGTGACGAAGGAAGCTTTGATGTTTGCTTGGGTAATAAAAGGGGAAAAAGAATGAGAAGATTTTGATGCTGATGCTGGTAAAATGCATAATAATTGGCGTAGTGCGTAAGTAGAAAAAATCATTATCGTATGGTATACTGATTGAAAAAACGTGAGAAGGTATAGCTTATGAGAAAAAAAGAAAAAGTACAGGAGATCCTCCGCCGTCTGGATGAGGAATATGGGACGGACGGCATCTGTTATTTAAATCATGAGAATGCATGGCAGCTGCTGATTGCAACGATCCTCAGCGCGCAGTGTACGGATGCCAGAGTGAATATCGTAACAAAGGAGCTGTTTGTAAAATATCCCTCTGTGGAAGCATTTGCAGATGCGGATTTAAAGGAGCTGGAACAGGACATTCATTCAACGGGCTTCTATCATAATAAAGCGAAAAATATCATTGCCTGCTGTCAGTGTCTGATGGAGCGCCACGACGGGGAAGTGCCGAAAGATATCGACGCGTTGACGGCGCTGCCGGGGGTGGGCAGAAAAACTGCCAATGTGATCCGTGGCAATGTATATCATGAGCCGAGCATTGTGGTGGATACCCATGTGAAAAGAATATCCAAGAAGCTGGGGCTGACCAAAGAGGAAGATCCGGTCAAAGTGGAATTTGATCTGATGAAGGTTCTTCCAAAGGATCACTGGATTCTTTATAATATCCAGATCATCGCTTTGGGGCGTAGTATCTGCAAGGCGCCTGTTCCTTCCTGCGAGAAGTGTTTTTTGAAAGACATTTGCGATGATTATAACAAAAGAGCCGGTCGAAAGAAATAGTGACATAGATAAGGAAAGTAAAGAGAATTATCGTGATTACAGAATATATAGCGCTGGATCTGGAGACGACGGGATTGGATCCAAAGAAAAACAAAATCATAGAGATTGCTGCAGTGCACGTAAAAGACGGGATGGTCATAGAGCAGTACCAGACGCTTCTGAATCCCGGCTGGAGGCTGCCGGAGCAGATCACAGAGCTGACCGGCATTGCCAATGAAGAGCTTTTGGATGCGCCGGTGATTGAGGAAAAGCTGGGTGAATTTTTGGGATTCATACAGGATTGTGTGATCGTCGGACACAGCGTTATGTTTGACTATTCTTTTTTAAAGCGCGCCGCAGTCAATCAGGGACTGGTATTTGAAGCGAAAGCGATCGATACGTTAAAGATCGCCCGAAAATATCTTGCCGATCTGCCCAGCAGAAATCTGCATGAACTTTGTGTTTATTATGGGATAGAGCATCACGCGCACCGCGCGCTTGCGGATGCGGAGGCAGCACATAAGCTGTTGGTCAGGCTGTGGGAGCAGTTTTATCGGGAAGAAGCGGCGGAGGATTTTCTGCCCTGTGAGCTGCATTATCAGGTCAAACGGGAAGGTCCCATCACGAAGCCGCAGAAGGAGCGGTTATTAAGGATGCTGGAACAGCATAAAATTAATCCTGAGTATGATGTGACACGGCTGACTAAAAATGAAGCCAGCCGGATCATAGATAAAATCATATTAAAATATGGAAAATAATGACCGCATATCAATCAGGGTCATGTGTCCGTCTTACTCTTAAGATTTCTGACGATAGATGGCGCTAGCAGCGTATCCAATGAAGAAGCGGTATCAATCAGACTTTCGATCTTCTCCGGATGTCCGTCCGCGATATAAAGATCCGCCAGAAGCAGATAGGAAGCGCTGACATCCGTCTTTGTGGAAATGGCATATTCCAGAACTTCCATAGCTTCTTTCGGATGATCATTATCCGCCAGAGAAGCGGCAAGCAGCTGCAGGGCATGTGCCAGCTGCGTATAGTTCTGGTCATACTGTGTAAGGACGGTGATATTGGCTGTGCCGTAAGCCAGCTTTAAGTCTGTATTGGTGATGCCGGTCAGATTGACGATTTTCTGACTGCTTAAATGCTTCAGCATATCAAGCGCATCCAGAGCATGTCCGTCCTCTTCGGAAACCGGCATGGAAAGAAAATGTTCCGGAATCTTCAGGTAATTCAGACCGTCTAACGGTTTTTTGCGGACGGAGTTGGCTTTACGCTCTTTTTCCCAGAAATTTTCAGTCTGTTGTTTCATCTTTTTGTTTGAGTTATTGATAGAAATGGTTAAAATAATAATAAAGATGATGACGAGCGGCAGTAACGGCACTTTTAAAACGACTGTCAGAAAAAAACAAAATGCAATAATGCTTGCAAAAAGAAGAATTTTCATATATAATATCCTTTCAAGATAGAGACTCGGAAGGCATCAAAAGCGTTTAAAATATCGCTGTTTTAGACCATTTCCGGGCGCCAGGGAGGCTGCGTTATGTTTAATATGCACAATAATAAAACAAAACGAACAATTTCTACCGTTATTATCGTACTTTTAATCCTTGCAATGGTGATTCCCAGTGTTGCGGCATTCCTGGGATAATCCGGTACAAAGTTCTGTATTAAATGATTTTTAAGGCAATGCCGGAGAGTAATATAAATATACTTATATTATACGTGGAACGGCAGGGTTTTGTAAAGGCACTTATATTATAAGTAGGTTTATATATTAGAGTAAGCTGAAATAATAGAGCTATTTGGTTTAAGTTTAGAAAATTAAGTTAATAAGTTTAGCTGAGTAAGTTGGTGGAAAAAGGAGAAACAGCTGACATGCAGAAAAGATTTCGTTATTTTACAACAGCGTTGTTGACAATACTAACGATAATTCTTACCGGAGCATTGCTCGGAGGCGATCTTCCTGTAGAGGCGGGAAGAGGTGTTATTTTTACGGGCGTGACGATCGACGGCATTGATCTGTCCGGCATGACCATAGAAGAAGCGGAAGCGGCCGTGGAAGCATATCTGGCGGAAATGTACGCGACACCTGTTACGCTTGTTGCGGCGCAGGGTAATAAGGTTGACGTACAGATTTCAGAATTTTCTCCGGAATGGTCCAATCGGGAAGTCATCAGCGAGATCATCGGTCTGGCAGCCAATGGCAATGTTGTACAGCGTTATATGATGTCAAAGGATATAGAGGTCAATGGCGCCGTATATGCGATTGAGCTGACTTATGATGAGGAAAAGATTAGGAATATTCTGACGCAGCAGTGCGCAGTTTTTGATATTCCGGTGGAAAATGCGGTATTGACCCGTGAAAACGGCGTGTTTTCCGTAAACGGCGGTAAGGTGGGAGAGATGCTTGATGTAGAAGCTTCCCTGAACGACATCAAGACTAATCTGGTTAATTATTATAAAGAAGGCACGACAGAGATCTATCTGGTGGTAAATGAGCAACAGCCGCAGGGAACAGAGGAAGAGCTGCTGGCAGTGAAGGATGTGCTTGGCACATATACGACGAACTACAATACTTCCGGAGCCAACCGGAGCGCCAATGTAGCCAACGGCTGCAGACTGGTGAACGGCACGACGATAT
>WFLX010373867.1_pt1 | contig 14271 bp, 9 predicted proteins | sample 4967041 | NCBI WGS metagenome assembly WFLX01 (sample SAMN12857096, study PRJNA449069) | gut metagenome | isolation source: stool from male and female vole | host: Microtus ochrogaster | place: USA:Florida | collected 2017
AAAAAATTGCTATTTGTTCCATAGAAAAAACCGCCTTTCTGTTTTTTTGAGTCTGTAGTTATTCTCATTATAACAGATTTCGGCGGTTTTTTCTATCTTTTTTCATCGAACTCACGTTAACTAAAATCAAGCTATCTTCATTTTATCCTGTGTCACATTTACTTGAAAATCACTTCAAGTTCCTGCATTTAAACTACATATTTAGCATAAAAAAATCCCTGTATTTCTAACTTTTTAGAAACACAGGGATATTTGTGTGGTCGAGGTGACAGGATTCGAACCTGCGGCCCCTACGTCCCGAACGTAGTACTCTACCAAACTGAGCCACACCTCGTCAACAAAAAACATTATATCACAGAAAAGGATATTTGTCAATAGTATTTCAGAGAAAACAACATATTTTCATTTTTTAACCAAAATATTCAGCAGGGTCAACATAGTAATTCCGCTTAATATTGTCAAGGTCATAAAGTATTTCATCAACCGTTTTATATCTGTCGCCGACATCATAAGCACACGCTTTCATGATAATTTCTGAAAGTTCCGCTGAAATATAAAGACCGTGTGAAAGTTGAAAAAGACTTACACCAAAAGAATACATATCAGTCTGATAACTGCATACTGCTCCTGATTCTGAAATTTCCGGAGCGAGATAACCGACAGTTCCGGCAACATTCATACTTTCACCGACATATTTCGACACGTTGAAATCACCAAGTTTATATCTGCCTGACGAATCACAGAAAAAATTGTCAGGTTTTACATCACAGTGAATAATACCGTTCTTATGGACATAAGCAAGAGCTTTTCCTATATCACAAGCAATTTTTAAAACATTATTTTCTGACATCATAATATCATGATTTTTTATCATTTCCGTAAGAGAATAAACGTATTCCATTCTTATCATAAAAAGATATTTAAAATCCGTTATTTTCTGTACCTCTTTTCCCTGATATCCGACAATATACGGGCATTTTTTCAGAGCGTACATAATATCCGCTTCTTTTCCTGCAACCATAAGTTTTCTATCAAGACTTTCAGTACTGTCCGCAAAAACCGGCTTGACTTTAAGTGCGGAAACTTTATTTTCAGAATATATTTTATATACCTCGCTGTATGTTCCCTGTCCGATTTTTTCANCTNTNTAACCNGNCNTTCCAANGTGNNTGNNTTATNTNTTGAAAAAGTTTTNCCAAAAAAANTCAGNACCTTTTTTTATTTTNATAATAACAGATTTCAAAAATCATGTCAACAAAAAAGAGAGGATTTTTTCAAATCCCCTCTTAATTTATTATTACCAGCGACCGCCCCAGTTTCCGCTACCAGAGCCTGAACCTGCTGAAAGTTCCGTACCGCCTGAGATTGTGCCGTCTGCGTATACTGTCATTGCATCGTCAGAAGTAATGAGGTCTGTACCGCCTGAGATTGTACCGCCTGTGTAGCAGGTAAGACTTGTGTTATTGAGTGATGGTGAACCCATACCCTGCATAGTTATGAATGATACGATTACATTTCCTGAACTGTCAGCAACAGTGAACTGTGTATTTGCAGCAATTGAACCTGTTCCCTGTGAGGAGCATTCTATAACAGTACCACCAGAAGTATTTTTTGTGCCGTCGCAGTCAAGAGTTTCGTTGCCGTTTGCGATTACTATACCACCCGAAACAGTAAGATTACCGTTTGAGTCAAATGCGTCGTGGTCACCGCTTGCTGACTGTACGATAGCAATACCGCCTGCAATATTAAGAGTGTTGTTGCCTGCTGAACCCATTCCGCCGGGTCTTCCACCCTGATTCCAACCCATGTTGTTTCCCGAGCCTGAACCGTCAGCACCGCCTGCTGCATTATATCCGTCGTCGTCGGCTTTTACTACTACAGTACCACTGTACTGATAGATATTTTCGCCCTCAACACCCTCATAGCATTTTGTAACGTACACTTCAAAATCACTGTATGCACCACCGCTATTGCCAAGTATAAGGTCATGGTCAGAGTGCATTGCATCATCAGCACTTGCAAGTTTGAATACACCGCCGTTTATATTCATCTGTCCACCGCAGTGAAGTGAATCGTCAGAAGAATCAACAATAATATTACCGCCGTTTATAGTAATATTTCCACCACTCTGCCATGTTGTGCCTGCTGTATCATAAAGACCTACAGCCTTTATTCCCTTTGCAGAAATGTCGGTTTTGTTGGAATTGCCGTCCTGCATTCCACCACCGAAGCCACCGCCCCACGGATTTGTGCTTGATGATGAACTTCCTGAACCTGTAAAGCCTGAACCTTCATAAGTATAGATATTAATATCACCGCCGTTTATTACAACGTCCTGTTCTGCCTGAATACCGTCTGCATAGGAAGTAATATCAACAGTACCGCCGTTTATTGTAACAATACCATATTGTTTAGTTGTATCGGTATCAGTTGCAGTTGACTTTATGCCGTCGCCGGACTGAGTTTTAACAGTAAGACTGAGCGTACTGAAATCCGTATCTTTTGCGTTACCGATTGTAACACTGTCCTTGCCTCTGATACCGTCGTCAACAGCGTTTATGGTAATATTACCATTGTAGATTTTTATGTCATTCTTGCATACGATAGCGTCGNCTGTANNGCNGTTTNTTGTGAGAGNACCCGAACCCTTGAATTTTATATCATCTCTNGCGAAAACTGCACCTTCAACAGTATTTACATTGCCGTCCGAATCGGTGTATGTCTGAGTGTGGGAAGTACCATCTGAGATAGTATTTACTGTTCCTGCCTTTGCAACTATTTGAACTTCGTCGCCAATTGATTCAACATAAATCGGTGCTGTTGTGCTGTTTGATATATCAGCGCCTACTAAATCAAGTTCAACAACGCTGTCAGGGTATTCTGTCTTATCAACTCTAACAACAATCTGTACGTCCTTTGCCTCGCCTGATACTGAATAACTTCCTTCTTTGAGAATATAAAGTACACCGTTGTCTACTGTTGCAACGTCTGCCGGTGCATTAGTTTCAATAGAGTTTGCAGAAAGAGTTACTGTATAAGATGTATCATCAGGGACAACCGTTGTACCGCCTGTTGTGCCTGCCGGATTTACATTGTCAAATACATTCACACCTGACTTTACATCAAACTTTTCAGAACTGTCATGAGTAAAGTTTCCGTCTGTACTGTTGTTCTTGAAAGTATATGAACCGTCTGTAAAACCTGAATCACTCAGAAGAATATATTTATACTTCTTTACAAATTCTGTACTTGTATTGTTGTAAGTGAAAGAATTAGCTTTTTTCCAAGTGCCGTCCTTGCTTGTTGAATCGTCAATGCAGTTGAAAAGAAGTGTATTCTGTGTAGCAGTCAGCAACGCTGTATCTGTCTGATTGTCTGTAGCTGTTGCAAGTACATAACCGCCAGTTATATTAACACCTGTACCGCCTGTAAGACCCCTGTCACCGCCTGCAACAAGTATACCGTCCGAAATATCAATAGTAGTTTCTGCCTGTACAGCGTCATTTCCTGCCTTTATGTAAGACTTTCCGCCTGTTACAGAAACACTGCCCTTTGAGGACTTTATACCGTCGCCCTCTGCGTCAATATTGACAGTACCACTCTTGACTGTAACTGACTTTTTGCCCTTTATAGCGTCGGTCTTGTCAGTTGAATTGAGAGTTGTAACATTGATTATACCACCGTTAATTTTAATATCGTTGTTGCAGACAATACCGTCCTGAGTGTTTGCGGTAAGATTCAGAATACCTGTTCCGAGGTCACCGCCCTTAATGGTAATATCGTCCTTTGCCTCAATTACGGCATTTCCGAGATTGTCACCCTCATAAGCCGTATCGCCGTCAGAAATAAAGTTTTCTGTATCGTCAACAAGATTTATTGAAGTATTTTCTGCATTTGAAACAAAAATTGCCGGAGCAGATTTACCTGTGATATTTACACCGTCAAGGAAAATTTTAACGGTTTCTGGGTCTGCCGTTTCGTCAGGAACATTTATATTAATCTGACCGTCGTCAAGAGTTCCGTCAAAATAGAAACTACCCGAATGAGTGATTGTAACCGTTGTGCCGTCTACTTCCGCATAATCACCGTCAACTGTTATTGAGTCACCATTCAGATGAATTTTTGTACCATCTTTAACAGGTTCATTAAGCCATGATTCCGGAAGGTCGTCAACAGTGAGTGTTTTTATTTCAACGTACTGAATAATAAGAGCGTCACTGTTTGTTACGCCGTCGCCTCTTTTATAAACATCAGCATTGTTTTTTCCCTGTTCTGTAAGTGAAAATTCTTCGGGATTTGCTATTGCTTGCATAATAAGTACAGAATCAGAAATATTGACTTCTCCGTCCTCATTTGCATCACCGTATGCAACGTTTACATCGTCCGTCTGAACAGCGAGAACCGGTACAGGCATAGCTGATGCAATAATACAAGCCGACGAAAGTCCTGCAAGTATTTTTTTCATACTTGTTTTTCTCATAATAAATCATACTCCTTAAAAACTTTTTTATTTATAAAATGGATTTTGTTTTCTATGGTTATGATTATATTACACCTTTCTTAAAATAATCTTAAAGATTTATTCAAAATTCAGAAAAATAAAAAAGTCTGCGGAAAATAAATTCCACAGACTGTCTTATTCTCATTCAAAGAGACTGAAATAACCTTCTATATTGTCCACAACGTAGTAAACCTTAGCTGTACCGTCTTCTTCATACGGCTTGATATAAAGGTTTACAGACTTGGGAGACTTTACGCCTGAAAGTTCCTTTGCCTTTTCGGCGAGTGCGTCAAGGGGCTTTTCATCGCCTGCACCCTGAATGAATGCCTTGATTTCAGGTTTCTTTGCAGTTGTCTTTTTTGTTGCAGTTGTCTTTTCAGCCGGAGTTTCAGCAACAGAAGCTGTTTCTTCTTTCTTGGTTCTTCTTGTATACTTTCTCTTTTTCTTAGGTTCAACAGAAGTTTCAGCAACAACTTCTGTAGCCTTTGTTTCTTCTGCCGGAGTTTCCACAGCAACAGCAGTTTCTGCAACAACTTCAGCAGGAGTTTCAGTAACTGTTTCCTTTACAGCAGCAGTTTTCTTAGCACTTGCTGTTTTTGCAGATTTACCTGTACTGTTTCTTGGTTTTGCCATACAATAACCTCCTTAAATTATTTGTTTACAGCGTTCTTGAGTGCCTGACCTGCCTTGAAAGCAGCAGCCTTTGAAGCCGGAGCAACCATCATCTCTTTTGTCTGAGGATTAATAACCTTCTTTTCCTTACGGTCACGTACTTCAAATGTACCGAAGCCGACGATGGACACCTTTTCACCCTTTGCAAGCTCATCTGTAATAGTAGAGAAAATTGCGTTTACAGCAGCTTCTGCATTCTTCTTGGTAGATTCAGTTTTTGTAGCAACGACGCTGATTAATTCAGTTTTTGTCATTTTTTTATCCTCCATTAATAAAATTTTACAATTTGAATTATATACCCTTTGCTCCGATTTGTCAAGCAATTGAAAAAAAAACCGCAAAACGTCTGATATTTGGCTATATACTGACAATTTTTTTATTCAAAACATCTATACAAACGGACTTTTCCGGATATTTTCAGAAAAAATATACCCGACATCTGCCGTATGCCGAGTATATTATAATATGCTTTATTCTGCGGATAATTCTCCGTTTTCAAACATTATGTCAATAGTATCACCGGCAGAAAGATTTTCTCCGATAATCTTCCTTGCAATAAGTGTTTCAACATTTCTCTGAATGAATCTTCTGAGAGGTCTCGCACCGAAATTGATATCGTAACCGCAGTCAACAATATAATTCTTTGCTTCATCACTCACGTTTATTCTTATATGCTTGTCATCAAGACGTTTCTGTAAGTCTGCAATCATAAGGTCAACAATGCCAATAATTTCGGTCTTGGCAAGAGGTTTATAGAAAATTATCTCATCAAGACGGTTAAGAAACTCCGGACGGAATTTTGTTTTAAGAAGATTTTCAGTATTTTCACGGGCTTCGTCGGATATTTCACCGTTTTCGTTTATTCCATCAAGAATATAGGAAGAACCGAGATTTGAAGTGAGTATTATTATAGTGTTCTTGAAATCAACCGTTCTGCCCTGTGAGTCTGTAATACGACCGTCGTCAAGAACCTGCAACAGAATATTGAATACATCAGGGTGTGCCTTTTCAATTTCGTCAAAAAGTACAACTGAATAAGGTTTCCGTCTTACTGCTTCGGTAAGCTGTCCGCCCTCATCGTAGCCAACGTATCCGGGAGGCGCTCCAATCAGACGGCTGACGCTGAACTTCTCCATATACTCACTCATATCAATACGGATAATATTTTTTTCGTCGTCAAAGAGAATTTCAGAAAGAGCTTTTGCAAGTTCGGTTTTTCCGACACCTGTAGGTCCTAAAAACAGGAACGAACCTATAGGACGGTCTGGAGCTTGTATTCCTGCACGGGAACGGAGTATAGCTTCACTTACTTTTGTAACTGCCTCGTCCTGTCCGATAACACGCTTATGCAGAAGTTTTTCAAGACCGAGAACTTTTTCTTTTTCACCCTCCATAAGCTTCGAAACGGGAATACCTGTCCAGCGACATACAATTTTTGCAATTTCATCATCAGTAACTTTATCACGTAAAAGTCTGCCGCTTTCCAAATCATGTTCCGCCTGCTGTTCAAGTGCAGAAAGTTCTTTCTGTAACTGCGGAAGTCTGCCGTATTTGAGTTCAGCGGCTTTGTTGAGGTCGTACTCACGTTCAGCCTTGTCTATTTCACCGTTAACCTGCTCAATCTCCTCACGTAGTTTCTGCACAGCTGAAATATCATTTTTCTCNTTGTCNCACTTTGCTTTCATCTCGCCGAAACTGTCANGNANTTCAGNNANTTNATNCTGANTTTNTTCAAGATGTNNCTGTGAAATATTNTCNCTTTCCTTTTTNNGTGCNNCTTCTTCANTTTNNANCTGANCTATTTTNCGTGATATAACATCAAGTTCAGTAGGCATCGAATCCATTTCAGTACGGATTGTAGCACACGCTTCATNAATAAGGTCAATTGCCTTGTCAGGCAGGAAACGGTCTGTAATATATCTGTTTGAAAGAACAGCGGCAGAAATAAGAGCGTTGTCGTGGATTTTTACGCCGTGGAAAACTTCATAGCGTTCTTTAAGTCCACGCAGAATTGAAATAGTATCCTCAACTGTCGGCTCGTCAACCATTACAGGCTGGAAACGTCTTTCAAGTGCAGGGTCTTTCTCTATATACTGACGATATTCGTTAAGAGTTGTTGCACCTATACAGTGGAGTTCACCTCTTGCAAGCATAGGTTTAAGAAGATTTCCTGCGTCCATTGCACCGTCGGATTTCCCTGCACCTACTATTGTGTGAAGTTCGTCGATAAACAAAAGAATGTTACCGTTGCTGTTCTTGATTTCGTTCAAAACCGCTTTCAGACGTTCCTCAAATTCACCTCTGTACTTCGCTCCGGCAACCAATGCACCCATATCAAGTGAGAAAACTTTTCTGTCCTTAAGACTGTCCGGCACATCTCCTGCAATGATACGCAAAGCAAGTCCCTCTGCAATTGCAGTCTTTCCCACACCCGGCTCACCTATCAGAACCGGATTATTTTTCGTCTTTCTTGAAAGTATACGGATAACGTTTCTTATTTCGCTGTCACGACCTATTACGGGGTCAAGCTTGTTCTGTCTTGCAAGTCCGACAAGTTCCTGACCGTATTTTGTGAGCACGTCATAAGTTTCTTCGGGATTCTCACTTGTAACACGGGTATTTCCTCTTACGGTCATAAGCGCATTGAGAAACGAATCACGGGTTATATTGAAAGTCCTGAAAAGCTGTGAAATTTCACTGTTCTTGCACTCAATAAGCGAAAGCATGAGATGTTCAACCGAAACAAATTCGTCTTTCATATTTGACGCAATATTTTCAGCAGAAGTAATTACCCTGTCGCTTTCTACAGACAACCCTATATTACTGCTCCGTCCACAGCCTGTTACTTTGGAAAGTCCACCTATTTTCTTATCAGTTTCACTTTCAAAAATATCAGCATCTATATTCATTTTCTTCAGCAACTGCGGAATAAGACCGTTTTCCTGCTTTAAAAGTCCTGCAAGAATATGCACCGGCTCAATCATGGAATTAGACTGCATAACTGCCGTACTCTGTGCTTTTCTTNTTGCTTCCNTTGACTTCTGNGTTAATTNTTCTGCATTCATAATATTATTNCTCCTGTTCTAAATTACAAACTTNTNTAAAAGTTCCNTGTATTCCTTTTCAACTATATATGACGGAAAATCTTCNGGTGACGNAAAATAAAGCTGNATTNNTTTATTAAGATGTNTAAGATAAAGACTGATTGCCGTACCAGTTTTTTCACTGCCGGAATCACTGTTAATCAGTTTTCTTGTAAAACTGCCTGAACAGAGTTCGTATACATAATCATCATATCCCAAGTCCGAAAGACATTTTTTTTCAAGATTAATCCGGTGAATGAAAAAACTGTTGAACAGGGCAATAAGCGGTTGACTTTGAGTACGTATCTGTACACGAATCCGTCCCATAAAATTATCCGGTTCACGTTCAAGCTCAACTTTATAATTAACAGCAGGTCTGTATTTATACTCAAGTGCAGTTCTCAGTGTCATAAGCGACGCCGAACGCTGTTGCTGTACATGAAAGTTACTGCCTGTAAGTTCCATGACGGAATCAAAAATCTCACGCATACGCATTTCAGGAGTTACACAACAAAGTTGTTCTGCAAGAATCTGATTGATAAGATTTGAACGGCTTGTACCAAGACGATAAGCCTGTTCGTCAACAGCTTTTATAACGCTGTCCATAAGGACAAGACTGTAAACACTCTTTTTCATAATCTTTCTCCTTTCGTCAATAATATAATANCNCTGTTTATAGAATCTGNNAAGCGGATTATATAATCTTTCACGCAAATTTNACAATATAANAAAATGCTTCCTTAACGGAAGGAAGCGAAATAAAATCAGACGGTTCAAACGGTTTTGCCGTTTAGCACTGTGAACCGTGCCATAGAAAATTGTTAAAAAAATCATTAAAAAGAGTAAACATGAAAAAATTACAAATNAAAGNGGGTTAGTTATAGGTGTTAACAAATTAATTCTATNGCNAGCAANTNNATTAATATTCANNATCAAGCACATGAGANNGAATGATANTTGATACTGAATACCAATATTTTCATTTNCTGTATGTATTATATCGCAAAAACATCAAGTTGTAAATATATATTTGTACACAAAACTATAAAATAGTGTACTTTTTATCATTTTTAGAAACATTTTCATCTTAATTTATTGTAAATAAGATAATATATAATATTTATTTACTGTTTATAAATAAAAATATCAGACCATATAAGGTCTGATATTTAAGAGAGGGAAAGGGTAGGAATCAATTAGGATTCATAAATTTTATCATCATATTTGAAAAATACAAGATTAATTGTCATATTTCCGTTAAGGGTACGGAGTTCGTCAATAAATTTTTTCTGGTCTGTACCGTCCGGAACATCAACGCTGTATATGAGTTCAAAAAGAGTACCGAAATTTGTTGTTTTCACACGTCTTAACCTGTGAAAATTCGTATACTTATTGAGAACGGGTTCAAAAACGCCCTGATAGTCGAGATTTTCGGGAATGGTAATTTTAAGCGTCATATGAGAGCTTTTGCTGCCACCGAAATTGATTTCACCAAGTGCAAAGAGAATAATTGCGAGAATAATGAAAAATACAACTGCAAATCCGATATATCCTATACCGCACGCCGTACCTGCTGCCATTGCAAAGAAAATATATGCTATGTCTTTCGGGTCGCCGGCAACGCTTCTGAAACGTACAAGTGTGAACGCTCCGGCAAGGCTCAACGCTCCGGCTGGTGTATTTATAAGCATGAGAATAAGTGAGATAATAGTAGGAAGCATTATCATAGTAAACACATAACTCTGCGAATAACCTTCTTTGCGGTGAGTTGCCATATATATCAGGCTTATCAGAAACCCAAGTACCAATGCCGCACCTACGCAAAGGAAAAATTCCCCTGCTGAAATACCGTCCTGTACTTCAAGTACATTTCCAAAAAATCCGTTACTAAACATAATTTCAAACACTCCTGTTCATTAATATTTTACTGCTTATATATATACCGTCGATACGATTTTTGACGGAAACCTGTTCTCTGACGAAATTTTCATAAGCTTTGCCGTACTTTGAAAAACTTGTCTTGTAAATCTGGAGTTCAGAAAGCTTTGCAATAAGCCAGTCGGGTATTGCGTTACCGACTTTTACTTCCATAAGTCTCTGGTCTGCACCGATAATATAATTGCCATAACTTTCGTAATCAAGACCGAGGTCGTAACGGCGTTCAGTGATTTTCCTGTCGAAAGTAAGACGGAAATCACCGTCGTCCTTACCAAAAAAAGCCTCACGCTGATAGCTTATGTACTGTTTCGGTGATACCGGATAAGTATTCAGAAAAACATCAAGTTCACTGAAAACCTGCTCCGTGATGTACTTTTTTGCTTTCGGCTTTGCCCGTGACATAAAATATTCTTCTGATTCCTCCAGCGTCATTGAAACACGTCTTTTAGTAACAATACCGCCGATTTTCTTCTTGATTTCAAGAAAAACAAGGNCTTNCGGTGACGCAGGTGAATAATAACTGCGGANTCGTATTTTTTCNTTGTAATAGGGCTTTGAAAGAGATTCACGTATAAGATAGTCGTCGGGTGTATCATAATATATATTATATATTCCGTACTCTTTACCGCCTACGCAGTATTTATCAGGATTCATATACAGCGGAATTACTTCCATAAGGCTCTTGTACTGATTCATATCAAGAAGAAACTTTATTTCTTTTCTTGCAAATGTATTAATTGCCATATATTGTCTGCTCCTTTCATATCTTTGATTTGTTTGTATTATACATTTTCAATCTTAAAATAGTCTTAATTATTTCAGTAATAACAAAAAATTTTATTCCGGAATTCTGAATGTCATTTTGACTTTACATATTTTATGAAGTATGCTATAATTAAACCGTTCGTAATTATAAAACGGAGGTATATAAAATTGATTACTGTAAATGATGTTAGTGTACAGTTCGGCGGTTCGGTGCTTTTCAAGAACGTAAACCTTAAATTCACAAACGGCAACTGTTACGGTGTTATCGGTGCAAACGGTGCAGGAAAATCGACTTTTCTGCGTGTACTCTGCGGTGAACTTGAACCCGCTTCCGGTGAAGTTGTAATACCGAAAGAGGAACGTCTCAGCGTTCTCAAACAAGACCATTTTGCGTATGATGAATATACAGTCCTTGATACTGTTATAATGGGAAATGCACGTCTTTATGAAATCATGCAGGAAAAAGATGCTCTTTACGCAAAAGAGGATTTCACAGACGAGGACGGTGAAAAAGCTGCTGAACTTGAAGGAGAGTTCGCTGAACTCAACGGCTGGGAGGCTGAATCAGACGCATCAAAGCTTATTCAGGGTCTTGGTCTGCCTGAAGATATTCTCTATTCACAGATGTCATCGCTTTCCGGTAACGAAAAGGTAAAAATCCTGCTTGCTCAGGCTCTTTNCGGAAACCCTGACATTATTCTTCTTGACGAGCCTACAAACCATCTCGATATCGACGCTGTAAAGTGGCTTGAACAGTTTCTTTCCGAATATTTCGGTACTGTAATTGTGGTATCACATGACCGTCATTTTCTCAATAACGTATGTACTCATATAGTTGATATAGATTATAACAAAATTAAAATGTATGTCGGAANCTATGAATTCTGGTACGAATCAAGTCAGATGATTCAGCGTATGATTAAACAGCANAACAAGANGAATGANGAAAAAATCAAGGANCTCAAAGATTTTATCGCAAGATTTTCAGCCAACAAGTCAAAGTCCAATCAGGCAACATCACGCCGTAAGCTTATCGAAAAGCTTACCGTTGAGGAACTCCCTGCATCCAGCAGACGTTACCCCTTTATCGGATTTGATATAGACAGAGAATTGGGAAAGGATATCTTACAGGTTGACGGTCTTTCCAAAACCGTTGACGGCGTTAAGCTCCTTAATAATGTCAGCTTCACTCTCGGACGAAATGACAAAGTTGCTTTTATCGGTGAAAGTGAACAGGCTATAACCATGCTTTTCAAAATTCTCATGGAAAAAGAACAGGCTGATTCCGGTTCATTCAAGTGGGGTGTTTCTGTGACAACTTCATATATGCCAGTTGATAACTCTGAATACTTCAACGACTGCAAACTTTCCATACTTGAATGGATAAGACAGTATTCCGTAAAAGACGAAACTGAAACTTATCTGAGAGGTTTTCTCGGCAGAATGTTATTCTCTGGAGATGACGTGTATAAGCCTGTAAACGTTCTTTCCGGCGGTGAAAAAGTACGCTGTATGTTTTCAAGAATGATGCTTTTCGGTTCAAACGTCCTTATTCTTGACCGTCCGACAAACCACCTCGACCTTGAAAGCATTACGGCAGTAAATAACAGTCTCATAAACTTCAAGGGCGTTGTACTTCTCGCATCGCACGACCACGAAATTCTCCAGACTACCGCAAACCGTATAATTGAAATAACCCCCGATGGCTGTATTGACCGTCAGGGAACTTATGAAGAATTTATAGAATTCAGAAAAAATAATGCCTGAGCAAAACAAAGCTGCCGGATATTCAGTCCGGCAGTTTTTATTATTGTCAATTCAAATCGCTTAAAAAGCAATCTTTTTTATTTATCATTCAGAAAATCCTTGTCAACAGGAAGGTCAGACGCTGTTATTGTCTTTATCTCGACATACTGAATAATAAGAGCATCATTATTTGTAATGCCGTCACCGGTATTATAAACATCTCCGTTGAGTTTACCCTGCTCTGTAATCTTAAATTCTTCGGGGTTTGCTATTGCCTGCATAATAAGTACAGCATCTGAAATATTTACCTCGCCGTCCTCGTTTGCGTCGCCGTAAACAACAGGGGGAAGAAGTCCTCCCATGTTTGCATGAACTTCATATTTAACCATTTCACAGTCCTTGTCTGTTGCTGTTTCTGTTGCGGCGTTCCACACGTTTGACCACCAAATCTGAAGTTCAGCATTTTTCAAACCTTTGGGCATATCGGAAGTATTGATAGTTACGGTAAGTTTACCGTCCTTGTCGGCATTACCTTTCCATTCAATATTTACCCAGTCTTCAGGAGTAGGACCGTTACTATAGCCCAAAGCACCGCCTATAGATGCAGTAGGTGCGCCCTCTATTTCAACGACCACTTCCGCAAGTTCAAGATAATTTGCAGGAAGTTCAATATCATATGATTTAACTTCAAATTTAAAATCACCTGTTGCAGTTGTGGTTGTTGTAGTTGTAGAGCCGTTACCAGATGTTGTAGTTGTAGACTGAGTGGGCTTCGTTTCTACTCCTTTTGAATAGAGGTCTGCCGGAAGTTCGTCAAGAGTAATACAGTAATCACTTTGATACATTGCTATAGTATCTTCTTCAGTGTTGAAAATCGGGTTTGTAAGGAAGTTAATATCATCTCTTCCACCGTCGTACCATGTACAGAAGTACAGCCAGCCGGCTCTTTCAGTAGTAAGATTTTCAACTGTTGAGAAACAGTCGTTTTCAGCCATAGACACCATTTTGGCGTTATTGTACTTTTCCATGATTCCATAGAAAGTAGAAGAAATTGCACTGTCGTCATGCTTAAGTGACGGCTGCCAGTTGTTTTCTTCAAGATACTGTGTACAGTTATATTTGTCGTAACCGATTATATCAACATATTCATCACCCGGATACCAGTTAGCAGAAGTGGTGAAGTTATAGCTGTTCCATTCCCAGATGAGATTATGACAGCCAAAATCTTCGGTAAGGGTCTTATATGTGAAAATCCAAAGGTCTTTATAAGCCTTAGAGCCTTCCCTGCCCCACCAGAACCATGAGCTTTCCTCACCGCCGCCGCCTTCAGCTTCGTGAAGCGGTCTCCATACTACAGGAATACCCTCAGCCTCAAGCTTTTTGAACTCTGCCGCAAGAGTTTCAAGAGCCTGCATATAGTACTGGTTTTCCTTAGTACCCTCAACGATTGCCTTAGACGGTGAGAAGTCTGTCTTTTCGCTGTATGTAGTCTGACTCCAGTCGATTCTGTCACCGACATTATAGCTTGACATATCTGTAGGCACATTCAAATGGAATGAAGCTGTT
>WFLX010102292.1_pt1 | contig 14268 bp, 11 predicted proteins | sample 4967041 | NCBI WGS metagenome assembly WFLX01 (sample SAMN12857096, study PRJNA449069) | gut metagenome | isolation source: stool from male and female vole | host: Microtus ochrogaster | place: USA:Florida | collected 2017
GCGGCTTGCGTATTCTGGGGCTTACACCGGAAATATGCAAGATATGCCGAGAGTATAAAAGCCAACGTGCTAAGCGGTGCGTTTGAGCCTAAGACAAAGGAGTAAAGTATGAACAATAGCAGTAATCACGAGCCTATGCCCAGCGTGGCTGAAAAATACAGAACCAGCAAGTCCTTTTCCGCCTTCCTTGACGGCATAACACTCGGCGTTGTTGGTGTACTCGTTATCGTAATAGGTATGCTGTATATGACACAAATCAACGTCAATACGGATATAAGCCTTTTACAGCTCGGCTTAGAGAGTGGTATTCTTTACGGCTCTACGGTTTCCATTTACCTTTTACTGCGTTCTTTTTCAAAGCGTAAAGGAATTGCCACGGACGCATGGGGCAACGCCTTCGCCGCCGTAGAGCGCAATAATGACTGGATAGTAAGTAACGGTATTGCAGACAAGACTACCGAATACTGCAGAGCTTGGGAAAAAAGCGAGCTTGAGGATAGCAGAGAGCGTATCCTTGCGGATGCCGGCATAACCCTTAAAGACTTTAATGAAAAATACTTAAAGTACACCATTAAGGAAATTAAAAAGAAATACCCCGGTCTAAGCAAGTTTGAGTTTAAGATTATCTGCAGAGCTAAGCGCGCCAAGCGGTTGCATTTCAACGAGGACTACCTTTCCGTGTATAATAAGTACGGCAAGCGCAAATCACCGAGTCAACGTATGACCACCAAGACAATGGAACGCTTGACTATAGCCCGCATTCTTATTACAACCGCCATTACTTCGATTTTTGGTGTGTCAATGGTATTGCAGCTTATAAACGATTTCTCGCTTGCCACCATTGTAATGTGCCTTGTAAAAATAATCATAATACTTATTTTCGGCACAGTGGGTATGGTGGGCGGTTACAATATGACCGCCGTGCGCGCCGTCGAAGAAATGAACACCAAGGTTGACGAGCAAAACCGCTTTATAAAGTGGTGCGGTCTTGAATTACCGCCAAAAGATAACAATACAGAGAAAGAAACGGCTTGATTTTATTGGGGCAGAATTGGGGCAGAGTTTTAGCCGAAGGGTTAAAAACCGCCCATTTTAAGCGTTTTTTTGCGAAAAATGCCCCGTTTTTCGCTGTTTTTAAAAGTAGGTTNGTNGGTTCAAGTCCAACAAGCGGAGCCATTCCGGTGATAATGGCGTAGAGGATCCACCTGTTCCCATACCGAACACAGAAGTTAAGCTCTATTGCGCCGAAAGTACTTACNCATNACGNGTCGGGAGGATAGGACGTTGCCGGATTTCAATTAAAAACGCCCGATTTTCAATGAAAATCGGGCGTTTTACTATGTTTTTAGCTATTTTACGCAATCTATAATGAGTTGCGTTATTTGCCCGTATTTAGTTTTTCAAATTCGATTTTAGCCGTTTTGTAGCTTAAATTTTGATTTTTAACGTATGTAACCGTGTTTTTTGAAGCAGATAAATTTTTAAGTTTATTTTTGATTTTGGCACACGTTTTGGTGCACAGCTTGGTTCATGCATAGCTGAGTTTTGCGCTTTCTTTAAGCAGGAACGCGTCGGATAAATCCGTGTAAGTATCGGCAAGCCCTCCGAGCGTATGACCTACGAACTTCTTAATGGCAACCTCTGCAACGCCGCATTCCTGACATCTCGTGTAAAACGTCGTTCTCAAATCGTACAGCTTATGGTTAGGAAGTATGTCCTTTAACTTCATACGCATAGATTCGCACCTTACAAATGTTAAGTCTGTTACGTTTTCGAGATACGGTTTTAACATAGGGTTAATCGGAATACGCTTCAACTCAACTTTACCGTTTTTGCGTTTACTATTGTTGGCTACGATAAAATCGCCTTCGATTATTGCCGTCTTATACTCATTGGGACGCATACCCGTATAAAGTCCCACGGCGAACATAAGCTGATAGGGTGTACCTGCGGTAGCTTCGAGCAACTTCGTTTCTTCGTCCTTAGACAGCGCCTTGCCGTGTTCCCTTTGGTGCTTGGTGTGGAATACCATATCCATAGGGTTGTGTTGCAGGATTGTATGCTTTACCGCCGCGGTGAACAGCATATTCAACAATGTAGCTACGTTTTCGGACGTTCGCGCTTTATCCTCGTCAACCAGCCTGTCTATAAGCTCCTGACATTTTTGAGCGGTAACAGAGGTTAGCAGTACGTTGCCGAAATGCGGTAAAACGTGGTTGCGGTAATTGCTTTGAGCTATGCGGTACGATTCGTTACATACCTTGCGCTTGTAAAAGTTTTCGAAGTAGTAGTTCGCAAAACCGTCGAAGGTGGCAGGAATACCGTTTACTATTGTTGGCTGTTTAGGTTGTGCATGTGCAATAATGTTTTCAAACGTTAGCTGTTTTTGAATTTTATCAGCGATTAATAACTTCTCTATAAACTTCCTTTTAGCTTCTTCCAAGTTGTTGGAGGAAGCTACTACGTTATAACCGTTTCTACGGTAGCGTATCATATAGTTCCAGTTATTCTTGCCGCTTCTGCGTTTTAGTACGTGGGCGGTGCAACCCGCCATTCTGAATTCTTTTCTGAATTGTTTAGGCATCTTTAAAATCTCCTTGTTGGTGAATTTAAAGATTTCGACCTCGTTTGTTTTGTCTGCTTCTTTATCGTCGGATTTCACTAATTCGCCTAACTTGTCAACGGTTATCGTGTTAGCCGCCATTTCAAGCATTAAGCGTTTTTGCTCGTCCGAACATTGTACGTTGGTTATAAAATTAAGTACTTCTATTAGTTTGTCTTGGTTCATTTCCCTCCTATTTTCAATTGTGCGTAAAATACTACCATAGTTTTCTACGGATCGCAAGTGAATTTTAAAAAATTATTCATATTAAATTTTCCTTTACAGCTTTGGCTGCTTTCAATGGTGGGAGAGGGGGCTTATCGCCGCATCTTCTTTAGTTGCTCTGTTTCGAAATCTTCAAGATAGTCGGGCGTATCACTCATCAAGCCCTGCTCATACAACTCATTGCTTAGCCCGCAGTACTTATTCAGCCTTTCTACTGCGTGGAATAGTGACGACAGTATCGACTTGTTTATGACCGCGTTCAATACGATTTCCTTCAACAGCCGCACCAATACGCCGTAGAATTCCTCGTCGATTAAATTTGAGTGACGAACAGCACGACGCGGCTCTTCCGCTTTCGGAATAGTGATTTCTTCATTGCCCTCTAACCGTTCGAGTATCTTTGGCAACGCGATGAACAATGCTTCGTTTATTACTTTGCTGAAGCTCTTGAATTCGGGGTACTGCATTATCTTGTCAATCTGCTCTAAAAGCGTTACATCAAAAATTCTGATATGTCTGTCTACCGATTTTTCTACTTCTTTTCTCTTCAATTTAAACCTCCATTTTGTCATAAGAAGGAAAGCGGGTTTCCCGCTTATCCAAACCCGAGAGTTGGCTTTTTGCCCACTCTCCTTATCCTGCCTACCTTTTTCTCGTGGAATTACCCACTTTTGTTCTTCTTTAATTAGCACATACGCATCACCTCCTTTTCTGAAAAATTGCAACAAAAAATCCGCTCGGTTTCACATTCCGCACGGATTCAATGTTTGTATTGAATTGTGTTTATTTCCTTAAAAAATTGTACGTTTATAAAAGCCTATCTCGGCTCACGTCGTCACGTCAAACTTGCGCTTTATGCCGCACGCTTAAAAGCGGCGGCAACTTTGCTCCGTTGCCGTTCATCTTCCCAAAAAATCTTGCTTCGCAATCTTTTTCGGAAATCCTAAAAGAGCGTACGCTAAAAACACCTTGCGTTCAAAACTGCAAGCTAAGGCACGAACGGACTCTTGCCGTTCAAAAAACTTTCTGCGCTCCGCGGACACATTCCACTCGTCCGACGCAGACCTAAACCCTTTCTCAAAGGGTACAATACGACCTATGCCGTACAAGGGCATTTTATCATATTGACATTACGTTGTCAACAGTTTTACAAACATTTGTTCGATAAATTTTAAAAAGTTGCGGATTAGCATATTGACTTTTTCCATTGACATAAATGCCGTAATTTGTTAAAATGAAAAGGCTAAGTTAATTTTATATTTTACCCTCATTGGGCATAGTTATGGTAGAACTATGCTCAGTAGTCGCTTACAATCTCAATGAGGGTGTAAAATTAGCTTAGCAACTATGCGATGAACGGTATATTCTGCGGTGTCGTTCTCGCAAGGGAGCGGCATCTTTTTTTATGGACACAATTGAAAAGACTTGTTCGTGTTTCGGGCATTCCTACGTCGATATAACGGATGACCTGATAGCAAGAACGAGAATAGAAATTGACAAAGCAGTAGCGGACGGTGTGAGAATTTTTCTATTCGGCGGCAGAAGTGATTTTGACGATTTGTGCTATGACCTTGTAACCGAAAAGAAGAACGCCGAGCCTCAACTCAATATCAAAAGGGTGTTTTGTTTCGCTCTCGATAAGCAGCTTAGAAAGCCGCCGAGGTGGTTTATAAGAAAAGAGTATGAAGCGTTGGTGTGTCCGACAAAGGATTTCGATTATTGGTATACGGCAATATATTATCGTAACCTTGCAATGATAGACCAAAGCGATTTGATTTTGTTTTGGGTAGAAAAAAGAAAAAACAGCGGCGCATACAAGACGTATCAATATGCGGTCAAAAAGAAAAAACATATCGTAAATATGTTTACATAATTTCGGTATCAAGGCGCACCATTATAAGAACCTTATTATTTTTAATGGGGGACGTACACAACAAGGTCGAAGAAGTCTCCGATTTAATTCCGAGTACGAAGTAAGCCGTGTGCGTTTAGCTCATTCTTCTTTTTTTTAAGGTGCAGACCTGATATAGCAAGGCGGCAAATTTGCCGCCTTGCTTTTTTTGTCGTAATTTGGGGACTGTCGGCTTTTGGTATAATTTGTGCTTATACCATACCTTAAATAATACGATATTCAGGCGGTTTATTATTGTTTGACATTATATAATTGCAGGAATACACTTTATATTGTAATTCAATTTTAAGTAAAGGAGCAATTATGAAACTACCCGAAAATTTCGGAGAAAACGTTTTTAACGATTCCGTTCAGAAAGACACCCTGCCCAGCGACGTATACAAGGCGTTGCGTGCAACCATAGAGGCGGGCAAACCTCTTGATACCGATATCGCTGGCTCGGTTGCGTCCGCGATGAAAAAATGGGCTATATCGAAGGGCGCAACCCATTACACGCACTGGTTTCAGCCTTTAACGGGGCTGACCGCCGAAAAGCACGACAGCTTTATAGAGCCCGAGGGCGACAAGGTAATAATGCGTCTTACCGGTAAAAGCCTTATCGTGGGCGAGCCCGACGCGTCCAGTTTCCCTTCGGGCGGTTCCCGAGCAACTTATATGGCGCGCGGTTATACCGCGTGGGACCCCACGTCGCCCGCGTTCGTAAAGGAGGGCACGCTCTACATACCGTCCATTTTCGTATCCTATACGGGCGAAACGTTGGATAAAAAAGCGCCCTTATTAAAGTCTATGGCGGCGCTTGATAAACAGGCGAAGAGAATATTGAAATTATTCGGCATAGAGTGCAAAAAGGTTGCCACTACGGTAGGTCCCGAACAGGAATACTTTCTCATCTCCGAAGAGGACTACGAGCAGAGAAAGGATATCCGCCTGACGGGCAGAACGCTGTTCGGCGCACCCGCTCCGCGCGGACAGGAATTGGAAGACCACTACTTCGGCGTACTCAAACCCAAGGTTTCGGAATATATGCGCGATTTGGACGAGCAGCTTTGGAGCTACGGTATTTTGTCCAAGACAAAGCATAACGAGGTGGCGCCCGCCCAGCACGAAATGGCGCCCGTTTTCACCACGAGCAACATTTCGGTTGACGCCAATATGCTCACGATGGAAATTATGAAAAAGGTTGCACAAAAGCACGGCTTGGTCTGCCTTTTGCACGAAAAGCCGTTCGAGGGCATTAACGGAAGCGGCAAGCACAACAACTGGTCTATGTCCACGGATACGGGTTTAAATCTTCTCAATCCCGGCAAATCACCCGAAAATAACACTCTGTTCAAGCTCGTTTTAGCGGCGGTGATTAAAGCGGTTGACGACTATCAGGGCATTTTAAGGGCTTCCGTCGCTTCTGCGGGTAACGACCACAGATTAGGTGCGAACGAAGCGCCGCCCGCAATTATTTCGGTGTATCTCGGCGACCAGCTCGGTGCGCTCGTCGACTGCATAGTAAAAGGTGAAGATTACGTTCCCGTCAAGGCGGAAAAGGGTAGCATAGGTATTCCCGAAAGCCCCATTTTCCCCAAGGACGCAACCGACAGAAACAGAACCTCGCCGTTTGCTTTCACGGGTAACAAATTCGAATTCAGAATGTTGGGCTCGCAGGCGAACGTTGCCGACCCCAATATCGTGCTCAATACTATAGTTGCCGATGCGTTTGCGCAGTTTGCCGACGAGCTCGAAAAGGCGAAGGACATAGAGGCTACGGCCGCAGCGATTACCGAAAGGGAGTTAAAAGCTCACTATCGCATAATTTTCAACGAGGACGGGTACGGACCCGAATGGGAACCCGAAGCGGAGAAGCGCGGACTTTTAAACAACAAGAATACCGCCGACGCAATCCCGGTTTGCTTTGAAAAAAAGAATATCAGCGTTTTTGTAAGGAACGGCGTATACACCAAGCAGGAGGCGGTTGCCCGCGGTGAAATAGCGCTTGAAAATTATGTTAAGACAATAAACATTGAAGCTTTGACTATGCTTGAAATGGCTAAGCGCGATATTATTCCCGCCATATCCGACTACGTTGCGGAGCTGTGCGGAAACGTTGCCGCCAAACAGGCGTGCGAGGCGCTCCCCTGCGAGGTGGAAAAGGCTCTCGCAAGAAAGCTTTCAACGTTAAACGACGGCTTATATTCCNCAGTGNAACAGCTTAGCGGCNACCTCGCCGCGATAGATAACGCGGACGTAAAGGNNGCTTCCAAGGCAATGGCGCATAAGATAGTGCCCGATATGGAAAAGTTACGCTCGTTTGCAGACCAAGCGGAACAGCTTACTTCGGCAGATTATTGGCCCTATCCTTCTTACAGCGATATATTGTACAGAGTAAAGTAATAAATTTCAGGAGTTTTAATTATGTTGGACGATGCAATTTACTCGGCGATAGGCGATTACGCCTTTGCTATTTGGTTTCTTATAGGCGCGTCGCTGGTGTTCTTTATGCAGTGCGGCTTTGCAATGGTGGAAACGGGTTTCACGCGTGCAAAGAACGCCGGCAATATTATAATGAAAAACCTTATGGACTTCTGTATAGGCACTGTAGTGTTTATGCTCCTGGGCTTTTCGTTGCTTGTCGGTCAGGAAGCGGCAGGAGGATTTATAGGCGTGCCTACAATGGGGCTTTTCACGNACTTTTCNGGATTTGTCGCGGAAAANGNTTCGAGCTTTGTGTTTAACCTTGTCTTCTGCGCAACCGCGGCGACAATCGTTTCGGGAGCAATGGCGGAAAGGACGCGTTTTATTTCCTACTGCGTGTATTCGGCGCTCATTTCCNTCGTAGTATNTCCCGTCGAAGNGGGTTGGGTATNGGNCAACGGTTGGCTTGTANATANGGGTTTTGTTGATTTTGCAGGCTCGGCTTGCATACATACCGTAGGCGGCGTGGCGGCTTTGATAGGCGCAATTATGCTTAAACCGCGTATCGGTAAGTACGAACGCAATGCGGCAGGTAAGGTGACAAAGGTTAACGCAATACAGGGTCACAGCTTAACTCTCGGCGCGCTGGGCGTGTTCGTGCTTTGGTTCGGCTGGTACGGCTTCAACGGAGCGGCGGCGACTTCCGTTTCGTCGCTTGCAAACATCTTTTTAACGACTACTATCGCACCCGCAATTGCAACCTTTGTTTGTATGATTTTTACCTGGATAAAGAATAAAAAGCCCGACATTTCTATGTGTCTGAACGCGTCGCTTGCGGGATTGGTCGGAGTTACGGCAGGTTGCTATACGGTAGACGCAATCGGCGCGACGGCAATCGGCGCGGTATCGGGTATTCTCGTTGTTGTGGTTGCAGAACTTTTGGATAAAAAGTTGCATATAGACGACCCCGTCGGTGCGGTTGCGGTGCATTGCGCAAACGGTATCTGGGGCACGATAGCCGTCGGCTTATTCGCTCACGTTGACTTCCAGGCGGGAGCAACGGGAGTAGACGCGGCAGGCAACATTATCGATAAATCTGCGCTCGGCGTGTTCTACGGCGGCAACGGATATCTTTTGGGTATGCAGGTTGCGGGTTTGCTTTCCATAATCGCGTGGACGGTTGTCTGGATGATTCTTATTTTCGGCGGCATTAAATATCTGCCCGTTATGATTAAAGAAAAGTGCGGGCTTATCAAGGCTATTAAGATAGGCAAGACGTGGAACGGACTGCGCGCTTCGGCAGAGGATGAAGTAGTAGGTCTGGACATTTCCGAACACGGACTTGACAGCGCGTATGCGGACTTCTTACCTACGGCGCCTTCCTACGACGGCGAGGGAGCAAGCGTAGACGTAAGCGGCGTTGTCCCCGCAGATATCGATTTAACTTCAACCGAAACAGAAAGATACAGCAAGGTTACCATTATTACGGGTCAGGATAAATTCCTGACGTTAAAGGACGCAATGGCGCAGATAGGCGTTACGGGTATGACCGTTTCGACCGTAATGGGTTGCGGCGCACAGAGCGGCAAAACCGGTCAGTACAGGGGCGTTAAAACTTCGATGCACCTTCTGCCTAAAATTCAGGTGGAAGTAGTTGTGTCGGAAGTCGACCCCAAACTGGTTGTNGCCGTGGCGCAAAAGGTTCTGGCGGACGGTAATTACGGCGCAGGNAAGANTNTTGTAAGCAATATCGAAAACGTTATGAGGGTGCGTACCGGCGAAACGGGCAAGGCTGCTCTTTCAAACGAGGTTACGGACTGATTATAAAGCTCACACTCAAATTACTTGGGAGCCGTACGGCAAATTTTTGCCGCGCGGCTTTCGGGTAGTTTGAAAATCTGATACTAAAAAGGAAAAAAAAGATATGTTTAAAAGTAATTTGGGTGAATGCCCGTTAGAGGGCGAGGTAAGAATTCCTTCGGGGTGCGCGGTCAGCGCAATTATAGACCGAAGCGGAAAAGCTATGACGGGCGAAAAGATTATCCGCTCGATAGCAACTATGCACGACCGTTCCAACGGTTTGGGCGGCGGCTTTGCGGGGTACGGAATATACCCCGATTACAAGGACTACTACGCGTTTCATTTGTTCTACAACGACTTTCAGTCGCGTAAAGCGACCGAGGACTTTCTGAACAGTCATTTCGAAATCGTGTATTCGTCCGAAATGAAAACGCGTAAAACCAAAGGCATAATGAACGTGCCGATAATTTACCGCTACTTTCTGTATCCGCTGTCCAAAAAGCTCAATTATTCGCTGATGGACGAGGAGCAGTACGTCGTTAAGTGCGTAAATAAAATCAATGCCGAGATAGACGGCGCGTTCGTCTTTTCCAGCGGCAAGAATATGGGCATTTTCAAGGGGGTGGGCTATCCCGAGGATATAGGCAGGTTCTATCTCCTGGACGAGGAATATAAGGGCTACGCCTGGACGGCGCACGGCAGATATCCTACGAACACCCCCGGCTGGTGGGGCGGCGCGCACCCGTTCGGACTTCTGGATTATTCGATAGTACACAACGGGGAAATATCCTCCTACGACGCCAACAGANGNTATATCGAAATGNTCGGCTATAAATGCTCGCTANAAACGGATACCGAGGTCATAACNTACGTAATAGATNACCTTTTGCGCGTTAAAAAGCTGACATTGCAGGAGGTTGCAAAGGTCATATCCGCGTCCTTCTGGTCGACGATAGAGGAGAAGAGCGAGGATGAAAAGCGTGAAGAAACCTTTTTAAGAAAGGCGTTCCCTTCGCTACTTATCAACGGCCCGTTCTCAATCATTTTCGGCTATAACGGCGGAATTATGGCTTTGAACGACAGACTTAAACTGCGTTCTATGGTCTGCGCCGAAAAGGGTGACCTTGCATTCATTTCCTNGGAGGAATGCGGAATACGCGTAATTGAANCCGAGCTGGACNAGATATTTTCACCTGCGGGCNGACAACCTATTATTTATACTTTAAAGGAAGGAGGTAACGCATAATGGATACTTTTATTCCCGCAGAATACGAAGTAGTGCGCACCCCCGAACTGTGCATTGGGTGCAGAGTATGCGAAAGGCAGTGCGCAAACGGCGTACATAAATTTGATAAAGATTTGGGCAAAATGATTGCCGACAGTACCAAGTGTGTAAACTGTCACAGGTGCGTATGTCTGTGCCCTACGCACGCCATTAAAATAGTCAAGTCGGAAGATACTTACAGGCAAAANGCCAACTGGTCGNTGCAGACCATGAACGAGGTATACAGNCAGGCAAATTCGNGCGGCGTGCTGCTCTCTTCTATGGGCAATCCCGACGATTACCCCGTATACTTCAATAAAATTCTGGTAAATGCGTCGCAGGTTACCAACCCGCCCATAGACCCCTTGNGCGAGCCTATGGAAACGANGNTTTATCTCGGCAAAAAGGACGTGGAGATTAAGCGCGACAATCAGGGCAGACTTATCGACACGCTTGCTCCCCAGCTCAAACTAAATATGCCTATTATGTTTTCGGCAATGAGCTACGGCTCTATTTCCTACAACGCGCACGAGAGCCTGGCGCGTGCGGCGGAAGAGCTGGGAATATTCTACAACACGGGCGAGGGCGGACTTCACAAGGACTTCTACAAGTACGGTAAAAACACGATAGTGCAGGTCGCTTCGGGCAGGTTCGGCGTTCACGCCGACTATCTCGAAACGGCGGCGGCGATAGAGATTAAAATGGGTCAGGGCGCAAAGCCCGGCATAGGCGGACATCTTCCCGGAATGAAAATTTCCGACGACGTTTCCAAAACGCGTATGATTCCCAAGGGGGTAGATGCGATTTCGCCCGCACCCCACCACGACATATATTCCATCGAGGATTTGCGTCAGCTTATCTACACGATTAAAGAGGCAACCGACTATAAAAAGCCCATTATCGTAAAGATTGCCGCCGTGCACAACGTTGCCGCAATAGCTTCGGGCGTGGCGCGTTCGGGCGCGGATATTATCGCAATAGACGGTTTCCGCGGCGGTACGGGCGCAGCGCCCACGAGAATACGCGACAACGTGGGTATCCCCATTGAGCTTGCGCTTGCACGCGTGGACGAGAGGCTGAGGCAGGAGGGAATACGCGACAGCGTTTCGGTTGTCGTTGCCGGCTCTATACATTCGGCGGCGGACGTGGTAAAGGCGGTAGCTCTCGGCGCGGACGCGTGCTATATAGGTACGGCGGCGCTTCTCGCGCTCGGCTGTCATCTCTGCCGCAGCTGTCATACGGGCAAATGCAACTGGGGTATAGCCACCCAGCGCCCCGATTTGGTTAAAAGGCTCAATCCCGACATAGGCTATAAGCGGCTTGTCAATCTCGTAACGGCGTGGAACCACGAGATAAAGGAGATGATGGGCGGTATGGGTATAAACTCTATCGAAGCTCTCCGCGGCAACAGACTTATGCTCCGCGGCATAGGTCTGAACGAAACAGAGCTCAGCGTTCTGGGCATACGCCATGCGGGCGATTGAGGTGACGGATATGAAAAGAATTTACGTAAACGAAGACAGGTGTCTCGGCTGTAAGCTGTGCGAATACGAGTGCATTTTTGCGGGCTCGCATCTTGACGAAATGTTCAAATTAAAGGGAAGGCTGAACGAGTTTATTCCCAAGATAAAGGTGGAAGGCGAAGAGGGCGCAGACGTTCATTTTGCCGTCAACTGCCGACACTGCACAAACGCAATATGCGTGCAGAGCTGTATCGCGGGCGCTCTTTCAAAGACGGACGGCGGTACGGTCGAGATAGACAAAAATAAATGCGTGGGCTGTTTTACGTGCGTTTTGGTGTGCCCGTTCGGTGCAATTATGCCCGCGGCGGACGGCAAGTCGGCGCAGAAATGCATGTTGTGCACCGACAACGGCAGAGATATTCCCAACTGCGTAGCGCACTGCCCCAACGGCGCAATAGTTTTTGAGGAGCGTGACTGATATGAAATACGTAATTANTGGTAATTCTACGGCAGGGATAGCNGNAACNGAGGCTATTCGCTCCCNGGANAAAAAGGNTGAAATAACAATCGTGTCTTCCGAAAAGCACTACTGCTACGGCAGACCGACCATATCCTACTATTTAAAGGGCGACATAAAGCGCGAAAATATGTATTACCGCCCCGCAGACTTCTACAAGAAAAACGGCGTAAAGCTGTTGCTCGGTAAAACCGCGGAGAAAATAAATGCGGAAAATAAGGAAGTCGTTTTGGCGGGCGGCGAAAAAATCCTCTACGACAAACTGCTCGTTGCAACGGGTTCGCGCCCGTTCGTGCCCAAAATGGAAGGGCTGGAAAAGGTCAAAAACCGTTACAGCTTTATGACCTACGACGATATGCTCGCACTCGAAAAGGCGCTTGCAAAAGATAAAAAANTGCTTGTCGTGGGCGCGGGACTTATCGGGCTTAAATGCGTCGAGGGCATTATCNACAGGGTTGNCAGCGTGACCGTCGTCGACCTTGCCGACAGAGTTNTGCNCTCGGTTTTGGATAGCNAAGGAGCGGCGTTCGTGCAGAACAAATTACAGGAAAAGGGCGCAAAATTCGTTTTAAACGACTGCGTTACGGAGTTCGCAGAAAAGTATGCCAAGTTAAAGAGCGGTCGGGAAATCCCTTTCGATATCCTCGTCATTGCCGTGGGCGTTGCTCCCAATACCGCGCTTGTCAAAGAAGCGGGCGGCGAATGCAACAGGGGAATTATTATCGACAAAAGCTGTAAAACAACGCTTTCGGACGTGTACGCCGCAGGCGACTGCGCCGAGGGCTACGATATGCTTAACGGCACGAACAGGGTGCTTGCGCTTCTTCCCAATGCATATTATCAGGGCAAATGCGCGGGGCTGAATATGGCGGGCGGCGAGTGCGCGTTCGACAAAGGTATTCCTATGAACGCCGTCGGATTTTTCGGTCTGCACGTTCTCAGTGCGGGCATATATGAGGGGGAATGTTTAAAAGAGATTTCCGCCGACAGCTATAAAAAGCTGTATATAAAGGACGGGAAGCTGGTCGGGTTTATCTTAATCGGCGATATTGCGCGTGCGGGAATATATACGTCTTTAATCCGTGACGGCGTGGATTTGGGTACGATGGATAAGGAGCTGATATTCAAAACGCCGCAGCTTATGGCGTTCCCCAAGGATATCAGGGCAAATAAATTGGCGCGGAAGGTGTAATTATGGAAATAAATATCGATGAAAATACAAATTTTCAGACTTTAAATAAAAGGGTGCGCGACACGGGCGAAAAGGTCGTTACCGTAAACGGCTGTATAGGTCAGCGGTACATTGGCACGGGAATATCCGATAAGGTTATTAAAATTAACGGCACACCGGGTAATGCTTTGGGTGCGTACTTAAACGGCGGCGAAATTTACGTTTACGGCAACGCGCAGGACGCAACGGGCGACACTATGAACTGCGGAACGATAGTAATCGACGGCAACGCGGGCGATGCTACGGGCTACGCAATGCGCGGCGGCAAAATCTACGTGAAGGGCAATACCGGCTACCGCGCGGGTATTCATATGAAGGCTTATCTCGACTTGAAACCCGTCATAGTAGTGGGCGGCAGAGCGGGTTCGTTTCTGGGGGAATATCAGGCGGGCGGCATAATCGTCGTGCTCGGGCAGAATACGGACGGCTTGCCCGTTATCAACAACTTCTGCGGCACGGGTATGCACGGCGGTAAAATATATTTAAGGTGTACGTCGCTTCCGCACAATATTCCCGAACAGGTGCGTGCGGAAAAGTTGCACGGCGCGGACGATGAGGAGTTGAAAGATATTATTAAAGATTACTGCGGATATTTTAAAGAAATGAACGCGGAGCAGTTGCTTAACGCCGATTTCTTTGTACTTACTCCCGATACCGACAATCCCTATAAACGAATGTATACGAACAACTGACGGTTAACGATAGAATAGAGATATGATAGATTTCGATTTATACAAGATGTTTTACACCGTTGCCAAATACGGTAGTTTAAGCCGGGCGGCGGAAGAGTTGTTTGTTTCCCAGCCTGCGGCGTCGCAGTCGGTAAAACAGCTTGAAAAATTACTCGATAC
>WFLX010080671.1_pt1 | contig 14266 bp, 9 predicted proteins | sample 4967041 | NCBI WGS metagenome assembly WFLX01 (sample SAMN12857096, study PRJNA449069) | gut metagenome | isolation source: stool from male and female vole | host: Microtus ochrogaster | place: USA:Florida | collected 2017
GGTCTTGACGCGCTCGCTCTCCACGGCGTTGCATTTGTCAAAGGATTCGCACCACNCGGTGTGGCGTGCCGGTTCGACAAGCGGCACGAGNTGTGAGAGGGCNTCTTTGGCATCGGCGTGGATNGTGAGGTCGACGTNNAGGTTNCGGTTGAATTCCGACGAGTCGATATCGATGTGTATGATACGGGCCTGCGGNGCATAGTGCTCGATGTCGGCGGTGACACGGTCGTCNAAGCGCATGCCCACGGCAATGATCACATCGGCGCGGTTGGTCATGTAATTGGGACCGATATTGCCGTGCATACCTAACATACCCTTGTTGAGCGGATGATCTGACGGCATATTGGAGAGGCCGAGGAGGGTCATGGCCACNGGAATATCCGCTTTCTCNGCGAGAGCCTTGAGCTCGGCTTCGGCTNCGGCGATCATCACACCGTGGCCGGCGAGGATGAGCGGACGCGAAGCGGAGTTGATCATNTTGGCCGCCTCAAGCANGGTGGCCGGCGGCACCACGGGCCGCGGGTCGTAGCTGCGGATAAATTTCATGGGCTCATAGTGCCAGTCGAGAGTGCCTACCTGCGCATCACGGGCGATATCGAGCACCACGGGACCGGGTCGGCCTGAGGCTGCGATGAAAAAGGCCTTTGCCACAGCCTGGGGTATCTCGTCGGCGCTGCGCACCTGCAGCGACCATTTGGTGACGGGGAGGGTGATGCCTACGACATCTGTCTCCTGAAATGCGTCGCGCCCGAGGAATTTGGCCCCGACCTGTCCGGAGATCACCACCAGGGGGGTGTTGTCCATCTGTGCGTCGCTGAGTCCTGTGACCACGTTGGCCACACCCGGGCCGGATGTCACGATCACTACACCCGGGCGGTTGGATATGCGCGCGTAGCCCTCGGCGGCGTGTACGGCTCCCTGCTCGTGGCGCACGAGTATGTGGCGCAGCTTGTCGGAGTAGTCGTAGAGCTTGTCGTAGACTGTGATTATTTGTCCGCCGGGGTAGCCGAATACTGTNTCGACNCCTTCGGCGAGCAGAGAGCGTATCAGCGCTTCTGCTCCNGATATATGTTCGTTCATATATTGGTCNGCTTTTATTATCAGCGGTGTATCATTCTCTTACTCCGCCCTTGTCGGCCGATGTCACCATCGATGCGTAGGCCTTGAGGGCCTTNGANATNTGGCGGTCGCGGTTTACGGGNGTGAATGCGTCTTTGCCNCGGGCTTCCTGCTCTTTGCGGCGNGCGAGCAGCTCCTGGCCGGTGAGCCTGACGTTGATGGTGCGTGCCGGGATGTCGATNTCGATGATGTCNCCGTCGCGCACCAGACCGATGTTGCCGCCGGCNGCNGCCTCGGGNGANACGTGGCCGATGGANAGGCCNGANGTGCCNCCGGAGAAGCGTCCGTCGGTGACGAGCGCACATTCCTTGCCCAGGTGTTTTGACTTGAGATAGCTGGTGGGATAGAGCATCTCCTGCATGCCGGGGCCNCCCTTGGGGCCTTCGTGTGTGATCACCACCACGTCGCCGGCCTTGATCTGGTCGCGGAGTATGGCGTCGACGGTGTCTTCCTGGCTCTCGAATACGCGTGCCGGGCCTGAGAATCTGAATATCGAAGGATCCACACCGGCTGTCTTGACTACACAGCCGTCTTTGGCTATGTTGCCTCGGAGTACGGCGAGGCCACCGTCGCGCACGTAGGCGTGGTCGATGTCGCGGATGCATCCGGCCGAGCGGTCGGTATCGAGGCTGTCATAGCGGGTGTCGTGGCCTCCCATCCGGGTGGTGCGCTCACCTGCCGGGGCGCATGTCCAGAGCTCGCGGGCTGTGTCGGATATGGTGTCGCCGACCGCGTATGTGTCGAGCATCTGCTTGAGCGTAAGGCCGTCGACACGTTTGACCGAGGTGTCGATGAGACCGGCCGAGGCGAGCTGCAGCAATATCGAGGGGATGCCGCCGGCGCGGTTGACATCCTGTATGTGGTAGGTGCTGTTGGGGGCTACCTTGCATAGCACGGGCACCTTGCGCGATAGTGCGTCGATGTCGTCCATCGTGAAGTCGGTGCCGGCTTCGTTGGCTACGGCCAGCAGATGCAGCACGGTGTTGGTGGAGCCGCCCATCGCGATGTCGAGTGCCATTGCGTTGAGCATGGCCTCGCGCGATGCTATATTGCGGGGCAGCACGCTCTCGTCGCCATCGCGGTAATAGGCGTACGCGTTGTCTACAATCAGCCTTGCGGCCTTGCGGAATAGCTCGGTACGGCCGGCATGGGTGGCCACTATGGTGCCGTTGCCGGGCAGGGCGAGGCCGATAGCCTCGGTGAGGGAGTTCATGGAGTTGGCGGTGAACATGCCCGAGCATGAGCCGCAGGTGGGACATCCTTTCTTCTCAAGGGCCTCGACGAGGGTGTTGTCGGCGGTGTCATCGGCGCTTTTCACCATTATATCGATAAGGTCCACGTCATTGCCGTCTACATTGCCTGCCTCCATTGGGCCGCCGGATACGAATACGGCTGGGATATTGAGCCTCATTGCGGCCAGCAGCATGCCCGGGGTGACCTTGTCACAGTTGGATATGCATATCATGGCNTCGGCCTTGTGGGCATTGACCATGTATTCCACGGAGTCGGCTATGAGGTCGCGCGAGGGCAGGGAGTAGAGCATGCCGTCGTGGCCCATGGCNATACCGTCGTCAATCGCTATGGTATTGAATTCGGCTGCGNAGCATCCTAACTTCTCTATCTCGTGTTTNACGATCTGTCCTATTTCATGAAGATGTGTGTGCCCCGGCACAAACTGTGTGAATGAATTTACGATAGCTATTATAGGCTTGCCNAACTGCTCNTCTTTCATGCCGTTGGCACGCCACAGCGCACGTGCGCCNGCCATACGGCGGCCATTGGTGCTNGTTGCGCTTCTTAGGGGATNGATCATCTTTNTNTTTGCTTTGAATTGTACCTTAAAAGTGTGCAAATTTACTACAATTTGTAACAAAAAGCAAATAAATCACAGAAATCTGTCATTTTTCAACACTGGAAGAGAGATCTGAACTTCACCCCTAAGTTTTCCTTATTCAATTCAATTATTTTTCTGAACATAAAATCTAATACTAAATGCCAATATGAATGAAATTGAATTAATACGCTCTGAAAGAAAGTTGCGGAAGTAAGTGAAATATCATCCATTTGCTTTCACTACGTTGGGAGTGTCAATGCTCTCATCTTAGGAAGATGTGTAAATTTACACATCTTCCTAAGATGAGATGGAAATCTAAGATGATTGACATTGTCAATATGCTGCAAAAAAAGCCTCGTAGGCGCCGGTATAGGCTGTCGCTTGCGAGGCCAGTGTGGGGGAAGGGCGGTTATTTCACGAGCTCCTGGCCTTTGAGGATGGCCTGCTCGTNNACGGGTATCAGGTGGTGGTGACGAGGTATTGTCTATGACNTGAAATTTTTTAAATCATAGAACATCAGTCGTGTATCATCATCTTTATCCAATTCCGTAAAAAACTGAAATCCATTTTTTTCATAGAAGGTTATCGCGGATTTCAGTGCATCAACTGTTAGGAAACGGCATCCCAGCCTTTTTACAGTAGTAAAGGCATATTTGATGCTGTCAATCACGAAAGTACCGATTCCCGCGCCGACATACCGCTCATTCACAGCAAGTCTACCAATCTTGACAGCTGGATAGCTCCGTCTTCGCTTAGGATTGGGGATACTACGGTTCAGTTTGTTCCATACAGATTTTTCATCGGGATTGAACGAGATTTTATCAGCAAGCAAACTGAAATATGCGACCGTAACATTTTGTACCCTATCCTCAATCAGGTAAGTCACAGCCATCAACTCTTCAAGAAAATGTTTGGCATCATCAAACAAGAAGCCATTCAAATCATCATCCGCGCATTTGAATGGCTTTATCTCACACTCTGATGTCAGTTGTATCTGCGATAGCTCAGAGAAATCCATATCACCATTGGAAATCGCTGATGGATTTCATCGTCTCGTATGCTTTGCGAGCCCGCTCTTTTTCTTCCTTTGTAACAGGCTTTGGATGCGAAATCAATTTTTCAAATCTTTCCGCATCCTTGCCATAAAGTTCGGGGGTTTCCTTAATTGGTCTTGCCATATAAATAGTGTTTTACTATTTGATTACCAAGTTGCAATTTATCTTTAATCTATCTCATTTTCCCGATCAGTTTTATTCAGACTTTTGGGGTGAGGGTTATTTCACGAGCTCCTGGCCTTTGAGGATGGCCTGCTCGTTGACGGGTATCAGGTGGTGGTGACGCTCGGGCAGTGTCTTGCGCAGGCCGCGCACCACGGCGTCGGTGGAGAGCAGATTGCGGGCGGCCAGCAGCGAGCCGAGCAGGATCATGTTGTAGGTCTTCATGTTGCCGAGCTCCATGGCTGCCTCCATNGCNTCGACTGCGATGATGTTGATGTCNGTGCGCTCGGGNTTGCGGTGTATGCCCGAGGGGTCNTANATGATAGTGCCNCCGGGNTTGACCTTGGACTCGAATTTGTCNAGACTCTGCTGGTTNAGGATCACGGCGCAGTCAAATGTGTCGAGCACTGGCGATGATATGGGTGAGTCACTGAGGATCACTGTGACATTGGCTGTGCCACCGCGCTGCTCGGGGCCGTAGGCAGGCATCCATGTCACCTCAAGGTTGTCCATGAGCCCTGCGTAGGCGAGGATCTTGCCCATAGAGAGCACACCCTGTCCGCCGAATCCTGATATTATGATTTCTTCTTTCATGATCTACACGTTTTTGAGGTCGCCGAGCGGATATTTCTCAAGCATATTCGCCTGCAGCCATTCGTTTGACTTTTCAGGGGTCATCTTCCAGCCCGAGGGGCAGTTGGACACCACTTCCACCACTGATGTGCCTTTTTGGGCGAGTGCGTTCTCAAATGCCTTGCGGATAGCGGCCTTGGTCTTGCGCACGGTGGCGGGATTGTATACGGCCTGACGGGTTACGTAGCATGTGCCGTCGAGCTGGGCGAGCAGTCCGGTGATGGCCAGGGGATAGCCGTTGAGGTCGACGCGGCGTCCGTAGGGACATGTCGCTGTGGGCTGGCCTATNAGNGTGGTGGGGGCCATCTGTCCGCCTGTCATGCCGTATATGGCATTGTTGATGAAGATGATGGCAATGTTCTCGCCACGGTTGCAGGCATGTATTGTCTCGGCAGTGCCTATGGCTGAGAGGTCGCCGTCGCCCTGATAGGTGAACACCAGATTGGACGGATGCAGACGAGAGAGGGCGGTGGCTACGGCGGGGGCACGGCCATGTGCGGCCTCGACCCAGTCGACATCTATGTAGTTGTAGGCGAATACCGCACAGCCCACGGGGGCCACAGCTATGGTCTTGTCTTCAACGCCAAGCTCATCAATCACCTCAGACACCAGACGATGCACCACACCGTGGCCGCAGCCGGGGCAATAGTGGGTGATATTGTCGGTGAGCAGACGCGGGCGGCTGTATACTTTCTCGCCTTTCTGTATGATTTCTTCGGGAGTCATGGCTTTGTTATTTTTCAAAGTTTTGCTTTAGTGAGGCGAGCACCTCGGTGGGGTTGGGCACGATGCCGCCCATACGGCCGAAATGGCGCACGGGTACGCGTCCGTCGGCGGCGAGGCGCACGTCTTCGATCATCTGTCCGGCGTTGAGCTCCACCACTAGTATGCCCTTGACCTTTGATGCCATGTCGGCTATCACCTCGGTGGGGAAGGGCCAGAGTGTGATGGGGCGTATCATGCCCACTTTATATCCGGCGGCACGCGCGTCTTCGATAGCCTTGAGGCAGATACGGGCCACCGAGCCGAATGCCACTATGAGGTATTCGGCATCGTCGGTGTGATATGCGGTGTATCTCACTTCGTTCTCGGTGATGCGGCGGTAGGTCTGTTGCAGGCGTGTGTTGTTGGCCTCCATGGTGGCGGGATCCATCTCAAGCGATGTGATGATGTTGCGGTGTTTGCGCTTGCCTTTGCCNCAGGCNGCCCANGGGCATTGCTCGGCGATCTCCTCNTCGGTGCGGCGCTTGCGGTAGGGCGGGAGCACCACCTTCTCCATCATCTGGCCCACAACGCCGTCGGCCAGGATCATTGCCGGTGTGCGGTATTTGAACGAGAGATCCATGCCGAGGCCCACNAAGTCGGCCATCTCCTGCACGGTGGCCGGAGCCAGCACGATCAGGTGATAGTCGCCGTGACCGCCGCCTTTGGTGGCCTGAAAGTAATCGGCCTGTGAGGGCTGGATCGTGCCCAGGCCGGGGCCGCCACGCATCACGTTGACGATCAGGGCCGGGAGCTCGGCGGCGGCGATGTAGGATATGCCTTCGCACATCAGGCTTATGCCGGGGCTCGATGATGATGTCATCACGGCTTTTCCGGAGGCCGCGCCTCCGTATATCATGTTGATTGAGGCCACTTCACTTTCGGCCTGGAGCACCACCATGCCGGTNGTCTCCCACGGCATCTCGGCTTCGAGAGTCTCAAGCACCTCCGACTGGGGTGTGATGGGATAGCCGAAGTAGCCATCGAGCCCGTAGCGGATTGCCGCGTGGGCTATGGCTTCGTTGCCTTTCATCAATCTCACTTCTTCCATATCTTGAACGGGGATTAGTTAATCAATTCTGACGCGGTATACCTCGATGCAGCCGTCAGGGCAGACTATGGCGCATGACGCGCAGCCGATGCAGGCATCGGGATTGAAGGTATAGGCATAGTGATATCCGCGGTCGTTTACATTTTTTGGCTGAAGCTTTAACACATCTGTAGGGCAGGCCACCACGCACAGGTCGCAGCCTTTGCATCTGTTTTCGTCAATTGTCACAGCTCCTTTTATCTTGGCCATAATGTACGTTTTTAACTTTTTATGATTATGAAGAGCGTTTTCCCGGACGGGGATTAACGCTCCTGGGATGTTATTCGCATAACAAAGATATAACTATTTTCGTTAAAGAGCCAATTTTTTTTAACCCTTTAACCTTTGGCACACTTAACAGATATTGTGCATTAAGTGGCTCGGTGGACCACGCCGTGGGCAAGGTGTTGGGTATCAGAATGGATAGCCGATGGCCAGATGGAATGCCATGGATTTGCGGAAAGATACCATGTTGTAGTATCCTCGTCGGCCGGTGTCGTAGGGGGCGTGTATGCCGATACCTAGGTCGGCACGCAGCACGAGCATGCCTATGTCAAAGCGCAGTCCGGCTCCGGTGCCCGTGGCCAGGTCTTTGAAGAATGTGCGGCCGCGCAGTGTGCCCCCGGGACGCAAGGGGTCGGATTTCAGCAGCCATACGTTGCCGGCATCGAGAAACACGGCTCCGTTGAGCGGNCCGATGATGGGAAACCGGTATTCGACATTGGCCTCGAATTTGAATGTACCGGTCTGGTCGAAGTAGTCGTCGTCAGCGGCCTTGGGGTCGTGATATGAGCCCGGGCCGATNCTGCGCACCGTGAAGGCNCNGACCGAGTTGGCNCCNCCGCAGTAGAATTGCTCGGAGTAGGGCACCTGGCTNGAATTGTCNTAGGCGTGGGCCGCACCGGCTGCCACACGGCTCACGAGCCAGCTGGCACCGACTACGCGCCGGCTCCATACAATCTGAGCCGTGCCTTTGATAAACTGCGAGAACGGGGTGCCGAACATGCGTTTCTCTCCCTTGACCCCGCACAGCTCGTAGGCGGCCCAGAAGGCGTTGCCGGCCTCTGTCACGGTGGCCTGTACGTTGATATGGTTGTCGCGGTTGAGGTCTCTGTCGTAGGTGAGGCCGAATGACAGCTGTGGAATAAACTGGTCCTGGAAGCTGAGTGCCACGGCAGGGTTGGCTACCATCATGGAGTCGAATACCTCGGTGGTGCGCATCAGCTTGGTGTACGTGAGCTTGAAGGGCGTGAATGAGAAGCTCATGTAGCGGTTGGCGGCCCAGTCGTAGGAAATCGATGTATTGAACTGTGCCATCTTGAAGTAGTGGGGTCTGTTGAGCAGGTCGGCGCCGAGAGTGAGGCGTGTCCAGTTGAGCTGCCGGCGCCGGCGGGGTATGAAGTTAGGGGCGAGCAGCCGAGGAAACGCGAGGGATGCCTGCAGGCCGGCCTCGTAGGAATTGAACACCGAGCGGTTCTTGCCCTTGCCGGTCTGCCATTCGTACGAGCCGTTGAGCCTCACGGAGAATTGCTCACCGCCGCCGAACATGTTATGGTTGGTGACGGNGAAGCTAAGTCCCGGGCCGATGTAGCTGTTGGATTTTGATGTGGCGTTGACCTCAAGCGATGCTTCGAGCGGAGCNNCGNATGTGGCACCTATGTTGACGTTGAGGGTGGGCACGGATGCTGTNGTGTCGCGCACCGCCTCGATGTTTATGGCGTTGAATATGCCCAGACGCGAGAGATACGACTGGGTGTTGTCCATCTGCCTTACGGAGAACGGCCGGCCCTTGCGGAATGTGATGTTGTCGTTGACGGTGCCGTGGCGCAGTTTAGAGGGCATCATCTGTATCAGTGTGGCCTTGGCCAGATTGAATGTGTCGGGTGTGCCTCCGCCTCTGTGACGGTAGGCATACAGGGTGACATCACCCGTGATGTATTTCTGCAGGGCCAACGGGGGGATATTCGATGCGAGGTCTACCTTGATGGTTACTGCGCCGGGTGTGATGAGAGTGTCGGCAAGGTACTCGATGATGTTTGGCGAGAAATAATAATATCCGTGGTTACGCAGCGAGTTGGCGATGCGTGTGCGTACGGCGCTGAGCGAGTCGGCGCTGTACCTGACAGGGCGTTTTGAGAGGTATCTGTCGTGGATGAGGATTGAGTCGATGCGGTGGTTGAGTTCCGAGGTGTCGGGCAGTATTATCAGCGAGTCGATGGCGGATGCCGGTCCGGGCTCCACGGTATAGAGTATCTGGGCGCGCTTTGAGTTGGGTTTATGCACGATCTCGTAGTTGGTGTTACTGCCGAAGTATCCGTTGTTGAACAGGATCTTGTCGAGCATCTTTGTGCGTAGCTGTGGGCGCGCGTCGGACACCAGCACGGGCTCCTGGGCGTATTGGTTGTATATCCACTTCTGGATGAGTCCGGCCGAGTCGCTGATGTTGTTGTATACCCACAGACCTACGGGGAAGATCAGGAACATGTTTTTGTTGGTAGGGGCTTTGGCGCTGGTCTCTAGCGTGGTGAGCAGGTCGTCGGGAAAGTGGGCCGTATCATCGGCTATGTCGATTCCTTTCAGGCCGGTGTAGAGGTATTCGCCCTGTGGAATACGGCGGGTGGTCGAGCAGCTGTGGATCAGTGCTGCCGTGACAATNAGCAGGGGNAGTATNTNGAGGATNCGACGCATGGCTTGTTATTTGTATTTGGGCCTGATGAATTTNGGTATCATCTGNTACATGCTGTTGATCTTACGNCTGTANACNAATCCGACACCGGTCTGTGTGATCTCGCCTTCGAGGATACTCTCGAAACCGACGTGNCGGAATAGCTTGACGAGCATTGTCTGGCGNTCGTTGAGNAAGTATTCAAACGATATGTCGTTGATGAGGTTTTCGGCNATACTCTCNTCGGCNTTGTTGTCGGTGGTGTAGTTGCCNCCCACNANNACNTTGAANCGGTCGTTGAACATCGATTTCGACACCTGNTAGCTGTAGCTCATGGTCGAGTTGGTGGCGCCGTTGTTGGTCTGGTTGTATTTGTCGATGTTGAACGATACATCGACTCCCTTGATGTTCTGGGCGGCCCAGTTGTTGATCTGCGATTCGAGGAATGAGAAGAGCGGATTCACCGACAGATTGGCCGAGCCTGTGGTGCCGGGTCCTGTGTACATGTTGTATAGCAGCAGGTTCATGGCTTGGTTGGCCCTCTGCTCGGCGCTCATCGACTCGAGCTCGTTGGTGACGGAGAGGTCATCGGGTGTCGAGAGGTCAAATTTCACATCCATCTGTTCGAGTGTGCCTGTGACACCGAGCATGATGTCAAAGTTGACCAGTCGCGACTGGTTGTCCTGCGTGACATTGGTCTTGACGGGGTCTACGGCATGGAGGTTGAGCACCGGATTCATAAGGTCGCCGTTGAATGCCACGTATGATCCGTTGCTGATATTGAATGATTTCTCCGATCCTACGACCGGCAGGGTATAGCGGGCGAATCCTCCGTTGAGGTTGATTCGGCCCGTGACACGTCCGTCTTCAGACATGGGTGTGAGGGTGTAGGTGAGCGAGCCCTCGGGCTGCAGCTGCACCTTGTCACGTGTGCTTGTCGGCAGCTCCACTACGATGGTGGTGCCATTCTGGATGTTGAGCTGGGCCTCGAGATTGAGCAGCAGCGACTGCTCGGTGATGCTGTCGGCCATGGCCACGCTGGCCGTGTCGTTGAGGTTGACGAATTTCACCATGTCGTCATCGGTGACTGACGAGAAGTCGCTGGTGTCAAACGACAGCACGTAGCTGACGTTGGTGCCAGTGAGCACGTCGAGATAGGCGTTGACCTTCATGAATGTCATGTTGCCTTTGATCGAGGCGTCGAGGTCGATATATGCCTTGCCGAATATCAGGGCGCCCTTTTCGGCGCGTTTGGTGTTGACGAGCATCAGGTTGCGAGCCCTCAGGTCGAGGTCGATCTGGGGTGATGTCATCGAGTGGATGTCTACGGAGCCATTGACATACAGCGGATTCTCGTTTGCGGCCTTAATATTGAAGTTGTCGAACGTGACAACATTGTCGGTGACCGGAATCTTCACATCCGAGAATTTGTATGAGGTGTTGGTCATGGCTGCCTTTACCGAGGCGTCGGTGAAATATATCACACCGTTGAGTATGGGCTGGTCGGAGTTGCCGGATACCACCATCTCGCCGTTGAGNGTGCCGTAGAGCTGTGCCACATCNGGNGGCAGGAANGGATTGACNGTGNTGAGCGGGAATTTCACNAGNGNGAGGTCGAGGTTGAATGGNGANCCGGCNGTGCTGTCGTTGAGGTTGCCGGCCAGATGCATGGTGCGNTCGCCNTCNACGATNACNTCGGCNGTGGCGCGTGTGGTGCCNGAGAGCGATGTCGCCACATCGGCGTCGATCTCCAGGGAGGCTACTTTCTTGTTGTCATAGAAGAAGTCGCTGAGCTGTACGTTGCCTTTGCCGTTGATGTTTGAGCCGCCGTCCCAGTTGAGCCGCATGTCGGCAGACAGGTTGCCTGTGATGGGCGGGGCGAAGGGATTGACGGCTATCCAGTCGGCGATATGTATGTCACTGATCTTCACCATCAGGTCGTTGAGCGGCGCTGTGGAGGGCACGGAGTCGGAGTATGCGTAGGTGCTGTCTGGGGACATGGATACGATTTCGATGGCGGATTTGTCACCGCGCATCTTCAGGTTGGCTCCTATCTCATGGGTGTCGAAGTTGTAGCGCAGGAAGTTGTCGAGGTTGACTGTCCATTTCCTGTATCCGATTATCGGGCTCAGAGGAAACATTCGTGCTGTGATGGTGGAGTCGGCGAACATGGCTATCGTACCGAGGTCGAATCCGGTCTCGAGTTTGGAATTCTGCTGGGTGAGTCGCAGCGATATGCGGTCGCTGTTGATGAGACCGTCGGCTGTGATGTGCGCCCAGTCGTCCATGTTGCCCTTGCGGTTGTTGATCGCCCCGAGCAGGTGCATTTTGTCGCCATCTTGTGTGAGCGAGGCCGTTATGGTGTCAAGACGAGTGGTGCCAGTGGTAAATTCGAGTATTTTTGCGTTTAGGGCTATGTTGGTGTCATTGGCCAGACATATCGACATGTGCTGCAGCCCCATGTCCGAGGCCGAAAGCATCTCAGTGAGCGCGTTGTCGCTGCCGCATATCAGGTCGATGTCAAATTTCGGGAGGGTCTTCTGTAGGGTGTCGACGTGTATGATGCGTTCGTCAATCTGCTTTTGCAGCAGATCCATCGTCTTTGTCAGCATGGGTGTGATGCTGGAGTAGTTGTATGGCGAGGAGAGTGACAGGGCGAGGTCACGGTTGTGTATGTCGGCAGTGGTGAGAGAGTCGTTGGATTGCAGATGCATGAATACGTCGCTGATGTCAAGATCGGCGGTCTCGGTCTTGTATGTGAGGTCGGAGAGGTTGACTTCGCCGGAAATCTCGTTGCGGGCCGGAGTCAGCGATATGTCGGCGAAAGCGTCGATGCTCACGGTTGCGGGCTCCTCTGAGAATTTAAGGGCGAGCAGGTCGATGTGGTCACCGTTGAGGTCTGCCGTCCATGTGTAGGTGTTGCCTGACAGATTGCCTTTGGCGCAGAGAGAGACCGCGAGATCGGGTGTGTTGACATTGGCGTCGATATCGGCGCTGCCTCCGGCTATTAGTGCCTTGAGGTCGATGCCCGTGTATGTGTATCCGTTGTATTCGAGCGATGCTATCGATGCGTCTATGTCGGTGTGCATGGCTTTGCTGAACAGGTCGAAGCCTTTGCCATGGGCCTTGAGCGTGAGGGTGGCGCGTCCTACACCCAGGTCGGCCATGAACGCGTTGACGGGAAATTTCCTGGTGGTGAGGTCGATGTCGTATCCTTCGGCATTGGCGTTGTAGTATCCGTCGAAGGCGAGGTCGCCGCCGAGGGTTGTGGCCTTGAGATTGCCCTTAGTGATGCCCGGACGGTAGGCCACATTGCCGCGCAGGGTCATGGGGGGCACGGTGATACCTTGTTTGGGGTCAACGAATGCGTTGACGATGCTCTTGACATTGATGATATTACCGCTCAGGGCTATATCTCCGGCTATCCTGTCGGGGTCGAACATATTGTCTACGGCACCGCTGGCCAACAGGCTCGCCATGCCCGGCAGGCTGATGTTGAGGGCGGACACATTCAGATGAGCCGGATTGCCGTTGAGGTCGGCCTGAAGAGCTGCTATGGCCGAGGCCGGGAGCATGGACATGTAGGCGGCGTAGCCCGGAAACATCGTGCGCAGGTCGGCGAGGGCTATCGATCCGGAGGCGTTGAGGCCGAGCGGCAGATTGGGATCGGTGGTCATGTCGCCGAGGCCCATCATGCCATCGACATAGAGGTGGGTCAGGGCGGTGTTGATGTCGAATCCCTTAAGTATCATCGATGTGTTGTTGAGCATGAATTCGCCTGTGGCGTTGAGCGAGAGCCCGCACCGCTCGGTGCCGCTGAGCCGCATGGGCAGACGCAGGATGGTGGCCTGGTTGTAGAATCCGGCTATCACGAGATCGAGATCGCCCACCTCTATGTATCCGAAATCAAGTCCGGGCAGGGGCGTGAGACCTTTGGTGGTGTACAGGGCGTGTGAGTCGGCGAGCGCTATCGTATCGATCGCGATGGTCCAGGGCTTGGACGCGGATTCGGAGGCGGGTGCCACGGGAGTGGCCGCGATCTGCTCGGCCGTGGGTGCTATGTATGCGGCGTTGACGGTGTCGGCATGGAATTTGGCGGCGTTGACGGTCTGTGCCCCCAGATCGATCACCAGACTGTCGAGTCGTCCGCGCGCGATATTGGCGCCGAGCGAGTCGATGGTGGGGAGCATGGCCATACGGTAGGTGAGGTCTTCGGTGTCGAGATGTCCCACCTTGATTCTCATGGTCTGCCGGGCTGTGGTGTCGGTCGGAGTGGCCGTGGTGTCGGGATTGAGCAGGAGGCTCACGGTGGAGTGGCGCAGCGAGGCCTCGCTGACATCGATATCGAGATCGGAGAGGGTGACGGTGGTGGGCTTGAGGTCTACGGCTCCGGCCTGGATCTGCATGTACATGGCCGAGTCGGGCGCGCCCATACGGTAGTAGCCGTCGGTGAGCGTGGCTTGTTCCAGGGCTACCTTGCCTTTGAGCAGCGGGCATGGATTCGCCACAGCCTCAAGTGATCTTACCTTTACGATCGTGTCACCGTCGACAGCCATGAGCATGCCGCCTATGCCGACCCGTAGCGGAAAGCCGAGGCTCAGAGAGTCGAGCTCGAGATACATGCCGGGCTGTTTGTTGACATATTCTATCGCTTGTCTGCGTATGTAGTCCTGCCCCCAGGGCGAGTAGACTATGATTGCCACACCGGTGACAAGGAGCACGACTGTCAGCACTATCCAGAAGATGGTGCGCAGGATGCCGGCGGCTATTTTGAGAGCTTTCTTCAAGGTAGATTCAGTTGAAACGTTTTTTTACTAACAATCCGGAGTATCAAAAGTTTTGTCCTGATGCGATTTCTATAGCCTTTTCCAGCATGGTGTCGATGCCGGACAGAGCCGCCACGGGGTCAAGCTCCACCTCGCATCCGGGCGACGGGTCGATGCCGT
>WFLX010356048.1_pt1 | contig 14266 bp, 10 predicted proteins | sample 4967041 | NCBI WGS metagenome assembly WFLX01 (sample SAMN12857096, study PRJNA449069) | gut metagenome | isolation source: stool from male and female vole | host: Microtus ochrogaster | place: USA:Florida | collected 2017
GTGCTTCTCCCCCGCTTAAAGTCGGCGTTGGCTGTCCTAATGTAAGATATCCCAAGCCAAGAACTTCTAATTCACATAAAATAGATTGAATTTTCTTCTCAGAACCAAAAAATTCCTTAGCGCGAGCAATTGTCGTCTCCATGATTTCACCAATATTTCCACCCTTATATTCCTCCGTCTTTGCCTGCTTTGCCAAACCCGCCTGCACATGCTTCGGTAATCCTGTGTATGTTGCCACAGTGGAACGATTATTTCTTCCTATTGGAAACTGGGATACATAGACGTAACCTGTAATGTGGCACGCTCCATAAAGCGATGCCCCCTGACAAGTATCCTCTGCCAGCTCATTAGGGAAATCATCTCCTTCATTTTCAGAAAAAGAAAAGCATTTCTCCAACAACGGAACAAGAGTTTTTGCAATTAAAGAACTCTTCCCACTGCCAGACACTCCTGTTATTCCCACCAACTTATGCAACGGAATAGACACATCAATATTTTTTAGGTTATTTGCATGGGCGTTCTTAATAAGTAACCTGTCTGTTTCATTTTCCTGCATTATTGGCACTTCAAATTTTTCACTTATTTTATTGATGTACTTAGCGGTTATGGATTTATCACATAGAAGTAATCCTTTAAAGCTTCCTTCATAGAGGATATTTCCGCCCCTCTTTCCGCCAAAAGGCCCAAAATCAATAATATGATCCGCCCTTTTCATTGCTTCCATATTGTGCTCTATAAGAATAACCGTATTTCCCTTTTCACAAAGAAGGCGCATCTGATCAAGCACCTGGACTTTTTCCATTGGATGCAATCCGGTAAGCGGCTCATCTGCAATAACCACCATATCTTCCAATGTACTTTGCAACAATGCCGCTAATTTTAAACGTTGATATTCACCCCCGCTAAGGCTTGGAATGGTGCGGTAAAGGTTTAGATATCCCAATCCAATACGGATCAGGTCATTTAACCTATCAATAAGCAGTTTGCCAATATTTTTCCCTAACTCTGTAGTAGTACTTCGTTCCATCAACTTCTCAATAAAGTCTTGTAAACGATTGATAGAATACCGCGATGCTTCCGGTAATGAAACAGTTTCAATCTTGATACTACGGCCTGTTTTATTTAACCGGTCTCCCTTACATTCCGGGCAAATACACTGATGCAGCAGAGTTCCACTATATTTATCTTCGCTATAAAGTTTCACTAAATACGGGCCAATCCCACGGAAATTGCTCTTTTGGGATTGCATCCCATTTAAAAAAGAATCCACAACTAATGCAGGCTGTTTACTTAGCGGCTGGGTTAAATCTGCGTGTAATGCTTCCTCAAAAAAAGAAAGCTGTTTTTTTAACGGCTTACATTCCGGAATCAATGTGCATAAGTCCGGCAATGTCATATGACTGTTCTCTCTAAATATATCAAGATCCACATCCACCACATATCCCGTCCCATTGCATTTTTGGCATTTCCCGGCAGATGAGTTAAATGATAAATGACGGCTTTCCACAGAAGGGATTTCCCTGCCACAAGAGCAGCGGTTATCATGGAGCCTATTCTTTTTCCCGCAGTTTAAGCACTCTGTCTCTCCTTCTGCCAGATACAATAAACGTAAATAATCCAATATCCCGGTTTTCGTTCCCACCGTTGACCTTGGATTCCATCTACCCTCATTGGAACTTTTGACAGAAATAGTCGGATTCAATCCCGTAATGCTCTCATAGTAATCATGGACTGATGTTTGCTGTGGCAGCCCAAGGCTTTCCAGATATTCACAGCATCCAACCTCATCCAATATGTCGGAAAATAAGCTTGTTTTTCCTGACCCGCTTACCCCGGTTACTACTACNANCTTGTTTTTCGGGATCTCTACNTCCACATGCTTTAGATTATGTAAATATGCATTCTTTACTATTATAGATTCCATGATCCACCTTCTGTTCTTTGAAATCTTTAATCGTTTCCTTCCATATTTGTGCCACTTCTTTTGATGCCATGGAATTTTTCTCACATAAATATACCTGTATCAGATCCAGCTGTGGTGTGCAAATAATATACTGTCCTCCTGCACCAATCGCGTAATATGTCTTTAACCCATATACCTCACAATTCCACCAACCGTATCCATAATACAGCTCTTTTTCTGTAGTCAGCACTTTCATTGAGGTTGACAAATCAATCCATTCTTTTGGCACTAATGACTGACCATTCCAAATGCCTTGTTTTATGTATAAATATCCAAACTTAGCCAAATCCCTGCCACTAAGCTTTAAGCCAAATCCTCCATAATTAACGCCTTTCGCATCTGCTTCCCATTCCAGATTACCCATGCCGTCTGCTTCGTTTCCAATTCCCATCTTCGCAAATAATACTTCATTTGCAAATTCCAAAGGTGTTTTGGGGGTTGCCTGATGTAAAATATTCGATAGCAGATTATAGTTTGCGTCATTATAAATGAATTTTCCAATATTCTTTCGGTTAACCGGCAGCCGGAGCAACATATTTAATTCGTCATCACTCTGGCTCATACGTCTGTTAAATCCGGCATTGGTGGGGCAAAAAATTCCTGATGTCATGGTAAGGAGATTTTCAACCGTGATATCTTCTTTAAACCATTCCTGCGGCCCTGAAACAAACTCAGGGAAATAATCCGAAACCACATCCTAAAGGCCAAGATATCCTTTCTCGATTGCAATTCCAATCAGTGCAGACAAAAAGCTTTTTGTTACGGAAAATATATTTCCCTTTGTACTCTTGGTAAATCCCCCTCCGTAACATTCCCTGACTATAAATCCATCCTTAACGATCAGGGAACAATAAATTTTTTTCATAGAAACTCCTTATGGTTCAAGTATATACGGCCCTATCATCGATTTCTCTGACTCTTTCAGTTCTTTCGGAGAGCCCGTCATTATGATAGTCCCACCATTACTTCCACTATCCGGTCCAAGCTCAATGATATAGTCACACCATGACAATACATTGACATTATGTTCAACAATAATAACTGAATNTCCTTCACTGACTATTTCGTCAATCATATCCANTAAACGTTCTACATCCNGTTCTCCNANTCCNGATGTTGGCNCATCAAGGATATATAGCATATTGNCNTTCCGNTTCTTTAACAATTGTTTCATTAATTTTAAACGTTGACATTCCCCGCCGCTAAGGGTCGATAAAGGCTGCCCAAGCTTCATATATCCTAACCCTATTTTTTCAAGCAGATCAAAACTTGTACCTAGCTTATCAAATTTTTTAAAAAACTCCCGGGCTTCATGGACAGACATGTCCAGAACGTCAGTGATATTCTTATGAAATAATGTTACGGAAAGGACATCTTTATGATATCTTTTTCCATTACATTCACTACATACTTCCTCATAGACAAGTCCGGCATTTCTTTTTTCAATAAATCCAATTCCCTTACATTTATCACAGGCACCTTGCGAATTAAATGAAAAATGTGCTGCCAAAAGTTCTTTCCCTTCCTTTTTGGCTTCCTGTTCAAATAAGTTCCTGATAAACGCCCATAAATCCAGATAAGTAAGGAGGTTTGACCTGCAATTCTTAGCGATCGGCTTTTGGTCAGCCTGAACGTATCCTTTTAAGTACTGTAAACCACTGACACGATCCCACGTTTTCTCTACTATCTCATTTTCATTTTTTATTTCATCTGCTTCTTGTTCCTCTAAACCCTCTTCTTTATTGTCACTTCCGAAATGGAATTTCAAAATCGGTGCTAACGTCCCTGCAATCAGTGAACTTTTTCCACTTCCGGAAACACCGGCAATCCCTACCACTCTGTTTATTGGTATCTGAACAGATACATGCTTCAAATTATTGGTTGAAACATTTTCTAAACAAATATAATGCGTGCTTTCGTCTACCTTTCGGTAAATCTTTTTCCTATAAGGATTCGTCCTATTTAAATATTCTGCCAGAACAGATTGTTTACTATCTCTAAAGCCTGTATTTTCACCTGAATATATAATCTTTCCACCAAATTGGCCTGCCCCAGGCCCAACTTCAAGGATATATTCAGAAGCATTGATCATATCCCTGTCATGTTCCACAACAATTACGCTGTTTCCAGCATCCCTTAATTTCTCCAGCCATGTAATGATCTGATTTCTTTCCAGTTTATGAAGCCCTGAAGCAGGTTCATCAAATATATAAATCAAAGAATCCTTCTTTGAATCTATATGCTGCATTAGGAATAGCTTATGTAATTCCCCCCCGCTCAAAGAAGGAATTTCCCGCGACAATGACAGGTAACCTAACCCAAAGGCTATCATTTTATTTATTTTAGCTAATATCACCTCAATTAACGGCTTTGTTCTTTCTGAATGCACCTGTCCCATCCGCGCACACAAAAGCAGATCTTTTAGTTCTGTCACATTTAAGGACTGCATCTCACAAATATGCAGTCCCCTAAACTTCAAACTCCGCCCTGCTTCCCCAAGCTTATACCCCTGACAGCAAGGACATTTTTCTTCACTGGCAATATTAGGGATTAACGTGCCCTTCTGATAGGAAGTTTCCACTGCCGGAATTACACCCCAATAGGTTCCATACGCCATATTGGGATTGTTGAATCCATATAAAAACTGATTTCTCTTTTTACGGTCTAGTTCCGTAAATTTCACCGTTTTAGGATCCATTTCATAATAATCGGTAAAACGGGGAAGTGATTTAAGCAGCACCGATATTTTTAACCTCTTACAGATATCATAAAGGGTATCTTTTTCACTGGAGATAATGCTCTCCATATGCAGTTCCATGCGATGGCCCCGTCCCTGACATTCCAGACACATTCCCTCCGGAGAATTAAACGAGAGCTGTCTATCACTGACCATTGGCAGAATATCTTTACAATTCGGACAGATCTCCTGATTAACAACCTGGGCACCACAATGAGGGCAAATGATCGTCCCTTCCAGCAAGTATAGCTTTTTTAAATCATCCATGATCTTTAACTTAGTGCCAATAACTGATTTCGGATTTGCCTGCCGTATGGTATTTTGGCGAACCGCAATTACAGGGCTTAAACCAGTAATTTCATCACAGGTTTGTATTTCCAATGTATCCGAAACAAGATCCCGGTATCTGTAATACTGATTTACGCTCTTTTTATAAAGAATATCATATACAATACTGCTCTTCCCTGAACCGCTGACACCAACAATTGCCACCAGCTTCTTCTTCGGAATCTGTATATCTATATTTTTTAAATTGTGAACATTTGCATTTTTTATGGTAATATAGTTCATTAATGTGCCCTCTGTCCTTCGATTCTTATATTTTCTCAAAAACGGGGTGTTCCAAATGGCTGAAGGCACAAGTAACACGCTTTTTAAGATTCTCTCTGGTGTAACACACATCGCTTTTACCAGAATAAAAACCTCATCTAAGATCCACTATTCATTCGAATCATCAAAGAAGCCATATCCCGTTTCCATATTTTGCAGACCCCAGCAGCCCAAAATATCATCATCACTGTTAAACTCATGATGTTTGTGCATCCAGGACTGGAACTCCATAGCGCCATACAGTTCCGTTCCCGATTCATGCCCAACAGCATCCGGACTATAGAGAATGAACTGTGCACCGGGTTTGAGGGCAGTTCCGTCCGCGCCATTAAAGCCATATGGCTCACTGGAAATATAATGTCTTGTATAATCGTCTTCTGCCTCATCCCATTCTTCGCCCACGCTGTGACTAGTGTCAAGCTCCAGCTCCTTCAGCGTTAACGACCAGGAGGTGTCGGTAAGCTTTTCTATCTTCTCAAACTGTCCATGAAATTGACAGACATATTCCGTAAGCAAGTCAGCATCGAAGTAGTCCCCTACAAAGCTGCCGTCCGGATTCAAGGTAAGATAGGTCATCCATGCCCCTGCCCCGCTGTAAAATGCCATCTCTAAAGGTTCGGTGATTGGCAGTCCCTCCGCTTCCTCCGGGATCACTGACTCCTGAACCGCTGTCATAGCAATCTGGAAATCCTTTAAATTCTCCAACAGCGGCTTGCTCTCATCTCTGATAAACTCCGGCTCCCAAGCATCCAGCCACCACAGGCTGTCATAAAGCCTCCCCTCTTTCTCGAAGGTTCCTAACAAATCACTGTCCGTATTAAGCATTTGAACGCTGTGTGAAAGCAGGTCATTGATCTCATCCATAAAAGCAGCAATCGTCNCCGGNTCATAGCTATCNTGAATGGGAGAGCNANAGTTTATNNCAAAATCANCACTNTTCCATTTCACCACGGTCTCTGTGTTATCCTTCNGCGTGGACAACGCATAATCGTACATACAAACACCCTGATACATCGTTGGGTGATAACGTAAGAGATAGTCCTCTCCCTCCAAGGTACACAAAAATATACTGGTGTATCCAGCGTGTGCATAATATCCCTCTTCAAAATCAATCAGTTCATTATTCTCCCAGATTTCCAACCGCTGCCCCTGTCCATCATCAAGATCTGTCAGGCGCACTTCCTCAGCGATACCGTTGCAATTCAAATCAGGAGTAATAGCCGGTTCTTCCTCCCCATCCGTTCCAACATCGGACTGTTCCGGCACATCTTCATCCGCTCCAACATCGGATTGTTCCGGCACAGCAGGCTCAATGGAAACACTGTCCATACTCTCCAACGCCTCTTCCTCTTTCGCCCCGGCGGAACACGCACAGGTCAATACCATCACCATGATCATTAATGTCAATAAGAAACAAATCTTCTTTTTCATAATACCGACCTCAAGAATCAAACTGATAAAGAAAGCCTGCCACATCGCAGACATATCTCTTACACGGCATGGGAAATGGCGGCTCCTGTGCCGGCAGTTTTCCCTCNAGCANATCCTGTGCCCCCTGNAGAATCCCCGGNATAATATCCGCTGTTAACGGATAGCTTCCATGGGACGGCCAAATAGTATCAACTGCTTCTGCCATAGCAATCACTTTTTTGAGACTTTCCTGAAATGCCTGTATGTTACGCCCNGCTCCNAACATATAAATATTNCCATCCTGAATGGAATCACCNGAGATCAGCATNCGTTTTTCNCGTTCCAGCAGCATAATGCTNCCCGGCGTATGTCCCGGNGTTAAAATCACTTCAAACTTCCATAATCCTAAATCAATAATATCCCCTTCCCAAAGNGGACGCACNTCCTCCATACGACAGNCTGCAGGNAGNGNNTTTTTGTAATGATCCATNTCTGCCGGATGCATATAAATCGGCTTAAAATCTTTATTACCGCCTATATGGTCTCTATCGGTATGTGTGTTCACCAGAAACACAGGCAGATCTGTCAACTCCGCTGCCAGTTCCCGAATCGGCAATGTACCAAATCCTGTATCAATTAACATCGCTTTTGTGTCCCCTTCAAATAAAAACGAACGGACACCATTCTCCTCAAATATCCAGAAATGCTCTGAAATCTTTACCATGTTATCCATTTTCTGCCTCCTCCTATTTCCTTTCAGTCAGTTATTTTTGCTGCTATTCCATTGCTTCCCCCGCTTTTCACCAATGATCAGTCAGGAGAAGGAAATCCTTTTACCGCTTCTGAAATATCAGTCCCATCTGCAATCTTCGCCAACAGCTGCCACCATGCAGTACGGGCTTTGTCCCATTCGGGAGTAATCTGATAATAATCACCCATGTATGGCATAAAATTGCTGTATTCCGTCATAAGCATATCATTTTCATATATATTATCCATATCTCTCACCGGCCAGTAGGAAGAAGCCCTTACTGCCCTGGTGTATGGAACATCATTTTCTGTTATATAACGAATAAAGGTTTTTGCTGCCGTGANNCNNTCCTGACTGCCATTGTCAAAAATACCAAANCCNCANATACCACCCTGAAGTTTCGGTGTNTCTTCACTGGTCGGAAAAGCCATAGGAAAAACTTCAAAATCAAAANCCGGATGATTGATGGTTTGTTGAACTTCCAAGGACACATTCCAGCANAAACACATGGCTGTTTCTTTTTTACAGAACAAATCAANTGCCTCCCCGGAAGAAAAAGAAGGTTCAAAGGTGATACCCTCTAAANCATAAAGAAGCTGCAGNGCCTTCCTGTTTTCCTCGCTGTCAACTGTATAAAATGTATGTGAAACATCGGTAAAAGAGCCTCCATAAAGATTATTCACCAAGGCACGTGTTCCCTGGTCGCCGCTTTGATTTTTACAGTATAGGATACCCGCACTTCCATTCTGTCCCTGAGCCGTCAGGTAAGTATTCAAAGTCTGAACTGCTTTAATAAAATCCTCCGTTGTCCAGGTGTGTGTATCTTCATCAATGTATTGAAGGGCCCCAGCCTCCTGAAACATATCATAATTAATGGCCATACAGTGTGCAGACATACAGATTGGAAATACATAATAATCTCCGTTTCTGTGCTGACAGGCATTTCTTATATTATCATATATTGCACCAGCCGTATCAGATTCCCACAGCTCGGACAGATCAACCATCCAGCCTTTTTCACCCCAGTCTGCCACAAGGCGCTCCGGTCCTTCCAGAATCAGATCCGGCATACATCCATCTGAAGCCGCTTGATTGATTTTTTCATCTCCGTTATCATAATTTAAATATTCTACGGAAACATGAATGTTAGGATATGCCTTATGAAAATCGGTCAACATGCTGCCTACCGCCGTAGGATTTCCCCAGTTTCCTACCGGGAAAGTCCATAAAACCAATTCCGTATCTTCTGCGCTGCCACTGACGTTTTCCGATTCAATGTCCAGGGCTTTGCCTCCACAGGAAGACAAAAAAACAGCGGTAAGCAGGAGGCTTATCAAAGTACATATTTTCCTCATAAAAAATTTTCCTTTCATCCGTATTTACCCCAATGAAGATACTGCCCTAACAGGGAGAGAACTTTCTGTGGATCTAAAGGTTTTGCCACATGGGCATTCATCCCACAGTCAAGACATTTTTGAATATCTTCTTCAAATGCATCCGCACTGACTGCAATGATTGGAATAGTCTGTGCATCTTCACGTTTCAACTTCCGTATTGCATCTGCCGCTTCATAACCTGTCATAACAGGCATTCGAAGATCCATTAATATGGCATCATACCACCCGAAAGCAGACCGTTCAAACAGCTCCACGCAAATCTGCCCGTTTTCCGCCCAATCCACTTCCATTCCAAATGCGCGAAGTATTTCATTTGCAATTTCCCAGTTCAATTCGTTATCTTCCGCTATAAGTATACGTCTGCCCTCTAATCCAATATCAGACTCTTCTTTCTGTTCCTGCCGTGGTTCCTCTACTTCTGTAAACTGGCGCAGACCATAATAAAGACTGGACCGGAACAAGGGTTTTGATATAAAACCACAGATGTTGGCATTTTCAATTTTTATCTCCAATTCATCCCATTCACCGTCCGTAATAATTATGATGGGCAGTTCCTGACNGAAACGACCGGACAACTCCTCAGCAGNNTTTATCCAATCCTGCCCCTGCATATCCCAATCAACCAAAACCATGTGATAGCGCTCATTTTTGCCAAAGCGCTCCTCTATCATCTGGAAAGCCTGTTTGATATCTGTTGCCGCCTCCGCCTTAAGCCCGATGGATTCCAACGATGCGACGGCGAGATTTCCTGCTGTCTCGTCATCATCAATCACCAGCACATTTCTCTCCGGCAGCTGCAGTTCTTTTTCCTGGTGCACTGTTTTTTCCATATCCAGCGTAATATGGAAATGACTTCCTTTTCCCTGCTCGCTTTCTACCGTGATGGTACCGNCCATTGCATCTACAATATGCTTGGTGATGGTCAGACCCATTCCGGCTCCGGCTGTTTTATNCACACGGNCATTGTCTTCTCTGNCAAATGCGTCAAATACTTTTTCCTGAAATTCGCTGGACATACCTATGCCGTTATCCTTGACATGCAAATGGGAACGGATATAATCATTTCCTTTCGGAGAATCCTCTTCATACAGGTCAACCTCAATGGTGCCTCCTTCCGGAGTGAACTTAGCAGCATTCCCGAGAATGTTCAAAAGAATCTGGCTTAGGCGGACTCTGTCCGAGCACACATTTTCATGATAGATATCATGCGCGTAAATACTAAAATGCTGTTTTCTCTCCTGAACCTGCGGCTGAATGACTGTCTCAACATTCTGCATAATATCGCGGATACAAAGCGGTTCCATATTTAATGTAAGCCTCCCGCTCTCAATTTTGGACATATCCAGCATATCATTGATCAGTCCCAGCAGATGCCGGCTGGATACATGTATCTTCTTCAAACAGGAACGCACCCGGGAAGGATTATCTATACTGCCGATGGCAATCGATGTCATTCCCATAATGCCGTTCATTGGTGTGCGGATATCATGACTCATATTAGAAAGGAATTCGCTTTTCACCCTGTTAGAGCGCTCTGCTGTTAACATCGCCTGTTCCGCAGTTTTTCTGGCTTCCTCCAATGCCTGCATATGCATTTGGGTCAAACGATAGTATCCCAAAAAGACAAGAAGCAGTGCGCAGATAATCAGACTGCCGCCGCCAATGGATATATAGCCCCACTTTTTCTGAAGGAGATTCACTGTCTCATTCAGCATATTATGGGAAATTTTCAAAATCAAACACCACTCTGAATTCGGAAGACTGGTGCTATAGACATTCCATGATTCTCCTGAAATCATAACCTCGCTGGTATAATCCCTGCCGCTCTCTAACGCATTGCGAAGCTCTTCTGCATACTGGGCCGGTTCTTTTCCATTGCAGGTTTCATAAATCCTTTCAACCCGTTCAAAATAATTTTGTTCTTCTACAGCATGGTTATTCAAAACATAGCTTCCGTCCTTGCGGATAATCGAATATTCCATGACACTGCCTTGAATACTTGTTTCCAATCTATCGCTGAGATACTGGCTGGGCATTCCCGCAACCAACGCAATACTCGTATTTCCATCACTCATGGGATAAACAGCCGGTACACCCATTAAAACAACTGGTGTTCCTGTTGCATCCTTTCCTGCACAGACATTATATTTNCCCNCNTGNACAGANCGGTGCAGATCCTCCGGNACATCNGCCGTCACNTGNGAGCCGTANATCATATGAAAGTTTCCNTCCTCCGTATAAAGNGCCAGATATTCAAAGCCTNCNGANCGNGCATTATAGCTCAGCCCTATCCGCATGGTGCTTTCTCCTGTAACTCGTCCGGGCGGAACAGAATCTACAAGCGATTCTACCTGTGACAGACGAAGCTCAATGGTGGTCCCAAAATGAGATGATACCTGCTCGCTGATTCCTGACATGTAAAAGATACCCAGCTGCCGGATAGCATCTTCACCCATAAGATTCACGCAGATTGCCTGGATGATAAATATTAATGTGCAGAAAATCGACACCAGAACAAGGCTTACATTCAGAAAACGTGTTGTTCTTTTTTCCATGATTACTATCTCCCAAAAGTAATGATTAAATTGTCTGTTTCTATTCGAACGCTTGCAGATAATTTAATATATGCTTATTATAGTATATCATAAATTTCCTTTCAAGGAATCTTATATATANTCAGAAGTCCTTATTAANCCGTATTAAAGTCTTTATTCCCGCTATATGATNTTTATCGATTTTCTTNTCTAATAANAAGANCCTGACCAAAGCCAGGGTACCTTGTCCGCTATGATATAACAAGAGGTTATTTGGCAGGCGTCGCGGCTCCTGCATCTCNTTTAACCTATAAGGTGCGTGGTTGCAACGGAATTTACCACCTCAAATAACCTCTTTATTATCCTATACACATTATAGCGTAATTATTCTTTATTGTAAATAATCTTCTTATTCCTCAAATAATTTTTCAACCTTTTCTCAGTAATTTTCCAACTAGTTATAACAGAATTTTTATACCCCTTTCGATCAGATGAAGTGCTAACTCTTAGCACTAATAGTGAACTCTCTTTCTTACCATAAATCCTTTTTACAACCAATCCCGTATTGGGGCGCTTATCCTTTAATATATAGTCCGGATCAGCCAAAATATCCCTCACATAATGTATTGTATCTTGATATGCTTCTGGGTGTCTTTCACGAATATGCATTAATTGTTCTTCCGTGATAATTACTTCGTCTGTGATGTGCTCATCTGAAATACAACTATATATTTTCCAGTCCATCACTCCTAAGCTGTGAATTACAAAATTATCGCCTCTAAAAATATCGTCATCTCCTGTTCGAACCCTATTATTCATATTGGTTCTTCTTTCTACCTATAACTATCTCGGTCAGTGACTATGCATACTTTTGCGTAGCCAGTTTTACATTTTTATAATAGCTCAAATTATATCTGAACTGCAATNGCNTATTATNTTTNTATNNATCCNTTTTNTCCATATACTCTTTCCTTATTTCANACAGGCCCTTACCGGAACTCTTATGAATTGCAAACTTATACGTTTCTACTGCCTGCCATCCTGTCAGACCCTTTAGCCACTTAAGCATGGACATCTCTTCGTCTTTCACCATCACATGTCCATTCGCCATCAATTCTGCCTCGTCACCATATCCTTTGGCAATGATAATATCCCCGGCCGAGACCGCGCCCCACTCAAGCAATTTATCAATCTTAGGTAACTGCTTTCTTTCCGCAGTACCTGCAGGTCTTCGCATTTCTCTCATCCAATTATTAGGCTGTTCAATAATGTCAAACTTGGGAGCCGGCTCAGAGTTGCCAATACGATACAATTTCACCTCACACAAAATAAAACCTATACCTTCATCGGTATGATTGTTCAACCATTCGATTGCGGCTCTGTGTTCCTCTCTTGCCTTTCTCACAACCCACACCACCAAATCAGCAGACTTTCCGGATGCGTATGTAATCAACTTTCCGAGATGATCATGGTCAGTTTCTCCCAATTGATTCTCAATGATTATTTTATTGCCATTATCTGCATCTGTCGCATAAATGTCTACATTAAAATCCCCCACCGATGATTCTGTTTCCTCTATAAAAATATCAATTCCAATGGTCTTCCCCAACACATCAATATGTTTTGCCAACCAAGGAGTGAAGTCATGCGCCTCATGTGGCCATACTGTTCTTAAATCTTTTATTTCTTCAAGAATTCCAAGTTCTACCATCTTTTGTCACAGCCTTTTTCTGTATTATTTTTCTCTTAAAAACAGATATTCTATAATGACGGGCTGAAGGCTCTCTAAAAGCTTTCAGCCCCTTGTTATATTTATAACAGTACTTTCTGGTACCTGTCAAGTTTGTCAGGCAGGTTTCACAAAAATACTCAAGAAATTCGTCACCGTTTTCTGCAATAGTACTTAATTAATTTACTTTATCGCCNCCTTNCTCATAAAGTCCGGCATAATCGCCATCACCAATNNCAATNNGCGCAGGTTCTCCCGGAAAGTAACCAATTATTNTTCCATCATCACAGGTGTAAACTTTCCAATTATTTTCCTGCTGAAAGTTATCAACTGTAGTAATATACATGGAAAGACCATTGACAGCAAATTCCAGCACGCCGTAATCGTTGAAAAACACCTCCAACCGATTCCCTTTATCATCTGTGTAAATACTCCCTTTCGCATACCAGTCATCATCGGCAGCACTTGGCATTACTTTATCAAGATCTTCACCTGACGATTCCTTTTCTGTTTCCTGACTCTCCTCACCCGAAGCTGTATGCTCTGTCTCACTGAGAATGTTTTGCTCCGTAACTTGTTTATCCTCAACTTCGATTACCACCTGCCCGTCATCACCATTATCATTAGCATCGCCGCATCCATTCAAGCCAAACAGCATGGCCACTGCCATAAATATACCTATCAGACATCTTACGTTCCTTTTCATCATTAAAATTTCCTCCCAAAAAATGAATATGATCTACAAGTTATCTTATCTTTAAAAGGGAACATCAATTTATCATGTTCTTAAAGACTATCATGGTATTGCTGTAAAATCAAAAGCATCAGCCAGCAGTTCCAAACTCTCATCGTTCACATCAGTAATATCTGTCATATCACCGAGAACATTTATTACAATGAAAGACTTCTCTCTATCAATAATAATGTATGTCTTGTTACCCCAATCTTCATTTATAATATTCGCAAAAAATACATTTTCACCTTTTTTCGTTGTATATGCCCGTACATTGCATTCTGCAAGATCCCCAAAATCAAGATAAGCGGATGTAAAATAACCTTTCACGACACGCGCAAACTGGTAACTTACCTCATAAATTGATGAGCCTGCAAGCGCAGCATTGCCTTCCATCAGAAAT
>WFLX010037064.1_pt1 | contig 14261 bp, 13 predicted proteins | sample 4967041 | NCBI WGS metagenome assembly WFLX01 (sample SAMN12857096, study PRJNA449069) | gut metagenome | isolation source: stool from male and female vole | host: Microtus ochrogaster | place: USA:Florida | collected 2017
GCCCGGATATGGTCGACCGCATTGTAAGCCTGGCCGACGACGACCACGTGCTGGGCATGGTGTTCCGCGTAAATTCCCCCGGCGGCTCCGCTTTCGCCTCCGAGCAGATATGGGAAGCCCTTCAATACTTCAAGAGCAAAAATAAGAAACTCTACGTCTCCATGGGCGACTACGCCGCATCGGGCGGTTACTACATCAGCTGCGGCGCGGACAAAATCTTCGCCGACCGCACCACCATCACCGGCTCCATCGGCGTCTTCGGCATGGTGCCCGACCTCTCGGGACTTGTAACCGACAAATTCGGCATCAGCTTCTCCACCGTCGAGACCAACCCCAATGCCGCCCCTGCCACCGTTCTCGTGCCTCTGACCGATGCTCAGAAAACCGCAATCCAGCAGAGCGTTGAAAATATCTACGACCTCTTCACCACACGCGTGGCCGAAGGGCGCCACATGTCGCAGGACTCCGTCAAGGCCATTGCCGAAGGTCGCGTATGGATCGGCTCGCGTGCCATCCAGATAGGTCTTGTGGACGAAATCGGCTCGCTCCGCGACGCAATCGCCGCAATGGTCGATAACTACGACATCAGCGACGACGCCGTCCGCGCATATCCCGAAATCAAAGAAAAAATCTGGGAGCAGATTCTGCGCGAATCCGGCGGCCTGGAGGAAATGCGCCTGCCCGACTACGACTCCCGCACCCTGCGCGAACTCGAAATGATAAGCCGCCTGCGCCAGACCAACCCCATCCAGGCCCGCATGGAGCTCATCTACTTCGAATAATTCCGGCTTTCCGCCTACCGACTGACATAACACATCCTTGACATCCTGATGAAAAACAGAGGTTTCTTTGCCAAACTCTTTCTGTTGCCCCTGTCCAAAGTCTACGGGGCCATTACCTACACGCGCAACAAGATGTTCGACTGGAAGGTGCTCAAGGAGGTGGAATTCGATGTGCCCGTCATCACAGTGGGCAACCTCGCCGTGGGCGGAACCGGCAAGACACCACATGTGGAGTACATTGTCAACGCCTTCCGCAAGGAACACCGCGTGGCCGTGCTCAGCCGTGGTTACCGTCGCAAAACCAAGGGATTCATCATCGCCGGCCCCACCTCCACGCCGCAGGACATCGGCGACGAGGCCTACCAGGTGTACCACAAGTTCGGCGGCGACGTCGTTGTGGCAGTGTGCGAGGACCGTGTCGACGGCATCGAGTGCCTCCTGCGCGTGAACCCCGACATTTCAATGATTGTGCTCGACGATGCATTCCAGCACCGGTATGTAAAACCGGCTGTGTCCATAGTCATCACCGAGTACAACCATCCTATATATAAGGATAAGATGTTGCCCTACGGCCACCTGCGCGAAAGTGCCCGCGGCATCAACCGCGCCGACATGGTGGTTGTGTCCAAGTGCCCGTCGACCATGACTCCGCTGGACTTCCGTATGGTCAAGAACCGCTACGACCTCTTCCCCTCGCAGCACCTGTTCTACTCCCATTACGAGTACCAGATTCTGAGGCCCGTATTCCCCGACGTGGCTACGGTGGTGCCCTTCCTGGACTACCTCAGCGCCGACGACTCAATCCTGGCCATCGCCGGCATCGGCAATCCCCGCCCATTCATTCGCTTCCTCAAGAGTTTCGCCGCAAAGGTGAAGGTCGACATCTATAACGACCATCACCGCTACACCAAAAAGGACATGGAGCATCTGAAGGCACGCTACGCCAAGCTCAAAGGCCAGCAACGCATCATCATCACCACCGAGAAGGACGCCGTGCGCCTCGCAGCCTGCCCCTACTTCCCCTACGAACTCAAATCGTCCATCTACTATCTCCCTATCGAAGTGGCATTCGACGGCTTCGAAAACGACCTCACCCTCCCCGACGCCATCCGCAAGACACTTCGGGAAAGGGGGTATTGAGGTCAAGATTAGAAGATTAAGAGATGAGAGATTAAGAGATGAGAGATTAGGAGATTAGAGATTAGGAGATTAGAGATTAAGAGATTAGAAGATTAAGAGATGAGAGATTAAGAGATTAGAGATTAGGAGATTAGAGATTAAGAGATTAGAGATTAATAGATGAGAGATTANAGATTAANAGATGAGAGATGAAGANATTAATCACTTTGCNCTTAAATCCCAAAAACATCAGNCTGATGCNCTAATGTCCATAATTNATGAACCTATNNACTCATANACCCNTAAACCTGNGCNNAGCNCAATTGAACATANNCGAAGCTCAATAACTATATNACCCCNTAACCNTGAAAATATACTACCATGCTCGACAAGATTANAGAAACAGCAAAATTCCTCAGCGATAAAGTATCCGGCCCCATGCCCAAACTCGCCATCATCCTCGGCACCGGCCTGGGCAACCTCGTGGACCACATCGACAACAAGCAATACATCCCCTACTCGGAAATCCCCAACTTCCCCGTGTCGACCGTTCAGGGCCATAGCGGCAACCTCATTTTCGGCACCATGGCCGGCAAGCCCGTCATCGCCATGCAGGGACGTTTCCACTACTACGAAGGCTACGACATGAAGACCGTCACCTTCCCCGTGCGCGTGTTCAAGGCCCTGGGCGTTGAAACCCTCTTTGTAAGCAACGCAGCCGGCGGCATGAACAAGGAATTCCGCGTGGGCGACGTCATGGTCATCACCGACCATATCAACCTCTTCCCCGAAAACCCCCTCCGCGGCAAGAATTACGACGAACTCGGCCCCCGCTTCCCGGCAATGACCGAGCCCTACTCCAAGGAATTTATCGCCAAGGCCGACGACATCGCCGCCGAAAAGGGCATCCGCCTGATGCACGGCGTGTACGTGGGCGTCACCGGTCCGACTTTCGAAACCCCCGCCGAGTATGAGTACTTCCGCATCATCGGTGGCGACGCCGTGGGCATGTCCACCGTGCCCGAAGTCATCGTTGCACGCCATGCCGACATGAAAGTATTCGGCATTTCCGTCATCACCGACCTCGGCGGCAAGGACATCACCGAAGTGCCCAGCCACGAAGAGGTGCAGAAAGCTGCCCTCAAAGCACAGCCCACCGTTGAGGCCATCGTCAAGGAAATGGTGGCACGTGTATAAAACTTGTAAGTCTGTTCGTTCGTTATTTGACTAAAACCCCAAACTTATGTCAGAACAACAACACACAGAAATATCCCAGCTTGGCGAGTTCGGTCTCATCGACCGGCTCACCAAGGACGTGGAGAAATTCAACGACTCCACCGTGGTCGGCGTGGGTGACGATGCCGCCGTGCTCCACTTCGGTCCCGACGACGAAGTGCTCGTCACCACCGACCTTCTCCTCGAAAACGTCCACTTCGACCTCACCTATGTGCCCCTGAAGCACCTGGGCTATAAAAGCGCCGTGGTAAACTTCTCGGACATATATGCCATGAACGGCACTCCCCGGCAGATTACCGTAAGCCTGGGCATATCCAAACGCTTCACCGTAGAGCACCTTGAGGCCCTGTACGAAGGCATCCGCCTGGCCTGCCAGATCTACGGCGTGGACATCGTCGGAGGTGATACATCGGCCTCCAACCAGGGCCTGGTCATCTCGATAACCTGCATCGGTACCGCCAAGCGGGGCACGTCCGTGAAGCGTTCCGGCGCACACGACACCGACCTCATATGCGTTTCCGGCGAGCTCGGCGCCGCCTACATGGGCCTCCAGCTGCTCGAGCGCGAAAAGGCAGTGTCGGCCGGGCAAGCTGATTTCAAGCCCGACTTCGCCGGCAAGGAGTACCTGATCGAGCGCCAGCTCAAGCCCGAGGCCCGCAAGGACATCATCGCGTTGCTGGCAAAAGAGGGTATACACCCCACTGCCATGATGGACGTTTCCGACGGCCTCTCCTCCGAACTCCTGCACATNTGCAAGCAGNNNCACACCGGNTGCCGNATCTANGANGANCGCATCCCCATCGACTACCAGACCGCCTTGATGGCCGAGGAGATGAACATGAACCTTGTCACAGCCGCACTCAACGGCGGCGAGGACTACGAACTCCTCTTCACCGTTCCGCTGTCGGAGCACGAAAAGGTGAAGGACCTCGAAGGCGTGCGCGTCATCGGCTACATCACCAAACCCGAACTCGGATGCGCCATGATTACGCGCGACGGCGCCGAATTCCCCCTCAAAGCCCAGGGCTGGAACTCCCTGAGTTGATTCTCTTGGTTAAAAAGCGGCTGCGGAGGCACTCGATTCATTCTTTTTTCGTAACTTTGCATCCGAAATAGAAAAATAGGACACTGAAATATGATAAACCGTAGTTTGATTCGAATCAAGACAGTTCAGATTCTTTATTCATATCTGCTCTCACGGAGTGATTTCCGCCTCGAACCGGCGCCTGAAGCCGGCGAAGGGTCCCGCGACCGTCAGATAGCATATTCGGTTTATCTGGACATGCTCATCCTGCTGCTCAAGCTCTCCGGAGTGGGATTCAAGAACACCCGGGACGGCGGCCGCAAATTCGACGTCCCCGCAGGGCTGGCCAAGAACATGGTAGGTAAGCTGCTGGCCGAGGATTCGGAAGTGGTGGGCCTGCTGGCGCGTAATCCCGAACGCCTCGCCGTGTGGGACGACGCCATGTCCGAACTCCTGCGTGCCATCGAGGTTTCGGCTGTCTACAAGCCTGTGGCCAACAAGCGCAAACACGAACTCAGCGAGGATGTGCGCTTCTGGAACACCGTGTTCAACACCATCATCCGCAAGAGCCACACCGTGGAGCGAATCCTCCGCCGCAACGACTCCTTCAGCCACCTGGGCCTCGAAAAGGGAATCGAGATGCTGAGCAAGACGCTCAACAGCTTCGACGACAGCCGCGCAACCTACCGGAACGCCCGTCAGGCGCTGACAACATCGCTCGAGCGTGCCTACGACCTCTACATCGGCCTGTTGCGCCTGCCCGTCGAAATCACCAACCTCCGCGACCGGCAACTGGATGCGGCCAAGCATAAATATGTGCCCACCCACGATGACCTCAATCCCAACCTGCGCTTCGTGGACAACAAACTCGTCGCCGCACTTGCAAACGACGCACGCATCAACGACTACATTGCCGAACACCCCGCCGCCGACCCCGCCAACTGGCGCGATGCCGACGTGATGGTGCGCCGGCTCCTGGACGCAATCATGGCCTCGGAACTCTACGCCAAGTATATGGAGACCGAGCCCACCGACATTGATGCCGACGGCGAGTTCTGGCGCGAGGTGATGCGCACCATCATCCTGCCATCCGACGAGCTGGCCGAAACACTTGAGTCCACAGGCATTTACTGGAACGACGACACCTATATAATGGGCACATTCGTGCTCAAGACCCTCCGCCGCTACTATGTGGCCTACGACGAAGCCGACCCCGACGCCACCGACCACGAGCCTGTTATGCCCAAGTTCATGAACGAGCAGGACGAGCAGTTCGGCGCCGAACTCTTTGAGTTCGTGGTGAATAACCGCGAGACCTACCGCGCCTACATCGACCGCTTCATCGATGCCACCCAGTGGGACTCCGAGCGCCTGGCCTTCATGGACATCGTCATTATGATGACAGCTGTGGCGGAACTCATGAACTATCCGTCCATCCCCGCAGCGGTGACTCTGAACGAGTACATCGAAATCGCCAACGACTACTCAACGCCCAAGAGCGGCACATTTATCAACGGCATACTTTCCTCCGTCATCAAACTCCTCAACGACGAAGGCATCATCAACAAACCCCTCTAAAGCCTAACCCTAAAGCCTAACCCTAAAGCCTAACCCCTAACGCCTACAATATGCACAACTCCATCCTTCTCCAAGCCCAATCGGGCGGCTGGTCAAGCATCTTCATGATTCTGGCCCTGTTTGTAATCTTCTACTTCTTCATGATTCGTCCGCAGCAGAAGCGCCAGAAGCAGATCCGTGAGTTCCGCGAAGGCCTCAAGAAAGGCGACGACGTGGTCACCGCCGGCGGTATCCACGGCGTAATCACCGACCTGGGCGAGCAGAAGTCTTACTTCCTCATCGAAGTTACCAAAGGCGTAACCATCCGCGTGGACAAGGGTTCCGTTTACCCCTCCGCCGGCGATGCTTCTCAGGATCCCAACTCCCAGAACACCCTCAAGCAGTAAATGCCGGGCGTCCGCCGCAACATATTCTTCCGCATCTTTGCCGCCTTGCGTTCGCCGCGCGGCAGGGATGCGCTTATGTTTTTGCTCTTCCTGTGCATCTCCATGATTCTATGGTCGGTGCTCTCGCTCAACGAGGAGGACCAGTCGGACCTTCGCATGCCCGTACGCATCACTCATGTGCCTGATTCAGTGACACTTATCACCCCCGGGCCAGAGGCCCTCAACGTGAGTCTCCGCGCCAAGGGTACATCGCTGCTGAAGATGGCTATGGGCAGCGCGCCTACTGTCGACATCGACTTCCGCGCTTATAAATCAAATGGTTACCTACGACTGACATCCGCCGACCTCAAGGCCGTGGTGCGCAACGCCTCGGGTGGCGCGCAGGTCGGGATGGTCTATCCCGACTCCATCAACATCCCGTACACCACCCATGCGGGTTACCGCCTGCCGATTGTCGTGGACTATAAGGCCACTGCCGGACCGCAGGCCGTGCTTGTGGGCAAACCGCGCCTGAGCGTCGACAGCGCCAGCGTATACCTGCGCGATACCGACCTGCCCGAGCACCTGGGCAACGTGGTCACCGAACCGATACGCCTCATCGGCCTGGAGCACACCGAGACCCGCAAAGTGCGTCTTTTCGGGCCCGCAGGCTCCCGCGTTATCCCTGACAGCGTGGAAGTTACATTCCAGGTTGAACCGCTGATATTCAAAACACGCAAAGTCGCAATCGAGCCCGTCAACGTGCCCGCGCATACCAAGCTCATGACCTTCCCCGCTCAAATTGACGTAGCCTACCTGGTGCCCATGAGCGAATATGCCAGCGCCGACACCCATTTCCGCGTCGTGGCCGACTACCGGACCCTCGAGCCCGGCACACGTCGCATTAAGCTCACGCTCCAGAACGTGGCGCCGAACCTGAAGAACGTACACCTCTCGGCCGACAGCGCCGAGTATATCATCGAACGCCAGTAATGCCAAAACTCATCGCAATTACCGGAGGTATCGGTTCCGGAAAGTCCGTTGTGTGCAACATCCTGAAGGCATGCGGATTTAAGGTGTATAATTGCGACGATGAAGCCCGGCGAATCATGGATTCTGACTCTGAAATATGGGCTAAACTGTGCCGCGACATACATCCCGACGCCGTCCGTGCAGGGGTAATCGACCGCCCGCTGATTTCGTCGGTAGTCTTTTCGGATGGTGAAAAATTGAAAGCTCTCAATGCCATAGTTCACCGTGCCGTCGAAGCCGACCTTCGTCTTTGGGTTGATGCGCATAGTGGAGAAAAAGTGCTGTTTGTCGAAACGGCGATTCTCTATCAGAGCGGCCTCGACCGCCTTGTGGACGCCGATTGGCAGGTTGTGGCTCCCGAAGAGGTGCGCATCGACCGTGTGATGAAGCGCAACGGGCTGAGCCGCGAGGCAGTCCGTGCCCGAATCGCATCCCAGACTATCCCACCGCCCGAAAATCCCGTCCCCACCGACGAAATCATCAACGACAACCTCACCCCGATTCTCCCCCAAATCGAAGCCCTGCTATAAAAAAACCGACTGCGTTGCGGCGCAATCGGTTTTTTCGTACAAAGGCCTTTACGATACTTGAATAATCGAGATTAATTCCGATGAATTTGGATTAATCTCGATAAATCATGCAATCCTCCCCGGGCGACAGCAAGGACAGTCGGGGAGGTTCGTTTATTCCTTGGGGTCGGGGAAGAGTTTATCTTGCTCGTCGAGGTAATAGTCTTTGGCCAGCATGGCTATGAATTTTGCTATCTGCTCCACGGCCCGGGTGGTGTCGGCATTGATTTCCTTCTTGGCCAGGCGCATGAGCAAGGTCCCGTAGAGGGCGTTGAAGCAGGTTTCGATTTCGCCCGCTTTGTCGTCGCCCGACTTGGCCCGGAGCTCAACGATGTAAGGCAGGGTGGCGTAGAATTCCTTACGGTAGTCGTCAAATTTCGGACGCGGGTCGTCAAGGATGCGCTTGTTGAGGTCGGCCAGGTCGCCGATGATGTTGCGGTTCATCTGCAGGTGACCCTTCTTGACGACGTCTTCGCGTCGCATCATGTCGATGAGCGACTCGTACCACTCCGCCATCTGCTTGGTTTCCTCGGGGGTGACGGGGAAGCGGTTGATGTAGTTTTGACGAATCTTGTCGATGTCCATGTCGTGCGCACGAATAAGATCCTCAATCTGCCACATGTAGATGAGGTACTCGGCGATGTTTTCTTTGCGTTTCTGAGAAGCTATAATCATGTCAGACAGTATGTTTTAGGTGGGAGGTTTTAGGATTTACAAGCAGAGAACCCTGAGGACTCAGAGTTCTCTGACTATATAACAACTGAAACGCGGTTATTTCTTTCCGAAGATGCTGTTATATCGGTGGAGCAGGTTGAGATATTTGAGGTCGTTGCGGAGTTCGCCCGTGTTCACACCGCCGTCGATGGCCTCGGTCCAGTTATGATAGTTGGCATAACCCAGTTCGAGGGCCTTCTCGGTGCACTCCATCGCCTTGGCGAGCTGTCCGGCCTGGGCATAGAAGCATGCGCCGTAGTAGTGCACGAGGCCGTCGGTGTCAGGGGTGTTTTTGAGGATGTTCTCCATCCAGCGGGTAGCCTCGTCGGTGCGACCGAGGAACAGGAGTGCGAAACCCTTGAGCGAGCGGGGGTTGTCGAGGTAGAAATGGTCCATTTCAACCACCTTCTCATAGAGCTGTGCCGCAGCTGTCTCCTTGTTCAGGTTCTGGGCCATGAGCTGGGCGCGCAGGAGGTAGGGCATGGGGTCGTCGGCATCGGTGAGGATGGCCTCGCCGAGGAGGTTGGAGGCTTCCTTGTAGTTGCCTGTGGCGCGGTAGGCCTCGGCCATTTCGCTGAGGGCTGCGACGCTCTGTCGGTCCACGGCAAGACCGGCAGCAGCGGCTTCCACAGCTTCTTCGTTGCGACCCAGCGCGCGGAGGATCCGGCTTCGGAGCACGTAGTAGTCGGCCACATTCTTGTCCATGCTCAGGGCGTGGTCCACATTGGAGAGGGCCTCGTCATAGTCGCCGAGGGCGAACCGGCATTCGGCGATGGAGCCGTAGAGGCCGTGGTAGTTATAGAGGTGCTGGTCCAGGATGACCTGATAATCGTTGATAGCGGCCAGATAGTGGTAGTGGGCCTGGGCAATGACGGCGCGGATGTAGCGGTACATACCCACCTGCGGAGCCTGCGAGATGGCATTGCTCAGGCCGGCCATGGTGGCGGGGTAGTTGGTGTTGCCGTAGTCGATGAGTTCCTGCATGGCGCGCGGATGGCGGCTGTCGGAGCTCAGGGCCAGCAGGAGGTCGTCGACGGCTCCGTTATGGTCGCCCATCTGCTTGCGCACCGACGAGCGGCGGACATAGAGCTCGGCGTTGTTGGGGTCGATGCCTACGGCCTTTTCAAGCATCTCGTTGGCCGTGCCGAGGTTGTTTTCCTTCACGGCCACACGAGCCTGGCCGATGTAGCCCTCGGAGCCGTGGGGGTTGAGGCGAACCAGAAGCTGGTAGTCAGCGCGGGCGTCGGGGTAGAGGCCCAGCAGGTACTCGGTGTTGGCTTTCTGGTAGACGATGGAATAGGAGTCCGGCGCCATGGAAGCGGCGCGGCGAAGGTCCTCGATGGCCTTTTCAGGCCGTTTGGTCTCATTATATATACCGGCGCGGAGCACCAGGGCGCGCAGAATCACATCCTCCTCACCGGAAGGAGCATATTCGAGAGCCTTGTCCACATCGGGAAGGGCGCGCACGTAGTCGTTGTGGCGGTAGTACTCGTCCGCACGGCTCAGAAGCGTGTTGTAGTCCTTGGGGTTTTCGCGGAGCACTTCCTCGTAGACGCCAAGAACGGCTTGGGTTACGGGATTGTTCAGCCCCGACTGGGCCGAGAGGGCGCAGGCCGATGCGAGGGCGGCGCCTACGGCGAGAGATCGGATTTTCAGGTTCATTTTTTATTGAATGTGTCTATAGTTCTACGAATAGCAACAAGATGAGAGAGAAGTTGTTCAACGCAATCGAGGCGCAGCATGTTTGCGCCGTCGCTTTTGGCATGGGCGGGGTCGGGATGCGTCTCCATGAACAGGCCGTCGGCGCCCACGGCCACCGCGGCCCGGGCTATGGTCTCGATCATGTCCGGGCGTCCGCCGGTGACCCCTGCTGTGGTGTTCGGCTGCTGCAGCGAGTGGGTGCAGTCCATCACCACCGGGCACGCGCAGGCCTGCTGCATGGCCGGGATGCCGCGGAAGTCCACCACCAGGTCGCCGTAGCCGAACATGGTGCCGCGGTCGGTGACCATCACATTGTCATCGCCCGAGGCGCGCACTTTATCCACGGCAAACCGCATCGCTTCCGGGGCGAGGAACTGGCCCTTCTTGATGTTGACGGGCTTGCCGGTGCGTGCTGCGGCCACCAGCAGGTCGGTCTGGCGGCACAGGAAGGCGGGAATCTGCAGTATGTCCACGAACTCCGCGGCCATGGCGGCCTCTTCGGGCTGATGGATGTCGGTAACCACGGGCACGCCCAGTTCGGCGCCCACGGCATGGAGGATGCGGAGGGCTTCAAGGTCGCCGATGCCGCTGAAAGAGTCCAGACGGCTGCGGTTGGCCTTGCGGTAGCTCCCCTTGAACACGAAGGGGATTTCCAATGCGCTGCAGATGCCCTTGAGGGTGCGGGCAATGTCGAAGGCCATCGTTTCACCTTCGATTACACACGGCCCTGCGAGGAGGAAAAAGTTCGGGCCGGCGGTGAGTTGCTGCATCAACTGGTTCATTTATAATCGTTTAAAGTTGAATGTTTAAGGTTTAATGGAGAAAGAGTTGGTTCACGATGTGGATGGTGTCGCAACCTACGAGGGCGGCGGTTTCGGTGCGGAGGCGGTTGTCGCCCATGGTCACCGGCACGAATCCCGCCGCCATGCAGGCGCCGATCTCCTCGGGCGAGAAGTCGCCTTCGGGGCCTATGAGGAGGCATACGTCAGCGCCGGGGGTGTATGCCCGGGCCAGCAGGCGCCGCTCGGTGGCATCGTCGCAGTAGCCTACGAATTTTTCGCATTTTTTCGCGGACATCTCAGCGAGAAAGTCCTTGATGCTGACCATGGGCCGGACCGCGGGCAGTACGGCTTTGAGCGACTGCTTCATGGCCGACACTGCGATTTTTTCCAGACGCTCTGTCTTGAGCTCCTTGCGCTCGGAGCGTGCGCACCGCACCGGCACGAACTCGTCCACGCCGATTTCCACCAGTTTCTCCACCAGCCACTCCATGCGGTCCATGTTCTTGGTTGGCGCCACTGCCACGGTGATGGTCGGTTTCCACACCTTGGGCAATGCCACCTGCTCCACCACTTCGACGGCGCAGCCCTTGGGGTGGGCACCGACGATGGTGCAGCGGAAGAGGTTTCCCTTGCCATCGACCACCTCCAGGGCGTCGCCTACGCTGTGACGAAGCACGCGTACGGCATGGCCGCTCTCGCTTTCGGGCAACGTGAGGGTCTGGAGCAGGTCGGGGGCGAAGAATCGGATCATTAAACGTTGGCAGGGTTGTTGACGTCGGTGAAGCCGGCAGGATCGGCGTTGTCCTGATGCTGCTGGATGATTTTAGCTTCCTCCTTGGCCTTTTCAGTGGTTTTGGGCGAGCGGAACAGCAGCAGGAAGAGCACCGCTACCACCAGCGCGTAGATGGCGAAGATGAACCAGGAAGTGCGCCAGCCGTCGAGCTGCTGCATCATGTCCAGGCCGGGGGCCAGGGCAAGTTTGTTCATCACGAAAGTGCCCGCCAGGAAGGTACCGAGGGAGGCGCCTATGCCGTTGGTCATGAGCATGAAGAGGCCCTGAGCCGACGAGCGTTGCGATTTTTCCGTCTGCGAGTCCACGTAGATGCCGCCCGACACGTTGAAGAAGTCGAAGGCCACGCCGTAAACGAGGCAGGAAAGAATCAGGAACACCACGCCGCCGCTGTGGGTGTCGCCGATGCCGAAGAATCCGAAACGTAGAACCCATGCGAACATCGCGATGAGCATCACGCCCTTGATGCCGTAGCGGCGTAGGAAGAAGGGAATGAGCAGGATGCAGAGAGCCTCAGCGCACTGCGAGATGGATATGAGCAGGGTCGGATTCTGCGCCCAGTAGTCGTCGCTGAAGCCGGGGATGTGGGCAAAGAGGTCGATGTAGCTTGAACCGTAGCTGTTGGTTATCTGCAGCGATACGCCGAGCAACATACTGAAAATAAAGAATATAGCCATGTCGCGGCGCTTAAAGAGTCTGAATGCCTTCAGGCCCAGGGCTTCGACGAGGCTCGAATGNCCGGAGGTGCGTACGGGGCAGGAGGGGAGCGTGAAGCAGTAAACGGCCAGAATGAGGCTCAGCAGGCCCGAGAGCAGGAACTGGTAGTGCGAGTGCTGGATGGTGACGCCATCCACGGCGATGAAGTTCACGGCAACTTCCGCAGCGATGAAGCCCACGGTGCCGAACACGCGGATGGGCGGGAAGTCCTTGACGGTGCTGAGGCCGTTCTTGTCCAAGCCGTTGAAGGCCACGGAGTTACTGAGGCCGAGAGTAGGCATGTAGAAGGCAACCGACAGGGTGTAGAGAGGGAAGATTGTCCCGAAGGTGAGTGAACCCGTAGCGGCCACTTCGCCCGCGGCCACAAAACCCGTGGCAATCATGAAGCCGCCGGCCAGCAGGTGGCAGAGGCTCAGGGTTATCTGTGCCGGAATCCAGCGGTCGGCCACGATGCCGATAAGGGCCGGCATAATGATAGACACAAGACCCTGAACGGTATAGAACCAGAACACATATTGTCCCAGGCCATGGCTGCCTAAGAACATGCCCATGGAAATAAGATAAGCACCCCATACGGCGAACTCCAGGAAGTTCATCGCGCTCAGGCGTGCCTTTATGTTAAAACTGCTCATTGGATATTAGAGATAATGATTGGTGATTGTTCAGTTTGCGGTGGAGTCGTTGCCCTTCTTGCGGTTGAGAATTTCGTTGATGCGGGCGGCCTCCTCGTAGTCCTCCTTATCTATAAGGTCGGCCAGGGTTCGCTCCAGCTCTTCGATGGTGAAGTTTNCAGGGCGGGGCTCGGCGTGGTAGCTGTCGGGNTCGGCGGACTCNATTTCGNCGTTNTCGACNTNCATGTCGATTTCCTCNGNCNTGGCGGGCGCTTCTNCAACGTCCTCCTTAANNGCTTCGTTTTCAATGACAAATCCCGTCTCCTCGAGGATTTGACGGGTGGTGTAGATTGGGGAATGGGTGCGGATGGCCAGGGCGATGGCATCGGAGGTGCGTGCGTCCAGAACCACGGTGCGGTCGCCGTCGCTGAAGGTGATTTCCGAGGAGAATATACCCTCCTCGAAGTTATAGATGAACACCTCTTTTATTTTTACGCCGAACGCATGAGCGAAACTCACAAAGAGCTCGTGGGTCATAGGGCGCGGCATTTTTATCTGCTCCAGGGCGATGGCAATGCTCTGGGCCTCGGCGGTGCCGATGACGATGGGTATATGGAGCGGCCCGTGTTCCTCGGCCAGCACCAGGGCATGGGCGCCGGACTGGAGTTGGGAGTAGGACATGCCTACCAGGCGAAGGCGTACGCGTTTATCCATGATTCTCAGTGCTTTGGGCGGCTTCACAGCGCCGTCCGGTTATTATTCCCGAGCCGAAACATATGCGGTGGTCGGGGTTGTAGACAACAGCGAACTGCCCCGGCGCGATGCCTTGGACGTCGACGTCGCTGTGGATGACATACTCGCCCGGATGGTCGGCCACGCGCACAATGCGGCCCGGGAGGAAGTCGGGGCTGTGGCGGTTCTTGAAGGTGATGCGCACGCCCTCTGGCTCATCAGCGGTCGCACCCCAGGGGTCGGCGGTGATGAAGTGCATCTCGCCCAGGTGGAGCGTGCGGCCATACTGCTTCTCGGTGTCGTAGCCGCGGGAAACGTAGAGCACGTTTTCCTCCACATTCTTTCGCACCACGAACCAGGGCCCACCGCTGAGTCCCAGACCCTTGCGCTGGCCGATGGTATGGAACCAGTAGCCGCGGTGCTCGCCGAGCTTACGGCCTGTTTCGATTTCTACTACCGTACCCGGCTTTTCGCCTAAGAGGCGGCGTATGAAGTAAGTATAATTGAAT
>WFLX010041183.1_pt1 | contig 14256 bp, 9 predicted proteins | sample 4967041 | NCBI WGS metagenome assembly WFLX01 (sample SAMN12857096, study PRJNA449069) | gut metagenome | isolation source: stool from male and female vole | host: Microtus ochrogaster | place: USA:Florida | collected 2017
TCAAGTATCGCTCCATTACCCTCGTCAACGACCTTGATATTGACGTCAAAGAAGTCCGCAATCTGGGCGCCTTGATAAGCCGACGTAATCACCTGTTCAAATCTTCCCCTAGTCGCAATATCCACATTTACCGGGCAGATCTCAAACTTCACGGTTACATCCTGAGCAGCCATCGCTTCAGGGTCAACCATTTCCTTTAAAATCTCTCCGGCATTCGTCGTGTCCACAATTCCTACCCCAATTCCAGAAGTTCCTTCATCCGGATTCAAAGGATCAATGTTCACGTCNACTTGGATCTCGCCAACTCTAAACCAACCGTTTTTTAATNGAGTAACTTTTGTACCCTCCGCTACATANTCGGTCGGATCTACGTTATACAAACCACCATAAATNACTGGCGGAATATATTTCCCACCAAGTACTAGATTATCGTTCGTCGCGGTAAAAGTACCACCATAAATNTGAATGTAAGATCCTCCATCTGTAGAGANNCCAAATACATCTGTACTATTTTCGCTNGTACTATAATCTCCGCTTTCAATCGTAATCATGGCATGCGCATCCGCCCAGACCGTATAAAATTCATGCGCCACTGCCGTAACATTTTTCAAAGTAACATTAGTAGCATTATAGATATTTATGCCACCCTCACACTTAACATTTTCTACCACNACATTATCCGTATCATTTTCATCGCCAATAAACAAAGCATAGCTATTCCGTGGCTCATGCTCCGTCGCTACCGCCGCAAAAGTGCCATTTTTAATGGTTAAATTTTTACCGGTATAAATTAAGCCCATATTTTCCGTAGAGATTGTATAGCCACCAAGATCAAAAGTTACACCATCAGGAAATTCTATTACTTCCATTCGTTTGTCTGTCAAGTCGAGGTCGGCTAAAACCGTTATAGTCGCGCCAGGAGTAGCATTAGCGATCGCTTCATCTAAAGATGCATAACTTACACCACCGACTTCCACCGCTGCGGCGGCCTTGNCCNCNGTCNCANCCTCTNCNNTAGTANCTTCCNNAGTNNCNNCAGCATCTTCTCCGTCCGTCTCCACAGCGTCATTTGTTGCATCCTTCATCTCCTCAGATACATTCACCGTTTCCTCTTCGGACTTAGCAGACACCTCATCCTCATGTTTCTGCTCTTCTTCGTCGTCATTTGTTACAGTTGTCTCTTCCATCCTCACCTCTTCCGAAGCAGTAGGACCAGCCTCCCCATTTTCTACCACCGCACTTTCCTCAGCAAAAACATTTCTAGGCAACAAACCAAAAATCGCTATCATCAAAATCGTTACTATAGTCTTTTTCATTTTCCTTAAACCCTTATATATAATATATATAATACCACATTTAACCCCTATTTTACCAACAAAATACTCCCAAGAATACCAAGGGAGTATTTTGTTGGGCGGTCTAGGCTCTCTCTTTAATGATATTCCGGCTACAATAGTACGTTACTAAGAAGTANCCACCATAGATNATTACGANGAACCCTCCAGTCATAATAATAGAAGGTAGAAGCCCATCTTTCCCTATCCCCTCTAATAGCTTCATTGCAAACTTAATCCCAAACACCGAATGTAGAATTGCGACAATTAGCGGCAANATAAAGTAAATACCAATCTGCACAAACAGCGCCTTGTTGATCCACTTTTCATCCACGCCAATTTTTCTTAACATCCCATACCGGCTACGGTTATCACTACTCTCGGATAATTCCTTTAGTGCTAATATCGCTGCCACGCTTGTCAAGAAAACTAACCCTAGATACAGCCCTACAAACGTCGCGATTGCTGTCACTCCCACCACCGATTCCCTAAGCTCTGACTTTGTCGTCACGAAAAACGGCGCCGCACTTATGTATTCTCCTTCATGCTCACCTGGCTGCCGCACCTCATTTACCGCTTCCTCGAGCTTCGCCTCAAACTGTTTAATCTCATCTTTATTAGTGGTATTATACGTACCTAAAAACGTCTCGTAATCCGGAGAGTGCCCCTCAAGTACTGCATCCGGCACAAGTACGATTCCCGTATTCATCGCCTGTGCAGAAATTTCCAAAAACCCATCCACACATTTAGANTATTTTGGCCGTAGCGTTTNACCAAAGAGCTCGATCTCCGNNTCATTCGCTAGTGCCGCGTTTCTCGCTGTCTCTGCNCCTTCAAAATTNGCCACCATAATATATTCATCCGGTTGCAAATCATAAGTTTCATTTCCCAAATATTCCGCTACCTTATTATAATCACTCACTTTCATAGTAGTTTCTGGGCTATCCAAATTCAGNAACGGAAAACGTTCCATCATCTCATCATGCACACTTCCAAGCGTATCCGNCATTGTTAGTTCAGGAGTAGTATAAACATTAACGATTACAAAGTCCTGCAAATGTTTCATAAAGTCTGGGTCCAGCTCATCCATCTTTTCCACCACATCCAGTTTAGATAGTTTCAGCCACTCATCCCTCGCCGCAGGCCCCATTTCATCAGCTATTTCCTCTGCTTTCTCATGTCGCCAATTCGTCACCTGCACATCCACGGGCGCGTATTTTTGAATCCCCTCNTTCATCGAATTCGCCATAGTCAGACACGTCGAAAGCGCTACGATTGTCACAAAGAGCATCAAACAAATTATTGTCGTCGAGAAAACTGTAGTGTTTATCTGGCTAGAGAACTGCCTAAGCGTAAAGCTATTTAGCCCCTTGTAGTAAAACTTTTTCATAGATTGTGCAATACGAAGCACCAATCCCGAAAGCGACCAGAAAATCAGAAGAGTTGAAACTACTCCGAGTGCTGTCGCGAGTAATACTTGCTCTTGTATTTCACCACCCGATTTTCCATTCAGTCCATCCGTCACTAAGTAATAAGCATACGAAAGCACCGCTGCCGACAAAATAAACACGATAATACATAACACCGGATTTTTTAACTTTTGTTTCTCGCCCTTTTTACTTTCCGTAAGTAACGTAATCAGCTTACATTTACTCACAGTAATAGTATTAAATATCATCACCACGAGATACATTACACCAAAGTAGATCGCCGTGCGAATACACGCGTCTTCGGAAAATACAAACTGAAATTTCGACATATCAGCTTCAAACATATTCATAATCGCAATGCTCATCAGCTGGGATACTCCCACTCCCAAAAGAAGCCCTACGCCAAGTGATAATAATCCCACCATCAAAGTCTCAAAAAACAAGATCATCGAAACTTTGCGCTTGCTCATGCCGAGCAGCATATAGGTGCCNAATTCCTTACTTCGCCGTTTCATTAAGAAACGCGACGCATACACAATCAGAAACCCGAGCACACATGCTACAAAGACACTCACCATACCGAGAATTTCGGTCATCAAGTGAATTATATCGCTCGCACTTTCGGACAACTGCATCACCGCCGCCTGCGAATCTAGCGCGTTAAACACATAGAAAATCGCCACACCGAGCACGAGTGTAAAGAAGTAAATCGCGTAATCTTTAATACTTTTCTTAATATTCTGGAGCGCTAATTTAAACAGCATCGACTAGCCCTCCTCCCAAGAGTGTCACTACGTCAATTATTTTGTCGAAGAACTCTTTGCGTGAATCATACCCNCGATATAATTCTTTAAAAATTTTCCCGTCTTTAATAAAGATCACTCGCCTCGCATAACTAGCCGTAAAAGCATCATGGGTTACCATCAAAATCGTGGCCCCAAGCTCCTTATTTAAAAACTCAAATCTCTCCAGCAGCAGTCGTGCCGACTTAGAATCCAGCGCTCCAGTTGGCTCATCCGCTAATACCAACTTCGGATTAGTGATGATCGCTCGCGCCGCCGCCACCCTTTGCTTTTGACCTCCACTCATTTCATACGGATACTTTTTCAAGATCTCTCGAATATTCAAATCATGAGCTACTTTTTTAATTCTAGAGTCAATCTCACTGGCTCTCACGTTTTGAATCGAAAGTGCTAGTGCAATATTTTCATAAGCCGTCAAAGTATCCAGCAAATTAAAATCCTGAAAAATAAATCCCAATTCTTCACGCCGAAATTTATTCAGCGCATTTCCTTTTAACTTTGTAATATCTTCTCCCCCCACATAAATATGCCCGCTAGTTACCTTATCGATCGTCGATATGACATTGAGNAACGTGGTNTTNCCGCTACCACTCGCNCCCATAATTGCCACAAATTCGCCAGCCACCACCTGAAATGATAGGTTATTAATGGCCTTCGTCAAAGAAGATTTATTCCCATAATATTTTTCGATCCTATCGACTTCGAGCACAGTNTCCGGCTGATCCATAGCGTTCCTTTCTAACACTGTTTCCTTTACTTCCATAATATTAAATTTTCCTTTCTAACTCCAGCATAGCCCAAAAACTTTCCCCCGTCGCGCGTTTAACCTTACTCATCCTTACATTTTTGTAAGGTTCATTCTAGAAGCTCAGTCCTTTACCACTTCATAAAATTCATTAGTGCGAAAAGTAATTCTCACCTTAGTATACTTTCCCTTCTCCGATTCAATTTCTATTTTATGCCCTAATTTCTCACACAAATTTTTCGCGATAAACAGCCCCATACCAGTAGACTTCGCGCGCACCCTACCATTCTCTCCAGTAAAAGATTTTTCGAACACTTGTCTAAGATCGCTCCTACTAATTCCAATTCCGTTATCTTCCACTACTAATGTTACATCCCGAGGAGCCTCCCCCTTCTCATGTGCGTTGCCGTCTTTGTCATCTTCCACATAAATTTTAATTTCCGCCCCCTCATCTTTTTTGTATTTAATACTATTATTTACCAGCTGACCCAAAATAAATTCTAGCCACTTCGCATCCGTATACACCTCTCCATTAACCTCATTCGCGACAAACTCCACCTCACCAGCCAGCAAATCATTCATATTCTTCATTCCTACTTTTCGCACCACATCTCTTAGCNGAGTTTTACTAATCATATAATCTTTCTCAGCATTTTCCCCACGCGCATAATAGAGTACTTGCTCCACATCATCCTCGACCCTNTTAAGCTGATACATAGCTTTTTCTACCTTCAGGTTTTCCAGCATCAAGGTCAANCTNGCCAGCGGAGCTTTAACTTCATGAATCCACATCTCAATATAATTCTTGAAGTCCATCTGCTGTGTTTCAATTTTGTTCACATTTTCCGCCATGCTCTTATTGATCGCNTAAAGGGCCTCNTCCACCAAGCGNCCCTCCAAAAACTCTGGCNNNGGNAGCATTTCGCTCACATAATAGCCTTTATCCAACCTCTTCGCATTATNAAGNAAAGTATCNTAAAACNTCTTTCGCCTCCCAAAGTCAATGCCCAAGTTCANCATTAACGCAACCACCAACATTACTACACTAATAATCACGATTTCGGTGCGCAATTTAAAAGCCAACATCATGAGTGTTACAAAACCAATTACTACTCCATCTATTAGAAANNTAAACCACCGATCTTTTAAAAAATCTTTAAACTTCATGTCAGTAAGTAACCCATTCCCTTCCGCGTTTCAATCGCATCCTCGTAGCCTAGTTTTGCCAACTTCGTACGTAGTCGACTCACGTTTACGCTNAGCGCACTGTCATTAATAAACGCATCNTTATCCCAGAGCAGCGTCATTAGTTCTCGCCTCGACACAATTCGGTTCTTNTGATCTAAGAGATACGAAAACACCAACATTTCATTTTTAGTCAGAATAATTTTCTTACCCTCTCTTTCCACTTCACCTTTTTCCATTCTGATCATTGCGTCATGATAGGTCACCTTTTCAGTTTTTAACCGCGCTCTTCTGAGGGCTGCGCCAATTCGTAGTAAAAGAATATTTGANTTGTATGGCTTCGTCACATANTCATCCGCCCCATACGANAGCGACAAAGCCTCATCCATTTCGCTACTCAAACTAGTTACCATTATCACNGGCACGTTCGACACTTCTCTGAGCTTTTTTANCCACGCTTCNCCACTCATACCCGGAATATTAATATCTAAAAGTACCAAGTCTGGCTGCGCCGCCACAATCTGTCCAGTCAAATCTTCAAACTCAGTTATCTCCACCGCCTCATACCCATTATCACTGAGAACTTTCAGAAGCTCCTCACGGGCAGCTACATCATCTTCCACTACTAAAATTTTACTCATTTCTGCTCTCCGGCTTAACTATCGCCAAAGTCTGATAAGTCGAAACCACTAAGTTTTGTCGTTTAGCCCATTCGTCCACCGCCTTAGTTACTCCCGGAAGCGCCCCGCTATTATAATCATGCACTAAGATCATACCACCTTTCGCCATCCGTGGCGTCACTAATTTTAGCGCATCTTTAGTCGANTCATAAAAATCTCCGTCGATAAACGCAAAGGCAATTTTTTCNGGCAAATCTCCCGCTTTCACCTCACGAAACCAACCTTTCACAATTTTTGGCAGCGGCAAATTCGCCCGCAAAAACCTCATTTTGAAGTCCCGTTTCGATGCTGCTAAAACTCCCATCTGAAAATCTTCTCCCATCGCCGACTCATCTAGTGGGCTTTTCTCTGGTAAACCTTCAAACGAATCATACACCCATAATTTTTTAGTTGTGGAAAACTTGTGCAAAACTTCCGCAAGTAGAAGAGATCTATCCCCCTCATAACATCCAAACTCTACAAAATCACCTTTTGTCTCCAAACAGTCCCGAGCAACCATGAGCAGCTTCTCGTTCTCTAATTTCGAAACTTGCTCATTTCGCCAGCTCATCCACCATCTCTCCGGCCTTTTCAATCATATAAGCCGCTTCGTTCGTAGGGATAATATAAATCGGCCGCGAGTCCTCTTCTGCTACGTTCACATACCCTGGAGTTTTATCAATCACCACGTCCTTCNTCATCCTAAAACGCATAAATCCAAGCTTCGCAATGATCGAATTTCGCACCGGAATCGACCGTTCCCCAATCGTCGCCGTAAACACAATTGCGTCAATTCCGCCCATTTTCGCTGCAAATTCACCGATCTTACCAGCAACCCCATCCACAAACATATTATAAGCTAGGGCCGCTTCCTGAGAGCCTTCCTCAAGAGCCGCAATAATCTCACGCATATCATTAGAGCCCGCGAGNGCCAAAAGACCTGAAGACTTGTTCATGAGCTTAATCGCCTCCACNGCACCCAGTTTTTCACCCAGCAGAGCGCCGATTGTTGGGTCGATCGAACCAACTCGCGTAGAAGACATTAGCCCCTCGAGCGGCGTCTCCCCCATCGAAGTATACACCGGCTCCCCGTCTAGGAACGCCGTCACCGAGCATCCCGAACCGAGATGACATACTACCATCCGCTTTTTTAAGATCCCGAGCTCCTTAACCTTCCTCATAATATATCCATAGCTCGCGCCATGTGCTCCCCACCTACCCAAGTCAAATTCCTCCAATATCTCCTGCGGCAAAGCATAAGCTAGATCTCGTCGGCTTGGCCGATTCAAAGCCTCGGAGTCACTCATGAGAAAGATCGGTACTTTTGGAAAAGTCTTTTTAGCATTCTTCACTCCTCGTTCCGTCCCCGGCACATGCAGCGGATTCGTCACCCGCGTTTTTTCCAGCTGTTCTAAACACTCTTTATCTGCCACGTGATGCTCCGAAANATACTTCCCGGCCGCCACCACCCGCACCAAAATCCCATCCATGGGATGAGCATCATTTATATATCCTTCTTTTTCAAAAATTTCCTTAGCCGTATTAAAAGCACTGTCAAGACTCTTCCATCGCTCTGGCAGCACTTCTTCCGTTCGGTCCGCCCGCGTCACAGTACACATAAATTGCTTTTTGCCATTCTCCTCCACACCTTCAAAGTAAAGCGCCAAAATCTCATCTTCCCCCTCGTACAAAGAAAACTTCTCACTGCTAGAACCCGAGTTTAATACTAAAAAAACTTTTGTGTTGTTCTGCATCGCCACTTCCTCAACTTAAATTACCCCTAATTATATCACAAACCCTTGCCAAATCTCATTTTTATTAGTATAATACATTTATTGCGAGCGTAGCTCAGTTGTTTAGAGCGCTTCCTTGCCAAGGAAGAGGTCGAGAGTTAGAGTCTCTTCGCTCGCACCATTAAAAGAAGGAGTCCACCTTATGTGTACATGTGTAGCTTACCAAACCCAAAANCATTATTTCGGTAGAAATCTAGACTTAGAAATCTCGTTCGACCAAACTATCACCGTGACTCCCAGGAATTACGATTTTAAATTTCGTCATGTAGAAAATCCCAAAACTCATTACGCTATCAATGGCGTGGCTTATATTGTAGACGGCTATCCACTTTACTATGATGCCGCCAACGAAAAAGGCATCGGTATGGCTGGTCTTAATTTCGCTGGCAATGCCGTTTACCACCCAATCGACCCTAACAAAAACAACGTTGGATCCTTTGAGTTCATCCCCTACATCCTCGGCAAATGCGCCACTATGGACGAGGTCAAAGCTGAGCTCGAAAACCTCAACATCGCCGACATCAACTTTAGCGATCAGTTCCCTGCTTCTCCTCTCCACTGGATGATTAGCGATGGCACCACCTCGATCGTCGTCGAGAGCATGAAAGACGGTCTCAAAGTCTACGACAACCCAGCCCACGTCCTCACCAACAACCCTCCTTTCGACAAACAACTTTTTGGCCTTAACGACTACATGGTCCTCTCTCCCGATCAACCCACCGATCATTTCGAGGGCTCCGATCAAAACTTAGACTTGAGCCTTTACAGCCGGGGCATGGGAAGCAACTTCTTACCAGGCGGTATGTCATCTAAAGAACGCTTCATCAAGGTTGCTTTCACCCGCGCTCAGTCCCTCGATATGCCCGACGATGGCACTAGCATCAGCCAATTCTTCCACATCCTCGGTTCAGTTTGCCAACAAAAAGGCCTCACTCATATCGATGGCGACAAGTACGAATACACCATCTACAGCTCTTGCTGCAACCTAGACAAAGGTGTCTACTACTGTACCACCTACGATAACGCCCAGCCGGTTGGTGTTGATATGAACAAGGAAGACCTAGACGGTATTGCTCTCGCCAGCTACCCAATGAACAATACTTTCGAAGCTGTCATCAAAAACTAATCTCACCAAAACATCTAAAACTTCAACGTAAAAACACCCACCTCACACAAAAAATCCTCGGCCACTCGCCGAGGANTTTCTTTTACCCCTCCGCCAACACTTGTTTCAGGTATTTCCCTGTTGGCGTATCNGCCTTTTTCGCAAGCTGTTCCGGTGTACCTTCCGCACAGACCGTNCCGCCTTTGAGTCCCCCCTCNGGNCCCATGTCTATCACCCAATCCGCACTTTTAATTACGTGAAGATTATGCTCAATAATTATCACCGAATTTCCCCCATCCACCAAGCGCGACAAGATTTTGAGCAACCGCGACACGTCATCCGTGTGCAACCCAGTAGTCGGCTCGTCCAAAATATACAAGGTTTTACCAGTAGAACGACGCGCCAACTCAGTCGCTAGCTTAATGCGCTGCGCTTCCCCACCCGAGAAAGTCGTGGCCGGCTGTCCCAGTTTAATATATCCAAGCCCCACCTCTTTAATCGTTTCTANCTTCCTAGCAATCGCTGGAATATTACCAAAGAATTCCACCGCCTCATCCACCGTCATATTTAGCACTTGCGAAATATTCTTGCCCTTATAATGAATCTCGAGAGCCTCCGCATTATAGCGCCGCCCATGACACACCGGGCACTTCACGTACACATCCGGAAGGAAGTGCATCTCGATTTTATTTACCCCGTCACCTTGACAATGTTCACAACGGCCACCTTTCACATTAAAGCTAAACCGCCCAGCTTTATAACCACGCACTTCAGCTTCCGGNTGCGCAGCAAACAACTCACGAATCTGCGTAAACACTCCGGTATAAGTTGCAAGATTACTACGCGGTGTCCGCCCGATCGGCGACTGGTCAATCACGATCGCTTTGTTAATTTTATCAATACCCCGAATTTCCTTATGCGTCCCCGCTACGGTCTGAGCCCGATGTAGCCGCGCCAAAAGCTCGTTAGCCAAAATCCCATTTACCAGCGTCGACTTCCCTGAGCCAGACACTCCTGCTACTACTGTCATCACCCCGAGCGGAAAGCTTACGTCAATATTTTTGAGATTATTCTCNCGCGCACCTACCACNGTTAGNTCATAATTCTTTTTTATNTTTCTTCGCTTTTTCGGTACAGCAATCTTCATTTCGCCAGACAAATATTGCCCCGTCAAAGATTTTGGATTCTTGGCCACTTCCGCTGGCGTCCCCGCTGCTACCAAATGTCCACCTTTTGCTCCCGCCCCCGGACCAATATCAATAATATAATCCGCCTCACGCATNGTATCTTCATCATGTTCCACCACTAAAACGGTATTATGTAAATCCCGCAAATGTTTCAAAGTCGCAATGAGCTTATCATTATCACGTTGGTGTAGTCCGATAGATGGCTCATCGAGCACATACAACACCCCTTGCAGCCCCGACCCAATCTGCGTCGCCAGCCGAATCCGTTGCGCTTCTCCACCAGACAGCGTATTAGCTGCGCGNCCNAACTCCAAATATCCCAAGCCTACGTCCTGCATAAATTTCACTCGCTCGCGAATTTCTTTCAAAATCGGTTTTGAGATCAGCTCTTCTTCTTCCGAAAAACCAAANCCCTCTTTCANAATATCCAGCGTTGCATCCACGTCCAAATTACAAATATCCACAATATTCAAATCATTCACAGTCACCGCGAGCACCGCCGGCTTTAATCTCGCCCCATGGCAAGTATTACATTCGCGCACGCGCATAAATCGTTCAATATCTTTGCGCACAAATTCCGAAGTTTTCGGATCATTATAGCGTCTCTCGAGAGTAGGAATCACACCTTCATACGTCGTTTCGTATATCGTCCCCTCAGCAAACCGCCCACTTCCGCTTACTTTCATCTCGTATTTCTCACTCCCCGTTCCATACAAGATTTTTTGCCTGGCTTCCTCAGAAAGTTGCCCAATCGGCGTCGAAAGATCAAAACCTTGCTTAAGACCCACCTGCGCCAGCCGTTTTAGCCACCACGATTCCTGCCCCACCCGATTAAACGGCCGAATGCCACCCTCAGCGATCGTCAAATTATCGTTAAACACCAAGCTCGGATCAATTTCCATCCGCGATCCCAGACCAGTACAAGTTGGACAGGCCCCCTCCGGCGCNTTAAAACTGAACANNCGTGGTGTCAACTCTGGNATCAANTCCTCCGGATGATCCGGACANGCATATCGTTGCGAATAGGTATACTCCTCAGTCTTTTCCGAACCAATTTTTCGTTCCGCTACTGATGTAGAGTTATCATTAATTTTCAGTACTTTTATAATTCCCCGCCCCAATTCTAGCGCCTGTTCAATCGACGTACTAATCCTCGAGCGCAGCTCCGGATTTAGTACAAACCTATCCACCACAATTTCGATATCATGTCGCTCATTCTTATTGAGTTCCGGAAATTCGTCTAACGCATATATCACGCCATCCACTCGCACCCTTGCATACCCCCTCGCCTGATATTGCTCGGGTATATGGGCAAACTCACCCTTTTTCGCCGATACAATCGGGGCTAGCAAAATCAATTTCGACCCTAACGGCAGCTTCATCACTTCATTTACAATGTCTTCCACAGACCGGCGATAAACTTTTTTATGGCAGATCGGGCAATGCGGCGTCCCCACCCGGGCAAACAAAAGCCGTAGATAATCATACACTTCCGTCACCGTCGCCACNGTAGAACGNGGATTTCTAGAAGTGGATTTNTGATCGATCGAAATCGCTGGAGAGAGCCCAGTGATCGAATCCACTTCCGGCTTNTCCATCACGCCAAGGAACATNCGCGCATAAGAGGACAAAGANTCCACATACCGCCGCTGCCCCTCGGCATAAATAGTGTCAAATGCCAAGCTGGACTTCCCCGACCCCGACAGCCCCGTGATAATCACTAGCTTATCTCGCGGAATATCTACGTCAAGGTCTTTCAGGTTATTCTGTCTAGCACCGCGCACTTTGATCCAGCTCCCACCAAAAATCTCCGGCTTTTCTTTAAGTCCCTCTCGCCGTGCATNTTCATCAAAANCCCGACTCTCACCTCCGCGAGAATCCTTCACNATTTCNCCCTCTAGAATTTCTGCGTCTTTCTCCATAAACGCATCCATTATAACACAAAAACGTGCGTTTGTCTAGATACTTATGACTATTTTTCGGCAAATTTCAAACTATCTTGCATCGCCTCTTCTACTGTGAGTTCNGCTGTCCATCCTAANNCTTTTTTCGCAAGATCCGCNTTTGCCCACGTCTCTGCCAGATCCCCGGCCCGCCTNNCTGCCATACGATGCTNNAGTGGCTTNCCAGTCACTTTTTCAAAAGTCTCTATCATCTCTTTTACCGAAGTCGGGCGTCCCGTTCCGAGGTTATAGACTNCAAATCCAGGCTTGAGTGCCTGGGTAGCCGCGGTATGCCCACGAGCCAGATCTACTACGTGAATATAGTCTCGNCGGCAAGTCCCGTCTGGCGTGTCATAGTCATCACCAAATACCGCTAGCTCGTCTAACTCTCCAGTATAAACTTTCATAATATAAGGCAAGAGATTATTCGGGATCCCATTTGGCTTCTCGCCTATAAGTCCCGAAGCNTGATTCCCGATCGGATTAAAGTACCGCAAACAGATNACCTCAAATTCCGGCCACGCGGCGGCCNNANCTTTCAAAATTTGCTCGATCATAAACTTCGTTTGGCCATAAGGGTTAGTAATGCCCCGNCCCGTTTCCATCGACTCAAAGCATTCTGGCGAGTCNTGTTGTCCATACACCGTAGCAGACGACGAGAAAATCATCTTCGCTACCTCAAACTCACGCATTAATTCTAANAGNTTAATCGTCCCCACCAANTTATTNTCGTANTAGAGCAAAGGTTTTTCCACTGATTCCCCCACAGACTTGAGTCCCGCAAAATGTATCACGAGATCCAAGTTTTTCTCTTCATGAAAAACTTTCCTCAGCTCATCATAGTCACGCAGATCCACCTCATAAAATTTCGGTCGCTTGCCAGTAATCTCCTCAATTTTATCCAGCACTTCCACCGAGCTGTTCACGAGATTATCCACAATCACTACATCATCACCCCGCTCTAGTAGTTCCACTACCACGTGGGAACCAATATAGCCCATTCCTCCAGTCGCTAAAACTTTCATAATTCTTTCTTCCTTCCTTACTTCACTCCCGAGTGAATTTTAATCTCCATAATAAATAATAGGCGCCGTCAATTTCTGTGGTTCTTGCACTTCTTTCAAAAAATTCTCTAGCTCTTTCTTTTTAAAAGCCGCGTTGCGCTGTTTCACAAACTCGCGCAGTTCATTAGATTTCAAGCCTTCCAACATCTTCTGATAATATTCATTCTCAAATACCCCGCGAGTTAAAGAATACAGTTCATCATAAATATATTTCACCTCCCCACTTAATTCTTTACCCTTTAGTTCATAAAGTGGATTCAAAATGTATTCCTCAATCCGCCAACTATACGTATAGTACTTAAATTCTTCAGCATTCTTAAGCCTATCCGTCTTCAGCCTCTCATTCAAAAACTTTATCGCGTCTGTCATATGTCTCGGATTAATCTTCGATCGCATCAAAGAATTATCACGCAGATAGTATTTGTAATACGGCTTATTGATATATTTAATAGTCTTAGCAGCAATNAGAGCAAGAGGGTTCGCCGACAAATCTTCAAACTTTTGTTCCAAATACACAATCTTCTCATTTTCAAAGATTTCTTTTTTAATTATTTTATTGCAAGTAGAAGGCATGATAGTCGTATACAGTATTCCATCAATTTCTCTGCGTTCCTTAAACACCCAGTCCACCGCGGCCGTCTCAAACGATTGTTCCTCCCCTACNCTGAGCCAATCATAGACAATTACATCCACNTCTTTTTTCATAAACTCTAAGGCANCTTTAAAAGTCTCGGGCTCTACACTGTCATCCGAATCTACCGAAGTTAGGTATTTCCCCNGAGCCTCCCGTAGCCCCACGTTTCTCACGTTCCCGAGTCCTCCATTTTTTTGTNTAATATATCGCACCATGTCNGGATANTCGCGCTCAAACTTTTGTGCAATCTTTTCGCTCCCATCCGTCGANCCATCATTTATNATCAAAATTTCCATTTCAGGNATNGCCGCTTNTATCACAGATNTGAGACAACCCTCCAAATACTTCTCAGTATTATATACAGGCACCACCAC
>WFLX010303700.1_pt1 | contig 14256 bp, 7 predicted proteins | sample 4967041 | NCBI WGS metagenome assembly WFLX01 (sample SAMN12857096, study PRJNA449069) | gut metagenome | isolation source: stool from male and female vole | host: Microtus ochrogaster | place: USA:Florida | collected 2017
GGAATTCTTACTCCCCATTTGTAGTCTGAATTTGAGGGCTCGTATGTAAATTTCATATCGCATTGGGATATTCCAGATGCGGAAATCCAAAATGTGCCATTTATAGCTGGCCTGAAAAATGGTTGATTCCAGAAAGCGTTAACTGAACTTGCATCATTATTCCAGTAAGCCTTAAAAGTACTATTATCAGCAGCTCCTAATTTCAGTTGACCTTCCCAAATAAAGATTGCTTCATTGTCTTCGGAAGCCCTTACTGGAACTCCATTATTTGGCTCCCAATCAGGAAAACCTTCGAACACATCGCCTATTAAATATAAATACTTATCGCGCTTGTAATCTTTCACCATTTTGTCGGTCGCGTTGCTATTGCATTGCCACCAGTTTCCAAGGGCAGTTCGCTTTGCAGGGGAAAGTGGAACTCCATCAGCTTGCAATGTACCAGTTGGAATGATAGATTCGCTGTCATCTCCAATCACTTTCCATCCCTGACATACTTTGGGCGAGACATCGGAAGTATAGATTGTATTGCCATTTTCATCTTTGCTGAAGGTATGAATAATTCCTGCTTGATCTACGAAATTGAAAACAACATACATATCTTCCGGGGAGAATTGGGATGAAGAATACTCAAATCCAGCCCAAGATTCAGCGTTTGCTGTCGCGAAATTAAATACAGCTTTTCCAGGCCATGTAGTGGGAGCAATCCTTTCTCCATTTTCTTCCTTATATAAGAACACATGAGTGGCTCCAGCTACCATGAAATTGGTTCTGTTCACTTGGTCAGTCGTATCTTCCTCATCATTGATGCATCTTACCGAACATCCATAAGCAGCATTTTTGTCATCACCTACAAGTACATAACCATTATAGTAGGTAGTAGTACTACCAGCCATCACAAGCATATTAAGCCATCGTCCGATCTCTTCTTTCTCCGAGCCAGAAGAAGGGGTTCTTGTCCAATAATACCCCGAACGACCTTCACCTGTCACATTTCCACTCAAATACATCATTGCTTTTGGAAAGTAAGTTCTTCCCACTGAAGTATTATAATAAGCCGGATATATTGTGCCATCAAAATCAATGTGGAAGGAAGAAGAAGTGCGGATTGCTCCCCATTCATTTCTATCAGGTATTCGGTAACCAGGAGGAGAAACCTTGTACATAACTGGATCTTCATAAAATTGGTCTTGGTACGCTACATAATAGTATCCGCCTGCGGCATCCTCTGTTCCAGAAACTACTTCCCCGTTAGCGCCGCGGATGTAATCTTGAGCTGACTTTGCCGCAAGATTGCGGTCTAATATATATCGTGTTTTCCCATCCACATCAATGGGGAGCACCTCATAGTAATAATATGCTGGGTCTTTACCATTTATATCAAGACGATACTCATTATCATCTTTATGGAAAAAACCTGTATGATAAGTGTCAAATGAATACACTTCGGTTGAACCATTGATAAATTTGAATGCGAAACTAATTTTCCCTGTCACGTATGCATATCTGTCAGTATCTGATCGCGTGATAGTGAATTCTTTATGGCCAGTACCTGCTGTTTCTGTTATTGTTACATTGTTATCTGTGGAAGTAATTTTTACACTCTCTATGCTGTTGAATTTCTCATCTTTGTTGAAATTCAAATTATAGGAGTATGTGGCAAACGCCCCATTCTCCCCGTACATCACTGGAAAATGAAAACCTTGATTTCGTATTTTTCCATTGTTGGGCTCTTTTTGCACACCCCACAGAACATCACTTCCAGTTGCCGAGCCATTGTCAGTGCTGGAAAGAAAAACCCAATAATCCTCAATTGAAGTATCGATTCCTTTATAATTGATAGTCAGGGCTGCTGAAGAGATAGCAGCTCCATTAAACTCAATGTCTGACACTACAGGGACCGAACGTTGCAGCCCCATCCAAGTGACGGCAACAGAAGTAGTAAGGGTTCCAGAACCTACGGCAAAATTCAAGGGTACTCGGAATAATCTCCCGGCATCATTATGATCACCATCGACTCCATTTGTTCCCAACTCTGATTCATCGGTTACTTCCTCTATATCTCCAAANGTGAGCCAAGAAGCTTCAGAANCGAGTGAAATCTGTTCANATAAATTATCATCATTCATTTCACTTTCAATCTTGGAGAAAACTTTTATGTACAAATATTCATCGGTAGTTCCATTATAAGTGATGGCATGGCTTACTCCAAGTTCNCGTATGCCNTCNCTNATCATGTTATANGATCGNGNAGAATGATCATGAATTTCATAAACGATATCGGAATCAGGGTGCATCGATGCTTCTTCTGGAGTCGGATAACCAGTCCCTTTGATCTCTTGGATTATAAATTGATACCAATGGTTGGCTTGAGCATTAAGGAAATTTACGTTGCCATCCGCATCCTTTTTGCAAAAATCCATACGATAGAAATAGTCATTTCCCTCATAAGAAGCCTTCGTAATGACAAATATATTGCCCATTACAGCATTAGTGTCATCATCAACATTTTCAGTAGGATGGTAATACGATACATCAAAAGCTTCTAAATCGACTGGATAAGAGGATGGTGCGATCGCATTCGAAAGACTGTTCTCAATTCCTGCCAGGAGAATGCTCGAGTTGGCCATTCCAAACACTTGATAGGGAGGGACAGTGGCATCCGCGCCCTCGCCATCCGTAACCGATACCTTAACTACGTTCCGGTAGAGGGGTATTGGAGAAGCAGTGAATGTGCCATTGTTGCTGGTCGTAGATCCGCACATTACAAAACTCCCTACTACCCCAATAGCATCCGATACCTTATCAGACTTGAGGGAGGCAATGGTTTTTGCCTGTAAATTTTCATCGTCATAATTTGCAATGAAATAATATATCAGCTCCTTATTTCTGATATCCTGATTGATTTTGAAAGATAGAAGTAGCTGATTTCCTTCTAATTCCGTCAAAATCTTGTTTTTGTCATTCTTGCTATTATCAAGATAAATGTGTTCCGTCTGAGCAGGAATGGTATTTTCTCCAGAATAAATTATGACAGTGATATCGTTTACCTTGAATTCAGGATCCACTGCACGTGTAGTGACAGTAGTCAAAGACGGAACGTCAAAGGTAAGTTGCACCATGCCATCCGGTCCTATTCCATTTGCGTCCGGCATTCCGAAATTGTCAGAGCAAGATGTAAGTAAGACTGTAGTAAAGATGCATATATATGTAAGTAACTTCCTATACATATGGTTTAAAATTTACTTGATTCGATTTTTAATTCGGTTTTTCAGCAACGAACTGATTATTTACGCGGTCAGTTTCTACGCCATTATATAATAGCCAACCTTCGCGGAGTGGAAAATCGAAAAGTGGTATACCTACTTGATTCGCTCCCGGGANTCGGAGTTGTCCGTCTGCATAANAATGANCATTATNAAACATGATTNAAGTTCNTCCTGGTTNCGCAATATCGGTCAAGGTAAAGTAGTACCAACCATCTTCTGNTNGTTTCATCCTGATGCCCGGCCATTGTATATTCATATCTTGATGCTGCCATGGACANCACTCACAGTATCCTCCTANGTCTGCACGATAACCTGCACAATAATCTAATTCTTTGTNATATCTGATTTTTGAACTATCTTCTTTAGGAACCCATGATAAATCAGCTCCCCCATTAAACATATAAAATCCAGAAGAGAATATTAAGTTATCACTTGATATAGGTATATCTCCGGGATAGTAAATGACATTATAGTTGGCAGGCCAATCCCAGCCACGAAAAGTAATTGCTCCAGTGAATGAATATTCAAGAGCTGCGAAGTCATTATTGCCATCTTTATATCCTACTGGCTGTGAAGCGAGAGACTTGCCATTATAAGTTCCTGTGTAGTCAGCTGGGAACTCCAGACACTGGTAAACGTAAATATGGGGATCAGACCAATCATTGCGTTCAGGTTTAAAGTAAATTGTATAGTCTGTAAGGGCTGGGATAACGTTGATTGTCACAGTTTCTTTTCTCTCTTCCTCCACACTGCCTTCTTCTGAAATTGGGGTTATCGTGAAGGTCAAGGTTCGATTTGCTTTCCAGGTTTCGAGTCCGGAATTCAATTCTCTGAAAGAGACAGCAAATGTGATGTCGTCTCCGGAAACATCAAGTGTTTCAGTGGTTCCATTGAGTATCAATTGATTTGAAAACTGATTATTCTCAAGGTCAACAACTTTACGAATCTTTATCGCATAATAATCTGGATTGCTGAAATCGGTAGAAGGTAAATTATTCCATCCGTTGGCAAGTGCAATCTGCACTTTTGGATAGTTTGTATGAACATTGATAGGGAAATCTCCCTGATATTCGCCTGATGCTACGCGAAGTTTCACGTCGATTGTCACAGCTTTAGGATCAACTTCGAAATAATAATCAAGGTTTAGGGGATAAATTGTGACTTTCTTATGGATATTTCCCGCCACAATATGAATGTAATCATACTTACCCTCGTTATTATTATTGCTTCCTTTTATAGCATCATATTGAGATTTGCTGATTTCTTCATTTACTGAAAGGTTGATGTAATCTCCCTCTATTTCCCATGAGAAAAGATCTTTTCCGTCATATTGTGGAGATTCTACTGTCACTGGCACATTAGAATCATACCAGATTGAAGTGGTCTTTCCAGCATTCACTTCATATACTTGCTGCTCAATATGCAGGAAAACAGGACTGACGAAATTTTTATATAATACCTCCTTATTCCAATCCTTAACTTCTAATATAATGTTATCGGTAGTGCCCAGAGTATAGACGTATTCTGCTCCTCTGCGAATTTCACGGAGAGATTCTGAAGAGGGGACATCATAACTTTCTCCAAATTCTTGACCCGCTGACTGACCAAGAGGGAGTGTCACATTTTTACCGCCAATCTCAAAACTAAGATTTGATTGCTCCAAGGCATTCGCAACGTAGCGCTCCGGAATATAGAATGAGATGGAAGGAGTTCCTTCTGATATAGTTGGATTGGAAAGAATAGCCAGGTCAGTTGCAGTGCCATAGACATAATTATCCTTGAAAATCACCGGCTCAGAAGAAGAAATATTATCGAACCTAACATTAGAGATTCCGGTTGGTATTCCACCGGCATCTTGCGGATTGACAGTAATTTTAGAATATAGGAATGTAAGGAGCGCATAGAAGTTGCCTCCCTTACCATCGTAATGATAGTAGTCGCTGGCATCAAGAGGCAGCGATGTGAGTACATCTTCCTCCATGAGAGAGAAATCATCCATCGTTGCCGACATAGGCAATCCGGTAGGTGGGATAGTGCAACTGAACCCGGCAGGAGTATTGTAAGTTAGCTGATTGATTTTTTCTTCAGTGAGACTTGATGTGTCGATTCCATGAATATTTGCAAGAAGATAGAAATGATAGTCACCTTCCTTTAGGTCGATCTCATAAGCTTTATAGGTAGGATAGAAACTCAAATTGGAATTGGCTTCGTCTGTATCCAAAAGATCTGCTACATATGTCTTAGAAGCTCCATCTTTTGAGAAGGCGCAGAATATAAGCGAAGTATATTTCAGTTCATCAGCATCCCCATCTGCACGAGTGTCGAATTTATTGGCTAAAGGGACATAGAGGGTAAGAGCGGAGTCTTTGCTTCCCCTGCCGATTATCTCTCCCATTTCTGAACATGCCGTGCAAAGGCTCATCGCCATTGCAAGCGTAATCATCAAAGGGAGTAGTTGAAAGTTTTGTATCTTATTAATACTCATAATAATAGTTGATTTTATTCCAATCATTTACGCTCACCTCAATCATAGGCTTAGAAGTCTCGACGCTTTTGACAGAAAGAGTGTATATATGGTTTCTGAGAAGATCAGTACCAAAATCTAATGGTTGATCCTTATATCCCGTCATTGGCACTTCGAATAATACTTGCTCATCGGGAGTGCCATCTCCCTTCAGTTTGTATGTGACAGTTATAATAAAATTGGAGCCTGTGGTTGACTGTTCTGGTACATATCCAATTCTTAGATTGCTTTCTTCATTAAATTTTCGCAGCGTGAGCTCCTTTGAATCTCCAGAACAAATCCATGGATTCTCAACTTGATGCCCATTTACGTAATAGAGTGCATGATAGGGGAGGATATAAGCTTTGTCAGTACCTCCTTTAAATGCCACTGCTTCAATTCGTGGGAGACCTGTAATCTGGTCTCGATTAGCAATTTCATCCACTACCTGAACTTTGGCAACAGAACGAAGCATCGATATCTCGCCACCCCAGAGAGGTCTTTCAGCTCGCGACTGGTTGACTTCCTCACGGGTAGCTTCAAATGTGGCTGTCCCATACATTGGTATTCTGGCATCGCTGCTAATATTGCCGGAGTTGCCGTAAATACTACTGAATATGCTATAATTCCATTGTTGAGCTTTATCAATAAGTTCTCCAAATGAAGCATAATCGGTTGATGTCAGATCAATATATTTTTTGTTAGTATTTGCGAAAACAGCAATCTTGAATTTAACAATCTTGTTTTCCGCAGGCACTGCTTCTTCAAATTTCGACTTTTCAAGTGTGATTTGAATATTATAAGTCCCATTGCTGCCGATAAGCGATGCTAAATCGTCAATCTTTGCAAGAAATGGCTGAGTGCCATCTGGCAAAACTGCATACAGGTAGAATGCAAAATCATCCGTATAGATTCGATTCTCTAATTCCGGCCATTGGCTGTCAATTTCCTCGTGAAAGTCGTCTGTTCGGGTTGGTCGCGCAATAGGTACCACCATATCGAAAGTCAGGTTGATGAATTCCGTTTCTTTCGAATCGGGGCACACCGTATCTTCCCAGATGGAGCATCCTACAAGCAAGGCTGCCATTATTGTGAATATTAATATCTTAATCTTCATATGATTCAAATCTGAGGCTTTTGAAGTTACAGAGGTTGATTCTGGGGAGGTACGACAGCCCATTTGTTGATGTAGATTCCATATCCCATATACCATGCATTGTCTTCATCAATGAAGAAGAGAATTGAATAGTCGTCCTGGCGGTCGAGATATTCCTGAGCATCTGTAAGGGGCTGACCGTCAGGTTTTTCATAGTGCCCCATTACCATAAGAAAGTATTCAATGATAGGAATACGGATTACCGGGACATTATCTGACGTACGTACTACAGTCAAAATAGCATTTGATCCCGTTATTAGTCTGCTTGAAGAGAATTCATAAAGAAGGGATGAAATGGAGGTTATTGTTTCTGTCTGTCCGGTCGGGTCTGGCATGGATGCTGTCCCATATTTTGTTTCCCATGGTTCGTATTTCACAGTAGGTCCGGATGGTATCACTTCGTTGTTCCATGCAAGCCATGCATCAGGGATTGTTATCCTTACTTCAAAATCTTCNGAAGATATTGGATCTCCATTATATTTTTGAAGTAGTATGCGGATNTTATTCGTATCNTTTATCAAAGGAATTGTAGCGGTGCNCACTGAATTTTCATTTGGATTTAGAGTATATGTGTAGTTTGATACGTACCCATGATACAAGCCAGGCAACATTGAGCTGCTGACGAAAATTGAATTGTTTTCTATAGTCTTGAGCTTTACCTCAAGTTCTTCTTTTGATGATGGGGTATAGGTAGCTAAATTGAAATCATCATTATCTTTGAGACCGCACCAAGACACGAAGTCGTAAGTGCCTGCAGGTAGGGGAGTGTCAATAGCAAAATCTTCCGAGCGGAGGGCTTCTCCAGCTTCTGAGCCACTCCAAACGAATGCACCTGTGCTGTCGAAAGCCCACACATTGACCGATTTCACTTCTTGGGGAAAAGCGTCAGCAAATTTCAGGTTGTAATCATAAATGAAATTCACTCTCAATTTGNCGGTACACTCCGGCAGATCTTCGTTGATAAGTGAGCAACCACACAAAGCAACTACGCTTCCTAAGGAAGCACACTTTATGAGTTTATTTAAAATTTTTTTTGTATTCATGACTATAGTTTTTTTAGTGGANCGGAGCGAGTATCAGTCCCTCCGATCCTAATTAAAATCAGGTAATTTCTGTGAAAGAATTTGGTTATACTTTCATTATAGGTTTACTTCTTGTTTCGGCACAAGTGCCCACTTAAGGATATTGACCCTGTAAGACATGAAATAATCTTGAGAGAAGGATGGAGGCACTATCTCTACATCATCTCCACCAATACCGGAAGCAAGACCTTCAATGTGGTCAACTTTTATGGAGTAAGAGTGGTTGCGCACCATACCAAAGTCGCCGACGCGCACTTTGTTCCAGTTAATATCGCTGTCGTCAGTGTTTTCATTTCCTTTGCGATACCAACCGAAGTGTTTCACTGGAATATTAAAGTAAGCATGGCCGGAAGTGTAATACAGTGCATATCCTACGTTTCGGGCAAGAGCAATGTTGGCATCAGTCAGGCTTATTTGAGTGGTTGGATCTGTCACTGTTTCTACCACCTGCATATATCCATCGTACGTCAAGACATATATATTCTTGTCAGCAGTAGGTGCTTTGAAAAATCGTAAAGTTCGGGCATTATGCTGGAGTTTAAGCACTTTATCTACTGCTGGGTTGTAGTTTTCTTTTTCTTTAGGAGTAAGTTCAGAAACATTTAGCACTTCAGCAAGCCCATTGAATCCAGAACCATTGCCAATTTCATACTGTACAAAGTTATTATTATTGTCTTTCTTATATAGGGCAGAACACTGAATTAAGAAACGCTTGAGCATGCTTTCGCCACCTGCCACAGCACTGTTTACAGTATTTGTGGTGTTTTCAAAATATATATATGGCTGATTGTCTTCAGTGGCAGATTCACCGGGTACTGGACCGCTCAGGTAGGTATAAAAACCAGTATTATCTGGAAGGTTAGTATCATTAAGTTTTACTGTATATTTCCCAACATAAATAACAGATGCAACAGCAGCTGCAGGATTCTTTGTGCCGAGACCTATCTTGCCGACTGTCGTTTCCTTAAAATACTGGGCTTTTGTATTATCTGCTTTGTATCCTTTTTTCCCATTTACTAATTCATTATAGGAAATATACTTTTGTGGTTCTGAATGGTTGGGATCCAAATCAGAAGACACCTCAGGATATGAATGAGTGTAATATGCAGGCGACATTCCCCAGTAAGAGCGATTAAANTNAGGNGCATTCCAATTCCATNTATTAGCANCANCGGNAANNTCTTCATTTATNATGTCATTAAGAGCNTTAAANGTGTAATTGTCTGGNAGGATNGCNCCNTCNTNNGCNTNCTGACGGAATGATTTGATGACNTAAGTCTTTTTTGANTCNGCATTTACAGCCCAATATTGAGGATTAAAGTGCAANGTNATTTTNTTNNGNNCNGCCTTCTCTGTGCCATCAGTATTCCATACTCTTTGGCCTGTTACAAAATCTTNNTGGNTNGCAGAAGNNGCATCAAAAGNAAGTTTNGAAGCATAGCGTTCTACGTATATTTCTGCACATTCTCCTTTTTCATTAGCTGCTTCCGCTTCCCCTTCTTTTGTAAACAAGTTTACATTCATCACAAGAGGTACTGCAATGATTGGAGTGGCATTTGGATTTACAGTGGTAGTATTATCATCATATGGATAATACACAGAGTTGCTCATAGGGAACCTTTGAGAATCATCGCTCCCTTTCACAGCAGTCTCAAGTTGGAGGGTTTGGATATCCCTAAGCGGAACATTAAGGTTTCCTGGATTCACCGGATTGATGTAGCAAATTACTTGTGTAGGCTGCTTTTCTCCCTTCATCACATTGACCTTGACAACTGACTTGTAATATTTTTCAATTGCATCGGTAGAGACATCTGTTTTCCAACCATCGCTCTTCATATCATCGACAGGAGTTACGTCTCCAATCACGTTGCCGTCATTGTCGTAAAATACGAAATATACATTGCTGACCGTGCTTTCATTTCCCGTCCCATTTTCAAAGTCTGTACCGGCAGGAGTACCATCATCTTTGCCGGCACGGGTGTCAGGCACATCTCCACTGATTCTTACGCTTACAAAGTAAGCTTGGTTGTTGTCAAGAATCTTATCTTCGTTGGGTATGGGGTCGCTGGAAGAACAGCTTGCGAAGAGAAGGCCCACGGCCATCGCTCCATAAAGATAAGTTTGTTTCATAAATTAGATTTTTATTTTGATTTGTATTATATTATTAGAAATAAGATATTTACTTCTGTTCAATTTCGATTAGGTAGATGATGGTCTCAGGATTTTTTAATTGTTCAAGGATTTGAATGCGCTGGCTGGCTTTTTCCACTCCTAACTCTAAAGCCTTTTTGAAAAGTATCTCNGCNCGCTCCATNTCNCCATTNATTTGNGCGATCATNCCNCGNGTGAAATAAGCTTCNCCACTTTCGCCTGCATTTACACTTTTCTCCGATGCTCCTTTNATATCGCCTCTCTTAAGNAGAATATTAGCAGCGTTTACGGCAGCCTCCTGATTGAATGGATATATCTCTGATGCCCTCAGCATTACATCATCATACTCATCGCTACCTACGGGAAAAGTTTCTGCTATGCGCAAGAAGTCCACCGGGCGGAGTCGTTCAGGGGTTTTGTAATAAGCCTGCTTAAGTTCCTCAATATCTTGATAGATTTTGGTGCGATATTCTACTGTATAGTCGGAATGTCGGAGAGCAGGGTAGATGCTGTCAAGGAGCAGCTGGTATTGGATGGGAAACATGCGCTTGATTTCAGCGTCTTTGGGATCAGGAGCAAGATCGGAGTTGACGATCTTAAGGATGCCATCTCTATTAGAAATGTCAGAATCGAGCAGCCAAGTGCGAAGACCTTCCCAGTCCTCAGGCTCGTAGGTAGTCGACATTATCTTTGGGTCGAAATTGTATCTTTTTCTCACATATTCCTTTAGAGCCTCAGTTCTTCCGATGGATAGTCGCACATTGTTTTCATAACTTCCTTCGGGAGAAGCAAAACCCTTGATGCTTAGACTCGTAATGGTTACGTCCGGATCATTNTTGATNANATCNATAGATTCAATGATCTTCTTTANCTCAANNGNATTCTTGCGNTATTTTTCCCTTATATCGGTTTGATTGACAATGAAATCTACATACGCTTTTCCTTCCACTTTGAGCAAGACAGCGCTGTCGCCTGTCAAGGCAACGTAGTCTATTTCATCAAGAGTATTAGTCAGTTTTTCAGTTGTAGTCTCTATGTTGGCAATTGGGGTATCGCACAGGGGTTTTACAGGCCGGCAACAGTCTTGAGTCTCCTCTCGTATGATTACTTCGCAATTTGCCATCCACGGTTGCCACGCTGTAGAGCGCATATATTCTACAGTGTTTTTCTTCCCAGTCTGGAAGATGAGTTCTCCAGCATTCATATCTCCATCGCGAAGGTGAGTATAATAGCGGTTGCGTCCGGCGAAGGTTATTGGTTTGAGTGCGACGGAGTCGTGGAAGTTTAGATTGCTTCGTAGTATAGGTGTAAANGTAACCTGACGGTCACTNCCNGGCTTGANNCCACGTGGGTTAACGTCNAAAGATACCTGAATNATNCTGTCAAGGTGCAGCACTTCCAGACGCTNCACTTTCAGCANAGATGGTGTCACTACAGATGTCGCTGCTTGNGTCTCGCAAANAAAAGCTNAAGACAAGGCCATGCNTGTGGCCATTATGGTAAGAAATGTCTTGTTCATGTCGGTGGGAGAGTAGTCAAAAAACGTATTCAAGATTTATAGCTGCTTTTGTAGGGCCGAAGTAATTATGGTTGGCTGAGCCAAGTTTTGTTCCGCATACGCCGCATGGATATTGATCATAGTGNGTGTAGATCCATCCTATTCCTATTTCNGCTTCAAGATTCCAATGGCGGTCAAGTATCCATGAATAGCCGTAGCCGATTCCTGCGCCACCCATCCACCCTTGGTATCGTTTGTCNCGCAGTTGGCTGAAATCTGTTCCTAAAAACTTAAACCCTAAAGGAAGATTTCCAAAATTATACTGTCCTCCAATTAAGTGAGCGGCAAGAAAATGTCCAGAAAAGGCTTGACAAAACCAGTAGCGTGCCTCCGGCTGTATGCTCCATTGCTTCCATCGTCTGTCGTTGACTTTCCATGCATTTAGATTTCCAGTAAGCTCAAGAGTCCATTGAGGTGCTACTTTCACCTCAATTCCCAAATCGGGAGTCAGAAGGGCATCGTATAGAAGGTTGGTCTTCAGTGCGACTTTCTGAGCTGAAGACGAGAATCCTCCCAGAAGCATTAGTCCCGCGAAGATGGATCCTATTCGTTTTGTATGTTTGTTTACCTTCATATATGTTATTTTCAGTTATCAATTGTCTGTGGTGTTGATTCTTTTGAGGAAAGATAGCAGCGAGGGATAGGTTAGATTGTGTTTAAACGCGATGGAGCGGAGTGAACCACCTTCTTTTCGATATTCTTCGATGGCAGGGCGGTATTTGTCCCAGGCACTTTTCTTTACGAGCTTGCCGTTGTCGAGTCTTACCATTCCTTGACTTTCCGCGAGGTCGGGCGCATGTTTTTTTAGATATTCTCGAAATACGTCGGAATGCAGTCCGAATTCTTTTGCTACTTCAGCCACAGCCCTTGGGTTTTCTCGAAGACTTGCAATGGCAGCTCCGTATTTCCCGTCCTTACGATTTAGTCTGGCATCGCGACACCATTGGTCGAGATAATGCTTAAATCCTACAGGTGGAACTCCAGTCTCTTTTACTATCTCTTCAATTGTCTTAGTTCCATCTCTATAGAGACTTAGTGCTCGGGCGTACTGCCCTGAAGTTTCTTCCTTTGGCCCATATAGTTGTCCATTCCCTGCAAGAGATCCCGAAGAGCGTTTATGATAAACCTTTTTTGCATCATTTCTTCGCTTTGCCTTTGCNGTTATTACGCTATGATGATAAAACCTCATGTATTGNCCCAAACCACTGCGGGATATGCCGAAGCGTTCAGCCACTTCTTGAATAGTCAGATCTGAGTCTCTATATTCCAATACAGCTTCTTCGTAAGCTGACTTGCTCGAAGGGAGTGCTCCACGGTGCAGCCCATCGTCAATCCCGAGTTTTTTGCGCAGTTTCTCTCGGGCCGGAATAATGTCGGGATAGTGAACTTTGAGTTGTGCTGAGAGTCCGCTTGGATTGACATTGAATATGCGAGCAATCTGAGAAATGTTAAATTCTACATATGCAATATCTCCGCTTGCCTCTATGGCTTCTTTATATTTATAATGAGTAGCACGAGATTGGCCTCGAGGAGGTTTTATCTTGATGGGGCGGTCAATTTCAGTGATTTCCAACCCATATCTTTTATAAAGCAAATCGCGATGATGGCTTGATAGATAACTGCTAAGGCCCTTGGGGGTGAGCCCGGTTTCTTGTGCTATTTTTTTGATCGAAAGTGTAGAGCTGGCATAGAGTTCCACAGCTGCAGCATATTTTTCTCTTGCACCAGCAATGCGTTCAGTAATGGGAAGACGATTAAATTCAATCTTGTTCCTTTCCTGATTGCAAATAAGTTTTGTCGCGGAACCCATAGCGAAAAATGAATGTTTGTAAAGTATTGATATTCTTTATTTTGTTGATCGTGAGTTAAGTCATTTTGGCCTTGTATTGCTATCTTGAGCAAGCCCTATTTTTTAAGTATCTCTTTTTAAGAGATACTTAAAAAATATTATCTAATTAGTCTTCGATATTTTACCTCGCTAAAAAAAATGGATTTTGCAAACACATGCAAAATTTTTTATAGATTCCGGATTATTTTTAGAAACAATATTTTATTTTTATTCAANGCATCTTTAATTCAGGGATAGTCTTTTTTATTTCTTATCCTTTGTTTTTGAATCATTTCAAATTAATATTTTCTGAAAAAAAATTGAAAATAATTTGTATTCTGTGTAAAGATTTATTAATTTTGCATATGTTAAGTATCTCTTAAAAAGAGATACCTAACGATTTTGATAAATATAATGCATAGCATAATGGTATAAATATACAAAGCGGTGGCAAGAAACTGCCATCCGCTTTTTTCCTTTATCATTAACCCAAATACAGCTGTAAGGTCCACGCTATAACAACATCGGCTACCACCTCAAAAGGTGTAGTTGACTCCCATTTGGGGAGAGATGATACAAATTCTATATTTCGATCTTGTTTGAAATATATTTCAAAATGATTGCGAATGTTTAATAAAATTGCAATGAGTGGTCAATGAACTAATAAAGGTAAAGAAACGTTTTAGTAGTATAAAAATCAACTACTTGATTT
>WFLX010028916.1_pt1 | contig 14252 bp, 8 predicted proteins | sample 4967041 | NCBI WGS metagenome assembly WFLX01 (sample SAMN12857096, study PRJNA449069) | gut metagenome | isolation source: stool from male and female vole | host: Microtus ochrogaster | place: USA:Florida | collected 2017
AGAATGTAAAGGGAGTCCCATGTGTATCTTATATCTTGTTGCGAGCATCCATTCATCCCCCTTTTCAAGCGAAGGATCTCTATATGTGAAATAAGAAATAGGCACTATCAATTGCCTAAGATTTGGCATCTTGGGGAGATAATGTTCAAGCAAAGCCAAATCATATTCCGGGGTTTGCGATATGTTCGCAAGGTTGAATGTGCTGTCGCCGAATTCTTCAGGTAGGATTCCATAGTATGTGTGCGACGACCCTAACACCAGTGTCTTCACCCTCTCACCATGCTTCATCATCCAGTCATTTTTTTGCGAATATGAAGTTGGCAAAGAGCGGGCAGTCAATTCTCCAATTGCAAGTATTGCTATTATTATGGAGGAAAAGATCAATATGTTGCGTAAAAATTTTTTCATAGTCTGCGTTTCAGAATCTGAAGTAAATGAACTCCTGCGGTGAACCCGCAAAGAAGAGACAAATCAAGAAAATTGCAACGTAGCTCCCCCATCTTACCACACTGTTTTTCCAGATACCCTTATGTGGAAATGCAAGCGGATTTTCATTAAATCTCGTAGTCCATTCGATAAGGACAAGAGCCAAGCACCATAGCAACGGCGTTTTTCCGATGATTTGACTTGCAGGAGAATAATGGCTAAACATTGCTGCTATATACTTGAGCGCATGCGTTGTGGTGTCTGCGCGGAATATCACCCACCCTACCATGACTAAGAAAAATGTCATACCCATCCAAAAAGCTTCTCGAAGGAATGGGTATCGGCTCGATTGGTTGTCATAATTGTGCCATCCCAATTTCCTGAAGAATTTTGCCGGTATGTGAAGCAATGCATGATAAGCTCCCCAAGCTACGTACGTGAAGTTGGCACCATGCCATAGTCCGCTGACAAGGAAGACGATAAACATGTTTCTGATGGTCTTCTTTTCCCCTTTTCGGTTTCCTCCCAATGGGATGTAGAGATAGTCGCGAAACCATGATGTAAGCGATATATGCCATCTTTTCCAAAATTCCACTATGTCACGTGAAAAATATGGAAGATTGAAGTTCTTCATCAAGTCTATCCCAAACAGTCGCGATGTCCCGATGGCAATGTCGGAATATCCCGAGAAATCCCCATATATCTGGAATGAAAAGAGTATCGCACCCATCCAGAGGTTGATGGTCCCGATGCTTTCCCATTGTGAAAATATAAGGTTTACTGCTTCCGCGGCATTGTCGGCGATTATCATTTTTTTGAACAGCCCCCAAAGTATCAACTGCATACCTCCGACTCCNCGACGGTAGGAAAAACGTCTCTTGTCCCTCAGGAATTGAGGTAGTATGTTGGATGCGCGCTCTATTGGACCCGCCACTAACTGAGGGAAAAAACTTATNAATACCAAAAATGCCCACAAGTCCTTGGTTGCCGGTGTCGTTCTTCTGTATACGTCTATCACATAACTGATGGCTTGGAAAGAGTAGAACGATATGCCGACCGGAAGTATCAGATTGAGCGTGGGGATATCGGGAGTGAAACCTACCGCATTAAGTATCTTCACAAAACTCGAAGCGAAGAATCCATAATATTTGAAAGCAATCAGCGTGCCGATATTCACGACGATGACTGTTGCGAGTGTCGCTCTCCGTAAGGCTCTCGACGATTTGTCGGATGCCACAACGATCCCGGCTTTGTATGCCACTATCGAGACGATGATAATCAGCCAAAGCAATCGGACATTCCACCATCCGTAGAATACATAACTGGCAATAGTCAGCAATATATTCTTGCTCTTTCCTGACTTGCATGCGTTCCAATATAGCAGAAAGACAATCGGAAGAAATATCAGAAATTCAAACGAGTTGAACAGCATCTTCTGTATATTTTAAATGGGTTCTCCTCCATGGGTTGGATCATTGGGCGACAATTTGATTTCATATCGGTCGTAGCAGATGCTGCGTCCTCCAAATCCCTCTTTCTGATATTCCAGCGACTCGTTGAGATAAGTCCCGTCGTTTTCTGTCGAGATACCGAAATCGAAATATCGCAAATCCGCAAAGACGTCATTTATCAGACGGTCGAAAAGAAGGTCAAGAGCCCCTAATTCTCGCCCTCTCAGCGATGCAGCGATATATTGGGAATGAGCCGTAGTCTGCATCTTATACATCACCACCCCCGCCAGAATCTCATCCCCGGCTTTTGCTGTATACAGGCGTATTTCATTAGGAAATCTCGTTGCAAGAAGTTTAATTTCAGCTACACTATGCACGGGGTTTAATCCGTGTCGTATCCTTAGGTTTGTTGCCAATATTTCCCAAAATGCCTCAAAGTCATTGCTTTGCTCTATGTACACATCATTTTTCTTGGCTTTTCTGATGCCATATCTTCGGATATTCCGAAATTTCAGACGCTCCGTTTGAAGGATGCTTGCCGACAGACCTCTTGCTGTGATGGTAGCATTGATGCGGAAGAGTGCATAGAGGTCTTCTTCTGACGGTAGCTGATGGTAGATGTGAGGAACCGGTTTATATATGAATTTTGTGAATTCTTGGGAATGCAAATAAGATAGGGTAAGTTTGAAGATTTCCAGCACTTCTGCTGCCGTAATGCTTCTCGACATTACAAGTCCCCCGTAAGTAAGTCCCGCATGAGATGTGTAAGTGTATCCTGATGAAGAGGCAGGGAGCACTGCGATTATCGCTGATTTGGACCTAAACAGCAATGAATGGTCGGTAAATCTGTCGGCATGATAGTCCATATAGCCTCTTCGGAAAAGGAAAGTGCCGTTTTTGGACTCATCGACAAAGGCATCCCACTCTTCCTTCCAAGTCCCCTCATATCTAATCAATTCAATCATCTTCTCTGATCATTCTAATAAATCCAACTCATTAATCTCCCCATAACCCATACCCGACAACCTGAAAACCTGAAAACCCGACAACCCTCAACCTTTCTCAAAGAGAAAAGTTGAATAATCCTTGATGTAATCTGCCTCGTTATATTCCGACGAAGCAAGCACCATGCACACTGCCCCTGAAGAGAAATCCTCGATGGTTCTCCACATTCCCGGCACCACCAACAGTCCCCTATATGGCCTGTTCAGAAAAAAAGTCCGTTTTATGTTTCCGTCGTCGAGTGTGACCGTAAAACTTCCACTTACTGCGACTATCAACTGATAAAGCGAACGGTGAGCATGTCCACCGCGTTCCACTCCTCCCGGCACATCATATATATAGTAGACCCTCTTGACATCAAAAGGGAGAGTCTTTCCGTTTTCCACAACCGACATATTGCCTCTTCTGTCGCTTGGGATGCTGTTGAGCTCTATCACGGAGCAATCATATACTGAGGTGCGCTTCATTTTTATTTGAATTCATAAATTCATATTTAGTGAGTTATTCTCTGCTCTCTCAGGGCGATTCGAAGCAGCCCGAAAGCATTGAGATCTTTACAAAACCGAATCCCGAAGCTAAAATTGATCCTTCATCGTTAATCGTTAATCGTTCATCGTTCATCGTTAATCGTTCATCGTTGATCGTTAATCGTTCATCGTTAATCGTTCATCGTTAAGTTAAAGATATAGTCATCTGGATTGTAGGGGGTAGAAGCCAAAACTAAGGCCACAGAGTTTGTCGAAAAGTTTGACAGCTCGCGCCAGCAACCCGAAGGTATATAAAGACCGTAATACGACCGGTTGAGGGAGAAAATGCGCCTGGAGATGCCGTCGTCAGTCAGAACGTCGAAAGTGCCGGAGAGGGCTATGATGAATTCCTGGTTCGTATGATAAGCGTGTCCCTCTCGGTTTTCGCCCCCGGGCACATCATAAATCCAGTAGACGCGCGCAATATCGAAAGGGATATCCTTCCGTTGTTCCACGACAGAAAGATTCCCCCGCTCATCCAAATGCCGCGAAAGATCAATTATATATGGTTGGCTTTCATTCTTAGTTGTCATGACAATCTGTGATTGAAAGTGTAAAATTAGCTAATTAACACCAAACCGCCAAATATCTCTCCTAAAAAATGAGGAAATAACTTATATTACTACCAACTAACTGTAGCGCAAACTGTCAAAAAAGAGTTCCCTTGAGTTTCCAGAATCTTTGCTATTGCTGCGTGATACATCTGAATTTCTTAAAATAGTCTAAATTTGACTCCAAATTAGGTTTTTAGTTAAATTTTTATTATCTTTGCACCCTGAACGCAAATATAGGGCATTGGTCGGCATCTATGCGACTCAATGCCCCTTTTTTGCCACAAGCGACATAGTTAACGAAAAACAAGAAAGAACTTTTATCAGATGAAACCACAGCCAATCAAGAAAACCATTGAGCTGGGCGACGGCCGCACTATTACGATAGAAACCGGCAAACTCGCCAAACAGGCAGATGGTGCGGTGGAAGTCCGCATGGGCAACACCATGCTACTCGCTACCGTCTGCTCTGCGCAGGAAGCTAACGAGGGCGTTGACTTTATGCCCCTCACTGTAGAGTACAAGGAAAAATACTCTTCCATCGGTCGTTATCCCGGAGGTTTTCTGAAACGCGAAGGACGCGCCAGCGACTACGAGATCCTGACTTCTCGACTCGTTGACCGCGTGCTACGTCCTCTCTTCCCCGACAATTACCATGCAGAAACTTTCGTAAATGTAACCCTATTCTCTGCTGACGAAAATGACGCCCCGGATGCCCTCGCTGGAATTGCTGCTTCAGCTGCCCTCGCTTGCAGCGACATCCCATTCAACGGCCCGATATCCGAAGTCCGTGTGGCTCGTGTGAAAGGGGAGTGGGTAATCAACCCGACCTTCTCTCAGATCGAAGAAGCTGACATTGAACTCATGGTGGGCGCTACCTACGACAACATCATGATGGTGGAAGGAGAAATGAACGAAGTCAGCGAAGCTGAACTCCTCGAAGCCCTCAAGGTGGCTCACGAAGAAATAAAGAAACACTGCGTAGCCCAGATGGAACTCATGAAAGAGGCTGGCAAGGAAACCAAGCGCGAATATTGCCACGAGGTCAATGACGACGCTCTCCGTGCCGATGTCCATGACAAATGCTACGCCAAGGCTTATGAAATCGCCAAGACAGGAAGCGCCGACAAGCAATGGCGCAACGAGTCATTCAAGGCTATCCGCGACGAATATATCGAGTCACTCCCTGAAATGACAGAAGAGCAGCTCGCAAACTATACAGAGGAGCAACGCATCGCAATGGTGAAGCGTTACTACCACGATGTTGAGAAAGAGGCTATGCGCCGCTGCGTGCTCGACGAAGGTATCCGACTCGACGGTCGCAAAACTACTGAAATACGTCCTATATGGATCGAAACTGACTATATTCCGGGTCCTCATGGATCTGCAATCTTTACCCGTGGCGAGACTCAGGCCCTCGTGACCGCTACTCTCGGCACAACCCTCGACGAAAAGATTGTAGACGACGTGCTAAACCAAAGCAAGGAGCGTTTCCTCCTTCACTATAACTTTCCTCCATTCTCTACAGGCGAAGCTAAGGCTCAGCGTGGCGTAGGCCGTCGTGAGATCGGTCATGGAAACCTTGCTCACCGTGCCCTCAAGCGCATGTTCCCGGATGGTTTCCCTTACACTTGCCGTATCGTCAGTGATATCCTCGAGTCAAACGGCAGTTCTTCTATGGCTACCGTCTGCGGCGGTACTCTCGCCCTCCTCGATGCAGGCGTGAAGATGAAGCGTCCGGTTGCCGGCGTTGCGATGGGTCTTATATCCGATCCGGGTGCAGTCAAATATGCTGTCCTCTCCGACATCCTGGGTGACGAGGATCATCTCGGCGACATGGACTTCAAGGTGACAGGTACTGAAAATGGTATCACTGCAACTCAGATGGATATCAAGTGCGACGGTCTAAGCTATGAGATCCTTGCAAAGGCTCTCGACCAAGCTCGCCAGGGTCGTCTCCATATCCTCGGGAAGATCACAGAGGCAATTCCAGAACCACGCGAAGACTACAAACCACACGTACCACGTCTTGTTACCATTGAGATTCCTAAGGATTTGATAGGTGCCGTAATCGGTCCGCAAGGAAAGATTATACAAGGAATTCAGGAAGAGACAGGAGCTATCATCTCAATTGAAGAAGATGAAAAACTCGGTATTGGAAAGGTTGAGATTGCTTCCAANGATAAGGAAAGCATNGATTCGGCCCTNGCCAAGATCAAAGCCATCGTGGCNATGCCTGAAGAAGGAGAGACTTACGANGGTAAGGTTCGCTCTATCCTCGATTTCGGTGCGTTNGTAGAGTTNATGCCNGGTCGTGACGGTCTTCTCCACATAAGCGAGATTTCTTGGGATCGTCTTGAAAACATGCAGGCTTCTGGTCTTAAGGAAGGCGACATGATTAAGGTGAAGCTCATAGAAATTGACAAAAAGACTGGTAAATATCGCCTTTCAATGCGTGCTTTGACAGAAAAACCTGAAGGTTACGTAGAGCGCGAAGCTCGTCCAAGGGGCGAACGCCCGGAACGCCCACGCCGTGAGGGCGAGCGTCCCCGCCGCGAAGAAGGCGACCGTCCCCGCAGAGAAGAAGGCGACCGTCCTCGCCGTGATGACCGTCCACGCCGTGATTTCAACGATCGCCCCCGTCGCGACAACAACGACCGTGGCCCACGCGGACCCCGCCACGAATAATTTAGTAGCAAGCATGCTCCGCATGCGTCCCCATTATGAAACCGACGGTAACCCACCCGTCGGTTTTTTTTTAGACAGGAGAACAGAAGAACAAAAGAAAAAAATGTCCTTCTGTCCTCCTGTCAAAAAATAGACAGAAGCACAAAAAAATGTTCTCCTGTCCTCCTGTCAAAAAATAAAGGAGCACAGAAAATTTTAAATCTGTGCTCCTGTAATTATGAATTATGCATTATGAATTATGCATTATGAATTATGCATTATGCATTAATTAGAGTTCCCATCCGGGTGTCTGAGTCAGACCAATTCGCTGTATCTCCGAGAATGGTATCGGGAAGTAATAGTTCTTAGGAGCAGTGAAATTCTGCTTAGAATATTTCTCAGATTCTCCATACACATATTTTTCAGCTCCACTCTTATGGATTGTCACCCCATACAAATGATAAAGTTGCTGATAGTAGGGCATATTCTTTTCTGAGTCGTATGATTGTTTTTCAAACAATTTCCAACGTCGGCAGTCATAGAAACGATGATCCTCAAAGCAAAGTTCAATACGACGTTCATTTTGGATTCTTTCGCGAAGCTCAGCCTGATTCTTCCCAGAATAGCTCGGCATCCCTACGCGTTCACGAAGCTGGTCGATATACTTGATAGCCTCCGATGTCTGTCCTGCCTCATTAAGAGCCTCCGCTGCATTAAGAAGAATTTCACCATAACGGAAGATCGGACATGCTACACGCTGATTACCGATGGTACCATCAAAACGGATGTTGTGAACATACTTCTTGCAATAGTAACCAGTACAAGTACCACCATTACCACGAGCATAATCCACACCCTGACCTTCATCGTCACTGACATGGTTCATGTCGAGTGGACGTGCCTCATCACCATCACCCCATACCATATCGTGATAGAAGATAGTCTGTGCAAGACGCGGGTCACGGTTTGCATACGGATTCTGTGGGTCATAGCTCGGATCCTTGTCGATTGGAAGACCATTCTTTGTCTCGTATGCATCCACGAGGTTTTGTGTCGGATTGCAATAACCTGTATTTGAGATTGCACCGGAGAAACCGCAAGGACCATTGAAATAAACGAGTTGCAGAGTTGTCCAAACTGAGCGGCTGAGGATATATTCGTTGCTCATCACAGGGTTAGACGTGAATATTGCATAATAGTTTTGCTCAGGGTCGTTTGACGCTGTGGTGTGCAGACGGTAAGGATTACTACATGTGGAGTTCTTGGCTATAAAGTCTGTTGCAGCTTTTGCAGCAGCTGTCCAAAGCGACTGTTCGCCGGAAGGATTATGAAGGGGAGAAGCCTTGTAGAGTAATGCGCGTGATTTAAGTGCGTATGCAGCGGCTCCATTGACGCGCCCCCAGTTCTCGTCTTCATTCTGGTAGCGGAAGGGGAGGTTGTCTTTATACTTGTCCATTTCGTCAGCCACCCACTGGAGGGCTTCTGCTGCCGGGGTTCGATCAGGAATGGTCATGCCCGGAGACAAGATGATCGGATTGCCGTTCTCATCGTCTGCAACGATAGGAATATCGCCGAAATAGCCAATAAGCTCAAAGTGGAGAAGTGCGCGGATAACTCTTGCCTCTGCTATCCAGCGGTCGTAGAGACGGTTGTCGTCGCCTTTCTTCTCTGCATTTCCGACTACGCTCTCCTTCGCATTAGCGATAAACTGATTGCATGCGCGGATTCCTTTATAGTCATTGGTCCAATAATGCGATGAAAACCAGTGGTTGGTAGCGTCGTAAGCATCGTCCATGATGGAGTGATAGCGAGCTACTCCCCAGAAGTCAATCGCATTGTCGGTCATACAGTCTTGGCTAAGGCGAAACTGTGTGTCGCTGTAGCCTTGGAATGCATCGGGAAGATATTCGTATAGTTTTGCAAGTGCACCACGGGTCATGTCATAGTCGCCGAAGACCATTTCAGCCTGCAGTGTTAGGTCTACCTCCTTATCGAGGTAAGAATCGCCGCAGGACGCAAGTCCAAGCGTTAGCACTGCAGCGCTAAATATTGCTGATTTTTTTATTTTCATGATTGTATCGGTACTAGGTTACTTAGAATGCTACGTTGACTCCAAACGAGAAGATTTTGGTCTTTGGATACCACCAGCAGTAGCCCATCGGACGTTCTGGGTCCATTCCCTTTGGAAGATGGCTGTAAGTGGCCACGTTGTAAGCACTGAAGTAGAAACGGCACTTTGTCATATAGATCTTAGAGATCAATCTTGTAGGAAGTGAATATCCAAATTCTATATTTCTGAGTGAGAAATAATCTCCGTTAGTGATCCAAATATCATTTTGGTAAGAACCGTTGTCGCGTGAAGAGTCCTCAGAGTTGTATGAGAATGAGAGTCGCGGATANTTGGCATTTATGTTGCGTGGATCAGTCGGGTCGTCGTTATAGTAGCCCCAGGCGTCTGTCACTGCGTGTGTGGAGTTGTTGGATCCCCATTCAGAGAATGTCATAGCCGGAGAAAGGAACACTGAGCGGTTGAGATATGCTGTACCGACTACCTTGAGGTCGAAGCCTGCATATTTCACTGTGATTGCAAGTGAAGGGGTAAGGTCAGGGAGCATCGTGTAGCCGAGCGGTTTCATGTCGCGGGAGTCAATGATGCGGTCGCCGTTGATATCTTTAAACACGGCTGTTCCCAGTTTCTGTCCGCCTCCTGAGAAGGAGTTGTAAGGATATTTCTCCGGATTGTCGATTGCATCCTGCTGAGATGTGGAAATCAAGGCAGGATCACTTGCCCAACCGTTGAACTGATACATGTTCCAGCCACCGATAACACCGGAATTCTCACTTTCGTAGATTCCAGCTACAGATTCATAACCGCGGATACGGTCGCCCGTCTTGCGCTGCCATTCCACTGCTGGCTCCACTTCGTCCATCTCTGTGATCTTGTTCTTGTTGTAAGAGAGCATTCCTTCGATAGTGTATTCCACTTTGCCAATCTTGTTCTGATGACCGATGGTCAGTTCAAAACCCTTTGATTCTACTTTACCGTAAGAATCTCTTGCAAATGTGATACCGAGGATGTCAGGGTTAGTGGAACGGTTAATGAGGATGTTGCTGCGCCATTCTTTCCAGAAGTCTACACTACCATAGAGTCGGTTGTTGAAGAAACCCCAGTCAAGACCGATATTGGCCATTTTTGAAATTTCCCATTTTGAATTAGGATTACCTGCTTGTGCTTCTTGATAGCCCGGCACCCAAACAGCGCCTGTACCGAAGCTGTAACCGTTGTTCTGCTCGAAGATTGACTGATAAGGATAGCGTCCGGCCCCGGTATCGCTCATACCGGTCTTTCCGTAAGTGGCACGAAGCTTCAGGAGGTTGATGTTTTCATTACGAAGGAAGGCCTCGTTGTTGATAAGCCAGCCTAAGCCGACACCCCAGAATGTACCCCAACGATTGTCGGGATCAAAGTTATCGTTACCCATATAGGAGATGCTCCCGTTGACGATGTAGCGGTTGTCGAAGACGTATGTGCCGACTGCATTGTAGCTCAGATAACGGTCTGATGACAAGTGGAACCAGTTTGCAGAGTGAGGACCACGGTTGTTGCGCTTCATATAGGAGCGTACGAATGCTCGAACGTCTACATTGTGCTTGTCTCCGAATATTCTTTCATAGCTGAGTCCTCCTCTAAGGTTGAGGGTCCATGAGTTGTCTCGCTCGTTCTTGCTCGGGTTGGTAAGTTCGGAGTAACGCTGTGTCTGTGTGTATGTGAAGTCCTCAACATTCTCCACTGTAGTGTTGTTCCAGTCGTAGCTGTAAGCGTTGATGGAGTTGGTCTGTGTAGATTCATATCCATCGTATGCGTCAAACGATACGACNGCATCTATACCAAGACCCGGAGTGATCTTTCTCAAATCCCCTTTTACATTAAGGGTTGAATAAAGCTGACGGCGACGGTTCTTTTCCAGACCGGATGAACCAAGCTGATAAATAGGGTTGTTGGTGTTGTTGTCGTAGTAGAGCGCACCGTTAGGACAGTAAACCGGAGCGAATACATTGGTTTCCACAGCACCGAAAGTGGTCAGGTTGAACACNGNAGCNGTAGGCTGTGTNANATTGTCNATACGNCCACCNNGGTCGAGNCCTACAGTCANATAANCGTTTACCGTGATGTCGAGGTTAGAGCGGAGGTTCCAGCGGTTGAGTGCATGCTGTGAACTGTAACCCTCATCCTTATGTTTGGTAGCTTCATTGTTCCACATACCTTCATGACGCAGGTAAGAGAAGGATACATAGTAGCGTGCACGCTTGTTACCACCTGAAATCTGGAAGTTAGTCTTCAACACAGGAGCTGTCTCGCGATAAAGCACNTCAAACCANTTNGTATNGAANTATTTGTANCGNTCGATNCCNTCAAGNGTCTCGCCNTTGCNNACCCTGCGGTATTTCTCGATTACTTCCGGAGAATAGAGTGGGTCTTTACCGTCGAGGTAACGCACTTGATTGGATGTTAGTGCGTGGTTATACGCATTCTGGTTCTCCATTGTGTTGGTCAGTGTCTGCCAACCCACTTCCTGAGTGAAGTCGATGACTGCTTTTCCGCTTTCACCACGTTTTGTAGTGACGAGTACAACACCGTTGGCGCCTCTCATACCATAAAGAGCAGTTGCAGCTGCATCCTTAAGGATGGTGATGTTGTCGATAGGGAACGCATCAAGGAATGAGATGTCGCGTTCCACATTGTCTACAATCACTATTGGATTGCGGGCAGAAGAGTTCATGGTACGGATACCGCGGATATACATTTTCGTCTCTGCCCAACCGGGTTCGGTGGCTGCCTCGTAGGTTTGTACGCCTGTTACAGTGGAGTTGAACGCATTCTGAAGCACTGTGATTGGGTAGCGCTGAAGTTCCTCACCGGTTACGATAGAGGTAGCTTCTGTTTGGTATTTTGCCGGCTTGTCTGCGAAAGCGAAGTTACGCAATTTTGCGTATGCGTCGCTCTGAGGGTCGAGGACGATTATCAGTGGATTGTTGAGATCCTCTACGGTTACAATCTTTGGGTCATACCCCACACATTTAGTGTTGACCTCGTCGTCGAAAGTTACGTCTTTCAGGGTAAAGTTTCCGTCATTGTCAGTGACAACGATACCGCTCTGCTCTGCCACATTGACAATAGCCCCCGGGATAGGGTTGCCGTCCTTGTCAGTGACGCGTCCCTTGAGTTCCCGACCTCCGGCCGCCATCATCGTTAGCGATGTGCCGGCAAGAGCCGTTGCTAATGCAAGGCTGCGGATTGCTGATATATGTTTTGCTGTCTTATTCATGATCATTAGGTAAATGAATTATTCCCAACCGGGATTGTTGGCGATTTCTGTTTTCCAGTACTCTGCCTCAGGAATGGGATAGAGATACATCTTGTCTTCAAACACACGTTTCTGAGCCACCTTGCGAGAGATAGTTCCGTCTTGTGCCACATCGATGCCGTAGATATCGCGTGAAAGAGCTTCTTTGGCAACATTCCAGCGACGTACGTCCCACCAGCGGTGCTCTTCGAAGGCAAATTCCACTGTGCGCTCTTTGTGGATGAAGTTGCGCATCGCCTCCTTGCTCATAAGATCAAGACGGTCTGCTACGTTTCCGGTGATGCCGGCACGGTGGCGGATTTGGTCGAGAAGGTCGCATACCTGTGCGGAAGGTCCGCTCACTTCATTGAGAGCCTCTGCATAGTTCATCAGGATTTCTGCATAGCGGATGATAGTCCAAAGGCGATATGCAGAACCTGAGTGATTACTTGCAAGGATTGAAGCCGGGATATATTTACGCATATAATATCCTGTAGGAGTTGCGTCTGCATTACCGATCGGGTTGTCGGCCATTCCGCGGCGCACATCAATATATCCTGTGCTGTTCATTGAGCCCCATTCTGTGCCATGGAAAAGAACTGAAGCCTCGAAACGCGGGTCACGGTCTTTCCACATATCCTGCTCTGTGTATCCACTTGACTGATTGATTGTCGGCACTCCGTTTGCGTTGTAGACAGGAGCTCCCGTAGCATCATACTGAGTGAAGGGAGATGAGCCATCTGCCATGTCATACATATCTACAAGGTTCTGAGAAGGACAGTTACCTCCGCTTCCACCTTCGCCTACAGGAGTGTCTATACTGATGCCTCCCCACCCGATCTGGGTGTCGTTTCGGAAGAAGATCACTTCGTTATTGTTGCCGGTATATTGGGTGTGGAGCACAGCGTTGGCGTAGTTCTCAGCTCCGGATTTAGTAGATTCTGCATAAAGCCCGAAGTTGCCGCCGTAGGTGTCGATGAATTCCTTGGCGCATGCAGCAGCCTCATCCCAACTTACGCTGCATCCGAGAGACGCATATCTCGGAGAAGCAAGATAGAGAAGGATCCTTGACTCAAGTGCGAGCGACATAGGCTGGGAGAGACGACCGATACGGTTGCCATTCCACGCATCTTCGTAGGTGAGAAGGTCAGCTCTTGACTCGCGAAGCTCTGTCAAGATAAAGTTGGTGTATTCTGCGTATGACGGACGATTCTTATAAGGGGTGATCATATCCTTTTCCGGATCAAGCACATCTTCCACAATTGGAAGGGGACCGAAACGAAGGAAGAGCTCCCAATAGAAATACGCGCGGAAAGTGCGAGCCTCGGCACGCATTGTGGCACGCTGCTGGGCATCCTCTTCATCTGTCAGGGTGATGTTTTTCGGCACAAGGTGCATCTGAGTCAGCACGCGGTTGCATTTTCTGATGGCGCGGTAGCGTGATTCCCAAGTGTCCTGAAGTTCGCTATAGCCTCCGCCGGCATAATAGTTGCCGATATTGAAGGATGTGCGTGTTCCTCCATAGGCAAATGATGTCTCAGCCAAGTCAGTTGCTGCGTCAAGCCATGAGCTGCTTAGGCGGTTGGCTCCGTGGCGCAGGAAGTTGTATGTATCGGTATGGAAGTACTCGAACATACGCCAGTCGGCGAGTGTCTTTTCTTCCGTCAGCTCGTTAGAGGCTTGCTTGTCGAGATAATCGCTACACGAATTCATCGCAAGAGCCAAGCCTACGGCTGCCGTGGTAAGTGCTATATTTTTGATGTTCTTAATCATGTCGGTAGGTTAGAATTGAATGTTGACACCAAAGTTAATGGTCTTGCAAATTGGATAACGGTTTGATCCGTTGCTCTCCGGGTCAGTCAGGCCGTTGAGCTTGTCCCATGTCACGAGGTTGTTGGCGTTTACGAATACGCGGCACTGCGACATTGCGGCATGTTTGATCCATTTCTCAGGCAAGTTATAGTAGATCTCCACATTCTTGAGGCGGCAGAATGAACCGTCTTTCAAGAAGAAGCTGTTGGTGCGCTGGTTATGGTCGCCGTAGCTGTCGTAGTGAAGAAGCGGATATTTGGCGTTGGCAAGGTTCTGAGATTCGCTTACTGCCGGATTCCAACGGTCAAGATGATGTTCTTTTACCTTACCACCGTTTACGAAAGCATACATAGCCTCAGCGTCGTAGTAGCGGCTAACTCCGCTCACGCCCTGGAACATTACATTGAATCCGAGTCCCTTCCAGTCTGCGCCAAGAGTGATAGCGTATGTATTCTCAGGAAGGTCGCTCAT
>WFLX010281055.1_pt1 | contig 14252 bp, 11 predicted proteins | sample 4967041 | NCBI WGS metagenome assembly WFLX01 (sample SAMN12857096, study PRJNA449069) | gut metagenome | isolation source: stool from male and female vole | host: Microtus ochrogaster | place: USA:Florida | collected 2017
CCCAGGCTGAAGCCTGGGGTTTACCCACAATAACAGCTCTCCGAGCTGTGGATTTGTCAAAGAAAATATCAAAAATAATTGATAATTGATGGATTTTTGCTAATTTTGCAGAAGAAAACATCGTATAAAGATATTTTGATATGAGTATTAAGGGAATTTGCGGAGCAGTGTTGGCTTATATTGTTGGTATTGCCCGTATTGCAGGAGGCATCATCAGCATAAGTTCAGGGATTTCCGCTACTGAGACTTGGGTCGGCATTGTGCTTATTGCCGTAGGGCTTTTCATCTTGTTCAGCACATCTATGCTTTTGATCAAGCGGACTATATTCTGGTTTATGATGGTAGCTCTCTCAGTAATCTTATTCTGGCTTGATGGTCTCATCAATGGTTTTCTTTTATATGGACACCCTCAGATGTCGGGGCAGATTATCAATATCTGCTGTGTGATGGTAATACTCATGCTATCCTATTCCCTTGTGAAAAACACGAACAACTAATACGACTTAATAGGTAAAGAGATGAGATTCACGAAAATGCATGGATGTGGCAATGATTATGTCTATATCGATTGCCGCGAGGGAGTGCCCAAAAACGTCGAGGAGTTGGCCATCCGACTCAGCGACCGACACAAAGGGATNGGAGGAGATGGAATTATCCTTATTTGCNGCTCCGANAAAGCTGACTTTTTGATGCGNATCTTCAATGCNGANGGTTCGGAAGGAAANATGTGTGGCAANGGNATCCGTTGCGTGGCAAAATATGTCTTCGACAAAGGATTTACTGACAAACATCACCTTGAAATAGACTCACTTTCCGGTGTAAAGATAATCGATATAGATGCTGAAGCCAAACCTGGAGACTATGAAACTTGGGTTACTGTCGATATGGGTAAGCCTGAAGTTGAGAATTTAGAAGAAACTATACAACTCTCAGATGGCACTCAACTTACAGGAAGCATCATCTCTATGGGTAATCCGCATTTCGTATGTTATTCTGAAAATAAGCCATCGGATACTATGGTGCTTGGACAAGGACCGCTTGCAGAGAAACACGAACGTTTTCCCGACCGCTCCAACATCGAATTTGCCCGCGTTTCAGGGAAAGATGAAGTGGAGATGAGAGTATGGGAACGGGGAAGCGGCGAGACAATGGCTTGTGGCACCGGTGCTTGCGCAACAGCCGTGGCTGCAATCAAACGCGGACTGACGGCAAATGACGTGACTGTTCATCTTCGCGGAGGGGAACTTCGGATTAGGCTCGATGAAAGAGGGCATGTGATGATGACTGGGCCGGCAGTGACGGTGTTTGAAGGAACGATCAACGATTAACGATCAACGATTAACGNTCAACGATTAACGATCAACGATTAACGATTAATTCGAAAGCCCAATTCTCAATTCTAAATTACTAAGATGATACAGGTAAATGATAATTTTTTGCTGCTTCCGGAGTCTTATCTCTTTTCGGAAGTGGCTCGAAGAGTGAAGATTTTTCAGGATGAGAATCCTGATGTGAAAGTGATTCGCATGGGCATTGGCGATGTTACGCGCCCTCTCTGCAGGGCAGCCATTGAGGCTATGCATCGTGCTGTAGATGATGAAGGTGCCACTGAGACCTTCCATGGTTATGGTCCGGAACAAGGATATTCTTTTCTGCGTGACAAGATTGCCGACTTTGACTATCAAAGGCGAGGAATCGACATCTCTGCCGACGAGATATTCATCGGCGACGNNGCCANGAGCGACCTTGGCNATTTCTTCGACATTCTNGCTCNAGACAACACNGTAGCTGTNACTNACCCCGTCTATCCTGTATATGTAGATACCNACGTGATGGGAGGCCGCNGAGGCAAACGCCAAGGCGAACACCATGAGGGGATCATCTATATACCAATAAACAAGGCAAACAATTATGTCCCACAACTTCCGGAGCAACGTCCAGACGTAATCTACCTTTGCAGTCCGANCAATCCAACGGGAACTGCCATGACCCGCTCGGAACTTCAGAAATGGGTGGATTATGCACGCAAAGAGGGCTGTCTGGTTCTATTCGATTCCGCATACGAGGCTTATATTCATAGCGAAGACGTGCCTCATAGCATTTACGAGATGGAGGGAGCAAAGGAAGTTGCAGTTGAATTCCGCAGTTTCTCAAAGACAGCTGGTTTTACCGGCGTACGTTGCGGATACACAGTAGTGCCTTTTGCACTCAAAGGACGCGATGCCAATGGAGAGGAAGTGAGTCTCAACCGATTATGGAACCGCCGCCAATGCACCAAATTCAACGGAGCTTCCTACATCTCCCAGCGCGCTGCAGAAGCAGTCTACTCTCCGGAAGGAAGAGCCCAGATAAAAGAGACTATCGAGTATTATATGGGGAATGCACGCATGATGAGAAAGTCTCTTTCCGAGCAAGGTTACGACGTGATAGGAGGCGTAGACTCCCCTTATATCTGGCTCAAGACCCCGGACAAGATGACATCTTGGGAATTCTTCGACTACTTGCTAAGACGCCACGGCATCGTAGGCACTCCTGGCTCAGGTTTTGGAGCAGAAGGAGAAGGATATCTGCGTCTGACTGCCTTCAATACGCATGAAGCCACAGAGGAAGCGATGCAACGATTAACGATTAACGATCAATAATCAATGGTGAACCATAGGAATGGGATAAGTGTTTTAATAATTGAGAAATTTTGAGGACTATATGGCTTATAACCTTATAACCTCTTAAACCAATAACCAATTATTAAAACACACATTACTATGGAAAACAATATGAACATGGCAGCAGCTCAGGCAGCGGCTCAAGTATCGAAGACAGCAGCAGAAGTATCAACAGAATCAGCGAAAATAGCAGCAGAATCAGGATTTGCAGCAGCTAAAGACATGGCAGCAGAAAAATATGCCGACATAAAGGACGCAGCAGCCGACAAACTTGCGGATGCTAAGGAAGCAGCACAGGCTGCAGCAACTCAAGCACAAGACAAGGCTTCTGAATTGAAAGATAATCTGCAAGATAAGCTTGCTGATGCAAAGGATGCACTTGGCGACAAAGTGGATCAGGCTAAAGACAAACTCAGCGGTTTTGCAGCCCAGGCGCTTGGCAAGATCTCTGAATATGCTTCAAAGGCAGCTGACTCTTTGAGCAATGATAAATAAGACCCCTGCAATGATCAATGATCATTGAACAATTAAAATAGAATAAGAGGATGTCGGTTTTGGAAATCGGCATCTTTTTTTTGGGGGCTTAATTTAATTTTAGGGGCAAGATAATTGCTAATACCGCTACTTTTCATTAACTTTGCAGATATTTCGCAATTATGCATTAGGAATTATGCACTATGAATTATTTAAAACTATGAATAAGATAGCAAGATATTTCGCAGCGGCTGCCTCTATAGCAGCCATCGCTCTCGCCGGAGGATGTGGCGAGAAAGGATTTAAGATCAAAGGCAATCTCGCTGATAGCGACAATGACAAGGTGCTTCTTGAAAAGGCTGACTACTCAGGCTACTGGACTATCGTAGACTCTACCCGCACCGACAGCAAAGGAAACTTCAAGTTTGCTCAGCCTCAGCAAAGCGGCCCGGAGATCTTCCGCCTCACTCTCGACGACAAATATATTTATCTCCCCGTCGATTCCACAGAGACCTTGACGGTGAAGAGCTCAAAAGCTAAATTTGGCCATGACTTCGAGGTTTCCGGCACTGAGCAGGCTGCGCGTATGGCACAGTTTGAAAAAGACCTCATTGCTTTCGTGCCTTATATTAATAATACAGATTCCCTTAAGGATTTCAAGAAACGCATTTATAATGAATATATGCATGACTCTAAGGGCAACGTAATGAGCTACTATATCTTGACAAAGACAATCGGCAACAAACCACTCTTCGACCCTTCTACCGACGATTATCGCTATATCATGGCAGTTGCCAACAACTATAATCATTATCGTCCGGAAGATTCACACGCTCCCTTCCTCCTCTCTCTCGCTAAGGCTGCCCAGCGCCATCACAACGACAAAAACGGCATCCGCACCATCATCAATGCAGAAGAAATCACCGTGCTTGAAGTGGCACTCAATGATGAGAATGGGAAAGAACGCAAGTTGACCGACATGGTTGGAAAAGGGAAACCTGTGATCTTGGCTTTCACTTTGATGCGCGATGGCGCCACTCCGGAAATCAACCGACAGCTTGCAGAACTCTATAATGCCGGAAGAGTTGACATCTACAATGTCAGCCCCGACCGCGACCAATATGGATGGCGCGAGGCGGTAGCCAATCTTCCTTGGACCACAGTCCTTGACCCATCGGCTGGTCAGGACAAAGCATTTCTCCAATATAATGTAGCTGAACTCCCTACATTCTTCGTATATGATTCCAAAGGGGATCTCATTGCCCGCTGCATGAGTGTGAAGGAGATTAAGGAGAAGTTGTGNTGATGGATTGGAAAGATGCTTTGGCCTCATTGAGCGGACTTCCTGAGGGGGAAGAACCTCAACCCTCCTTCGCTTCACGACCCAACAACTCCACAACTCCACAATTCCACAACCAAACCACACCGCTGCATGTGCTTATCGAGAAGAAAGGACGAGGAGGGAAGACGGCTACAATCGTGGAGGGTTTTGAAATTTCTGACGACGAAGTAGATGAAATAGCCCGTACGCTCAGGAAGCGTCTTGGCACTGGAGGAAGCGCGAGAGGAGGAGAAATCCTGATCCAAGGCGACCGCAAAACCGATGTAGTGCGAATGCTTAAAGAAATGGGGGTTAAGGTTAAGGGTTAAAATACGTTTTCGGCGTTTTCGACGTTGTCATCGTTGTNATAGCTACACAATGAAAACGACGAAAACGATGAAAACCATGACAACTAAAAGAGATGTTGCAGCTTCAAAGAGCATCTGCCGGATCGGGAAAAACTTTTACTCTGGCGAAAAAATTTATTGAGTATTATATTTCACAACCAGACGACTCTGGGAAGCGTCGCCTTAAGCCTGCTCGTGCTCTCCGCGAGTCGCTGCAGCACATACTCGCCATAACTTTCACCAATAAAGCTACCAATGAGATGAAGCTTCGAATAGTAGAGAAGCTCAACTCGTTAGCCTCATGGAATCCCGCCATTCCTATATCAGATGTGGCATACTTACAAGATTTCATTAATGAATTCAATTGCACTCCCCAAGAGATAGCATCACTTTGCAAATATGCATTGAAAGTGCTCCTGACCGATTATGGCGACTTCAAAGTATCAACCATCGACTCATTTTTTCAGACTGTGCTTCGTACTTTTGCCTACGAAGCAGATCTCGACGACACTTATCAGCTCGAACTCGACTCCAGCTATATAGCCCAAATGGGTCTTGACACCACTCTCGATGAAGTAGACTCCTTTGGAAAGCCGACCCAAGGCTCAGCTTGGATACAAAGCATGATGGAAAACAAATCTGCTGCCGGAAAAGGATGGAACATATTCCAGAAAAAAGAAAGCAATTACAGCGTCTACGGAGAGATCCTCAATGCAAGCAGAAATCTGGCTAAAGAAGATTTTAAAGAGATTCGGGAAAGTCTTGATAGGTATTTCGAAGAGTTTCCTGATTTTTACGCCACATTCCATCAACTCTGCCATGTCTATGAAGACCCCTTGCGCGATGCCTTCAACAAGATGCGAAGGGCTGCCCTTGCTGTGCGCGATGCCTTCAGGGAAGTGGGACTGGATATAAAATTAGCCGGAGGCACGAATCTCGCTTCCAGAGTCAAGAATATGGCAGAAGTTTGGGATTGGAATCAGCCCGTAGATAATGTCACATACGAGCCTCCGAAGTTCACCCGCAAGGGTCCTACCTCAAGAGTGTTCCATCCCAAGCCCAAAAAAGAGAATCCTTACTTGGGAACCTCAGTGGAAGACAATATTGAAGCTCTTGCCATTACGATGTTTGAATGCTTTGAAAAATGGCGTAATCTGGCAAAAGATGAAAAAATGATACTCTGGCGTATATATCGGGCCACTATGCCATACGTCGGTCTTCTCCAGAGTGTGCGGAGCAATTCAAGACTCTTCCTTACTGACAGCAATACCGTAGAGCTTGGAGAGACCAATTCCATACTCCGGCGAATCATAGGCGATGATGACGCCCCCTTTGTCTACGAACGCCTCGGAAGTCGGCTGGAGCATTTCTTGATTGACGAATTTCAAGACACAAGCCGACTTCAATGGCATAATCTTCGCCCTCTACTCACCGAAAGCGAAGGTAAAGGGCTCGATAATCTCATAATTGGCGATGCAAAACAAAGCATCTACAGATTCCGGAATGCAGACCCAAGTCTCATTACTACTGAAGTGCCCACTCAATTCGCCAATACAGTAAAAGTCTGCGGCAATACGCCTGCCCAAAACACCAATTGGCGAAGCAGCCTGCGCATCGTGAAATTCAACAATCTTTTCTTCCGTTTCTTTTCAAAAGAATTAGGAAGCCGNATGGAAGANNTNTATTCCAATACNGTGCANCCNGCNTCNCATAANGACAANATNGGCTNTGTAAANATACAGCTCTTTGACAATTCCACCAGCGATGATGATGTGCCACCCCACTTCGATGAGATACCTGAGTTGATCACCGACATGCTCAGGCGTGGCTATGAGATGAGCGAAATCGCTATTCTCGTCGACACTCACCAGCAGGGGGTCAAAATCATTGAACGCATTATGCTCTATAATGCAAGGGAAGACACCAAGCAAAAAATTAATTTCATAAGCGCAGACTCTCTTCAAACTGGCGAGTCGCCAGCTGTGCAGAACATAATCTCCATTCTCGAGGCTATCAACAATGGCACTCGTGCACGCCTTAATCCAAAAGAAGAGAGAAAAGAAAAAGGAGCAGGAGACTGGAGCAAACTAAAAGCAGACTTCAGTTTCTTCGCTATGCGACATCCTGAAACGCCTCTTTCAGAGCTACTCACACGTTTTCTCGACGGAGAATACAATCCGGATGCGATCCGCGACATGCTTGCCCAGATGAGCACCACAGTGCTTCCTGCTCTTGTAGAAAATATAATCCATCATTTCCTGACCCCCCACGTGCGTCAGTCTGAAGCAGCTTTCCTGGCAGCACTGCAAGATATAGTGGTGGAATACTGTGAAGGTCACACTTCAGACATCGCTTCGTTTCTGCAATGGTGGGACAAAAAGGGGCGCTACAAATCAATATCCTCTCCAGAGGGCGCCGACGCAGTCAATATCATGACTGTACACAAATCTAAAGGATTGGAATTCAGATGTGTAATCGTACCATTCTCCAAGCAGACTACAGAGCCAGTTTCACCCCAACAAAAAGAATGGCTATGGGTAAAGCCAGACTTGTCAGCAGCCAAAGACCTTCCTCAGATTCCCTGGATACCGGTGTGGAGCGAATCTAAGCTGGGGAAAACCATTCACAGCGACGTATATCAGCAATATCTGGATAATTACCTGACAGATAAAGTAAACATGGCCTACGTGGCATATACCAGAGCTGTCGATGAATTATATATCTTCACTCCATACGAGCTTAAAGAAAATGCCTCAGCAGCAAGCAAAAAGAAAATTGGCCATTATTTATGGCGCTGCGGTGCAGAAGCTGCAGACATCATATCTGACATCCAAAGTAATTACCCTCAAGATGCCGCCTATATTCCCACTCCTGACGAAATAGATGTAGATTTAGATACTCAATCCTGGAGTTTTGGGAAGCCTCTCACTACTTTTGAGATAATAAAAGGCAGAAAGGATAAAGAGGATAAAGAAAATAAAGAAGATACCTCTAAAAACGTTGTAATCTCCGACTATCGTTGTGGCACTATCATTCCTGCTCTTATCTATTCCGACCCTACAAGTCTTGACACTGATCCCCTGCCCTCCGACCTGAAGGAAGAAGCTCCAACTAATGAGATGGAGACTGAGCAAAACCGCAAGTTTGGAGAACTAATGCATGCCATTATGGAAGGCGTAGACACACTCTCAGATTTGCCAAGAGTTCTCCTTAAAGCCAAAAGCAACGGCATCATCAATCTTTCTGAGATGGAAGAACTTAAGGAGTATCTCTCCAAAGCCTTGAAAATCGGAGAAATCCGTGGATGGTTTGACACTGGCAATCGTGTGATCAACGAGCGTGGCATCGCTATTGATGGAAGAGTTCGCAGGCCAGACAGGATTGTAATCCGCCCAGATGGATCAGCAGTGATCATCGACTATAAATTTGGTGATCAGCGCAACGACGAAGACTACTCAAGCCAAGTGATGGAGTATGCATCGGCTCTTAAGAAGACCGGCATAGCAAAAAAATGCGAGGCCTACATTTGGTATGTAAGCCTCGGGGAAATATTAAAAGTTGTTTAATNTGACAAATTGACAAATTGACAAATNAACANANATNACCGGCGACTGCAACGCAAGCCGTAGGCNATGATNACGAAGAAGCAGATCAGCGGCAATACAAACGAGANATTTACTGCCGGGAAACCAGCTATAACTCCGCAATCTATTATCTTGGCCTGAAGCGGAGGGAGAACAGATCCGCCCAAAATTGCCATAATCAATCCAGCAGCGCCAAACTTGGCGTCATCACCCATTCCATCAAGGGCGATTCCATAGATGGTAGGGAACATCAGCGACATGCAAGCAGATACCCCTACGAGGCAATAAAGCCCCATCCTGTCTTGGAAAAGTATCACTCCAACTGTCAGCACAGTAGCTGCCATTGCCAGAACTGCAAGAAGTTTTCCGGCATTGATAAATCGAAGAAGATATGTGCAAATGAAGCGGCTTCCACAGAATATTGCCATCGCAATGATATTGTACCTCTGCGAAAGCACCTCCGCACTCTTCTCATCCAGACCCTCAAGCATGAAGATTCTAGTGCCGTATTGGATAATGAATGTCCAGCACATGATCTGTGCGCCCACATAGAAGAACTGGGCAATCACCCCCTCACGATAGCGCACACGTGAGAATATCCTTTTCAAAGTAGGGAAGAAATCAATAGAATGCGATTTGTCGCCATTCTTTGGCATCCTGACTACAGCTATCACCACAAACATCAATACCACCACAATCCCAATGAAGACGTAGGGAGTGATCAGAGTGAGAAGATCGGCATCGCGGACTGCTTCAAACTCAGCATCACTAAGCTGCGCACGTTGCTCCGTCTCAAGCGGATTTAGACGGGCCTGGATGAAAGTCATAGCCACCCACATTCCCATTAGCGAACCTACGGGATTGAACGATTGTGCCATATTCAGGCGCCGAGTTGCAGTTTCTTCTGGGCCCATCGAAAGAATATAAGGATTGCAGCTTGTCTCCAAGAAGGAAAGTCCACAAGTGAGTATGAAGTAGGCTATCAGAAACGGATAATAGCTCCCGGTGAGCATCGCCGGATAGAAGAGAAAAGCTCCACAAGCATATAGACCCAGGCCAAGTAGCACTCCTGCTTTATATGAAAACCGTCGGATGAAGATAGCTGCCGGGAAAGCCATGGCAAAGTAGCCGCCATAGAATGCCACCTGCACAAGAGTGCCATCAGTGACGCTCATTCGGAATATCTTCGAGAATGCCTTCACCATCGGATTGGTGATGTCGTTGGCAAATCCCCAAAGAGCAAAACAACTCGTGATGAGGATGAATGGCACCAGATAGCTGACGCCATTCAAACTCAGAAGCGATTTTCCTTGTGTATTATTGCCCATGACGATTACTTATAGATTGGGCCATAAGCTGCGCAGGCACGATAGTCGGCCCCTTCCTTATCCATTCCAAAAGCGTTCCACGATGCCGGACGGAATATCTTGTCTTCCTCCACATTGTGCATGCAGACAGGGATGCGAAGTATAGAAGCAAGCGTGATGAGATCCTGACCAATATGGCCGTAAGAGATGGCTCCATGATTGGCTCCCCAATTGTTCATCACCGAATATACATCCTTGAATGCATCACGGTCAGGGCAAAGACGCGGCACAAACCATGTGGTAGGCCAAGTCGGGTCGGTGCGCATATCAAGTATCTTATTAATTTCAGGATCTACATCGGCGGTCCAGCCTTCTGCAATCTGGAGCACGGGACCAAGGCCCTTCACAAGGTTAAGGCGCATCATAGTCACCGGCATTCCTCCCTTTGTGAGGAAATTGGAAGAGAAACCACCTCCACGGAAGTAGTCGCGGTCGGCAGGATACCATGTGGTAGCCTCCAGGCACTTTTCTACATCTCCTTCTGTCATCTCCCAGTGAGTCTTCATCACTGGCACTCCATTTTCGTCTACACTCTGGCCAGTGCCGTCGAGAGTAGTGGCTCCGGAATTGATAAGATGGATCATGCCTCCGGATGCACGCCCTGTGAGTTCCTTGCCAGTGACACGATACACTGCTTCCGGACTCCAATAAGTGCGGACATCGCTGAAGAATTGTGCACGGTTTGTAAGCAGATGTCCGAAGAGCATGGCCACTCCATTGCATGCATCATTTTCAGTAGCAAGCACGAAAGCNTCNCGNATACCATTCCAGTCGAACGATGTATTGAGAAGAGCNTCNGTAAAGTCGCCATTNGGATAGAAATCNGTCCACTGGCGNTGNCCTTGGAANCCNCCNGCAATGGCATTATGCCCCANNGCNTCTTCCTTNAAGCCCATTTCNTTAAGTTTTGGATTTCCNTTNAGNAGGTCGCGCACGATAAGGGTCATTTTCACTACAAATTCCCAATCAGCTTCCTTCTGCTCGCGGGTTTTCTTCTTCTCCGGACGATTCTTGAAGTCTTCTCCTTCGCGTGGCTTGCAGTATTTTTCGGTCCACGCCATAGCCTTTTCATACTCTTCCTTATCATAGATTCCTTCACTCATACGGCGTATGATCTCAGTTGCATCTACCGACTCAGTGCGCATGCCAAGATATTCCTGGAAGAAATCAGGATTTACAATTGAGCCGGCGATGCCCATCGACACACTGCCGATGGAAAGATAAGCCTTGCCTCGCATGATAGCCACAGCAAGGGCTGCCTTAGCAAAACGGAGAAGTTTTTCCTGAACGTCGGCAGGTATACTGTTGTCGTCAAGGTCTTGCACATTACGTCCATATATGCCAAACGCGGGCAGACCTTTCTGAGCATGTGCTGCCAATACGGCTGCCAGATATACGGCTCCGGGCCGTTCTGTGCCATTGAAACCCCATACAGCCTTTGGCCAATGGGGATGCATGTCCATGGTCTCTGAGCCATAGCACCAGCAAGAGGTAACGGTAATTGTGGCCCCTACTCCTTCGCGCTCGAATTTCTCAGCGCAAGCGGCTGTCTCAGGGAAACGTCCGATAGTGCCGTCGGCTATGACGCACTCCACCGGGCTGCCGTCGGGATATTTGAGATTTGTCGAAATAAGGTCAGCTACTGCCTTAGCGAGATTCATGGTCTTGTCTTCAAGACTTTCACGCACACCACCCTGACGCGCGTCGATGGTGGGGCGGATACCGATTTTAGGGTATTTGCTCATTAGTTTTCAGTTGTTAGTTGTCAGTTTTCAGTTTAGATATGGAAAGATCCTCGCTGAAGCTCGGATCGGGAAACAAAAAAGGCCTGCGCGTATTGCAATACACGCAGGCCTCATGGAAATTCATTTAGTCACGGCTGCCTCCGAATATGCGGAGAATAAAGAGGAAGAGATTGATGAAATCAAGATATAGATTCATCGCACCCATAGTGGCAAGTTTGTCGGTCAGCGCGGGGTCAAGGTTGGCTGCTGCAAGCTGCTTCACTTGCTGGGTGTCCCATGCAGTAAGACCTGTGAACACCAACACACCGATGATAGAGATTATATAGCTCATCGTGCCACTGTGCAAGAACATATTCACTACCATCGCGATGATCAAGCCAAAGAGCGCCATCATCAGGAATGAACCCATCTTAGTAAGGTCGGCCTTTGTGAAATAGCCATATACTGTCATTGCGCCGAACGTGCCTGCGGTGATGAAGAAAGTGGCTACGATTGCCGACATCTTATAAGCCAAGAAAATACTGCTCAAGAAGGTGCCCATCAATGCTGAATATATGATGAAAAGCACCAGGATAGTGCCGCTCGACATCTTCTGCATACGTACAGGGATCAGGATTGCCATTGCAAACATTGCAATGATCAGACCCCACATCACAAACTGATTTCCGAAAATTATGTTGAGCATTGCAGGGCTTGAAGCTACGCCAAGAGCGCAGAATGCCGATACGAGGAGTCCGATAAACATGCGGACGTATACGCGCTTCATGACTGAATTGGTCTGACGCGCCACTGCAGCTCCACCATAATAGGGAGGAGGAGTCTGCTGCTGGTTGTTAAAATCTGGATACATTTTCAATATAGTTTATCTTGTTAATTCTTAATGCATAATTGACTGCGTCCAAGCTGAAGCAAGTCATAATGTATGATCATTCGCACTATTATCATACAATTGATCTAATACATTCTGATTAGCATCTATTATATAGACAAGGAAAGGAGGCCTTCGGTTTAATCTTACATTCTTTCGGGCATCTCCATGCCAAGCAAAGCCACACCGGTCTTTAGCGTGCGAGCCACTACATAGCTGAGCAGCAAACGGAGCTGACGCACGGCAGGATTCTCTTCTTTCAAGATGCTGTAGTCGTGATAGAAACGGTTGTATTCCTTCGCAAGCTCGAAGCAATAGTTTGCTATGAGCGAGGGGCTATAGCTACGTCCGGCTTCTTTAACGACTTCAGGGAAGTCAGCAACTTTCTGAATCAAATCAGATTCTGCCTCATTAGGAATAGCAGTAGGCATATAAAGCGGGTCGAAGTCGTCGCCTGCGCGGCGAAGCACCGACTGGACACGGGCGTAAGTATACTGCAAGAATGGTCCTGTGTTGCCGTTGAAGTCAATCGATTCCTTAGGGTTGAAGAGCATATTCTTTCTTGGGTCTACCTTCAGGAGGAAATACTTCAATGCTCCCATGCCCACTATGCGGGCTACTTCAGCGCGTTCCTCTTCCGGCATGTCGGCAAAGCGTTCTGCTCCTGTCTCGGCAGCATCGGCAATCATCTTATCGATAAGATCATCGGCATCCACCACTGTGCCTTCACGGCTTTTCATCTTTCCTTCCGGGAGTTCCACCATACCGTATGAGAAATGCGTAAGGTCTTTGCCCCATTTGAATCCCAGTTTATCGAGAAGCAGCGAAAGCACCTGGAAATGATAATTTTGCTCATTGCCCACCACATATATCATCTTATCGATTGGATAATCCTGATAGCGAAGCTTCGCAGTGCCAATATCTTGGGTCATATATACAGATGTGCCATCAGCACGTAGCAAAAGCTTATGGTCAAGGCCATCTGCAGTCAAGTCAGCCCATACAGAGCCATCATCTTTTCGATACATTATTCCTTCATCAAGACCTTTGAGCACCAAGTCTTTGCCCTGAAGATATGTATCACTTTCATAGTAGATTTTGTCAAAGCCTACACCAAGACGCTTATAGGTCTCATCAAAACCGGCATACACCCATTCATTCATCATCTTCCATAGGTCGCGCACTTCTTTGTCGCCCGCTTCCCATTTTCGGAGCATCTCGCGGGCTTCAAGCATAAGAGGCGATTTAGCCTTTGCCTCATCCTCGGAGATATTTTCCTTCTCCATGAGTTCCTTCACTTCCTCCTTGAAGTGCTTGTCGAAGAGCACGTAGAAGTCGCCAATCAGATGGTCGCCTTTCTTGCCGGCAGATTCAGGAGTAGCGCCATTGCCCCACTTCTTCCAAGCAAGCATCGACTTGCAGATATGTATACCACGATCGTTGACAATATTGGTTTTCACCACCTTGTGGCCGTTGGCTTCAAGAATCAATGAGAGGGAATAGCCAAGGAGATTGTTGCGGACGTGGCCCAAGTGGAGAGGCTTATTGGTGTTCGGACTTGAATATTCCACCATAACGAGGTCGGAATTCTCGTCGGCATGGCGGATGCCAAATTCCGGATCTTCTGCGATGCTATGCAGAGTTGTGAGCCAGAATGTGGGATTGACAGATATATTCAGGAAGCCTTTGACCACATTGAATTTCTCTACTGCAGGCACATTCTCCACCAGCCACTCTCCTATTTCTGAAGCAGTTGCTTCCGGCGACTTGTGAGAGGCTTTCAGGAAGGGGAAGGCCATTATTGTGAGGTTTCCTTCAAATTCTTTTTTAGTCTGCTGTGGCTGAATCTTGTCAGCAGGAAAATCAAGGCCATAGAGCGCCTT
>WFLX010007092.1_pt1 | contig 14247 bp, 11 predicted proteins | sample 4967041 | NCBI WGS metagenome assembly WFLX01 (sample SAMN12857096, study PRJNA449069) | gut metagenome | isolation source: stool from male and female vole | host: Microtus ochrogaster | place: USA:Florida | collected 2017
AAGGGTCAAGAACCAAGAGTTAAGAGTTAAGAGTTAAGAGTCAAGGGTCAAGAGTCAAGAACCAAGAGTCAAGAACCAAGAGTCAAGGGTCAAGAACCAAGAGTCAAGAACCAAGAGTCAAGGGTCAAGGAGGCTACGCTGTAGATGGCAGCAAAGGCTGTTGTCCGCCTGTTGGACCTACGGCTTCCGCCTCGGCACTATCGTGGAAATCTTTGGCAAAGATAGTGGAGGAATTTGGATTTTGCGCCTTATCTTACAAAAATTAGGGGGATGGACTCGGCTTCGGGCTTACGCCCTCAGCACAGTGTGGCGAATGAGGGCGGAGTGGGGAGAGGTTGGGGGAGGGACGCGGGGGGAGGCATTAGGACGGTGCGTCCCCTCGCGTGATTGGAAACTAAGTTCAATCAAGCGTTATATAAGGAACTGCATATTCCCCATTGAGATTTGCATAGAAAATAAATCTTATAAAATTATGATTATTAATTTTAGGGAAATATGTCTGTCTTGAATATGGATTAAATTCCAATTCCATATATGGTAAATTGTAAGCCATGCAGTCGGCATTCCAGAACTCTAATGTAAAGTTAATTTGGCGCATAATCTTATACAAGTCATCTAATTGGAATTTAAGAGGCAATTCTAAAATAAAAGACATTTTATTCGAATATCCGGCCCCGTCTTTTTTCAAAGCATCGCACTTAGATGCTATATCCTTCTCAAGATTGCTTATTAGAGTAAGATAAGAATCCTTAGTAGCATAATTAAGAAAGGGCAATACGGATAATTCTTGCATGCCATTTGCCGGTTGTGCGCTAAAGCAAACACAACAAACGTAGTAGGAAAGCTTTTCTTTGGCAGTCATCTCAAGCCATCTTCGGGGATAGATGGAATATAATTGATGATTCTTTATTGCAAGAATAGTTGAATCCAAAATTTGTTTATTCTCAGAGGAATAATTAAGAGCTAAGGGCGTTTTCATGCTTATCACATCTTTAATAAAGACCTCATCCCTTATAGATATTTGATTCAAAATATCTTTTGCTATGAGAAGCAGTTCAGAAGTGTGTTGTGCTACTCCCCAATCATGAAAGTGACTTAGGGAGCCGTCTGAATATGCGATAGAAATCGAAACTTCATAGTCTTTTTTGTCTAAAGTAGGTATTGACTGTCCCCAATGATCGAGACCAATCAATCCATTCTTTTCAATGCAATTCACGACGTCTTCTGGAATCCCATTGATCAGATAAGATTTTTCATGGTCCAATTCCCATTTATGAGAGTGGGTAGAGAAAGTGTACCCGTAAGGCTTAGAAGCATCTTTTATAGGATATAGTGTAACTACTTCATTATTTCCATCTGAGTTTAGGATTAATTTCTTTCCATANACAGATGAAAATCGTTGCCGGTACTTGACCTCAATTCTATTAATGATTTTTTTTTGGGGTACAGAATTATTCAGAAACGGACGGATTCCAGCTTGGTTATGTTGACTGTTTTCTATTTCATTAGATTTATTCCCTAAGAAATCTTTGAGATTAGAGAATATTTTACGTTTCGATTCTTTCCTTGTCAATGGAATAGTATGAGAAGTTAGTNTAGGAGCATCTCCATTCTCAGAATCTACCGTAACACATAAATCTTCCAGAAAGCTTCTTACATTTTCAGTTCTTTCATGCTTACTGGAGCTCATAGCATTCAAAATGGCTCTCTTTATATTTACTGAGGCTTTCCCATCAAGCTCCTTCTTAAGTTCCTGCTGGTTCGGTGAAATTTTGAATGCATCCGGTGGATTCTTTCCAGTAATTAGGAAATACAGCACTGCTCCAAGTGCATATATGTCATACTTGGGAGAAAACTCGGTAATATGGGTATACTGTTCTTGTGGAGCATACCCTATAGAAACGGAATTTTCATATAATATAGTAAGATTCCTACCCTTAGAGTCGAAGTTTTTTGATAAGCCGAAGCCAATCAGCACCGGATAAATCTCACCTTTATAGTTTTTGTTCAATATGATGTTATCTGGACTGACATTAAGATGCAGTATCTTCTCCTTGTGAACCTCNTCAAGAGCATTTGCTATTTGCGTGATAATTGATATAGCCTCCTCTTCCTTACATTTGGATACGCTGTCTCCGTCAAGGTATTCCATCACATAATAAGTAGTGCCATTTGCCACGAAAGTCTCAAAGACACTGACAATATTTCGCGTTNTCAAACAAAGTTTCTTAAGACGGTTAGCCTCTGAAATAAATCTGAGTCGCGATTGTTCAACACCAATTNTTGCAGAAGGAATTGACAGAACAACCTTACCATCTTCTCCACGATAACAAGAATCAGATATGAAATGCTCCTTTATAGCAACCTTAATGAATGTGGAGATGTTGCCTATCATGATTTTTGTACGGGCTAAGTATGTTATTCCAAATGAACCAGTCCCCAAGACCCTCAAGACTTCATATTCTCTTTCTTGACTGCGTAATATTGAACCTTCCGGTAAAGGTTTATTTGTTGGTAGAGATGCCATTATGATATGTCGATTTTTTGGTTTTAAATTTCAATGAGTTAAAACTTTTGTTTTATTTTCCGTGACAATTCATCATTTATTCTAAATCATTACTACCCAAGTAACTTTTTCTAATAAGTTCTTTATAACTCTTTAATAGATTTTTGGGGACAGTCAATTGATATGCGTGTGTGCCTCGGTCTGATAAAGTTAATTTTTGCTTCAAAATATTTATCTGACTGAGATACCTATTATTGACAATTACACTTCTTCCTAACCTGACAAATGTATTTGTCAGTCGTTGTTTATTCACAGAATCCTTTATTATGAGTTCAAATTGGGATAAACCTACAGATACCATAATCTTATTCCCATCAATATACATCACATTGCTATAGTTACCATTAGCATGGATACAGGCAACTAAATCCAAATCTATCAAATTCAGTTCATCCCTTGAATTTATACAAATTATATTCATTATTGTAATTTCTATTAATTTTAATTGTAAATCAATGGTTCATCAAATTTGTGTTCATATAGTCAACCTACTATCTTAAATTAGCATAGTATTAAAATCTACAAACGACATCTTGCTTTTAGGCGACGAAATCTGAATTACTGAGAACTTGAATGTATATATAGAATGTACATATCATCTGAAACTATTTACTATACCAATATTTTAACACGATTAAATATCAAAATNTNGATTTTTCTGAAGAGTCATCTGTTGAAATTGAATTTAACCATTTTTGAATTTCAGTTTCCTCGGCATTCCCATAATTTAATGCTAACGAACTATATTTATCTGCTTTTGAAATATCTACTTCAACGCCTCTTCCATATCTATAACATTTGGATAGCATGCTGTAGACTTCACCAATTACTTTTTTGCTCGAACCCTTGCCTATTTTAAGAAACTCATTTAAATACTCAACTGATTTTTTATAATCAAAACCTTTAATGTCTTTTGAATAATACATCATGCCTAATAGAAAGCAAGCTTTTGCATAATCTAACCTATTGTAACCTATGTATAATGATTTATCTTTTACATCTTTTAAAAGTTCAAATGACCTATTCTTGTCAATACTTATATTTTNAGTANCNTAAAAGTAATATAGGGNTAACTGNAGGATTGAAGAGAANTNANTCTTGTTTACGCCCTCATAGAACAAGCGTATCTCGTTATCGTAGTCTTGAATATACTTATAGTATCTCGCTCTTGAAAAGCAATGATACTTGTCAGGAGATTTATCAAGGTTATAGAAAAATTTTAGACTTTTGATTCCTTTTAAATAATTAGGATCAACATTTTTATGTAGATAATAATCTTCAATCATATCCAACATCTTATTTTTATGATAGATATTATCATCGTTCCAATTTTTAAAATTTAATTCATTTTCAGGATAATAGATGTTAAACGATTCAGAAAAAATCGGAATATAATTCAAATCCGATATTTTTTCTTCTGAAATAAAAACCTCTAAAGCATTTATACAATCTTTATATGTAGGATATACAAATTTAGGGTCTATTTTTTTATAGTTTAGTTCGTTCTCATATTTAAGTTGTTTCTTATACTCTACCAACCATTGTTTTGCAAAAGGGTAGGCTTTTCTAAATTCGTTCATTCTAAAGTAAACTTCAAATTTCCCTTGGAAAACATCCCATTTGTTTCCTCCTATATTCTCAAGCTGATTATAACAATTTAAGGCTTCTTGATAAGATGAATGTATAGTATCAGCTCTTTCAAGATACATATTACCCAATGCTTTTATGTACTTTGGATTATCAGTCTTACGGGCAACGTTGAGATATTCAAAAGCTTTTAATTNGTTTTCCTCAATCTTCCATTCTTTTTTCCCGTTAATCATCAAAAGTCCTATCTCTCCAAGAGCATTNAAGTTGCCTTTAGATGATGACTTTTTTAAATATTCAACAGCCATACTATCAGATAGCATTATATCCGGCCAATAATATCCTTTGTAATGTTTATCGAAAGAAAAATGATAATATTGATATTGTGCTTCTGGATCTCCTGACTCGGCAGCCTCTGTAAGGCAATTTTGAAAATGAACTCTATCCCAACTATCCACTGTTTTCACATAGTTATCAAGTGCCTTAAAAGCCTTTGATAAGAGGGGAGTATAAGTATCCGCAGATAGATCAGAAGATAATGTAAATATATTGAATATGATTATGAGACAAATCGCTGTTGATTNTATAAATAATTTATTGANCATAAGAATTGTNGTTGNTCTTGGTTAAAAATNAGTTNAATTCTTCAGGTACTCCTCCATTTTCTCCATTATCATAATGACCAGCTATTTGTAATGTTTTAATAACCATCATAGCTTTTTGCTTGTTTAGATTGTCTACGTTCGATGACAATGCTTTTCTAGCATAAAAATCTGCACCATTTCTATCTCCAGACCGAAATAACATCTCTGCTAGAGGAGCGTATGCTTTATTATAACCTTTGTTTGCTAAAGCTTTCAATTCGGAGACGGATTTAGCTCGAGCGAAAAGCTCATCATCAGATAGAGGTTGATTTTCGGAAGCGGCAGGATTTTCAAGAATGGGTGAATCAATTCTTGCAAGTAAAGATTGAGCCTTTGATTTGTCTACATTGGCTGCAATTGCCTTATTAGCCCATTTCTGTGCATTACTAATATCCCCTTTATTGTAATAATTGAGAGCCAAAGGATAATAGGCCTTGGCATAGTTTGATTTAGCCAAAGCTAGCAACTCCTTGAAATCGTTCTTTCTTTGAGCAGTAAGGAATCTTTCTTCATCGGATTCTGGAGGTGTTTGTATCTCTTCGGCTCTCTCGGTGACTACTGGAGAAATGGAAGCTGCNTCTTCATCCTTATTATCGTCTTGTGAAGGAATGGGATTCAATTCCTGAGCAATAAAACCTTGTGCTGATTCAATTAATCTCCTTGCTTTGGTACTGTCGGATGTAGCCAACATCTTTTCTGCATACTCAATTCCACCTGAATAATCTTTCTGATTTATAAGAAATTCACTGTATGGAAGATATGCCCTAATGGACTCCAATTCAGCATACTTCTTCAAGACAGGTCCGTTCATTCCCACTATAGCTGTCGTCAATCGGTTTGTTTCTTTTGAATGAGCCGGCTTAAAGAGTATAAAAAGTCCTACGGCGCAACACCCGACAAGAACAGCACCTGATGCCTGATAGACATGCTTGCGGTGTAAGTCCCACCATTTATCATGCCTACGAATGGGTGTNGTTCCTTGACCTTTCTGAACCACATTGATTGTCTGAGTTATCGGATAGGTCGATCCTTTTACAATGACNTGGCATATGCGGTCACCAGTTTCTTTGTTTTTGAACACTGAAATTATGACATTTTTCCCCTCTTTCTTTACCTTACACCAATCCGCATCTGTATATACACTCCAACTGATATTGGAGTCAATCGCCATGCTCAAATACCCTTTCCCCTTTTCAAAAGATAAAGAACGATTGCTGACATTAAGCACAGGCACAAAGTCAACCCCCATCATGTCGTCACAAAACTGCTGGATGGTAGAAGTGCGTTCCATCGCGCTTGGTTTCATCGCGTTAAGTATTGCCGNCTCTACATTTGTAGATACCTNCCCCNAAATCTCCTNCTTTATTTCCTGTTGGTTAGGGGAAATTCTGAAGGCATCTGGCGGATTCTTTCCTGTAGTCAGGTAATACAGAACTGCTCCCAGTGCATATATGTCATATTTGGGAGAAAACTCTGATATATCGGCATATTGTTCCTGTGGTGCATATCCCGGGGAAGCACCCTTTGCATTAAGCTTAGTAGTGGGCCTTCCCTTTGAGTCGAAATGCTTGGATATGCCAAAGTCAATCAANACTGGATAAGTCTCGCCCCTTTCGTTTTTCTTCAGCACGATGTTGTCAGGCTTGACGTCAAGGTGTAAGACTTTCTCCTGATGGATCTCGTAGAGAGCATTGGCAATCTGCTTGGCGATTGAAATGGCATCCTCTTCATGGCATTTCGACGGGCTGCCTCCGTCAAGAAACTCCATGACGTAATAGGCAGTGTCATTTGCCTCGAAGGTCTCGTTTACACTGACGATATTTCGCGATTTCAGGCAAAGTCTTTGAAGCCGGTTAGCCTCTGTTATGAAGTCTGAACGGGATTCTGCAACATCATTCTTTGCCTGAGGCACACTTAGAACAGTGGCTCCATCTGCGGCTCTATAGCAAGACGCCGCGACGAAATGCTCTTTTATGGCAAAGTTCATGTCTATGGTGATGTTGCCCACTGGAACAGGAGCAATTGCTTTGTAAGTTATCCCAAATGATCCTGACCCAAGAACTTCAACTATCTCATAGACTCTGTCTTTGCTTTTTAATTTTGTTCCCGGACGTAATGAGTGGGAGGATTCTTGTGCCATAATTTAATTCTTAGTCAAAGATTTAATTCTTTGATCACTGTAATTAAGTTGTCTTGATTTTTTTCTTTTCTAAGTTGCTCAGCTTTCTGTTTGTCTTCAGGAAGTCCTGCAAGTCCATTCTCATAGCATTCCGCAAGGCGTATCGCTCCATTATACGATAACTGACGGTTCGCCTGAGCCTTCTGATAGAGAGTCACTGCTACCCCAAGATCCTTGTCAACTCCACGGCCCTCGTAATATATATCTGCAAGATAACTTTGTGATTTGCCATAGTCCATATCTGCAGACTTTCTGTAAAGTTCAATAGCCTTTGTCATATCCTGGGCCACTCCATTTCCTGTTTCATAGAGGGTCGCGAGGTAAAAGGATGCCTCAGGGTTGGTCGATGCAAGTTTTTCGAGATCCCTGGCCGCTTTCTTAGCATTAGACTTTTCATTTCGCTTACTTGCAAGAATCACACATTGCATTATTTTACCTTCATCTATCTTGGCCTTCTCAACACTTTTGAATAGCTCATTAGCCTGCTTCATATTACCATCTATCAGATACAGTTTCATACCACGAAGATATGACATAAAAGGATCATTACCGATGGAGTCCAACTGAGCTGCCATTTTCTTGAAAGCCCGTTTGTAGCCTAAAGGGGAGGCTTCAGACAACCAGAAGAGAGCTTGGTCATAATCTTTAGGCACACCTATTCCTCCCTTCAAAGCATTACCGTAGCTCCACATTCCCTTGGCATTCCCTTGCAAGGCTGCCTTGCGGTACCATTCCGCAGCTTGCTTTAAATTCTTGGTCACTCCGTCACCATCTGCATACAATGTGCCCATCTCGGTTTGGGCTGCTGGCATTCCCCCCTCTGCAGCTTTTAGCAGATAGACCACTCCTTGCTGCTTGTTGGTAGGGACCGACATTCCTCCCATAAGCATTTTCCCAGCCCAGTATTCACATGTAAGATCTCCTTTGGCAGCCCCTTTTTCAAAGTATTGAAGTGCCTTGGAATTATCCTTTGCATTTAGATAGCCAATCCCTGCCTGTCTCATGCCGTCTATGCTTCCAAGGGCAGCAGCCAGAGAATAAAATTCTGCTGCTTTTGTATAGTCTTTAGCTGCACCTATTCCATTTTCATAGCAGTCTCCTACAAGCATAGCGTCAAATGCGCTTTTGGTTGCATTGTCGCTTCGCTGGCTTAATAATGTCTTATTGCCTTCCTTGATTGATTTCTCATATAGGCGTACAGCATCTACAGAATCTCGCTCCACTCCACGCCCGAGTTGATAACACATGCCAAGGTTGGCGATGGCTCGTACATTCGACTTGAGAGAAGCTTTCTTCCACCATTCGTAAGCCTGCGCATAGTCCTGGTCTACATGCTTGCCGGTATAGAACCATGTGCCTACCTCGTTCATGGCGGAGGCGTCTCCAGACTTGGCATTATCCATTATGAAATTCAGACTGTCACGGATTTCCTGCCTACGTTGGGCCGATGCAATGCTGTCNGCATTNGCTTTGGGTGTTTTAGTGGNCTTGGCTGGACAACACCATCCTCCAATAAGCATGATTATTGCGCTAAGCAGTATCTTCTTCATTTGAAAATTTTATTGAAAAATGATTTTAGTATTGACTTCCCTTGGTTCTTAGTTGAAGCTATCTCGTGGATAGAGTCATCTTTTTTCTCAATTTTTTGTGTTCGGATATTCTTCACATCCTCAGTCGGTTCTTCCTCTGAAAAAACTGGTTGAGGATCTATGGTCACAAGTCCAATGTGTAGTTGTATGGCAGTATTGTTGTCGGTGCTATCTTTACAAATATTTGCGAGATATTGGTATTTTTCTTCATCACTTTGGTCTGATGAATATAATTCTATTAAATCCTCTTCATCAATTTTACCGCTTACCCCGTCAGTGCATAAAAGCAAGTAATCCCCTGGGGCAATGTCTTGAAGATTAACCACTGTTGCTTCATCCCTATCTCTGGTGCCATCATTTGCATTCATACATCGGGTTATGACATTTCCTTTTGGATGATCTTTCACTTTATCAGGTGATAAATTCCCCGACCTAAGTAGTGCATTGACAAGTGAATGGTCTTCACTTCTATATATTATTCCTTCCCCTGGACGAATCTGGTAGATTCGGCTATCACCTATATGAGCCGCCATTATTCCGGATGAATGCAAAACTAAGAAAGTCAATGTAGTTCCCATGCCTCGGTTCGATTCATCTGAGATATCATCAAGGGCTTTGTATGATTGATCAAGAATATTTTTGAGATCTTCGTCTGAGAAACTGTCGCTATTCTTATGACCACACATAAGATCACCAATTTTTTTGCATACAGTGGAGCTTGCAANTTCTCCTTTGTCGCATCCTCCGACACCATCACACACGGCAAAGGCAGCCCTCTCAAGTGAAGGGTTGTCCTCATCCGGATATCTTGAATCTTCTTGATTTTCCCTTTCTCCGAGTTGATGAAAAGAATATATTGAGTCTACTTCTATTATCATTTTGGAATCTTTTGAACCTTAACAAGAGTCTTTCCTAATTTAATGGTGTCGCCATATGTCAAATAGACCACATCACCTACCNTCAGTTCCTTATTGTTGTGGTAGACGGGATTCGTGGCGCGTTCTACGGTCATCTTATACACCAGACTCCCTCCATTCTCATTCACATCTATGCGCAGCGACCGGCNGGATGCATATTTGTCTGTAATCTCAAAATCAGATTTGTTTTCGTTGTCTTCTCTCCCGATATAATGTATCCCTTTATAAAGTGGATATTTTTTCTTGCCTATAAAGCGTCCTAAAACCAATTCCAAGTTAAATTTACGTGCAGAAGCTGGTGGGAGAGGGGTTTTCATTGTGACTTTAATGACCTTCCCATCTTTCACTATTAGTGAATATTCCTGTCCACACTCTCCACAGACGGAGGAATAAACTCCATCCCCTCTGTCGGGTTTATCAAGCACCCCCTTGCAGTCGGCCATTTGACATCTCAGAAGGTCCTTTTCTTCAGGTTCGATATCGAATTCATGTAAGGTAGAACATTTCGGGCATTTTACTTTATTATGTCCAGGTGTTATCATGTCCGATGGTACAAGCACACTCTGCCTGCAATCTTTGTTACCACATCGGAATCGATACCTGCCATCTTCCAGTCTTCCATATTTAACTTCGTTACAAGATTTGACTGGCGGTTGGATTTCAATGGGATATTTGAAACTTACTTTTGCCTTGCAGTTGGGATTTACACATGTGACGGAATAGTTTCCCGGGATGGAGGGTGACTTGCATTGGAATGTTTGTCCACACTTCTTACAGGTCACAGAGATTTTTCCTTCGTCTGCCATAGTTTAAGCCATCAAATCTGTTTGAATATCGTAGTCTTCATCGGGAGATGTGCTGTCAGCCAACAAGAAATCTTCAGAAAAGAGGTTTTCTTCGAAAGTTTCAATCTCATGGGTTGGCAATTCTTCCCTTGTATCCACAATTACGTCCTCCTCTCCAATTTCAATATCTTCTTCTGTGTTTTGAGCAATATATACATCTTCAGAGGTAGGCTCGGTGACAACTTCATCTACTATTGTGTCATTGTTTGCAAAAGGTNCGTACTCTTGCTCATTTCCATCTCCTGTCTCGGGTTGCGGCTCGGCAATCATATCTGTCTCAATTGANACATCTGGCACAGGCTCTTCAAGCATTACGTCTTCGGGGTTGATTTCGACTATGGGATCGTTTTCAATTTCAGGTATAGGGATAATTTCTTGTTCTTCTGCCACAGCTTGGTTGGCTGTTTCAGTTATTTTTTCCTCGGTGTCGCCATATGTTTTTGCGTCAAAAATTGTCTTAGCAGCCGCTCCGGCAGCAACACCAGCCACTCCGGTAGCAATAGCTGCCTTAGTTGTATCGCTGATTTTATTTTTTTTCTTTCCCTCTCCTTCATCTTGATAGGAGTCATTGGAGTTTATTACAACTGTATCCATAGCGTTTCTTATAATTTGTTGGTAACAACCTTAAATTTAGTCTCTTCCTTACATCCAGGGCATTGGATGCGGTATATTCCTGGTTTCTCTGGGACTATGAATGCATATTTTGTTCCGCACTTCTCACATACTACCAGTCTTCTTAGCTCGGTTTTCATATTTCAAGTATTTTTTGTCATCCCAGCGAGATGTCGTTTTGTATGTTTGGATTTTCTTCATTTAGTGCTGAGTCGAATTCATTAGGTGCAATGTATTCGGTATGGCCATGCTGCTGGGCATACATGATTTCCGCATCACTGGCATCAATATCTCCAGGAATTTGCGCGATTACATCTCCTTCCGGGGTGGCAATAATATCATAAATTCTATCACCATCTACATCAACCATTATTGCCTGATTGCCTTCATTGTCATGGATAAGCGCTGCATTGAGTTCACTTCCATCCACGCCGTAGACTGTGCCTATATCGTCCACAAGCAATATATCTTCAATATCAATGTCGTGCGGATCAATCTCCTCGACAATAACATCTACAATGTCTGAAGGATCAGGTATGGGTTCTGGCTCAGGTTCCGGTTCAGGAATAGGTTCTGGTTCAGGAATAGGTTCCGGCTCTGGTTCTGGGTCAGGAGTAGGTACTGGCTCTGGTTCTGGTTCAGGAATAGGTTCCGGCACAGGCTCTGGTTCTGGAATAGGTTCCGGCTCTGGTTCTGGTTCCGGCATCGGATCATGTTCGGAGATATGTGCCGATGGTGCATCTGGTGTTGGTTCTGGTGATGGCACAGGATTCGGTTCTAGTTCTGGTGTCGATTCAGGAGCGGAGTCTGACTCTGGCATTTGCTCGTCGTTAAGAGCATCATATAAAAGATTGGCAGCTTCTGCTGTAAGTGCTCCGGATGCAACGGCGGCTGCGATGCTGGAATATGTCCATTTATTACCGCTGCCGTTTCCGTTGCATGTCGATTTTTTGTTGAGTGGTGTTGTATTCATTTTCTTCAATTATTTTTCCTTTTCAATTGCAAAGTTAATGGCTTGAAAATTAGAAGCCAATTTTTTAAAAGCATTCTATTTGAACATATAGGGATTCAGTGACGAAACTATACTGNTGGGTTGATGAAGCATGTTGTGACTTNTTCACTGATTAGTTCCANTCGATTACTACTTCCTCGGCTATTGCTTTTGATCCTATTAGTTGAGGATGTTGCGAATCATTCATTTTGGCAGTTGTATGCTGCACATCATTATATACATAGTTGAATAATTCATTCACCGTAATTTTTTTGTCATTGTTAGCGTCTGCTTTTCCTCTTAATCCTTTAATTAAGGCTTGAGTAAAAAATCCGTGTCCAACCCAAGCATTTTCCATTGAATACTCGTCAGCCCGGCTGGACATCATATAGATTATGTTGCCCGTTGTTGGTGCTTTATATTTTTGAGTATTGTCACGTACATCATTCACACTTCCTGAATGACATGCATCGATGAAACATATTTTTGCCGATGCCTCTGACTTTGAGAGTATGTCATTTATTTCTTGATAGGTAAGTGTTTTATCATAACATACTATACCTCCCGGATACCCGTGCCCACTGAAGAACACAATGATTTTGTCTCCTTTTTGAGCTCTATTGGCCAATGCTCTTAGTTTTTCAAGTACATTCTCTTTATTGGCATATTTACTTGTGAGTATTGTTATATCTTTGGTGTGATTGGCCATTATTTCTTTAAAATGCTTGGCATCCTTTGTTGTTTGTGACAGGTTATTGTTATTATCCTGATATCTTGATACTCCCATACTCAAGACAAAAGTACGGGCATTGGTGCTGACTGCCAGTATGATTGCCAACACTAAGAGAGTTAAGATTCGTTTCATATTAACTTGCATATTAATGTGCGCGACAAATTGCATGTTCTCGATTGATTATATCATCCTTCCCTAAAGAACGCCGACATTTAGGACAGATTAGTTTACCTTGAAGTTCCTTAATTTTCTTCTCTAATTTATTAAGCATCAAATCTTGAATAAAGGGAGATACAAAACCAGGAAGCATGAATGAAGCTCTAATAGCGAGTCCATTGTCTTTGATTCCCGGAAGAAAAGATAATACAAGCCCAAGACACATAAGTAGGGGAGTAATGAATTTTACAGCTCTTCTATTATTTTCCAGTTGATGTTTTGCTTCCTCAAGTTGCTGATATGTTTCGTAAAGATCCTCGAAGTCTTCCCTATAATCATTGGGGTGTAGAATTCTGCGTGCCTTAAAATAATAACCTCTATGTCCCTGTTCCCCTAACCGTATCCATGTGTCAGGTTTTACGGAGACTCTCTGATAACGGCGGAAATTTCCATTCTCTTCTACAAATGTCCCATTCGTTGAGGCCGTATCTTCCAATATCCAATTGTCTCCATCTATGATTATAGTTGCATGGGTATGGCTTACAGAAGAATGTGAGTTATCTATTGAAATTGGATGGTCGTGATCCCTTCCAAGAGTAAATGTCTTCATTTTGTCTTGTTGTTAAGTTATCGTAATCATGACTCAAAATAGGTTTGAAATAAGGTATCTCTTGCCAAGAGATACCTACTTTGATGTAAGTTCTTGAATATTAAAAACTAAAATATGGTATATAGACAAATTTGCTAAACAAAGCCTGTTTTAATATCAAAAAAAATAGGAAATTTGACCAAAAAACTTTCAGATTTAAGAAATTTTGTATATCTTTGTGCAAAAGTAGGTATCTCTTGCCAAGAGATTCGGATTTTTGCTAAACATTTTGGCCTCGGATTCCCGGATTGGGAGTCCGAGGCCAATGGCTTTTTTAAAGAAGCTTGAGGATCTTGCTGTTGGCGCGGTCGATGAGGGTGGTGTCGAGGGTGGAGAGGTAGATGCGGGTGGTGGATTCTTTTTCGTGTCCGAGGCCTTCGCTTATGATACTGAGGGGGATTCCTTCGGCTTTGGCTATGGAGGCCCAGGAGTGGCGCGCTACATACATGGTAAGTGGCACGCTGACCCCTGCCATCTTTGCAATTTTCTTGAGATTGAGGTTGATGCGTTCACCCTTGTTTTTATATACATAGCGAGGTTTAGATTCGCTCTTCTTGATAATCGGCAATAGATATTCTGTGGGATTTTCAGGATATCGGTCTAATATCTGCTGCATTTCTTTTGTCCAGGCTATTATTAGTTGCTGACCTGTCTTGCGGCGTCGATATGTGATGTGTCCTCCACGTAAGTCGCTTTTCTTCAACAATGCCATGTCGATGAAACTCATGCCTCTGAGCATAAAACTGAGGATGAACATATCACGAGCAAACTGAAGGTCG
>WFLX010001581.1_pt1 | contig 14245 bp, 17 predicted proteins | sample 4967041 | NCBI WGS metagenome assembly WFLX01 (sample SAMN12857096, study PRJNA449069) | gut metagenome | isolation source: stool from male and female vole | host: Microtus ochrogaster | place: USA:Florida | collected 2017
GCATTTCCAAGCACAGAAATCACACCTTGGGCTCCGAGTGTCATCAAAGGATATGTCATACCATCATCTCCACTCAATACGGTGAAACCATCAGGTTTTTCGCGCAGCAACCTCTGAATCTGATGGATATTTCCAGAAGCTTCTTTAATGCCAATTATCCCTGGCACTTCGCGGGCAAGACGTAGGGTAGTGTCTGCTGTCATGTTCACTCCCGTACGACCAGGCACGTTGTAGAGAATCACCGGGAGTGGAGAAGCCTCTGCTATGGCTTTGAAATGACAGAATATTCCTTCTTGCGTTGGTTTGTTGTAGGGTGGCACAACCGATAATATTGCAGAGTATCCTGACAGGTCTTCTTCTTTGACGCGTCTTACAATTTCAGCAGTATTGTTACCCCCTATTCCTAAGACAAGAGGAAGTCTACCATCTACAGTATCCTTGACAAAAGATTTTACCTGCAACTGCTCTTCAAAAGAAAGGGCAGGAGTTTCACCCGTGGTGCCGAGAGCCACAATAAAGTCAGCACCACCATCTATGATATGGTCGATAACCCCTTTGAGAGCAACAAAGTCAATGTCTTTATTATTAGTAAAAGGAGTGACCAACGCCACGCCCATTCCAAGAATATTCAAGTGTGCCATAATGAACTTCTTTAAAGGATGCTGTTTTCAGTTACAAAATTAACTATTTTTTTTNAGACTACAAAATTTTGGAAAGAGCATATGAAGATAATATAACAAAAATACCNTCGAAATAATCGAAGGTANTGAAGTTGCCTTGGAAAGACTCGAACTCTCACAAACGGAACCAGAATCCGGTGTGCTACCATTACACCACAAGGCAGAATTTACTCAAAAAAAATAGTTGAATACCATTNAAAAAATAGTTGCCTTGGAAAGACTCGAACTCTCACAAACGGAACCAGAATCCGGTGTGCTACCATTACACCACAAGGCAATTTTCGGGGCTCTTCCCCTTTTGACGATGCAAAATTAATGCTTTTTTTTCATCTGACCAAATATTTTGACGAAAAAATTTCAATATCCAAGTAACTGACGGAATTTCAATGTTATAATTTTCTTGATATCATCCATGTCAATTTCTTTACCCAATTCTTGTGCCANCGATGTGACTCCTTTNTCGACAAAGCCACATGGATTGATCATTTGAAANCCCGTAAGATCAGTGTTGACATTGAGTGCAAGTCCATGCATCGTGACAAATCTGCTGCACTTTATTCCCAATGCACATATCTTCCTTTCTTTTCTACTTCCTTTNTCGATCCAGACACCGNTGGCTCCCTCCACTCTTTCTCCTTTAATATTAAATTCCCCGAGTGTCAAGATGACTGCTTCTTCGAGAAGATTTACATAATCTTTCACCCCNAAATGATGATATTCAAGATCCAAGATGGGATAGACCACCAGTTGGCCGGGACCATGAAAAGTGACATCACCACCCCTTTCTATGTGATACATCCCAACACCTCGGTTGGCTGCTTCTTCTTCAGATAGGAGAAGATTATATTCTTTGGCATGTTTTCCGAGCGTAATGACCGGATTATGCTCTACCAACAAAAGATATTCTTTCGACAAGGGTTTCTTGTCTTTCTTTAGCATTACCATCGAGGAGAATAAATCCTTTTGACGTAAAAGCATTTCTCCATAGTCTTTTGTTCCTTCATCAATTACTATTAATTCCATANAAATCAGAATGAAAAGTGAAGTGCAACTCTGAGTCCGGACTTGTCTATACCTGNATTTTTTAGATAACTGATCCTCCAGACGTAATCNACCCTAAGTATTTTGAAAATATTATCTATGCCGGCACTAATCTCCATGTAAGGAGTTTTATGAAGGAAACCGACATTTGCATCGGTGGGGAATCTAAACAATTCCTTATGATATGCCGGATTATTTTTGTCGCTAAGGCTTCCCCAAAGGCACTTAAAATCAACCACTTCGCGCAGGCGGGACAGTTTGACTACGGGAATCCTATTGAACAAAACTCCATTTCCCCAATAGGTGAGATCGCAAGCCACGAACCTGTCAAGGGCATACTCCATTGGGTTCATCAAGGAATATGATTCAGGTTGAATTGTGTAACTTAGATTTGCGTGAGGCCACAATAGTTCTACATATGGCACTTGTGTCCAAATAATCCCACCCTTAAGAATAGCATCGAGATAACCGAAAGAGGAAAACCAGAATCTCTTTTGCATAGAAAATTCGGTCTTACTTATAGAATAGTCAGCCCCTGGAAGACTGCGAGGTCCCCATTCTTGTGAAAGGATGAAGACCGGAGCATCCTTATTGACTGCCATTTTTGAATCTTTTGTGCGTATGGATCTTTCCCCCGGAGCAAATCTCACTGACAATCCAAATGATGTGCGCCTATAATGCGACAACTCAACTCCATAACCATCTATAAAAGGAAGCCAAGGAGAAGCTTCTTGCTTACGATGCTCTCCATATACATTAAAAGATAGTTGATTATTGAGTTCAAGGTTATATTCAAGTCTAAAAAGCTGACGATAAGTGACAAGCATATCGCGTTTCCTTTTAAGACTTAGGAAAACATTGTCGGCATTTGTATAGAGATAATGCTGTCCTATCATGTCAATGTCATACATATAGGTGGCACTGACAGCATTTCGGGGAAACTCGTTTTTGTGATATTTCTTTTTATTGAAAGAATACTCGAGTTCAGCTTTATATTTCCATTTCTTATCTTTAATGCCATATGCCACATATCCGTCGGCAAACAGATGGGGAGAAAGATTAGCAGTAGTCATTCCTCCAACTCTAAACCTAACTTTCTCTACAGGATTGGCACTAATAAATGTATTGACAGGTCCAAAATCAAACTTACTATTTTTTCCTGTCTTTATATAGCCATTAACCAGAATAACAATGGCTTTTTCTGCCCAATAGAAGAAAGGTATCTTTCTCAATTCCGACATGAAAGAACTCATATTCTCTTCAGAATTGGAAAGAGAATTGCCTCTGATGGTAGGAAGAAAAGAATCCGGAGATTGAGTGACCGACTCTATTGCAATATATGAGCCCAACATGTCGTATGCTCTGCTTAAATCATCTCTCTTTCGATAACTGAAATTCTCATATTTTGAGGTGCGATTTGCGTATAAATGCTGAGTGCCCTCCATCAGACAAATGTCTGCACTTAATTGGTCTTTGATCTTTTGGCGGTTGCCCAGAGAATCTTTTTCATATTCCTGCTCAATATAAAGATTGTCGATAAAATTAAGATTAACAGTGCGAGGCACTTTCATGGATACCTTCTTAATAAAACCGGTTGAGTCTCCCAGTTCAACATACAGATTTCCGCTAAATGAAAAATCGGTGGGGACCTTTGGAAGAAACGTAAGCTGAATGCAGCGCATTCCACCTACATCAAGAGTGTCNGCGATATAATAACGATAATGGACAGTGCCTGTCNAAGACAAAGGACTTGGGAATTTATTGCCAAAAAGCGTGATGTCATTGTCGTAAACATCTACTTCACGCAAAATGTCTTCAAGCGCAACATCGACTGTACCGACATCAAACATCTCACTCACTCCACTCGAGGTCCTACCTCTTTCCACTATCTTTCTCCGATCGTTGCCTCCTGAATATAAGGAGGTAGATGCTTTTTCATTTAGTAGTACGTTTAGCACCGGTCTTCTACCGAATGAAGTTGTATCCATATAGTCGAGGAGGAAGTCATGCTTTTTTAGCATTTCGGGAGAGACATCAAGTATTCCGAGTGTAATTTTATCATATTGGTCAAAACTATATTTATCCATTCTTCGTGGGTCGCCATTTTTTTGCTCTTTTCTGATGCGATGCATAAGTTCAACCGCAGGATTGTGTTTGGCTTCATACTTCTCTTTCCCGGGATTGACTATGAGTTCTTGAAGCTGATGAACCTCGCGCATAAATATAGCTGTATCTACAATTACTTCCTGACCACTCACCGAAACTGAACCCACAAAAATGCAAATGACAACACTGCATATGAAAATAGGCATTGTCAAAAATGACAATGTTCCTGTAAATATATTGCGGATATTGACTATTTTCATTAATTTTGCAGTTGGAATCTTTGCATTCAAGATGCAAAATTAATAAAAAAAATCATTATGGCATTTGAGATAGAACATAAATATTTAGTGACCAACGACAGTTACAAAAGAATAGCAACAGCCAAATACCATATATATCAAGGTTATCTCTCACGGNAGCCGGAGCGGACAGTACGAGTAAGAATCAAAGATGACAAGGCGTTTCTGACCATTAAAGGGAAAAACGAAGGTGCAAAACGCTTGGAATTTGAATATGAGATTCCAAAAGATGATGCNTTGAAAATTCTTGAACTATGCCAATCTCCAATACTTGAAAAAATCAGATANAATGTCCCTTATGAAGGAAAACTATGGGAAGTAGACGAGTTTTTNGGGAANAGAGAAGGTTTGATTTTGGCTGAGATCGAATTGGAGTCGGAGCAAGAATCTTATGCAAAACCAGACTTCATAGGTGAAAATGTCACCGGCGACCNTCAATATTATAATTCAAATTTATAATTACATTATTTTCTTTTGGTAAGGGTCTTTAGCATTATTTCAAGTTCNCTTCTNAGGTCTTGAAGTTCGTTAATGACTTTTAGTTTCTTAGATATATTGTCGCGATTGCGTTTCATCTGCTGCCTGGCTGCCTCCACTTTCAGACCTTTGACACGAATGAGGTAATGAATGATCTTGAGAGTTTCTACATCAGCAGGAGTGTATTGGCGAATCCCTGAAGGAGTTCTACTCGGATTGATTTCGGGAAATTCCGTTTCCCAATAACGAAGAGTTGCGGTTGGAACTCCAAGGAAGTCAGCCACGTCTCTGATTTTATAGAATTTTTTNCCTAAATCTTCCATTACGCTTCGCAATCAATCCATTACGTGTCCTGAATTTTCCGCAAGTTGTATCATGTCGAGATATTGTTGAGGAGTAAGATCCATGAAGTAATAATGCACAGGATTTTGCGGCTCTCCTTTGAATCTCACTTCATAATGAAGGTGGCTTCCAGTGGATTTTCCGGTAGATCCCACTTTACCTATCATCTCTCCACGCTTAACGTGCTGACCTTGCTTGACGAGAATCTGACTTAGATGGGCATAACGTGTCATATAGTTATAGCCATGATTCAGGTCGATACAATTTCCATAAGCATCTTTTCTTTCTGCCACTTCTACGACTGCATCTGCGGTAGCAAACACCGGAGTGCCTGTAGCAGCTGCAAAATCAAGACCTTCATGAAACTTAGCGGTTCCATATATTGGATCTCTGCGATAGCCATATCCGGAAGACATTGTATAGTCTTTGATATTGATTGGCAATACCGAGGGAATTCTGGCTATCTTTTCCTTTTGCTTTCCTGCTGCTTCGCGAAGCTGATCGAAAGAGACGGATTGAGAATATATCTGATGCTCAAGAAGATCCATTGATCGATTCATCCTGCTGATCAATTCAGCATCATTGAGATGGCCTATACCTTCATATTTCGTATCATTTTCCAATCCAGAAAAACGCTCCTTACTTGATAGAGGATCCATCTGCATCATGACACGATAGAAATTATCATCGCGGTTGCGAATATCTTCCATCACCTTCATTGAATTGTCAAGGCGCTTTTCAAGAATAGCATATTGAGATTTCAATTGAGAGTTCTCTTTCTTAAGATTCCTTTCAGAGGGTCCATCAAATATATACAGAAGCATCACATACAATCCTATTCCGATCGCACTTCCTACTGCNACATACTTGCCAAGAGAGACAAGACGGGACTTTAAAGTAGGNTAGTGGCGTTCGAAATTGTCGGTATCTGGATTNTATCGATATAAAACCCGTTTCACTCTAAATGTGACTTATGATATTTAACGTTACAGGAGTTTTATGCTAATGTATCGTTTCGGATTCTTCTTGATATCAACTATCAGTGAGTCAATATCTGCTGACACTTGATTAAGACGATTGTAGAGTTCAGGATCGCTTGTCAGCAACCCAAGCGTAGAATTTTTATCATTGAGTTGCTTTGAGAACTGCGATAGATTTGCAGTCAACTGATTGACATTATCCATAGTTGCATCCAAAGGTAGTGACTTTAGTTGATAAGAAAGTTGACCAAGATTTCCTACGATTGTGTCAAGTGACTCTGTAACTTTCACTGCATTGTTGGCAATACGTGGCACTTGGGAGTTCATAGTGCTATTAAGTCCTGCAGTTGTAGTAAGTAGATTATTAGTGATCCCATCAATTCTTTGGATAGATGCAGATAATGCAGGATCAGCCACAAGAAGATTTAGATTATATAGCAATGAATCCACTTTTGGCAAGATCCCAGTAATGGAAGGCATTAGCCCGTCCTGAAGAGATGACATTAGTCCAGGTTTTACTCCAGCGGTTACCTCACTTCCGGAGGGGAGCAAATTCGGACCGGCACCAAGAGTAAGTTCGATTTGGGCGCCACTCAGAAGGGTAGTACCAATGTTTGCGACTGTGCCTTCAGGAAGTTTAAGATTCTTGTCGAGCGCCATCACAACTTCAATCTTGCCGGGCTTGGCATAATTAAAATTGACTTCTCTGACTTGGCCTACCTTATAACCCTGTATGAGCACTGGAGAAGAAACAGTCAACTCATCTACATTTTCATAGTAGGCAATATAATAATGGGCAGGACGGAAAAGGTTGATACCTTTCAGAAAGTCAATTCCGAAGATGAGAATCAGGATTGCAACTATCACTGAAAGCCCTATGACGAACTCTTTATTGAATATCTTTTTCATGCTATATTTCTTTATTTAAAGTTAGACTTAGTGGTAAACTCTACACTTATAACAATTAACAATCAAATTCTTCTTTCAGCAAATTTTTTTATGGAATTAAACAAAGAATTTGCAAGCTTTTCTACACCCTTATCTGAGACCATGAATTTCACAGACTCAGGATTGCATATGAAATCAAGTTCGACCAAAACTGCCGGCATAGAAGTGGCCCACAGCACCCAGAAACCTGCCTGACGGACTCCACGGTCGNCACGTCCGGANGTACTCACAAGTTCTTTCTGAGCATCACTTGCCACCCGTATGCTCTCACCGAGNTTTCTTTTTTGAGCCATCTCAAAGATAATGTAACTTTCATCTTTAGAAGGATCAAATCCGGAATATTTTTCTTTGTAATCGCTTTCGAGCTCAATAACGGCATTTTCTCTCATTGCCACCTTCATATTGTCTTGGTCGCGATGCAGACCAAGGACATAGACGGAACTGCCGCGCGTATATTCCCTGCCACGAGTCTTTTTATCTATGGAATTGACATGAATCGACATGAATAAGTCGCCTTTNTTATTATTGGCTACATCAGCACGCTCCTGGAGTGTNAGGTANCGATCGTCACTTCTTGTCATTACAACTTTTATGTCGGGCAATTCTTTTTCGATCAAAGACTGAAGTTTCTTTGCAACAGCAAGATTGATGTCTTTTTCTCTCGCACCATTTTCACAGGCCCCAAAATCCTTTCCTCCGTGCCCCGGGTCGAGCACAATGGTGATTTTATCCTTTTCTTTTTTCGCAAAAAGATGCACCGGCATAGCACAAAGCAATGCCAAAAGAAGAAAGATTGAGATGATTCTCTTTATATTCATTTTATANTAGAAATCTTGTTTAATTGTGGGATCAATTCCACATAAAATCGCACAAAATTAATAAAAAATACTCTAATATCGAAGATTCTGATATGAAAAAACAATGAAAAATCCTTTTTTGACCAATGAAAACGTAAAGTTAAAGAATGTGAAGGGCATGAACAAATGGTATCTGAGCATCGTTTAATAAGCAGAAGTTAAGAAAATCTTAAAGATAGAGAGATAGAAATAACTAATAGTATATAACTCTAAGACACACTCCGGGTCGGTGCATAACATCCATCCCTATCAAACCCTATAAGGGCTTACTGCATAGATAATAAGTGCAAAAGGATGTAGCTCCCACCCGGAGTTGTCTTATCCTTTTTTCTATATTGCCAAAACAATGATTCCTTGAAGAGTGTTTCATTATTATAAGGTAGTCAGAATGGCTTTCCGATATTCATTCACCATAAACAATATATACTAACATAGAATGAAAAAAGTAATTCTTAGTGTTGCANTCGCAGCATTTCTATGCTCCTCTCTAACTTCATGCATGGGGAAATTTGCNTTGACCAGAAACCTCTATGCTTGGAATGAGCAGATTTCCAATAAATTTATCAACGAATTGGTGTTTTTCGCATTTTGGGTGCTACCTGTCTATGAAGTATGTGGAATCGCAGANCTATTTGTGCTCAACACCATCGAATTTTGGAGTGGAGACAATCCAATGACTTCGTCAACCAAGGCCANCGANACAGATCATGGCAGATACCTTGTGAAATGCGATGGAAAAGGATATGACATCACTCTTCAGGAAACAGGGGAAAAGTATCGCCTTGATTTTGCACAAGACACACAGACATGGAGTCTGCAATACAACGACAAAGAATATCCTCTAATGACTTTCATAGACGACACTCACGTATCTCTTCCTCTACCTGATGGAGGATGGCAGACTGTAGAGTTGTCGCAAGCTGGAGTATTAGCATATAAATCAGCTGCCACGCCATTGATGATGGCAAGAAAATGATAGAAGAAAATAAGATTTTTCAATGTAGATTAATCCAAATGAGGATTAGTTTGTTGTAATAGTAAACGAATTATTAATTAAAAAAACATATTGACATGAAAGCAATGCACATTATCTGCGCTGTAGTAGGCGGCGCAATCGCTGGAGCGGCTGTTGGCTTGCTCGTAGCTCCTGAAAAAGGTGAGACAACTCGTAAGAAAATCATCAAGATCCTGAAAGAAAAGGGAATCAACCTTAAAGGCAGCGAACTTGAAGAACTTGCTGACGAGATTGAGGATCAGATTGAGAAATTATAAATAAAGTATAAAGGAAAAAGTATGAAAGCTCTTAATATTCTTTATGCATTCCTTGGTGGTGCAATTGTAGGTTGCGGTGCAGCAATTCTTTTTGCACCAGAAAAGGGAGAGGAACTTCGCTCTCGCATTGTGAAGATCCTGAAAAGAAAAGGTATTAAAATCAGCGACGAGGAGGTAGATGCTCTCGTGGCAGAACTCACCGGAGAAGCATAATCCTGTCGCAAAACATTAGCGATTGATGAGTAACAATACACTCTTAGATCAATTCAAGGATTTATTAGCCCGGTCGAAAGACTGGGCTACTCTTGAATTGGAATATGCCAAACTGACGGCAGCAGAAAAACTCACGATGCTTGCCGGATTGGCATGCACCGGGGCCGTGTGCCTTCTGTTTGGAATCACAGCCTTGATAATGTTTGGTATTTCACTTGCTTTCTTATTTAAGGAAATAATGGGGTTTGCACTCTCTTTCTTAGCAGCCGGAGCATGCATCCTCATACTCTTGGCAATAGTCTATATTTTTAAAGAAAAATTGATTATTAACCCAATAGCAAGGATAATCACCAAGATACTCTTAAAATAGAATCCGGAATATGGAGAATGTAAAACGATTAGAAGGAAAGGACAAAGTGTTGACACCAGTTGACGAGCCAGTAGAATTCGGGGGGTACACCCTTGATGAGATTCGCCATCGCAGGGCGTTGATAACTGTAAGGAAGGAGTTTGCAAAAGAAAAACTTCTTCAGCAGTTTGATGGTCTGAAAGACAGAAATCCTTTTGCTTCAGACGGCACACTAAAAGCAGCNTCCCGACTTGGGACAATACCCATGAAAATAGTCCGTGGATTAAATTATACAGATTATATAATGCTGGGGATATCCGCTTTTGGAACAATCAAAAAGGTATTCTCTTTTTTCCGAAAGAAGAAATCATGAACTATTATAAAGTGCGCTTTGAATGCGCTCCATGTTCAGAAGACATAACAGATCTTCTGGCGGCATTCCTCGCTGACATCGGCTACGAAAGTTTTGAGCCCGATGAAGCGGGGCTTACTGCGTATGTGCAAGTATCTGCTTTCTCTGAGGAAGCGATTAATGAAATATTGGCCGACTTTCCAATGGAGACAACCATTTCCTATACTGCAGAATTTGTAGAAAGTCAGAACTGGAATGAAGAATGGGAAAAGCATTATTTCCAGCCTATCGTGATAGCAGGAGAGGTTGTAGTGCATTCTTCATTTCACAAGAATATTCCAAATGCCCGCTATGATATTCTCATAGATCCAAAGATGGCATTCGGAACAGGACATCATGCCACAACTTCACAGATGATGCGCTATATCCTCGACTTGGAGGATATAAATGGAAAATCCGTGATTGATATGGGAACNGGCACAGGAATACTTTCCATTCTGTGCAAGATGAGGGGAGCAGGAAATGTCGTNGGAATTGAGATTGATCCCGGAGCTTTTGAGAACGCACTTGAAAATGCTGCTCTCAATAATCAGGGTATTGACTTTATATGCGGCGATGCAACGGCTTTAGAGAACTGTGAATCGGCTGATATATTTCTTGCCAACATCAACCGCAACGTAATCACATCAGATATAGCCAAGTATTCAGAAAAAATTAAAAGTGGAGGAGTGCTTCTATTGAGTGGCTTTTACACTGCCGATATCCCAATAATAATGGCAGCAGCAGAACCATTAGGTTTCACCCTTGACAAAACATCAGAAGAAGGCGACCATTGGGCTGCCCTCCGACTCATCAAAAAATAAAATAAATCCCAATAGAAATAAAAATTCTGCCGAAGAATATTTCTTTGGCAGAAATTTTATTAGTTTATTCTAAAAAAACCATCATAAGACAAATCTTCGTCAAGTTCCGGCCAATGAATCCCGAAATGAGAAAGACGGAAGTTATTTCTTTGGGAGGCGGAAGAAGATGCAAATCGATTATAGTCAGCAAAATTTTCTTTTGCTTTTCTTCCATCTGTCAACTCTATCCACACAGCATGGTCATCAGTCCAAACCCTTGATACATTAGTCCTATTCATTTTTTGTCTCCTTTTTTGAAATACTCAATCCAACGCTCTATTATAATATCTTTATTCTCTTCAATAATAGATTCAATCATACGCAATTCATTTTTCTTAAAGCCAAAATTTTCTACTAATTTAACTTCATTTATATTATATTTTGCTTCTGCATCTCCTTTACTTATATGAACATGTATAGGGTCATGTTCATTAGACCAAAAGAAGAATCTGAATCCGAATATTATGAATAGTGTAGGCATATTGACATCTTAAAAGTAACAAAGGCCCTGAAATTAAAAAATTTCAGAGCTTTTAATAAAGGTGGAGCATATCGGACTCGAACCGACCACCTCTTGACTGCCAGTCAAACGCTCTAGCCAGATGAGCTAATGCCCCGTCAGAAGTTTTCTTCGATGCAAATTTAATAATATTTTTTTATATGTCAAAATATTTTTTGAAGATTATTGAATTTTTCTCCAAAAAAGAATAAATGGATTCTAAAGTCTTATTGAGAAGGTGGTTTGGGGATTTGTCTTTAGCGATAGGGTTCCTCCGAGACTGGTGATGATTCGGCGGGAGATACTTAAGCCGATGCCATTGCCGGAAGGGCGAGTGGTGAAAAAGGGGGTAAAGATATGTTCGGCTGTTTCTTCCGGAATTAGTTCACCATCATTGGAAATTCGGATTTCTAATGATTCATCTGCTTTTTCTTCAACTTCAATGGTAATATTTTGTGGATTAGCCTCAATTGCGTTCTTAATTACATTTAATAAAACTCTGCTCAATAAAGTCTCATCAGTGTATATCAACAGTTCCGGAGGAAAGCAAATCAGACTAAATGATATATTTCTGTCTTTGACATAACTTTTTGCCATCCTTATTGATGACTCCAAGAGTGGCCTAATATAAATTGCTTTCATTTGAGGTTTTGGCACAATACTGAATTCCCTGAAATTCTTAACAAATTGCATAAGAGATTGGCTACTTGAAGATATGGTGGCAAAAGCATCTGAACTATCTTGATCCATTGCCTTTCCACTCATATTTTCTGCNATAGATTGGATTGGAGTAAGAGAATTCATTATTTCATGAGTGAGGACTCTCGTCAACTTATCCCAAGATTCTACTTCTACTGTCTGAAGTTGCCTTCCGAGATCAGTTATGGTGAATAGGATAAAGCTTTTATCATTTACAGTCACATCACTCTTTCTTATGTCTAAACCGGTGATGTTATAATCAGGAATTTGACATCGATGAGTTAGAACAGGACGATTAAGAATACGCAAANCTGCTTTGTTGTGTAGCCTTATATCNCCCTTTGAATCAGCAAGAGCGAAGCCTATATCCGTCAAATTTAATACTTTTGACAAAAATGCTTCTTTTTGGCGCACTTCAAGAGTAAGATTTTCGAGATGCTCAACAATTCGATTTAGCATAATGTTGATTTCCCGCTTATCTTTATTGACATTGGAAGTAGGAAATTTGTAAGAAAAATCACCATTAAGAGTAGCTTCCATAACATATCGTATTCTCTTCCTCAGGCGAAAATTATTCCTGATGACGACATATAATAGAACTGCAACACTTAATATCAGAAAGATCTCAAATATCATATTTCCTCAGTTTGTTATAAAGTGTCTGCCGCGATATGCCAAGTTGTCTGGCAACTTCAGACATATTGCCTCCATGCTGCTTTATAGCAGAAGTAATGGCATTGCGTTCCATTGCCTCAAGTGTTGTGGGCTCTTCAATAGGAAAAATGTGATCTTCGAGAATATCAAAGTCATGTATTCCAAGGGTATCACCATCTGTAAGAATGAGAGCTTTCTCCACAGTATGCTCAAGTTGTCGGATATTTCCGGGCCATGAACAAAAACAAAGTCTTTTCATTGCCTCATCTGTCACTTTAACTTCCGGGCGGGAATAAAAAGTAGAATACTTTTTGACGAACAATTTCACTAACGATGGAATATCTTCCTTTCTGTTTCTTAGCGCAGGAAGTTCAATCGTGACAGTATTGATTCGATAGAAAAGGTCTTGTCTGAATTCTCCTTCTGTCACCATTTTGGGGAGATTTCTATTGGTAGCGCAAATAAGTCGGATATCAATGTCACGAGGAGTATTCGTTCCTACCCGAATTATTTTCCTCTGTTGCAGAGAAGTAAGGAGTTTTGCTTGAAGATGATAGGGGAGGTTGCCGATTTCGTCAAGGAAAAGGGTACCGCCATTGGCGGTCTCGAATTTTCCGGCTCGATCACTCTTTGCATCAGTGAATGCTCCCTTTGCATGACCGAACAACTCACTCTCGAAAAGAGTTTCAATAACTGCACCCATATCCACTATCTCCAACGGACCAGAAGACCTATTTGAAAGACGATGAATTTCTCTTGCCAAGAGATCCTTTCCTGTTCCATTTTCGCCTGTGATAAGGATATTAGCTCCGGTAGGTGCCACTCTTTCAATAAGAGTACGTAGACGTTGCATCTCTGAAGACTCTCCCCAAATCATTTCCTGAGTGGAAGATTTCTCACGTGGCTTATCATTTCCATCCTTGAATGCTTTGAGCAGAGTTTCAGAGAGATTAGTGTTATCAAATGGTTTGACTATGAAGTCAGTAGCTCCGATTTTCATACCTTCTACAGCAAGAGCCACATCGGCATAAGCNGTGAAAAGGATAACAGATGTTTCAGGAGNAATCTTCTTTATCTCTTGGAGCCAGAAAAGACCTTCGTTACCATTGTTGACGGTTGCCCTGAAGTTCATGTCCAAAAGCACAACCTTAGGCGTATACTTTCTGATAAGATTTGGGATAGATATGGGATTAGACTCGATGATTACTTCGTCGACCTTGGATCTCATCAACATCTTGACAGCTGCAAGCACATCCTTATTATCATCAACAACGAGCAACGTTTTCTTCATAGTGCAAAAATAGTAAAAAAAATCAGATTTATCAAGAAAAANTTGTCAGCCGCATTATAGTCTTGTCTTTTCCACAATTTTGCCATCAAAAAGATTTATGATGCGATGTGTGTATGCGGCATCATGCTGAGAGTGGGTCACCATAACNATTGTGGAGCCTTCACGGTTGAGTTCTGTGAGCAGCTCCATCACTTCCTTGCCATTGACAGAATCAAGATTTCCTGTCGGTTCATCGGCAAGAATAAGTTCCGGCTTTGTGACTACTGCCCGAGCAATGGCCGCAC
>WFLX010147595.1_pt1 | contig 14236 bp, 11 predicted proteins | sample 4967041 | NCBI WGS metagenome assembly WFLX01 (sample SAMN12857096, study PRJNA449069) | gut metagenome | isolation source: stool from male and female vole | host: Microtus ochrogaster | place: USA:Florida | collected 2017
GGGAAAATGCTCTTTTCTTTATTCTTGCGAGGAAGCGAGAGATAAAGTCTTTTGTTCAATAATTTCTTGTCGCGAAATATAGCCGGGGGCTTCAGGATTTTCTTGAATGGTTGTTGAAATAGCCGAAGCGATGGCCGAAGCGGCTTGATCTAAGCTTTCCTCGCTTTTAAAACGCGCTAAATCTTGGGCATTGCTTAAAGATCCCAAATCGATTTGCACGGCATGACTTGAGGCCATGGAAATTAATTGTAAGGGATATTGGTCGGTTGTCACAATAGCTCTTGCACTTCCCCAGCCATTTTCTTGTAAGTTATCCTGCATCGTATTAACCCACAAAGAACTAATGGAATCATCGGGATTAAGATAAAAAGCATAGCCTGATTCATCTTGAGTCGATTCACAAGTGTGAATCGATAAAAAGTAGTCAGCATTAATAGCTTCTTGTTGTTTACGCCGCCAAACCAAATCTTCCCATCCAGTTTTGGTATCGTCTTTATTATCACTATCGCGAATCATCAACACTTTCAAATTTGGATTGGCAACTTCTAAGTGTTGTTTAATTTTTTGAGCTAAAGAAAGAGTAATATCTTTTTCCATCGTACCATCCAAAGCGGTTTCCCCTAGGTCAATTCCTCCATGACCAGGATCAATTAAAATGGTTTTAGTATAAACAATTTCGCTAGATTCTTGAATGGAATCACGGCTCTCCATACTTTCAATTTGGATTTCTGAGGTTTCAATAGAATTTTCTTCGCTCGACGAGGCCACAGAAGAAAGAGAATTTTCAAGAGTTGGATATAAAGAGGTGTCTTGGCTTGAAGCTTGGGAATTCGTAGCAAAAAATGATAAAGTAGGCCAATCACTTTGTTGAAGGGAGGAAAGTGGTTCTCCATTCATGGCATAGGCTACTGTATCTTCACGCGTGGAGTGAAGATTTTGAAAATAATGCGTAAAAATACCCTGATAAAAGCCATAACTGAGTCCAATAAGTAAACTTGCGTATAAAGTCACCCGTATGGACAAACGAAGACGTCTAGGGGGTTTTTCTAACATTCGATCCCTCCAATCCAATTTGAATAGTAGTTATTTTAAACAAAACTTAATCGTTGTTCAATATAATGAAACAACTGATAAGAATTATTCGTTTTCTGTAAACAGAGCGGTTCCAATACGAACTTGATTGCTTCCATGATCAATGGCTAAAGCATAGTCATGACTCATTCCCATTGAGAGAATTTCAAATTCAGGATATTGTTTTTGAGCCATATCAAAGAGAGCTTTGACTTGATCAAATTCACTTGCGATGAGCGCTTGATCATCCGTATTACTTGCAATGGTCATTAATCCTTTAACGCGGACATGGGGCAATGCTTCCATCTCTTTTAATACATTCATTAAAAGAGCGGGATCCAATCCCGTTTTGTTTTCATCTTGTTTGGAGATTTTGATTTCCACTAAAACGTCTTGGATGAGATCCTTTTTGGCCGCTTGTTTTTCAATTTCTTGAGCGAGTTTTAAAGAATCTACTGATTCGATCAACGATACTTTTCCAACAATGTATTTCACTTTATTGGTTTGTAAGTGGCCAATAATATGCCAATCATACTTTGGATCATATTTTTCCAGAAATTCTTGAACTCGGTTTTCTCCAAAGGTTTGGACTCCAAGTTCATGTAAAGCATCCACCTCTTCTTTGGTATGTTTTTTAGTAACGGCTACTAATTTAGCTCGTGAATCAGCTAAACGTTGAGCGATTAATTCTTTGTTCATCCTTAATTTAGCTCCTTTGATTTTAAAATAAGGGGGTCGTCTCCTTTCTATAAATTTGTGGAAAACTTTATAGGCAAGAAACTTATAGAAAAGCATTCTCAGAGTACTTATTTTAAGAAGCGCTTCCAAGTTAAATGCAAAATTTCCTTTTAAGGGAAACTTAAGACTTCTTGAAAGAAGTTTTTATACTTCTACATAGGCATGGCTAAGAGTTGGGGAAGCCTCTTTCCACAAAGAAGCCGAAATATCGGAATCTAGAATCCAGCCAAGGGCCTGATCGGCATCAAAAATGACTGGCATACGATGATGAAATGCATCTACAGACGAATTGGCCTCTTTGGTTAAAATCACAAAACAATCATCAATTGCAATGGCGGCCAGATACATCGTTTTATGCGGTTCAAAGAAGGATATTTTTTGTTTTTGAAGCGTCCACTCATAAAAAAGGGAGCAGACAACAACGATTCGATTGTGTTTAAAGGCATTACGAAACATCCATTTGCTCGCTACGGTTTCTGCTCGTGCATTCAAAATAAGACTTTGGGTTTGTAAAGGTTTAGCGCCGGAAACCATTTGTTGAGAAGAATACCGATAGCCAAATTTCATCAAATCTCCTATGAGTTTTTTAGAATTGGTTTGAACGGGAATTGGGGTCTCTTCTCGCGCTTTAAGAACCAATGAGAAATTAGTTGGGAAAATTTCGCCAAAGCGTATCCTTTCTTGAATTGAAGTAGGAATGTCAGCAATTTGTAAAGCATTTTGTAAACTTTCCCGATCTATTTCAAAACGACCACACATATTCAATCTCCTTATATTACCAAAAAAGCTAATCTAGAAATTCCCTAACAGTGGTTTTTAGTGACTTTAAAGAATCAGATCTTTAGCGCCTACCGACTTTTTCATTGGTCATTTTCAAAAACTATGAGTAAACAAAGTCTGTGACTTTTGTCTTGAGTTATTAATCTTATATTTTTTATTTTTCCTTACTTTTTGGTTTTGGAATTTCCCCGAAATAATTAGCTTTATCAATGCTATTATAGTCAAAAACCTTTCAATCAAGGGGAAAGGCTAAGCGCTACTCGATTTGAAGGAAAGGCTTTTTTAATTTTAAAATAAATAAAAATTCGGGGCTCAAGGGGCCATTTGAAGCCCTAAGGCTAAGTTTTTCGATCTATTAAAGTGATTGTCATTCTCGGCTCTTTTAACTTTATGATTGATTACTAAAAACGAAACGAAAATTAATTTATATTTCGTTTGTTATTTTAAAAATGATTGAAACTGAAAAANTGACTTGTCTTTTANAAAATAAACATATTTAGGAACACGAGTGGAGACAAAGAAAGGAAGGGACGGGGTTTCCTGCCATGAACATCCATGCTTCTCCAGCCCGTCAAGTATGAAACCTACTGGTGTATTAATTGTATTTGAAGGAAACGATGGAGCTGGAAAAACCATCGTTCTTCAAGCTGTAGCCAAAAATTTAAAAGAAAAAGGAATGGATGTCCTTGCTACACGAGAACCGGGAGGGTCTACGGTTGCGGAACAAATTCGAACTGTACTTCTCGATTGTGCCAATGAAATGGATCCAAAAACAGAAGCTTTATTGTATGCCGCTTCACGCCGTGAACATTTGGTCAAAACCCTTTTACCAGCTTTAAGTCAAGGACGGATTGTTCTTTGCGATCGCTTTTTAGATTCGTCTTTAGCCTATCAGGGAGGGGCTAGGGGGCTTGGTTTTGAAACGGTTGAAAAACTCAATGATTTTGGCTTAGAAGGATTTCGTCCCGATTTAACGCTTTTTTTTGGGTTGGATGAACCAACTCAAAAAAAGCGGCGAATTCAACGGGGCCATCAAAATCGTTTGGATTTGGAAAGTGATACCTTTCACCATAAAGTAAATCAGGCTTTTGAGGCCTTATTGCAACAAGGCAAAGAACCACGCGTCTTTATTGATGCCTCTAAGCCATTACAAGAGGTCATTGAAGAAGTTACTCAAAAAGTAGAAGCCTTTTTAGCTCATAAACAGGCTGAAGCCGATTTAGCGCAAAAACAAATCGAGAAGTTGCGGTCAAAAAGTCCCATTGAAGTGTTTTTAGCTAAAAAACAACTTGAAGCATTTNTAACGAAAAAACAATTGGATCAATCCAAAACAGGAGAAGTTGAATTAAGTCCTTGGGTAGAAGCCTTAGAAGAAGCCTTTTTAGAAGGAGTGGGTCCTAAAGCTCAAGCTCTTTTAGAACTTTTTTTACCTGATGCCGATTTGAATGCTTCTTTACCCATTCTCCAAGANAAATCCAAGAAAGAAGACGAGGCAAATGATTGATAAGGACCAACTTAAACAACTTCAACCAGTAGCCTATCGTACCTTGTCCAATGCCCTTTTATCCAAACGCATTTCTCATGCTTATTTGTTTTTTGGTCCAAAAAATATGGCTAAGCAAGAGTTGGCTTTGTTGTTTGCTCAATCCTTAATTTGTCCTCATGTCGATCAAGATGGCTTTGCGTGTGGAAAATGCCCCTCTTGCCAACAGCTTGAAAAAGAGGAAAATCCTGATTTTTTTTGGTTGCATCCTGGAGGAATTCGCAAAGGAAAGCCTTTGACCCGTAAGGAACTTGAAGCGTGGTGGAAAGGTCAACCAAGCCAAGATGTTTCTGCCAAAGCTTGGACTATTCGTAAAGAGGATATTTTAGCCCTTCAAGAATCCTTTGCAGCTACACCCGTAAGTGAAGCCCAAAAACAAATTTATCTTTTAGAGGGGTATGATCAAGCCACTAGTGCCGCTTCTAATTCCTTATTAAAGTTTTTAGAAGAACCCAAAGACCAATTGGTAGGCATTTTAATTGTTGAGGAACTTAATAATGTTCTTCCAACCATTGTTTCCCGTTGCCAATTGATTCCATTTCGGGCCCGCTCACGAAATGCTTTAGAAGAAGAGTTATCTCAATGGATTGAAGATCAAGAACTTGTGTGCATTTTAGCTAAGGCTGGGTATGATTTGAATAAAATTAGCCCATTGCTTGAGGAAGAAGCAGTCTTTGAAATTCGGGATGCTGCTAAAGCTTTTTGGCCTCAACGTATAGAGCATTTGGCTCTTGTGGACTTACAACTTGGCGTTTTTTCTAAAAAAAAGCATCTCAATCGTCCAGCTTTAGAATTTTTCTTTCATTGTCTTTTGTATTATCTTGAACAAGACAAGACCATTACGCTTACAACTTTACAAATACGACTCATTCTTCTTCAAGCTCTTGATAGCCTAAAAGCTCCGTTGGATCCAGCTCTCTTATTAGAAAAAACAATTTGGAATCTTCAAAACCCTTCTCTAAGCCTATAATTTCATTCAAAAATTTGATAAAATAAAAAATCAAGTCGTAATTGGCTTGACTTTGAATAAAAATCTTTGGAAACAAAGTTATATAATTGACATCTGGCTTGGTCTTATATGGCCAGGCTTTTCGTCTAGGCCTTTTTTAGAAGGGAGAAAGTTATGACAACCACTCCAACGCAACCTAAAAAAAACAAAATAAAACCGGTTACGTTCCCTTATATGGTTTATATTCAATTTGATGGTTCTAAGAAGGCATATTCTTTTGGAGCCTATGAAGAACACAAAACGAAAGAACTCGTCGTTGTTGAAACGGTTCGTGGTCAAGAAATTGGTACAGTATTAGTTCCCTCTTTACCTTTTGATCCAGCAAAAGTTAAGGGTGAAATTAAACCCATTGTCCGCAAAGCAACCGAAAAAGATATCAAACGTAAAGCAGAAAACATCGAAAAAGCAAAAGAAGCTTTTGAATTGTGTCAAGCTTCAATCACCAAATTAGATTTGGATATGCATCTCATTTCGTGTGAATATACTTTAGATCGGGCTAAAGTTATCTTTACCTATGTAAGTGATGACCGAGTCGATTTTCGTGGGTTACTCAAAGAGCTGTCTGGTCAAATGCAAGGACGTATTGAACTTCGCCAAATTGGACCACGAAACAAAGCGAAACTCATTGGTGGCTTGGGAATTTGTGGAATGGAATGTTGCTGCAAACGATTTATGAGCGATTTTGATACAGTCTCAATCAATATGGCCAAAAATCAATTGTTGGCATTAAATATTTCTAAGCTTTCAGGGCAATGTGGGAAATTAAAATGCTGCTTGCGTTTTGAAAACGATAACTATACCACTCTGCGTCAGGACTTACCAAAGCTCAATTCGCAAATTGAATATAAAGGATCGAAATATCGTATTTCTGGAATGAATGTGTTACAAAAGCAGGCTAAACTTGAAAATCGGGATGAAACCCTTTTTGTGAGTTTTGAAGAGCTCTTTCCAGATCGAGAAGATCTTCACTAAAAACCTTGCCTTCGGGCAAGATTTTTTTTTAACTGTTAAAGCATCCTATTCTGAGGATTGGTTAGAGGAGGATAAAAATAAAGAGAAGGAAAAAGGAATTTCATTATGATTAAACGACAAAAAAGCTTTCAAAATGAAAATGGGCCAGCTCTCTATCTCGTGCCCACCCCAATTGGCCATGTCCAAGAACTTAGTCCTCGGGCCATTGAGGTTTTAAATCAAGTGGATGTAATTGCTTGTGAAGATACTCGCAATTCGGGGCAATTGCTCAAACGTTTAGGAATTTCCAAACCTCTCATTAGCCATCACGAATTTAATAGTACTAGCAGTATTCCAGGTATTTTAAAATTGTTAAGAGAAGGAAAAAAAATCGCAATGATTTCCGATGCGGGCTATCCACTCATCTCAGATCCTGGAACAGGCTTAGTTCAAGCGTTAATTGAAGAAGACTATCCCGTCATTTCTTTATCGGGACCAAATGCAGCCTTAGATGCTCTTGTCGCCTCTGGTTTGTCTACTCAACATTTTTTATATTATGGCTTTTTAGAAGCTAAAACGTCTAAACGCAAAAGGCAATTGGAGGAATTAAAGAATTTTCCTTATACTCTGATTTTTTATGAAGCTCCTCATCGAATTCAAGATTGTTTACAAGACATTTTAGACATCTTTGGCAATCGAAACATGGTGTTAGCTCGTGAATTGACCAAAATTCATGAAGAATACTTGCGAGGAAATGTCCAAGATATTTTAGAAGTCTGTGACCAGCTCAAAGGTGAAATGGTTCTTGTGATCGAAGGAGCCAGTCAAACTCAGACCATTTCTTTAGAGAAAATTGTTCAAAAAGCGCTTGNTCTGACACAGGCAGGCGTAAAAGCGAAAAAAGCTGCGGAATTGGCCATTGAAGGAACATTGTTTTCCAAAAACACTGTGTATCAAGAAATGCTAAAACGAAAAGAATAGTTGGAAAAGAAAAAAGGAGGATAACGTANTAGTCGTTGTCGCTCCTTTTTTTTGAAATCTTTAAATTTTAAGTTTAAACGTTTTGATATTGAGCCATTAACATGTTTTTGGCCCATTCTTCATAAAAAGTAGAGAAAAAATGAACTCCATCACTCGCATAAATAGGAGCGGTTCCCCCAGCCGAAAGGGCACTGTTATCTACATAGGTCCACCCATTGCGTTCACACATCTCTTTGATTTGTCGATTAAAATCCGCAACTTGATTCCAGTTTGGATTTTTTGCTAGAGCTTCGGGGGTGGGTTCAATGATGGAGTTTACAAAAATTTTCGTATTGGGTGATTTTTCTAAAAGAGCTTTGATATTCCGCTCATACACAGCCTGATAGCCATTTTCTCCCTCGTTGGCTCCNATGTNTAANCCCATATCANTGACTCCATAAGATAAGTAAATGACCCTTGGCTGTTGAGCTGCAATGGTTTCTTCAAATTCTGGAATGTTATTGATNGTATAGCCNGCTGCNGCTAAAACTTGATTTTCGGGTAAAAANCCATAGCTCATAAATCCGTAAACCCGAGAGTCTCCCATCAAAATGGTATTTTTAAATAAAGACCACATTGACATAGAATCATTCGGATCCGAGATCCGTGTTAAAGCATCGGTGCGATTGCGTTCATCCACTTTAGTACTAATAGGAGCTAAATCAATATTTTCTTGTGTTTTCAAATATTCAAGCCCAGGCTCTAAGAGCTTTTGACGATTGAGATTTCGATAGTAGCCCAATCCGGCTAAACCACCTAAACTAGCGATCGTTAAAAAAATCATAAGATTGCGTCCTAATGATTTTTTACTCTTCTTTTTCTTTTTTTCCTTNNATGCNTTTTGCGCTACNNNTTTNGGTTTTGCTTGACTTGCTCTTTGTTTAGAAGANCCAATTGNTTTTTTACTTGCTGTTGAATGAGAAGAAGATGCAACTTTTTTAGATGATTTTGATGTCGAAGAGACGCGACGAGGTTGAGTCGNTCTTTTTCCAGAAGACGATTGAGTTCGTGTTTTCTTTTTGGCTGAGGACGATTTTTGAGGGGAAGTAGACATAGGCATCTCCTTTCTAAAACCATTTAGACTCCTAAAGAATGGCTTATCTTGTATCATCCTAACGCATTTAAAACGATGCGCCTAGTCAAGAAAGTAAGAGTTCTTTTAAAGAAACATTCTTTTAAATTTTATTGTTTACCTATCGCGTTTTTAATATTTATAGGATGAATAAAACCATTGAAGTCCCTAAAGGAACATGTTAAAATTTTCATGGATATAAATGAAGGCATAATATTTTATTTTGCCATCAATTTATTTTGAAAAGCAATTAAATTTAAAAAGCAGGTCTAATTTAGCCCTGCTTTTTAAATCATTTTCATAAAAAACTTAATTTCAAACGGTATAAAATTGAAAAACTAGAAAAGGGGGGATCACGTTTGGAAACAACCATTCAAATTAAAGGAGCGCGAGAAAATAACCTTAAAAATATCAATCTCACACTTCCTAAAAATAAACTTATCATTATGACGGGGGTATCAGGAAGTGGAAAAACCTCGTTAGCTTTCGATACCATTTATGCCGAAGGACAACGGCGCTACATGGAATCTCTTTCCTCTTATGCTCGTCAGTTTTTGGGAAACTCAGAAAAACCGGATGTGGACCAAATCGATGGTCTTTCTCCAGCCATTGCGATTGACCAAAAAACAACATCTCATAACCCACGATCGACCGTAGGAACGGTAACCGAAATCTATGATTATTTGCGTTTATTGTATGCACGNATTNGAGTTCNCTNTTGTNNTACTCATGGAGANCCTANTAGTNGACAAACGATCACCNAAATGATTGATCAGATTATGACCTNACCCNATNGAACGCGCACCACAANTGTGGCGCCTATTGCCCGTGAAAAGAAAGGCACATTTAAAGATACCTTTGCCAAACTCATGAAAGATGGTTTTTTGCGGGTTATCATCGATGGAGAGATGAAGCTTTTAGAAGAGGTCGAATCTTTAGAAAAAAATAAAAAACACACTGTTGAAGTTGTGATTGATCGTATTGTAAAGCGAGACAATCGCTCACGCTATTACGATTCATTAGCTACTGCTTTGGATTTAGGACAAGGCTTAGCAAAAGTGCTTACCTCTGATCCCTCTCAAACTTTATTGTTTTCATCCAATTATGCTTGTAAAATCTGTGGTTTTAGTGTTCCTACCTTAGAACCCCGTTTATTTTCGTTTAATGCTCCAATGGGGGCCTGTCCCGACTGCAAGGGGATTGGATCCATCCAAAAAGTGGACTTGGATTTATTGATTCCAAATCGGGATTTGACCTTACGTCAAGGAGGGATTGCCTATTATAAAAATGTAGCCAATTCCTCGAATCAGGAATGGCAACGATTTGAAGCGTTAGCTGCCCATTATGGCATTGACTTAGATACACCTATTAAAGATCTTTCCAAAAAAGAACTTAACATTTTATTATATGGATCCAAAGAATCGATTGAATACACGATTTATAACAATCATGGCTTAAAACGCCAATACAATGAACCCATTGAAGGCGTAGCCGATATGATTGAACGTCGCTACTTGGAAACGAGTTCCAATTGGAGTCGAGATTGGTATGAATCCTTTTTATCCGAACAAACGTGCCCTACCTGCCATGGGGCACGGTTAAACGATCAAGTTTTAGCGGTACGAATTGGTGGAAAGAACATTTATGAATGGACACAAATGAGTGTTAGCCAAGCTTTAAACTTTATTGACCATTTAGAGCTTACGGCTACCCAACACAAAATCGCTGATTTGATTTTCAAAGAAATCCGATCGCGTTTGCAATTTCTTAAAAATGTTGGATTAACCTATTTAACACTTAACCGTTTAGCTTCAACTCTTTCCGGAGGAGAAAGCNAACGGATTCGTTTGGCCACTCAAATTGGCTCTAAACTTACGGGAGTCATGTATGTNCTCGATGAGCCTTCTATCGGCTTACACCAGCGTGATANTGATCGCNTCATTCAAACTCTTAAAGATATGCGTGANTTGNGCANTACCTTAATTGTGGTTGAACACGATGAAGATACGATGCGNGAAAGTGACTACATTGTGGATATTGGTCCAGGGGCGGGTGTTCACGGAGGTGAAGTGGTGAGTGTTGGCACCCCTCAAGAGATTATGCAAGATGATCATTCCATNACGGGACGNTTTTTAGCCGGCAAAGAAACGATTTCTTATCCTACGGTTCGTCGCCAAGGCAATGGTCAAACTCTACAAGTTCTTGGGGCCACGCAAAATAATCTCAAACATCTTAATGCCACATTTCCTTTGGGAACTTTAACNGTGGTCACTGGCGTATCAGGTTCGGGAAAATCGTCTTTAGTGACTGAAGTTTTAACTCGCACCATTCAACATCATTTAGGTAAAGTGCGAACAAAGCCAGGCCAAGCGAAGGCGATTAAAGGACTGGAACATATCGATAAATTGATTGAAATTTCTCAAGAACCCATTGGTCGAACTCCACGCTCCAATCCAGCGACCTATGTAGGTGTTTTTGACGATATACGGGATTTATTTGCCCAAACGAAGGAAGCCCGAATGCTTGGCTTTACCAAATCTCGCTTTTNATTCAACGTTAAAGGTGGACGATGTGAGGCTTGCCAAGGAGATGGAGTCCGAAAAATTTCAATGCATTTTTTACCAGATGTATATGTGGAATGCGATGTCTGTCATGGAAAGCGCTATAATGAAGAAACTCTTCAAGTGACCTATAAGGGAAAAACCATTTCTGATGTTTTGGAGATGACGGTAGAAGAAGGAATTGAGTTTTTCAGTTCCATATCCAAAATTCGTCATAAGCTGCAAACCTTAGCCGATGTTGGCCTTTCCTATATTAAACTTGGTCAATCTGCCACAACTTTATCTGGCGGAGAAGCTCAGCGGGTTAAACTGGCTAGTGAACTTCAAAAAAAGCCTACAGGGAAAACAGTCTTTGTGCTAGACGAACCCACTACGGGACTTCATTCGGCTGATGTGCGCAAACTCATTGAGGTCTTACAACGTTTAGTGGATACGGGCAATACAGTGATTGTTATTGAACACAACTTGGATGTCATTAAAAATGCGGACTACATTTTGGATATTGGACCGGAAGGTGGAGACGATGGTGGAACTTTAGTGGCCTCTGGAACTCCTGAAGAGATCATTCATATTCCGGCTAGTCATACGGGCCGTTATTTAAAGCCTTTATTGAATTCTTTAGAAGCATAATTTCAAAATCATTCTCTAATTTTTAGATGATAAAAGTCCTTCCTTTTGTAGGAAGGATTTTTTGATTTTAAAGTATAATTTTCCTTATTTAGAATGCGGTTTCATTTTGATAAAAATTAAAAATCTTTATTCTTTAAATTCCACTATTATTCTCTAAAATCATACTTTATCCCCTGTCTCCTATAGCTCTAAGACGAAAAAGTGGCATAAAATAAAGAGAACAGATTTTCAATAAACCGTGATAGTGATGAAGGAGGAATTTTCATGCCACAGCCAACAGTGGGCGATTTGGTACGCCAATTTCACTATAAGCAAGTCAGTGGAACACCGACGGCTCTTAATCGGGTAATNACATTGCCANATATTAATCGNCCTGGACTTGAATTAGCGGNCTATTTCTCCAATTCTCAGACCAAACGTATTGTAGTAATTGGTGGTAAAGAGTATCGCTATATTATGGATGAAATGGATGAAATTTCACAACGCCGTGTTTTTGAGTTTTTGACTAANGACCAAACACCATGCATTTTGATTACGGGAGATCGAGAATGTCCTCCNGTATTAAAAGAAATNGCCGATCGNAAAAANTTTCCNGTNTTTNTAACCAATCGNAAAACNAGTCAANTNGTNGTNAATGTTACNAATTANTTGGATGAACTTTTAGCNCCCGCNCAANTNGTTCATGCNGAACTNGTNCGNATTTATGGGGTNGGGGTNTTGATNTCNGGNGCNAGTGGAACGGGNAAAAGNGANATNGTNNTNGANTTAGTNAAACGNGGNCATCAACTCATTGCGGATGACCGAGTAGATATTTATCGCATTCATAACACGTTAGTAGGAAAGACAGCCCAAATTATTGCGGGATATATGGAACTCCGGGGTGTGGGAATCATCGATGTTAAACGGCTGTATGGAATTACTTCCGTCGCAAGTAGTGTGGAAATCAGCATGGAAATCGTTCTTGAGCCTTACGATTCCAATGCCGATTACGATCGTATCGGCTTAGAGGGAAAAGAATACAGTGAATATTTAGGAATNAAAATTGTACGTATGACCANTCCAGTCNCCTATGGGCGTCNAATGGGAACTGTTATTGAAACGGCCGTAACCAATTATCTGTTACAACTTGATGGCTTTGATTCCGCTAAAGAGTTTGAAGAACTCGTTTTAAAAGAAATTGAAAAAAATCGTCAGGACTAATCGTCTAAAAGCTCTACAAAAAGGGCTTTTTTTATTTTGGGGGATATTTCCCCTTTTCGATCTTTGGGTTAAGAAATTTTCCTTGGCCTTGTTTTTCTTATTTTGGTTTCTCTAAGATCATAATTGAAGAAACCACCTTAAAGGAGGAAAAAGATGAACAATCAATTGTATTGGTCGAGTCACCTTTTATGGATATTGGCTTGGATTGCCGCCTGGGTTGTGATTCTGATGGGAATTTATTCGACCTTTGGTCATTGGGGGATTGATCAAAAAAAACGGATTGGATTTTTAGCTGTTTTTACTCTGATTTTTGCCTTGCTGGGTACACTGTTGGGAAATCCTGAATTTGCCCTGATTGTGGCTTTAGCCATAGTAGGAATTTGTTTTCCTNTGCCTTTACACCGCTTACGGATACTTGATGGGCTTGGCTTATGGATGCCTGTAGGACTAGCTATTTTGTTATATGGATTGGAAGGACCCAATTCGGCGCAAATTATACTTAGTCAACTTTTATTGTTGGTATGTTTTATTATTTTGCGCCAAGGATATGGACCAAGATTTTATAACCATTTTGGCCAATTATGGTTTGTATCTCTTTTTTTGTGTTCAGCTATTTTAGGATTAACCCCTCTAAATAAAATTGAAACAATCACTTGTCTTGTGGTTGCCACGTTAGGATTTGTTTGGGTGAGCTTTGTTCAAAAGCCTAAGGAAAAACCTTTGTTATTATTTGACTTAGACGGGACGCTCATTGATTCCCAAGAGCTTGTATTTGAAACCTTTCGACAAGTGTTTGCCAAACGAAAGCCAGGATATCCTTTATCTCAACAAGAACTCTATTCCTTTTTTGGACCAACCTTAGAAGAAAGCTTTTCACGCTATTTTTCCCCCGATGAAGTGCCAGAAGTCATTGATTTATATCAACAAATCAATTTAGAACTTCATCCTCAGCTTTTAAAAACTATGCCTTATGCTGAAGAGACCCTTAAAACTTTGCATGATCAAGGATATTCTTTAGGAATTGTGTCGAATAAACGGAAAAAGCCAGTGGAATATGGTCTGAGTTTGACTGAATTAGCCCCTTATTTTGATCAGGTTTTTGCTAAAGAAGACCAACCAGCCTGTAAGCCCAACCCAGATGGTTTGATTTATGCGGCCACAGTGTTTGGTTATCCTCTCGATCAGGTGGTTTATGTTGGGGACAATGGGGTAGACATTCAAGCGGCCCGCAACGTGGCTTTTTATTCAGTAGGCTATACTGTAGATGAAACACAAAATCAGGTTTTAAAACAACAACATCCTTGTCGTATACTTACCGATTTACGACAACTTCCAAGTACATTAGAGGAGGAAACAATATGGATCGACAAGTCGATTTGGTAATTGTAGGAGCAGGACCAGCTGGAATGACCGCCGCGATTTATGCTTCGCGAGCGGGATTAAGTACTTTAATGATTGATGCTTCGGCTCCTGGTGGGCAGTTGCTCAAAACGTATTTAATTGATAACTATCCAGGGCTTCCCAGTATTTCTGGTCCAGATTTAGCCATTCAGATGTATCAACAATCGGTTTCTTTTGGAGCCGAATATTTATATGGATATGTCGAAGAAATTACAAAAGAAAAACAAGTTAAGTTACAAGATGGATCCATCATTTCAGCT
>WFLX010277391.1_pt1 | contig 14236 bp, 10 predicted proteins | sample 4967041 | NCBI WGS metagenome assembly WFLX01 (sample SAMN12857096, study PRJNA449069) | gut metagenome | isolation source: stool from male and female vole | host: Microtus ochrogaster | place: USA:Florida | collected 2017
GAAAAAGAGAAGCGACATAATCAGAAATATGGCCTCCAACCGCAAAGCTGTCTTCACTCCCGTTCAGCCCGGCGTGTATAAGGAGACCCTCACCGCAGCCAACAATGCCGGCACAAGCCGCAAGACCGTTGAGCGCGCCCTCATCGTCACCAATGCCGACAGCAAAAACGGCCTCACCTTCAGTCAGGGAGGTGCCTCTGTAACCGCCACCAAATCGCCCCTCGAAAAAGGTATGAACACCTTTACCATCGAGTGGTGGATGAACCCCGGCAAACTCACCTCCAACTGTCTCGGAATCGGTGACAAGGAGTCAACATTCCTCATCAAGAGTGTTGGCCGCGGCGCCCTCGCCGTTCATCTCAACAACAATGTTATCCGCACCTCTGACGGCGTGGTCGTTACCGGCCAGTGGCACCACTTCGCCGTGAGCGTTTCAAAAGGCACTGTCAAGGTGTTCCGCGACGGTGTATTGCTCGCTAACCAGAAAGTCACCACCGGCGCCACCCTCCCCGAAATCGAGAAATTCGCCATCGGCGTGACCGGTCTCGACATGACCGGCTCGATCGACGAGTTCCGCGTGTGGGGCAGCAACCTCGCCGGCACCACAAGCGACATCGAAAACAAGCTCAAAGTCTTTGCCAACAGCCCGATCAACAATGTCGCTCAGGCCGAGGCCGACAACAAACTGTTGCTCTACTATCAGTTTAACCAGAGCGGCGGCGATGTCACCGACGCCACTTCCAATGCCAATACCGGCATCCGCAGCGGCTTCGGCCCCGACGGCGACGCATGGGGATTGTCGAAAGGTGTGTTCTGTCTCAACTTCGAGACTCCCGAATATGAAGATCTCACCGCCGAAAAGCTCACCAACTACAAGCAGCCTTTCAGCCATGACTCATCGAAATCGGTCAACAACCCCTCATCCAAGCGCTGGTATGCCATCAAGGATTGGACTCTTGAAAACACCTTCGAAGCCAACGGCGTGATAACCGGAGTGCATGTCGACCTTGACAAGAACAAATCGTTTACCGCAACCTCAGGCTGGGACGGCTTCGGATTCCTTTCCGATCACAAGGCCTATCAGACCATTGAGCTTCCCGCAGGCGACTATACCTTCTCGGCTGTCTACGACTCCAAATATGAGGGTCAGCCCGTAAGCTCCTATCTCGTGGCCGCCGAAGGCAAAGGTCTCCCCGATACTTCCGACCTTGCCTCAGCTCTCGGCTCATCTATGATGGAAGCCAAAGGCACCGCCGTCGACAACACCAACTCGGTGAAATTTATCCTCACCCAACCCGCCACCGTGTCGGTAGGTATGGTTATCAACATGTCGGGCAGCCGCCTCATGGCTATCTCCGAGTTCAAGCTCCTGCGCTCAGGCATCAAGGATGTCACCACCGGCATCGATGAAATCGGCGACGACTCAACCCTCCCCGTCGTTCCGGGCAAGGAGGGCATCTATGATATGTTGGGCCGCAAGCTCGGCAAAGTTGCCGGCCCCGGCCTCTACATCATCGACGGCAAGAAAGTTTATGTGAAATAACATCCCACCCAACTCCTAATTAAAATCGGGAAGCCGTATCCCTCAAATGGGGCGGCTTCCCGATTTCATTATACTACATTTGCCTTGCAACCCGCAGATAATTTTCTTACAGGAGTTTGAATCTTATGCTGAAGATTACATTGCGTGGGCGCAACTGAGAGGTCTGAGAATAGATATCCAGACCGCTGTATGAAACACGGGTGTAATGACGCTGATCGAAGATGTTGTTGAGTTGCAGCTCGAGGTCAACATGTTTCAACCTGAGTTTGGCCGAAGCGTCGCCAAACCAGGCGTGACGGTTTTCGGCAGTCAGGTTGTTATAGTTATCCTCAGCGGCAACAGTCAGCGTAAGTGTTTTGGTGGGATAGATGTTCATAGACAGTCGCTGTGTGTTGTTGCGCACATTAGCCGACCCATCGCGATGATTTTCGGTATAGCTGCGGCTTTGGCCGAAACCGCAGCCATATACAAGCCCTACCGCCTCAAAAGGTTTGATCGAGAGGGTTCCACCGAAACTGAGCAGCCCGGCATGGTATCGGTAAAGGTCACCGTCAATGAGACGATCGTTATCTGACAAGCTGTAACTACCTATCACACGGATGGTGGAGCTAAGAAAATCAAAACCTTTGCTGATCTCGCCGTTCAGACTATAGCTGTCGGCCACAGTAGGACTGTTGATAGCCTGAACGACACTGGTGGCACCTTCATAGCTATATCCGTAGATCTGATTGTCGTGNGTTTGNCGGTAGCTGATACCTCCATTGATAAACAGAGCGTGGATAGCATTTCGATAGCGCAACGAAATATTCGCCCCATAGTTTTTGGTTTCGGAGAGCTGCTCTACATATGAACGCTGAAAGGTGCGGTAGTTCGACATGACATAACCGCTGTATATTCCGCCCGGATCGCCTACGGTCTTACTGTAATAAGCACTTGAGTTAAGCCAGAGATCTCTGACAAGAACCCAGTTGACTGAAAGAGATGGAGAGAAAAGCAGGTGTGTGTAACCATGCTTATCCTTGCGCACCTTATCGTCAAGTGTCTGCATATAAAGTTCGAGGGGGAGACTCAGAGTGATGTCAAGATTGCGGCTTTCATACTTGTAGCTTTGACCAAGCGCAACACAGTAGGTGTTATACCACAGGTCGTTAGTGACCTGGGGATTACCCGGTGGCGGCGTGAATCCGTCAAGATCGGTGACAATGCCATGCAGATTGGCCGAAGCATTGATGCCGTAGTTTAATCTCCACACATCAGCTATTCTGACAGAGTAGGCTGTGTTAAAACGTCCCGCCATGTGGTGGGAATTCACATCCTGCGAATAAGAGGCCTGAGTGTTGTGAAGCAGCGAATCAATGTCAACCGTCAATGTGTTCGGACGGTGGGCATAGCCGGCTGAAAAGTGGAGATCAACACTGTTTTTACCGATATTGCGGATTGTGTTGAAAGTGTTGGAGACCGAGAGCTGCGGACGGTAGAAATGCTGCCATACACGATCGTTGCCATAGCTCACCGGATTACTTCCCGTGCGCTCGGATGAAAGCACACCGTTAACACGGTCACTGTTCCATTGAGAATCAAACTTCAGCACGTTGGCCATGAATCCGTAGGGTGAATTCCAGTTATAGCGCAATTCCATGTTGAGATTGTTCTGCTTGGTCTCGCCGGTCATGGTTTCGGTGGTNAGTAACCGGCTGTCGTTACTGATAAAATAGTTACCCTCGCTATTACCCTCACGACGTATGCGGTCGTTATAGTAAGCGATGTTGAGTCCNAACTCCGTATTTTCATTAAACTTCTCGATGTGGTTAACCGTCAGAATATTACTAAGATTGTCGAATGTGCGCTTGCGAGGCAAGCCTGAACCACCGGGCATCACTACATCAACAGGGCAAAAAGGATAGAGGTTGATTCCGCTGACACCTGATTGATGCCGGGTCAGCTCCTTCGACACATCATCGCCCGTGTTGTTGCCCTTATAGAGCGTCATGTTCTGGCGACGTTTGGCAAAATACATGCACACAACCTCGGCAGTCCAAAGAGGATTACGGCCTATGGTTGTCTGCCCGTCGGTGAGACTACCGCTTCGGAGAGTCCAGTCGCCGACCTGTTGGACTCCACCGCCCAGCATAGTATTTATGGCAATCGTACCCTTGGCTGATTCCTTCAGCTTGAGGTTGATGGCAACATCGTCGGTAAGCGTCTGGTTTTGCAACATCTTTACGGGCTGATGGTTCTCCAACACCTGAACCGTTGCCACATCCTCAGCATTGACATTGTTAGTAGCGAGGCCATAGCGCCCGGCCAGCAAGTCAGTATCTTCGATATAGAATTTGGATATGCTTTTGCCATTGAAACTGATGGCACCGTTATCCGANACCTTGATACCGGGCATACGCCTCAACACATCACCGATGGTGCGNTCGGTCTGCTGCTGAAAAGCGCCTACAAGATAGTTGAGAGTATCGCCATGCTGGGTAATTTTACGGGCTCGCACGCTTACTTCCTTAAGCCGTATCATCCTCTCGTTAACTTGAAAATCGAGCTGTTGGGTATGATTGGCCACAACCTTTACCTGNTGACCTATTTCCATACCGGCNGCNTTCACCACNATAGAGTCAGCTTCACTGCTNATTTCCAACCTGTAATAACCCTTGCTATCCNTATCNGAANAACCGATAATACTGCCCGANTCCTTGTCTGANGCGGTCACATAAGCATCTACAGGTCTCCCCTGCTTACTGAGCACGATGCCGGTGATAACGGTCTGCGCAAGAGAGCAGCTCCAAACCGCCGTGAAAATGGCTGCGACTGTAATTATCCTCTTCATTGTAATTGCTTTATCATAAAGTTTCCGGATGATCATACGGTTAGTAAGGATTCAAGTTTTTATTCGAGTTCCAGAGGCTCGAATTTGGTCTTGCCGGGAGTTTCGTTTCCTTCGAGACTCATCCAGCCTATAGCATTCCAGTAATCCTCGTTATAGCGCTTCTGGAGCTTATAAATACGGTCACGGCTTGCCTTCGGAAAGTATTTCTCAGGAGACTGAGTGATGGGGAATGTGCCGTTTTCAATAGCCACAGCCTCCCAGACATAAAGATTATTGGTGTCGTAAACCTTAAGTATACAGCCGGGAAGTCCGCCGAATTTCCACGGCCCACCGTTAACGGGAATATCGGCAGTAAACCATGCTTCAAAATCGCGGCCACGAAAACGGCATGTAGCTTTCTGACATTTATATCCGAGAATTGAATCTGTTTCTGCGCTTAATGTCCATTTCATCAGCGGCCACTCCTCTATGTAGCGACCGTTGTCATGCTCACACCAGTTTGGCATACATGAATATTCGGTAAGCTCGTTATCGCGAATAATATAATCTGAAAACACCAGTTCGCTCCAATTCTCCACGCGCTCTTTGGGACCTCCCATCCAGAAACTTTTGGGCACCCTGTCAGTATGACCGCTTTCCTTTTTCCATTTTATGGCCTGACGGTCAGACCGCTCTAAAAATTCGCTGCTGTATTTTCGCACTTTTTTGCCTACTTCCAGCTTGCCGAGATCAATGTAGGTATTTTCATCCTTGATATCTGCGGCATTAAGAGCATAGAGAACCCTCACGACGGCAGTATCGATTGGAAAACGCTGATCATAACCGCGTTTCTCACGACTTGGCACACGGCCATTCTGCTTGGGTTGTGCCTGAATTGCTCCGCAAACACTCACGAGCAGACCTAAGATAATGATTGCTTTCTTCATTTTGATGGTTTTTTAATTGTGAATAATCCTGTTGTCAAGGCTTCGGCCTATAGCCAAGCCTGAGAATCACAATGGCCATTATGTAACTCCGCCGCAAATATACATACTCTTATGTATAAATGCAACTAATATTTTAGTTTTAACTAATTTTATAGTTACATTTCTCCGTACACATTAATTATAAAGGGATTTCTTAGCCGACAGCCGGTATTTGAAATGAAGCAAAAAAGAGGTATCTTTGTAATCTGAATTGTCATCGACTCCTGATACATCACCCCGGAAAATGGAAGAAAACAAGCCCAAAAGATACCGTCGCTCAAAGGCTGATATAGAAAACAGCATAAAACAAGCGGCCAAAAACATCATTCTGAAAAAAGGATTTTCAGGAATGACCGTTCTTGACATAATCAAGAATGCAAAGATCGAACCCATAACTTTCTATACGAGATATAGGAATCTGGAGGAATTCTATGATTGGTTTGTCAGAGAATATGACTATTGGTTCGGCGATATGCTCAANATGTCNNATNANAAAGTNTTATAATAAAGAGAGGTATGTAGAAATATTTGCCAACTTATTTGAATGTCTGAAAGAAGATTCCATAATGCTGGAGCTGCTTCGTTGGGAAGTTAACGATGCAAATACCATCACAAAGCGTTCTGCCATGAATCGCGAAATACAGACGCTTCCCCTCACAGGAATCTATGAAAGTCAGTTTAGCGACAGCGATATAGACTTTGTGGCAATTTCAGCACTTCTTATAGCCGGTATCTACTACCTGAATCTTCATAGAAAATGCTCTCCGTTTTGTGGCATCGACATCTCCACCCAAGAAGGACGCACCCGATTGTTGAATGCAATCAAAGGTCTTTCCGACAAGCTCTTCATGGAGAAAGACACCGCCGAAAAAAGATACCGTGAAAAGATTTCATCTATTGCCGAAAGAATGAGACAAAAAGGATTAAGTGACGCCGATATAGATTACTGCCTGTCAAACCTGCCTGATTAACACTCAATTCAACATCATATTAACCAATCTCAACGATATGTATCAAAACAATCAAAACAACATCAATCTCGGGCCCGGAATGTTGAAGGGCGTAGTATGGGGCGTGGTCGCCATTGTGGTAATCATCATCGCGATGGCATTTATACGCCCATGGTATAACGTGTGGTCACAGGAAATGGAGGGCAAAGCCGAGTTTGCCAAGGCCGAGCAAAACCGCAAAATCAAAATCGAGGAGGCNAAGGCCAATCTCGAGGCCGAAAAGCTCAACGCCCAGGCCGAGGTGGAGCGCGCTAAGGGTGCCGCTGAGGCTATCCGAATCGAAAACGGCTCGCTGACTCCCACCTACATTCAGTATCTCTGGGTGAGACAACAGTCAGACCTCAACAACAAAACGGTGATCTACATCCCCACCGAGACCAATCTCCCCCTGCTCGAAGCCACACGAGCCCTGACACTCCCCCAGGATTAATCAAAAAGGGTCAGAGGGGGTCGACATCATAGCTGATCATCACCCCTTTGGCCGACGCACGACCCGATACGCGGAGCTTGAGAGCAATAGCCTCGAGAGCTTCGCGTATTTTTGACATCCTTATCGAGGGCTCGATCTTAAGCATCAGCTTGCGTATGTAGAGCTGCTTCACCCTCGCCACCCACGGCTCCTCGGGGCCGAAAACCCTGTTGCCGAGAATATTTCTCAACTCGCGGGCAAAAGCCGAGGCATAGTCGTCGGCATGGCGCGGNTCGCGATGCTTCACGAAGATATAAACCAGTCTCACGAAAGGTGGATAGATATATTGGCGGCGCTGATCCAGCTCCATGTTATAAAATCCCGCATAGTCGTGAGCAAGTAGGAAAGGAAAGACGGGATGATCGGGGCGACGGGTCTGGACCACCACCTCGGGCGATGTGTCAGACCCCGGGCGGCGACCCGCGCGGCCGGCCACCTGTTCCAGCATATTGAAACCGCGCTCGTTGGCGCGATAGTCGGGCTGCGACAACACGGCGTCGGCATTGACCACCGTAACCATGCTCACATTGGCGAAGTCAAGGCCCTTGGTCACCATCTGAGTGCCTATGAGAATCTGCTTCTCCCCTTTTGAGAACTCATCGACTATCGACTGGAGGGCATCCTTGTTGCGGGTCGAATCGAGGTCCATGCGCGCAATGCGGCTGTCGGGAAAATTCTGCTCTATCTCATCTTCCACGCGCTCGGTGCCATAGCCGGCCACCTCGACAGCGGGGCTCTTGCAGGCGGGGCAAACCGACGGCAACGGATAGTGAGCGCCACAATAGTGACACACCAAGGCGTCGTCATGACGGTGGTAGGTGAGGGCCACATCACAGTTCTCACATTTGGGAGTCCATGCACATTGACGGCACACCGCCACGGGAGCATATCCGCGACGGTTGAGGAAGAAAATCACCTGCTTGCCGGCAGCCACGCTTCTGTGAGCCGACTCAAGGGTGCGGGTGGCAAAGGCTCCTTTAAGCTCCCCTTTCAGGCGCGCGCGGGTGAGGTCGACAAGCTCAATGGGGGGAAGGGTTGCGCCGGCATAGCGCTCGCTCAGGGTCACGAGGCCGAATTTTTCCCCCTCGGTGGCTTTGTAATAGGTATCGACAGCGGGAGTGGCGCTGCCGAGCAATGTTTTTCCGCCATGCATTCTCGCCAGCACCATGGCGGCGTCGCGGGCGTTATAGCGCGGGGCGGGGTCTTGCTGCTTGTAGGAGGAATCATGCTCCTCGTCGACAATCACCAGTCCGAGATCGNCAAAGGGGAGAAAGAGCGAGCTGCGGGCGCCGATCACCACACAAGGCTCGGAACTATGGAGCAGCTTGCGCCACAGCTCCACCCGCTCGTTGTCGGAAAACTTTGAGTGATAGATTATCACCTTGTTGCCGAATACCCGCTGCAACCTGCGCGTGAGCTGGGTTGTCAGCGCAATCTCCGGCACCAGATAGAGGGCCTGCCGTCCCATCGACATCACATAGTCGATGAGGTGGATATAGATTTCGGTCTTGCCGCTCGAGGTTACGCCGTGGAGCAGGGTCACATCTTTCTCCTGCCACGACTCGTGAATCTCGCGCAAGGCTTTTCCCTGCGCCTCGCTGAGCACCGGCAGGGAGTGTTCAACCANCCCCTCGAAATCAAAGCGGCTCACCTCCTTGCGGTAGATTTCAATGACTCCCTTTTTCTGCATGGCGGCGAGCACCGAGGGCAACAGCCCGGTGCGCTGAAGCAGCTCCTGACGGGTCACCTCGCGCGGAGAGGAGTCGCGGCGGTTGAGGCCCGACATCTCTACGAGAGCCAGCAGGGCGGTTTCCTGTTTGGGGGCTCCCTTTACGGCGGCAAAAGCGTTGGCCACGGCTTCTGCCATATCCCCCTCCGGGTCGGCGGCGAGCTTCACAAACGAGATTTTGCGGGAGTGATAGCGCTCCACAAGTTTCTCGGCCACCGCCACGGCGCCTTTGTCGACAAGCTTCGACACCAGGGCGTTGATCGAGGTAAAGCCGGTGAGACGCCCCAGGTCGTCGACCGTCATCTTGCGGTCGGCGCTGTTGAGGGTGGCGAGAATAATCAGCTCCCTCTCCGACAACGGCATGTCGGGGCTCTCCTCAAAATCCTCTACGGGCGACACAAACGATTCGCTCTCGATTTTCAGGCCTCCCGGCAAAGCGGCTTTCATCACCTCGCCCGGNGAACAGAAATAATAGTCGGCCACCCACTGCCAGAACTGCAGCTGCGGGCGGCGGATTATCGAATAATCGTCGAGTATCTTCTCGATAGGCTTGACCTCAACCGAGGAGGGAGGCGCCACCGTAGAGAGATTTGACACAATGCCGGTGTAGAACTTTTTTTTGCCGAAGCCCACAATCACGCGACTACCTATCTTGAGCGCGCTCGACATGGCGGGGGGCACGGAATAGGTGAAACCGCTTTTGAGAGGCAACGGCAAAAGCACCTCGGCATAGAGCTGACTGTTATTCTCCTGTTGGGCCATAAATAACCTTTCGCGGATCGGGAATTGAGAGTGTGATTATTCGAGGTTTTTCCTCACCTTGTCGAGATATTGTTTCATNGCCTCCGAGTCGCGGCTCTCCNCTATCTCCTGAAGCTNGGCGANCTTGGTTCTGATTTTCTCGAGCTGAGGAAGTGTCTTGGGGTTGAAAAGAATTTCGCTCAGCAGGTAATCATCCTCCGACATCAGGCCTTTGGCAATCGCCATGTGGCGCTTGAAAGTGGTGCCGGGTGCATCCTGGTGGCGCATCACGCCGGCAAACACCAAAGTCGACGCAAAGGGAATCGACAGCGAATAGGCTATCGTGGTGTCATGCTCGTCGAAGGTATATTCCTCGATATGAAGCCCCAGGCGCCCGTAGAGGTCCTTGAAAAACACTCTTCCGAGATGGTCACCCTCCTTGATGATGATGGCGTTTTCGTTGGTGAGGTTGCTCAGCGAGGCGAAANTGGGGCCAAACNNGGGATGGGTCGACACNAAGGGGTGGNTGNATGAGGCATAAAACTCAGGNAGTCCTGTCTTTACCGAAGCGATGNCGNTCAGAATGGTGTTGGCGGGGATATAGGGAAGNATATTCTCGAAAGCGGGAATGGTATATTTCACCGTGGCGGCATTGATAACCAGCTCGGGGGCAAATTCGGCGATTTCGTCGGTGGTGGTAAAGCGGCGCGCGTTGAAGGTAAATCTCAGGCGCATGGGGTCGGGATCATAGACCGCCACATCATGGTCAAACGACAGCAGGTCGCAGAAAAACGAGCCCATCTTGCCGGCTCCCAATATAAGTATCTTCATCTTCTTATCAATCTGAAAGATTAAACTCGGTCGTTGAGCACCTCAATCTGCTGTCTCACCGACTCCTCGTGGATGGCAAGAAGCACAGTTCTCAAAAATTCGGGCGACATCGACATCTCCTCGCCGATTTTCAGGCGGGTGCGCATCACGTCGTTATAGCGGGTGGCCTGCACCACCGACATCTTGTGCTCTTTCTTATATCGGCCTATCTCGCGCGACACTCTCATGCGCTTGGCAAGCACTTCAAGCAGCTCGTTGTCAATATGGTCGATCTGCTGACGGAGCAGACTGAGGTTTTCGGTCGACTGCTTGGAGTCGCGCACCACGAGGGTGTTGAGAATGAAGTTGAGAATCTCGGGAGTGACCTGCTGGGCGGCGTCGCTCCATGCGCAGTCGGGGCATGTGTGCGACTCGATGATGAGGCCGTTGAAACCCATGTCGAGAGCCTGCTGCGACAGCGGGGCTATGAGTTCGCGCTTGCCGCCGATGTGTGAGGGGTCGCAGATAATGGGGAGCCCGGGATAGCGCAGACGCAGCTCGATAGGTATATGCCACTGGGGCATGTTGCGGTAGAGATGCTTGCCATAGGTTGAGAAGCCTCGGTGAATGGCGCCGAGCTTGCGCACACCGGCGTTATAGAGACGCTGCAAACCGCCTATCCACAGCTCGAGGTCGGGGTTGACGGGATTTTTGACCAATACGGGCACATCGGCCTTGAGCTCGGCGAGGGTATCGGCTATTTCCTGCATGGCGAAAGGGTTGGCGGTTGTGCGCGCTCCTATCCAGAGTATATCCACTCCGGCGGCGAGAGCCTCCTCGACATGCTGACGGGTGGCNACCTCGGTGGCCGTATACATGCCGGTNAGCTGTTTCACCTTCTTGAGCCATTCAAGGCCGGGGGCGCCCACGCCCTCAAAGCCTCCCGGCTTGGTGCGCGGCTTCCATATTCCGGCGCGGAAAATCTTTATGCCGTAGTCGGCGAGCTGACGGGCGGTTTCGAGCACCTGCTCCTCGGTTTCGGCCGAGCAAGGACCTGCGATGATAAGGGGTTCCTGAGTGCTGACCCCTTCGAGCACTATGGGTTGGAGATCTTTCATATTCTGAGTTGGTTGTTGATTTCTAATGATTCATTTGCGGGGAAAAGCCTCGCTGATGCGCTCAAGGGCGCGGAGCATGTTCTGCTCGGTGGCGCAGAGCGATATTCTCACATATCGGTCGCCGTTTGAGCCGAAGATAAATCCGGGAGTGATAAACACCCGTGCCTCGTTGAGCACCTTGTCGGCCAATGCCTCGCCCGAGGTCTCGCTGTCGGCCACGCGTCCCCACAGGAAGAGGCCTCTCTGCTTCGGGTCGAAGGTACAACCGAGGGCTTCCATTATGCGCTCGGCCACCTTGCGGCGGCGGGAATATTCTTCGTTGAGCTCCTCATACCACTCGGCGGGAAGCTCCAGAGCCTTGACGGCGGCGAGCTGCATGGGGCGGAACTGGCCCGAGTCGATATTGCTCTTCACCTTGAGCACCCACTCCACAAACTGAGCGTTTGAGGCAAGCATGGCCATGCGCCATCCCGCCATGTTGTGGCTCTTGCTGAGCGAATTGAGCTCTATGGCGATATCCTTGGCGCCCTCAACCTGCAGCAGGCTCAGCGGCTCGGGATTGAGAATAAACGAATAGGGATTGTCGTGGGCAATGACTATGTTGTGTTTCTTGCCGAAAGCCACGATCTTTTCAAACAGCTCGAGATTGGCTGGAGTGCCCGTGGGCATGTGGGGATAGTTGACCCACATCAGCTTTATGCGGTCGAGAGGCAGCTTTTCGAGCGCCTCGAAGTCGGGCATCCAGCCGGTTTCGGCAGTGAGGTCATAGTTGAAAATCTCCGCTTCGGCAAGACGGCTCACCGAAGTATAGGTGGGATAGCCGGGATTGGGCACGAGCACTCCGTCGCCGGGATTGAGAAAAGCGAGCGAAATGTGCAATATTCCCTCCTTCGAGCCGATGAGCGGCTGCACCTCNGTGGCGGGGTCGAGGGTCACGCCATAGATGCGCTTATACCAGTCGGCATAAGCCTGACGCAGCTGAGCCACNCCCACATAGGGCTGATAGGAATGGGAGTCGGGGCGCGAGGCATCTTCACAGAGCGCGGCTATCACGTCGCGGTGGGGAGGACGGTCGGGCCCTCCTATGCCGAGCGAGATGATGTCATAGCCACGGCGGTTGAGCTCGGCAACTTCGCGGAGTTTGCGCGAGAAATAATANTCCTTTACCTCAGCTACCCTGCGGGCCGGTTGGATGGAGGTGTGAAACGAATCAGAGGTTTTCATTTTGACAATCTTTATATTCNCCCAGAGTTTTAAAATCGTTGATGAGCGGCTTGACGGCGTCGATGGCCTGACGGTAGCGCACATAGCTGTCNAANGTCAGGTCGACATAGAACCGGTATTCCCACTCGCGCCCTATGATAGGCATTGACTGTATCTTCGACAGGTTGATGTCATAGAACGACAGTATGGTCAGCACCTTGGCNAGCGCNCCGTGGGTGTGGGGAAGCGTAAACGCCACCGAAGCCTTGTCGCGCTCCTCGGCGCGGGGACGGAGCTCGTCGGCCAGCAGAGGGTCNGCCAGTATGAGAAAACGCGTGAANTTGCGCTTGTTGGTCTCGATGCCCCGNGCAAGAATGTCGAGGCCGTAGAGGTTGGCGGCATATTCGCCGCATATCGCAGCCATGCCCTTGATTTTTTCGGAGGCTATCTCGGCGGCGGTGCCGGCGGTGTCGAGCTTCTCCACCTTCTTGAGATTGGGGTGATGGTGGAGGAAGTTCTCACACTGCATCAGCGCCATGGGGTGGGAGCCGGCCTCGGTTATATCTTCGAGCGACTGACCCGGCAAGGCGGCCAATACATGAGATATTCTCATCTTATATTCTCCCACGACGGTGAGATTGCTCTTGCGCAGCAGCTCGTGATTCTGGAGCAGTGAGCCGGCAATAGTGTTTTCGATAGCGAGGACACCGAGCAGCGAGGCGTCGCTGTCGAGAGTCTCAAACATGGCCGGAAATGACTCACAGGCCACTGTTTCGATCTCCTCGGGAGCGAAATATGCTCTTGCGGCCGCATCGTGAAAGCAGCCGGCCACACCTTGAATCGTGACTCTTTTGGTTGAAGTGTTGCTCATAAGTTTATTCATAGAAAATCCCGTCGGTGCTCGCTTTTGGGATTGAGCCGGCGGGAAGTTCCGAGTCTTTTTTTATCAGATTGACTTTTGGTCTGACTGATTTCGAGTTTTCAGCCGATGTTTTGCGCACACACACTACTCAGCCGGGCAACTCCCGGAAAATCCCGCCTTCTGCAAATCGGTAGCAAAAAAATCGGGTTGAATAATAATATGCGTAAAATCGGGTCANCGTGTTGGTTGATAATTTATTTTGCAGCCTCGGCGGCATGCTTCGGCTGATCGGCTACAAAANTAGGCAAAACTTTTTCATTNAACAAATTTATCAAGCCGCAATGATTGTTTTTTTGTGATTTTTAATAACCCTATCCATTTTTTTTATATCTTTGCAGTGTCGGGCAGAAACCCGACCCAAACTATCGACAACAAGAGGGGTGCCGCAACCCCGGTGGTAAGCGGCTGAGATAATACCCTTGGAACTTGACGCGGTTAATGCCGACGTAAGGACTTGAAGCTCGGTTTATTCAGCGGTGGCTGCGGCGCCGTTCCGGGGGTAAGACCCCGTTTCCACTCCGGTTCTTATTATCAGCTGAGACAGGCGGAAGGTTCACTTCTCTTGTCTCACATTTATTTTTTAACCCGTCTTAACTATCAGAACATGAGAGTGGAAATCAATCATCATCCCGTCGATGCGCCCGANGGNATCACCCTCGCCGAATTGCTCGAAAGAGAGGGGCTNAACCGCCCCGGAGTGGCCGTAGCCGTCGACAACAGTATCGTTACCCGCAACCGTCACGACTCGTTTAAGGTTGCCGAGGGAATGAAAATCACCGTGATACGCGCCGTGTGCGGCGGCTGATACTTCGTCACTCAGCCATGAAACTTACCGCTATTACAACCCCCTATTTCTGGAAGGGGGAGGCGGAGCATATCCGGAAGCTCCTTTCGAG
>WFLX010100893.1_pt1 | contig 14224 bp, 11 predicted proteins | sample 4967041 | NCBI WGS metagenome assembly WFLX01 (sample SAMN12857096, study PRJNA449069) | gut metagenome | isolation source: stool from male and female vole | host: Microtus ochrogaster | place: USA:Florida | collected 2017
TGCGTCGAAGGCGCAGCCTCCATATAGGATACCATCATTTTCACCAGCATCCAGCTGTCAATAAACGCAACCTTTAATGCCAAGGCAAATATCAGCGCCAGCAATGCCGCGCATATCATACCTATCGCACCCAAATCAAACACGCGGAAGATCACCCCAAAGAGCGCAAACGGAACCGTCCAGCATAAAAATGTCCCGATCATCACGACTATTGTGGTAATGGCCGCATCCTTCAACAGCTTCTTTGCATTCTGGAAGTAGATCACCACACCGTCACAGGACGCCTTAAACGCGCCTTCTTCTTTTTTGATAAAGCAGTATCCCAGACAACATTCATCCACATAACCAAGGGCGATACTGATAAACGTCTGCAGGAATTTGGTCACCACATCCATCCCCGGAATGGCATCCAACATCCCGCCGATTCTGCCCACAGCCTTTTTCAACTGGTTTACCGCCCCGCTCACCAGACGGTCAACCACAAAATATACATTGCTTGCCGCAAAACGGGACTTCACCATCTCCTTGCCATACTCAAACTGGTTTTCCGGCAGCTTTCCGGTCGTCACCGCTTCCGCAATTACCGCAACATGCCCTGCCTTGATAAGATATCCGAAATAGTACATGAAAACTTTATATATGACCTCGAAGCATACTATCCATACAATCAGCATTATGCTCAGACCCGCGTCCCCGAAAAGCGAACCGAGCAGCATAAAGAGCGCAAGCAGGATAGCTCCCGCAAGCATTACCGCAACTCCCATCCCCAGTTTTATCCAGACGAACTTCATCGTCCCAAAATAAATGTCCTTTGCTTTCAATATTTTATCCTCCTTATTTATTCATAATCATAAATCTTGTCGCTCATGATATATGAAGCATCATAACTCCATGGAAGTGTACTGATAACGCTGTCATTCTCCAACAGATGATCATAAAAATCCTTTGTCAGGTATAGCGGATTCACCCAGGTAATCACCCCCTCCGGAGTATTAGATTCACTAATACGCAAGCTCAGGATATGATCTCCTTCTATATATACTATATTATAGTAGATCCATCCGCCGCCTATAGAGACAGTCTCTGCAAATGTCTCTTCTCCATCCCTCAGATCCTTCCAATAATTGCTGTCATAAGTCACCATGGTTGGTTTTCCCAAAATCCCTACCAGCTTCGCAAGTTCCTCTCTTTTATCATCTCCCAATTCAAATGTCGTACCAAGCATGCAGTTTCCTGCATCTAAGATAAACCATTCATTTTCTATACATTCCCAGAGCGTGGCCTCGGAATCTGATAGATTATAGATTTCTACTCTTATATCATCATCATAGTTTCCCTCTTCAGTATAACAATTTATCGCTACCATCTCATATACATCCAGCATATGATCGTCTGCATACCCTGTCTGTCCTGTGGTAAAATCATATTCCTCTCCGGTGCTCAGAATAAAATGATAATGATACAATGGTAATATCTCCTCCAGACTTGCGTCATATGGAAACGTATCATTGATCATAAGGCCGCTAAAATCCTTCTCCTCCAGCGATCCAAAATCGGCATACTTTAAATAGAACGGAAGGCAGCCATTTTCCTCAGCAGCGTACCAGTCAACGGATGGTTCCTGCTCCTGTGCATCGTCACTTACTGGCGGCTGTTCTTGTTCATCTTCACTGATTAACGGCTGTTCTTGTTCATCGTCATTTATTGACGGCTGCTCCGGTTCATCTTCTACTATTTCTATGTCCGGTGCTTCCTCTCCGCCACGGTTCTTAATAAAGAATACAGTACCTACAGCAATCACCGCCACTGCGGCCGCCGCTATTCCGATTTTAGCCATTAACACTCCTTTTCCTGCCGCTTTTCCGGCGGCTGCAGCACTTTCCGCCGTGGCTGCTGCATTTGCTGCCATCCCTGCCGCCAGATGTGAGCTGATGGCTTCCATCATTTCCTGCATCATATCCGGCACTGCCATAGATTCTGCTTCCTCATAAAGCAGTCTCGCCAGCAGCGGCAGTCCCACAACAGAGTAGAGCTTGACACCGCTTCTGTTTTCATATGCGTCCACGCCGTCCCTGATCTTGGCGCGGGCAACGCTCAGTCTGTACTTTACCGTTCCGGGCGGGCATTCCATAATGTTCGCGGTCTCCTCTATCGACAATCCGTTAAAATAATAAAGTATGACCGTTTTATACTGGATATCGGAAAGGGTATTTCTCATGATATCCATCACCAGTTTCCTTTTTTCCTTTTGGNTAATATATTCCTCCNGCAGGAANTTTTCATTTTCCTCCGTCNGTTCGTCACCTGCATTTTCNACGTCTGTAAAAATCGCCTTCTTTTTCATCAGCAGATTCTTACATTTATTCACCGCAATCTTGTTCATCCACGGAATAAGTTTTTCCGCATCGTTAAGTGCGTTGATCTTCTCATAGACAGTGATATAAACGTCCTGCATTACATCCTTTGCATCCTCCTCATTGCGTAGGAAACTGATACAGGTAAAGTATATCGACCTGCTGCTGACGGAATACAGTTCCTCAAACGACGTCTGATCTCCCTGCTTGATCCGCTCAACTAACTTACTTAACTGATCTTTATCCATCTGATTCTGATCCTCCTTTTAGGTTCCACCTATTTGTTAGCCTTTGGCAACTTTTCCTCCTTTTATTCTGTAGACTCCAATTTTTTATAAATGGTTGGGATTTTGTTTGATTTCTTTTAATTTTTTTGAAAGAAAAAACAGGCAGAAACCCTCCTGCCTGTTTTCTTATCACGCCTCTTTTATCAGTCTGTTATATTCTTCCGTTATTTTATTAAAAACCTCAGAAGATCCATTCCCGGCATCCGGATGATAGACTTTGCACAAATCCCTGTAGCGCCGCTTGATGCTTGCAGCGTCCTTACAGCCGCTGAAAAATCCGGGTGAAGCCGCTTCTGATCTCTTACGGTCCTGCATCCGGCGTTCCTGCCATTCCCTTCCTGCCTGCTGTCTCTGATATTCCTCATATGCCTCATCATCTTCTTCGTAGTCTTCTTCGTAATATTCTTCATCATCCTCATCGCCGTAATCTTCATATTCCGCATAATCCTCCATTTGGGAATATAAATACTTTTTCAAATTAAAATACCGAATTATGAAAAAGAAATCCAATACGGGTCCGCCAAAACAGACCACCGCACCGATCAGCGTATTCCATACTTCATCCATTTTCTCCACATTGTATTGCCATATAAAGATCAGCGCAACGGCAACTATGATACCAATGAGCCAATTACCCGTCATTTTAATAAACAGCCAAATATAAGAAAGGACGCCGTAAATTACACAAAAAGCAACCACGTACTTCAGGATATCCGCCTTAAACGTATCCATATTAAACCGACACATGGCGCCCGCAACAATCAGAAAGGCAATCAACAGTTTCACCGGAATACCCACCATCCGGCTTCGCAACTCCGCAAGCTTTACAATCTTTAGTTCGTCCATTGATTTATCCCCGTTATAATTGTTTGTTTTCTTCTTTTTCTAACAGTTCTTCAAAAATCCGGTATAGGTCCGGCTGCACCCGGGCGAAACGGACGATCTTCATATCCTTATTCAGCAGGCAGTGTTCCGATGTCCCCGTTACCACCAGATGTCCGCTGCCCATATGATACATCTCATACCCTACGGTAAATTTAACGGGATTTAGCTTCCGGATCTTTACCTCTATCCTGATCTGATCGGAAAATGTCGTATGTTCATGATATTCGCAGGATACCGAAAGCACAGGTGAAAGCAGCCCGTCTCCCTCCGTCCTCTCATAGGGCCAACCGATCTGCTCTAAAAAATCAGTCCTTGCCTCCTCCATCCAGCGGATATAATTAGAATGGTGGGTGATCCCCATCCTGTCCGTTTCATAATACTGCACTTTGTGGATATATGGTTCTATTTTCACTATAATAATCCCCCCTGCCGCCTTCGGCGGTTCAAATAGCAATGTAAAACGACCGACAGAATGTTATAATTTTACGTCGTTCTCCAGTTCGTTCGCAATGGCAATCGTCTGTTCCAGTACCGTTTTGATGGAACTTATATTCTCCATATAACTTTCCGCCACGTCGTTGGCTTCTTTAATGGATTTCATGATGGACTCCAGATGGCTTACGATGGCGGACAACGTGGTCTTGATCTCCGTTGCAGATTTGCCGCTGTCCTTTGCCAGTTTTCCCATCTCTGTAGCGACAACGGTAAATCCCCTCCCGGCTTCTCCGCTTCGCGCAGCCTCGATAGATGCGTTCAGCGCAAGGATATTGGAATGGGATGCATTACTGCTGATCTTATTTACGACATCCGACGCTCCGTTGACATCCTGTTCTACATCAGAAGTCATCTTATTCATACTTGAAAGCATGCCGAATAATGTCTCGACACCGCTGACAAAGTCCTGAACGGAACTGTCGATTTCCTGCATGGATTCCTGGAATCGCGTGGCAATCTCCTTGACCTTCTCCTTCCCTTCCACAGAATAAGAGCATATGACACATCCCACAACCTTTCCATCGTCCTTCACTGGGACCAGATTGCCCTCCACCGGAAAGCCCATAACCTCCTTAGGCAGATAATTATGTTTTGTAATGCCCTTGGCAATCACCTCGTCAAAGATTCCGCTTGGATCTTCAAACACGGAACCAACTTCCGCCTGCGGTGCCATTCCCTCCGGCAGTGAAAAACCCTGCACAACCTTATCTCTGTCCATAACGGAAATAATCACATCTTTATCATACAACTGTCTTATAAGATCAAGATTATCAACAATACCCTGTAGCTTTTCGTTCATCGTATGCACCTCCCACCCCTCTTCCCAATTCATTCGTAAACGCCGGATTTCTGCCGACGGACATACTAATTTTAACATAATATAACTGTAATTACAAATTTAATTATTATTTTTCAATAGTGAAAAAACTAATAAAAAGCCGGAACTGAGCACTCACCCAGTTCCGGCTTCTTTATGATTTTATCCGTAAATCCTCGTCTCGTACTCCGCCAGCTGCTCCCCATGGTACACCAGCTTAATGGTAAAGAAACGTTTTTCATTCTCCAATAAATATTTTAAGAAAATGGCGTCCCCTGCCCATGTAGGCAGATCCGGCACTTCGCTCTTAGGGATCCAGCAAAGTTCACCTTCCTCACATTCGATAAGCTCTCCCGTGAATCCATCCGCCGTAAACAGACACATCCCTTCCGGTTCGCACTGATCACTGATAAATGTGATCAATCCGCGGAACTGCCATGAAGTCAATGTCAGTCCGGTCTCCTCTTTCACCTCGCGCAACAGACATTCTTCCGGGCTTTCTCCCTCCTCGAAATGTCCCCCTACACCGATCCATTTGCCTGTATTGATATCTTTTGCTTTCTTCACACGATGCATCATCAGATACCGGTCATCTTTCTCTATATAGCAGAGTGTCGTCATTTTCATAGGTAATGCTCCCAATCCTAAAGAGTTCCCTTCCGGCATTCCGGCGTTATAAGGTCCCAATGCCTTTTAACGCATTAGATCGCCTCATGGAATGTTCTGCTGATAACGTCTGCCTGCTGCTCCGGCGTCAGCTTAATAAAGTTCACTGCATATCCGGACACACGAATCGTAAGCTGCGGATAATTCTCAGGATGTTTCTGCGCATCCAAAAGAGTATCTCTGTTTAATACGTTGACATTCAGATGATGACCTCCTTTTTCTGCATACCCGTCTAAAAGATTTACTAAGTTATCAACCTGTGCTGAACTTCCCATAACTAATACCTCCTAACAATGATTATTTTTAAAAATAGTAACTATTACTGTTTTCTGAAATAAATATACTATAGTTTGATTTAAAATGCAAGTGGAAAATTTAAATTTATCATTAGAAAATATCCATTAATTACTAAGATCTATCTTAAAATAAGATATAATACTATTATATAATAATATCTATAATCAATTTTATAATTGACAATTTTTACATAAATTACAAAATTTTTCCTCTGCAGATCACCATCCGCTGTGCCAGATCCTGATCCCACAGGACAATGTCGGCCCATTTTCCCACGCTGATCGTTCCCAGCTCCTTCTCAATGCCAAGACACCTTGCAGGATTGATCGTAGCTGCTGCCACTGCCTGCTCCAGAGGGATGCCTGCTTTCCGTACTGCCATCCTTACACAATCCGGCAAAGATGCGGTGGAACCGGCCAGAGAACCATTCTTTTTTAAAACCGCAACACTGCCTCTCTCCCGCATATTTTTCACCACTACCTCCTGCCCGCCTAAAGTGTATTCCCCTTCCGGCATTCCGGCAGCGCGCATACTGTCGCTGATCAGTACAATGCGGTCCTCTCCAAGAAGTTGAAACGCCGTCCTTATCACAGACGGATGAACATGGAAACCATCACAGATCAGCTCCGCCATGATCTCTTTTCCTTCTGCCGCCGCGTCCAGTACCGCACCCACCACGCCCGGCGACCTATGATGCCATGGCGGCATCGCATTAAAAAGATGAGTCACATGACATACGCCGGCTTCCAGCGCCTGTCTCGCGGTTTCATAATCTGCATCCGTATGGGCCAGGCTGAATCTGACCTGATTTTTCATCTGCCTGATCATAACAAGGGCATCTTCCTTTTCCGGTGCAACACCCACAACTTTGACCAGCCCTTCACTGACCTCTAAGAACTGTGTCATTACGTCTTTGCTGCAGGGCAGGATATAAGAAGCATCCTGCGCGCCGCAGCGGACGGGACTGATAAACGGTCCCTCCATGTTGATCCCTGCCAGACGCGATCCCTGCATCCTTCCGCTTTCCTGCAGTTTTGCAAAATCAGTCGCATATCTTAATGTCTTTTTTAATCGGTCTGCCGGCAGAGTCATCGTTGCGGGCGACATCCCCGTCACGCCAATAGACGCCTGATAATCTGCAATTTCCTGCCACATCTTGAATATGGCTGCCGAGTCTTCGCTGCTTTCCCCATGGGGAAAATCGCAGATATCCCATCCCTTACAGCCGTGAAAATGCATATCGATCATGCCCGGCAGAGCATAACATCCCCCGCCGTCCACCACCGCCTCATTCTTTTCAATCGAATCATACCGTATTGCAGCAATCCTGCCATCCTGCACCTCTATGCTGCCAGGGAGAAATTTCTTTTCTTCCGTATATATCCTGACATTTTTTATGAACATATCCTACTCACCGGCTTTAGTTTTCTGCAATCACTTATAGTTTGCGCAAAGTTCCTCTGCCAATGCATTAATCTGTGCCAGACTCTCCTCATTAACAGCGGACATGATTTTTACCGTATTCTCTGCAAATGTTATATCTTTGCATTTCTCCATTTCCTGCCGCATGCATTTCGCAGCGGTTGCCGCCCAGGAACCATTTTCCATAAACGCAACCGTCCTGCTCCGGTATCCGTGTTCCACCAGATGCGCAATAAAAGTCTTCATACAGGGAAACATATCCGCATTGTATGTCGTGCCCGCCAGCACCAGCGTCCCATAACGGAACGCATCCTCTACTGCCTCCGCCATATCGCATCTTGCAAGGTCATTGACCGCGATCTTCGGACAGCCCTTTTCTTCCAATGCATCCGCCAGAAGCATCGCCGCTTTTGCCGTATTGCCATNGACAGAATTATACGCNATCACGATCCCCTCCGTCTCCACNCCGTAGGAGNACCACGTCTGATAAANATTCAGATANTATCCCAGATCTTCCTTAAGCANCGGACCATGCAGCGGACAGATNATCCGGATCTCCAGAGCTGCCGCCTTTTTCAAGACATTCTGTACCTGCATTCCATATTTACCGACGATGCCGAAATAATACCGCCTCGCTTCACAAGCCCAGTCTTCCTCCACGTCCAGCGCGCCGAATTTACCAAATCCATCCGCAGAAAACAAGATCTTATCGCGAGAATCATATGTCATCATAACCTCAGGCCAGTGTACCATCGGTGCCATCACAAAGGTCAGCGTATGCCTGCCGAGTTCCAGCGTATCTCCCTCTGCCACTACCACACGCTGTGCCTCATATTCATTGGCAAAAAATTGCTTCATCATAGTAAATGCCTTTGCAGTCGCCACCACCGTTGTCTCCGGATACTTTTCCATCAATTTTATAATACTTGCCGAGTGATCCGGCTCCATATGCTGAATCACCAGATAATCCGGTTTCCGCCCTGCCAGCGCTGCCTCCAGATTGGAAAGCCACTCCTCTCCGAAATGCTGATCCACAGTATCCATGACCGCGATCTTATCATCCAGGATCACATACGAATTGTATGCCATGCCATTTTCCACTATGTACTGTCCCTCAAATAAGTCGATCTCATGATCGTTGACTCCGATATACCTTACCTCATCTGTAACATTTGTACCCATTAAAATTTTCCTCCTTTATACTTAATCTCATGCAATTGGATAACTCTGCTTTGCCAGTCTTGCCAGAACAACCCGCCGGAGCATCCGCTGATAAATCAAAAGATACCCTATCCCCGCCATCACAAATCCAAGTACAAGATCGATCACAGAATGCTGCTTAATCAAAACTGTTGAAATAACAATCAGAGTAACTAATACAAGGGACAACTGCTTCCACCTTAGTCCGATTCCACGCTCCAATCCCCTACAAAATGTAATATGAAATACAACGGAATTAAACACATGAATACTGGGCAGCACATTGGTGGGCGTATCGATCAGATATAATCCCTGTACCATGCGGTCAAAGACGCTGCCATCCGGCGGCAACGCCGGCCGCAGTTCCAATGCGTTCGGATACAGCCAGGACACCAGAAGAAAACAAGTCATCCCTCCACAGATATATATCATGAACCGATAAAATCCCTTATGATCCAGCCCTCCCATAAGAAAATAACCCAGAAGTGTGAACTGATACGGGAACCATAACAGATACGGCATGATAAAAATGCTGCAATACGGGATCATCCTGTCAAGCCTGCATTCTATAATATGATAAGAATCCGCTGTCCTGTTTTCCAGATAGAAAAAAAAGCCCAGATAAAACAACGTATATACAATAATGGAAAGCATACGCCACACTTTTCCTTCTGGAATATATTTTATCATTGTTTGACCACTGCCATACCTTTCTGTCATTATACGACAAGCCTGCCGCTTCACACAGCTTAGCGACCGGAAGCCACATCTATTATAACGGAAAATAATATGAAATTCCAGCTTTTTTAGTTGCAAAACTTCTTTATATATTTTATTATATATTGTAAAGCACTATCGCTATTTTGCGCAATATTAAATAGATAGAAACAGATATCCCAAATATTTTATAATAGCAAATTTATCTCTTAGAAAGGATACCATTATGACCACATGTGCAACGATACGAAACAATATAAAAACTCCATTTGGGCTGCATGGAAAACTCCATGTTCAGGGGACTCAGCTTATGGACGAGCATAATAATCCCTGCCAGCTTCGGGGTTTAAGCACGCACAATCTTTCCAATTATCCGGAATATGTGAATGAAGCAGCGCTTACCCAGATGGCTGACGAATGGAAGATCAGTGTCTTCCGCCTTGCCATGTATTCCGGAGACGCCGACGGATTCCAAGGTTATGCCACCGGAGACGACGCGCATCGGGAAGATCTGGAAAACCTGATCAAAAAAGCTGCTGAGATTACAGCTAAATTAGGCATCTATCTGATTATCGACTGGCACTGCCTGTTAGATCCGGACCCAAATACTTATGCTGACATGGCTGTACATTTTTTTCAAAAAATGTGTTCTGTCTTAAAAGATTATGATCATATTATTTATGAGATATGCAATGAACCAAATGGCGATACCACATGGAAAGATATCTGCCGATATGCCGATACCGTTATCCCCGCAATCAAAGCAATCGATAACGGCAAGGTGATCATCGTCGGTACGCCTAAATGGTCGCAGCGTGTGGATGAGGCGGCAGCGGCTCCGCTTTCCTATGACAACCTGATCTATACACTTCATTTTTACGCAGATACCCATAAAGAAGAACTCCGCACTATTATGAAAAATGCTATTGCAGACGGGCTTCCCATTTTTGTCAGTGAGTTTGGCATATGTGCCGCCGATGGCGCCGGCGCTATCAATCTTGAAGAAACTAAATTGTGGCTTCAAACATTGAACCGTCACAATATCAGCTACCTCATGTGGAATCTTTCAAACAAGGACGAGACTTCAGCGATTATTTTGCCCACCTGCAGCAAGACATCCGAATTTACAGAGGAGGATCTCACTCCCACAGGCAAAGAGTTCTTAAAAATAATGATCAACTCTTTATGAGCATCCCACAATTCTAACAGAAAAGAAAAAACAACCGGACTTTATTCAAATGGATAAAATCCGGTTGTTCTTATATTATATCCCTGATAACGTTACTGCGCCGTCACTCCCGGAATCTCTTCCACGGAAAGATCATCAGCATCCAGTTCCAGATAATGTGCATCGCCATAAAAGTCCCACGCATACAGATAGATATCATCGCCCCACTGCACCATACCGGTTGCATAATAATAATCATAATCCGATAAAGTCATCGTCTCATACGAACCGCTCGTAACATCTGCTTTTACAATCACTTCACCGCCATTTACCGTATAGATAACATATTTATCGTCAAAAGCAACGTTATAAGTATCCCATTCCTCGCCCCAGTCCGCGTCGCCGATCTGCGTGGTATTGCCATCATAATCCATTGCAAACAGATAAATATTTCCTTCATCATAATTGTAAACGGTAAAGAACAGTATTTCATCCTCATGTCTGACAACATCAGCTTCATAGCTTCCATCCGTGAGCACAAGATAACCATAATCCGTTCCATCCTCCGGATCGATCGCTTCCCATGCATATCCGTCAAATATAAAGATATAATCGTCAGTCACTTCAAACGTATATACGCCGTAATCATATAACGTCTCTATATTGCCATCAAAATCCATTTTATATAATGTGGCATAATCCGTGTAATAAATATAATCATTGTAAATAACAAAATCTTTAAGTTCAATATCATCAGAAAGCATTGTGATATCGTCATTGATCAGATCGACCTTGTAAAACGCATACGTACTTGCGTAAAAAACTTCCTCTCCGTCTTCCTCTTTCAACCCAACGCCATAGAAAAGGTAATCTTCATAGACCGCAAAGATCGTAACCTGCGTTCCGCTTCCCAGCGACGTAAGCTGCACTGCGTTGCCGCCATTTTCATTGATGCCCCAAAGATTCCCGTTCTTTTTAAAGATCAGGATATCACCATTGTTAGACGCATATTTTGCGATATGCCATGTCTCCTTCACATTAGCAGCTCTGCCAAAATTGATGCCCGGTACACTTCCGGGAACAATGCTTCCGGAAGGATTTCCGCCCCCGCCGGATGACGCCATTTCAAAATAGCTGTCCAGATTGCTTTCCGTTTCCATAGCCGTAGAACTTCCTACAAACACATAATCCCAGCCGGAATCGTAAATTTCACATTTTTTGCCATTGGTACAGACAACAAGATAATAATCATCTTCTTCCCGTTCACTGCCATAGTAAAATTCCTGTTCAACATCCACCTCTACAAGAAAATAAACACCGTCTGAAATACTGTTAAACGGATCTTCTCCGCCGGCATAATTCTCCGCTTTTTCCTGTGTAAGACTGGATGTCGTATATGTTCCCTTAATATAATTTTCCTGTTCTTCAGAAATCATATACATGGTTCCGTTTTCAAAGAAGTAATACTTAAAACCTTCCGCATCCCATGCTGTTCCGCTCAATCCCACTTCCACAACTTCTTCAGGTTCTTCTACCGTAACCTTAAAGGATGCGTCCTCACAACCCTTTGCAGAGATCGTCACTGTAATATTCTTCCCCGCTTCCACACCTGTAACAATAATCTCATAACCTTTTACTTCTACCTCTATATAATCTTCCTTCCCCTCCTGGACAGTGGCAGTCAGTTCCGGTTTACCAATATCTTTATAATTCTCCACTTCTACCGTTACTTCTTCATCCATAATTACTGTAACTTTCGTTTCTGAAAGCACGATCTCTTTTTTCTGAAACCAGCCCGCCAAAAAGCCAGCAACAAGAACTGTCCCCGCCAGTACCAGTACACCTAATATGGAAAAGAGCGCAATCAATCCGCCTTTACCCTTCTTCTGCGGTGGCTGCACCGGAGAATATGGCGGATAAGAGGGCTGTGTATAAGTTGATGCGCCATAGCTTCCACTTGCAGGCTGTACCGGCGTAGGTGCTCCAAGGCCGCTATTTACCGGCTGTGCCGGCGCAGGCGCCCCAAGACCGCTATTTACCGGCTGTACCGGCGTAGGCGCTCCAAGGCCGCTATTTAACGGCTGTGCCGGCATAGGCGCTCCAAGACCGCTATTTANCGGCTGTGCCGGCATAGGCGCTCCAAGACCGCTATTTAACGGCTGTGCCGGCATAGGCGCTCCAAGGTCGCTATTTACCGGCTGCTCCGGTGTAGATGCCCCAAGACCGCTATTTGTCGGCTGTGCCGGTGTCGTTGCATCAAAACTTTCGATCACTGGCGGCGCAGGGATCTTCAGCTCATCAATAGATTTTGTTTCTGCAGGCGACTGCACTGTCTCCTCTGCCGGGATACGATATCCGCATTCCCCGCAAAACTTAGCAGCACTTTTGACTTTACCTCCACATTGAGGACAAATTTTCATATTATCCATACTGTCCATCCCTATCCTCCCACATCTTTTTCTTGTATCATATATAGGCGTTTGCGAAACAATTGCTTTATCATTTTTCATTCTATGATTTTGCCTATGAGGTTTACATAACTCAAAGTTTAAAAATATATGTTCCAAAAATGATTTCATTTATGATGTTTTTGGAACATATATTTTTAAACAAAGAGTTATGTAATCCGGACTTAACTCTTCCGCAATTACCTTCTTTATAATATATTCAGTATAACATACTTTTCAGCTTAATACTAATAATTTTACAATTTTTCTATATTTTTTCACTCAGCAGAAAATCAAGCGCGGACGCGGTGCGCATTTGATTCAGTCACCTTCTGTCCGGGATACAATATCCTCATATTCTGTAGAAGCCGCTCCGTCTGGTCTAATAAAAGCTTTTCATCCTTTTCCACAAGTCCGTCGATCTCATAGGTCAGGATAAACTCCGGAAGCCCCTGCGGCTGCATCTTCAGATCGCCTGCATATTCATTGAGCAGGACCGGAATCTCTTCGATCGTAACCGGAGCCTTCTGCTGCATCATGACACGCACCCTGCCCGCTTTCCCACGGATCTCTGTAATATAAAGCTCCCCCGCCATCACCTTAAGCCAGGCGATCCGCAGAAGATTTTCCGCCTGATCGGGCACTGCGCCAAAGCGGTCGCGCAGTTCGTCACGCATCTCATCACAATCCGCCTCACTGCGCACCGATGCGATCCGCTTATAAATATCCAGCTTCTGCACCTCATTAACAATATACTCCTGCGGGATATATGCATCCACATCCAGATCGATGGAGACTGCGGCATCAGAAACCTTTTCCAATCCCTGCTCCTCTCTGACCGCTTCCTCCAGCATCTTACAGTACAGGTCGTATCCAACCGCCTGCATGTGCCCATGCTGCTGCTTTCCAAGCAAGGTTCCTGCCCCCCGGATCTCCAGATCGCGCATGGCGATCTTATAGCCGCTGCCAAGCTCCGTAAAATCACGGATCGCCGTCAGTCTTTTTTCTGCAACTTCCTTTAACAGCTTATCCTTCCGGTACATCAAAAACGCATAAGAAGTCCGGTTGGAACGTCCTACCCTTCCCCGGAGCTGATAAAGCTGCGAAAGCCCGAAGGTATCAGAATCATGAATGATCATCGTATTGACATTGGGGATATCCAGTCCTGTTTCTATGATTGTAGTCGAAACAAGAACATCTATCTTTTGTTTGATGAAATCCATCATGATATTTTCCAGTTCCGTCTCCCTCATCTGACCGTGGGCATATGCGACCCTTGCTTCCGGTACGAGCTTTGTGATCTTGTTCGTCATCTCTTCGATTCCTTCCACNCGGTTAAAGACNTAATACACCTGTCCTTTTCTTGCCAGCTCCCGTACGATTGCTTCCCGAGCCAATTCTTCATTGTACTCGATCACATACGTCTGTATCGGCAGACGATCCTGAGGCGCTTCCTCTAAAACACTCAT
>WFLX010308627.1_pt1 | contig 14224 bp, 15 predicted proteins | sample 4967041 | NCBI WGS metagenome assembly WFLX01 (sample SAMN12857096, study PRJNA449069) | gut metagenome | isolation source: stool from male and female vole | host: Microtus ochrogaster | place: USA:Florida | collected 2017
CAAGGACCTACTTCGATAACAGTGCACGGAATGTTCTTTCCGTCGGCACTGAAAACGGATGTCATTCCGATTTTCTTTCCAATTAATCCTGGCATTTCTACTTATGTTTGTTTTGGGATTGTCTTGTTGATGTTTCTTTTGGGGTGCGCGGCCGGGGGAGCATCCTTGCGGAGCGGCTCCCCCGCCGCGTATTTTTGAGAGCTGTCAGCGGTGTGTCTCAGACTTTGATTGACACGTCCACGCCGCTGGGGAGCTCGAGCTTCATCAGGGCGTCTACAGTCTTGGCGGTGCTGCTGTAGATGTCGATGAGGCGCTGGTAGGAGCTCAGCTCGAACTGCTCGCGCGATTTCTTGTTGACGAAGGTCGAGCGGTTGACTGTGAAGATGCGCTTGTGGGTGGGCAGGGGTATGGGACCGCTGACGACTGCGCCGGTAGACTTCACTGTCTTTACGATCTTCTCGGCCGACTTGTCGACGAGGTTGTGGTCGTAGCTCTTCAGTTTGATTCTAATTTTTTGGCTCATATTGTGTTATTGTCTGAAATTACTTAATCAGGTCTACACGGCCCTGCACCTCAGTGAGGACGTTCTTGGCGATCGAGGAGCTAACCTGGTCGTAGTGGCTGAAGGACATCGTGCTGGTGGCGCGGCCCGAAGTGATGGTGCGCAGGGCGGTCACGTAGCCGAACATCTCGGCCAGGGGCGCCTTGGCCTTGACGATGCGGGCGCCGGAGCGGCTTGTCTCCATGCCCTCTACCTGTCCGCGACGCTTGTTAAGGTCGCCGATCACATCGCCCATCGACTCCTCGGGAGTCACGACCTCGATCTGCATGATAGGCTCCATGAGGACGGGGCCTGCCTTCTCGCTGCCATGCTTGAAGGCCTGGATGGCGCAGAGCTCGAATGAGAGCTGGTCGGAGTCAACGGGGTGGAAGGAGCCGTCGATCAGAGTCACTTTCAGGCGCTCTACGGGATAGCCGGCGAGCACGCCGTTCTTCATGGCGTTCTGGAAGCCCTTCTGGACTGCGGGGATGTATTCCTTGGGCACGTTGCCGCCCTTCACCTCGTCTACGAACTGGAGCGAGCCTACGAAATCCTCGTCGGCGGGCTCGATGCGCACGATGATGTCGGCAAACTTACCTCGGCCACCGGTCTGCTTCTTGAAGGTCTCGCGGAGCTCTACGGGCTTGGTGATGGCCTCCTTGTAGGTCACCTGGGGACGGCCCTGGTTGCACTCTACCTTGAACTCGCGGCGCAGACGGTCGATGATGATGTCGAGGTGGAGCTCGCCCATGCCGCTGATTACGGTCTGGCCGGTCTCCTCGTTGGTCTCAACGCGGAAGGTGGGGTCTTCCTCAGCGAGCTTCTGCAGGCCCACGCCGAGCTTGTCAAGGTCTTTCTGGGTCTTGGGCTCAACTGCGATACCGATCACGGGATCGGGGAATTCCATAGCCTCGAGCACGATGGGAGCATCCTCAGCGCACAGGGTGTCGCCGGTGCGGATATCCTTGAAGCCTACGCCTGCGCCTATATCGCCGCAGCCGATCATCTCCTTGGGGTTCTGCTTGTTGGAGTGCANCTGGAAGAGGCGCGAGATGCGCTCCTTCTTGCCCGAGCGGCTATTGAGCACGTATGAGCCGGCCTCAACATTGCCCGAGTACACGCGGAAGAAGCACAGACGGCCTACATAGGGGTCAGTGGCGATCTTGAAGGCCAGCGCGCACATGGGAGCCTCGGGGCTGGGCTCGCGGGTCTCGATNACNTCGGGNTCNTCNANAGCGTGGCCCTCNANNGCNCCNGCNTCCTCAGGGCGNGGGNAGGTATGCGCANACNGCGTCNAGNAGGGTCTGCACGCCNTTGTTCTTGAACGAAGAGCCGCAGAGCATCGGGTTGATCTCCATGGCGAGTGTGCCCTTGCGGATGGCCTTGCGGATCTCCTCCTCTGTGATGGTGGAGGGGTCGTCGAAGTATTTCTCCATTAGGCTCTCGTCGAGCTCAGCGAGGGTCTCGAGCATCTTGTCGCGGTATTCCTCGGCCTCTTCGCGGAGGTTGGCGGGAATCTCCTCTACGGAGTATTCAGCGCCCATTGTCTCGTCATGCCAGAAGAGGGCCTTCATGGTGATGAGGTCGATGACGCCCTTGAAGGTCTCCTCGGCTCCGATGGGGAGCTGGATGGGGAGGGGGTTGGCGCCCAGGACTTCTCTCACCTGGCGGACCACCTCAAGGAAGTTGGCGCCGGAGCGGTCCATCTTGTTGACGTATCCGATACGGGGCACATTGTACTTGTCAGCCTGACGCCATACGGTCTCGGACTGGGGCTCAACGCCGCCTACGGCGCAGAATGTAGCCACAGCGCCGTCGAGCACGCGCAGTGAGCGCTCCACCTCTACGGTGAAGTCAACGTGTCCCGGGGTGTCAATGAGGTTGATCTTGTATTTCTCGCCGTCATATTTCCAGAAGGTGGTGGTGGCGGCTGAAGTGATGGTGATGCCGCGCTCCTGCTCCTGCTCCATCCAGTCCATGGTAGCGGCGCCGTCGTGTACCTCACCGATCTTGTGAGTCAGGCCCGTGTAGAACAGGATGCGCTCTGAAGTAGTGGTCTTACCGGCATCGATATGAGCCATAATGCCGATATTGCGCGTATATTTGAGTTCGTCGTGTTTAGCCATTGCTTGAAATCTCCTTTAGAATCTGAAATGTGCGAAGGCGCGGTTAGCCTCGGCCATGCGGTGCATGTCTTCCTTGCGCTTGAATGCGCCGCCCTGGTCGTTGAAGGCGTCGACGATTTCNGCGGCCAGCTTGTCGGCCATCGTCTTGCCGCCNCGCTTGCGGGCGTAGATGATGAGNTTTTTCATGGANATGGACTCCTTGCGGTCNGNACGGATCTCGGTGGGCACCTGGAAGGTGGCGCCGCCNACGCGGCGGNNCTTCANCTCGACCTGGGGNGTCACGTTCTCCAGAGCCTTCTTCCAGATTTCAAGGGCGCTCTTCTCCTCGTTGGGGAGCTTGGCCTTGACCTGCTCGAGGGCAGTGTAGAAAATGGTGTATGCGGTGTTCTTCTTGCCGTCATACATAAGGTGGTTCACAAACTTGGTGACCTTCACGTCATGAAAGACAGGATCGGGCAGGATGACCCGCTTCCTGGGTTTTGCTTTTCTCATTTTGAGTTTTGAGCTTGTTTAATGTTTTTGTCTTGGCTGCCTTTAATCTTCAACGCCGCTCTCCAGCCACGTTTACTCAACCTTTAGCCATCCAACAAATCAAAAACAGTGTGTGGGGGTTACTTGGTTTTTGTTCAGGCTCTTTCCCGGAACATAGCCCGGAGCGGGGAGCCCACCCTCATTTGCGCCTTGGGCCGCGAAATTACTTCTTGGCGGCTTTCGGACGCTTGGCTCCGTACTTGGAGCGGCGCTGTGTGCGACCCTGCACGCCGGCGGTGTCAAGGGTGCCGCGCACGATGTGGTAACGCACGCCCGGAAGGTCTTTCACACGGCCTCCGCGCACCAGTACGATCGAGTGCTCCTGCAGGTTGTGGCCCTCTCCGGGAATGTAGGAGTTGACCTCCTTGCCGTTGGTGAGGCGCACGCGCGCCACCTTACGCATTGCCGAGTTAGGCTTCTTCGGGGTCGTGGTGTACACACGCACACACACGCCGCGACGCTGCGGGCACGAATCCAGGGCGGGCGATTTGCTCTTGTCCTTGAGCACCGTGCGCCCCTTTCTTACTAATTGCTGAATAGTAGGCATTCTTTTGTTGTGTTATTTGATTGTTAGTTGTCTGGGTTATCAATCTTTTTTTGCCGTCCGGAAGCCTTCGCCCCTACACACTTTAAGGTCTCCCAACCGGCTGATGATCAGCCGGTTGACAAACCGTGCGGGGCGAAATCTCCCTTTCAGTGCCGCAAAATTACAAAAAATCAGCGGATTAGACAAATATTTTTTGTGAAAATTTACAAAAATCTGCGTCGGGGGTCCGGAGCCTCATTTGTAGGCCGAGGCAATCTCGTGGACCATGTCGAATATGCGACGGTCCTCTTCGGTGACGCTCTTGCCCCGGCGCGCCATGACGCGCTCGGCTATCTCGAGGAATTTCTTCATCGGCACATGGGTAAATCCGCCCGCCGGGCTCCCCTCAAGGAAGCTGGGTATGAAGACACGCGGGAAGCCGGCGCCGTGGACGTTGACACCCACGCCGACAACGGTGGCGGTGTTGAACATGCAGTTGACCCCGGCCTTGGAGTGATCGCCCATTATGAGGCCGCAAAACTGCAGGTCGGTGCGCATGAAGGTGTGGCGGGCATAGTTCCAGATGCGTATCTTCGAGTAGTCGTTCTTGAGGTTGGAGCAGTTGACCCCGGCTCCGAGGTTGCACCACTCCCCCACTACTGCCGATCCGAGATAGCCGTCATGGGCCTTGTTGCTGTATCCGAAGATGACGGCGTTGTCCACCTCCCCTCCCACCTTGCAGAAGGGCCCGATGGTGGTCGAGCCGTAGACCTTGGCCCCCATCTTGACCTTGGCTCTCTCGCAGAGCCCCAGGGGGCCGCGCAGGCAGGCTCCCTCCATCACCTGGACATCGCGGCCTATGTAGACGGGGCCCTCCTTGGTGTTTATGGTCGCCCCCTCCACTACGGCCCCCTCCTCGATGAAGACCTGAGGGAGGCCATCGGCATCCGTGCGGGGGCCGATCCACATGTTTGACTCATCGAGCGGACGCGAGACGCGCCCTGCGATGAGAAACCTGTAGTCGAGCGCTATCATCTCGCCGTTGCGCAGGAAGACATCATAGACAAATCGCACGCGCGACCCCGGATGGTCGAGGGGGAGGATGCTCCGGAAATTGCGGGCCTCGAAATCGGCGCGCGAGCCCCGGTAGGCCATTGGCTCATCGCCGTCCATTATAGCCTCGCCCGGGCGGAGCATATCGAGGCGAGCCGGAAGGTCGCCCACCGGAAGCAGTGCCCCGGCCACGAAGAGCGCATCGTCGAGTTCGGCCTCGCAGTCGCCGAACTTTGTGCGGAGGTATTCCACCGGCAGCGCGCGGTATGACCCGGGGAGCAGCCGCTCCCATTTATAGCGCACTGTGGTGATGCCGACGCGGAAGTCGCACACGGGCCGCGTGTAGGAGAGCGGCAGAAGGTTCATGTGTGAGGCCTCGGTGTCAAAGAGCACGATTATTCTTTCGTTTTTCATGTGTCGGGATGTCTATGGGCCGCAAAAATAATGATTTTCGTTTAAACTCACAAACAAATTTGGCAACTTGCTCAAAAAACATTACCTTTACGCCGCAAAAACGCACCACCCTTGAATCGAACCTGAAAAAAAACATATTCCGCTATGGAAAAGAAAAACCTTCAGTATCTCGCCGCCCTGCGCGAGGCAATGCGCAAGAACGGCATCGACACGGTCATCATCTCGGGCACTGACCCGCACCAGAGCGAGCTCCCCCCGCGCCACTGGCGCGGCCGCGAATGGCTCACGGGCTTCTGGAGCGAGAACGGCACCAACGGCACGGCTGTCATCACCGCCGACCAGGCCCTCTGCTGGACCGACTCGCGCTATTTCATCCAGGCTGCCGACCAGCTCCAGGGCACCGGCTTCACCATGATGAAGGAGGATGGCCCCGACGCCACAGACCTCATCGACTGGGTCACCGAGCACACCGCCGCCGGACAGACCGTCGGAATCGACGGCATGACCTTCTCCGTCTCCGAGGCCCAGAGGATGCAGCAGGAGTTTGGCGACAACGGCATAAAGTTCAACGACAGTTTCGCNGTCTTCGACTATATCTGGCCCGACCGCCCCGAGCGCCCCAAGAACAAGCTNTTCATCCATGACGAGGGCATCGTCGGCGAGACCGTCGACTCCAAGACAGCCCGCATCATGACCGAAGTGAAGGCCGAGCTGGCCAACGCAGTGATGCTCTCCGCCCTCGATGACATCGCCTGGGCCACCAACCTGCGCACGGCCGGCGACATCGCCTTCTCCCCCATCTTCGTGGCCTATCTCTATCTTGACGACTCGCGCCGCGTGCTCTTCATCGANGCCGNCAAACTCACCGCCGAGGTGGAGGCTCATCTGAAGAAATACAATTTCGAGGTGCAGCCCTACGAGAAGGTGCTCGACTTCGTGGCCTCGCTGCCCAAGGAGACGCGCCTGCTCATCGACCCGGCCAAGACCTCGCGCGGCCTTTACGACCACATCGGGTGCACGCCCGTCTTCGGAGGGGCAGGCGTAGCGCGCCTCAAGAGCGTCAAGAACGACTCCATGCTCTCCTCCCTGCGCAAGGCCATGGAAAAGGATGGCGTGGCCCTGACGCGCTTCTTCATGATGGTAGAGAAAGAGTATCCCACGGGCAAGCTCACCGAGGTCGAGCTCGGCAAGCGCCTGCGCGCGCTGCGCCTGGCCGATGAGGCTTGCGTCGATGAGAGCTTCTCCCCCATCCTGGGATGGAACGCTCACGGCGCCATCGTGCATTACGAGGCCAACGAGGAGACCGACGTGGCCATCGAGGGAGACGGCCTTCTGCTTGTCGACTCGGGGGGCCAGTATGTCTACGGCACTACCGACATCACACGCACCGTGGCCCTGGGCACGCCTACAGATGAGCAGCGCCACGACTTCACTCTCGTCATGAAGGGCCATATCGCCCTGGCGCGCGCCATCTTCCCCGAGGGGACGCGCGGCTCCCAGCTCGACGTGCTCGCCCGCCAGTATCTCTGGAACGAAGGGAAGGCCTACTATCACGGCACGGGACACGGCGTGGGCTTCTTCATCAACTGCCACGAAGGGCCCCAGAACATCCGCCTCAACGAGAACCCCGCCACCCTCGAGCCGGGCATGATCACCAGCAACGAGCCCGGCCTCTACCTCGAAGGGCGCTACGGCATACGCTGCGAGAACCTCATCGTCACCGAGGAGTGGAAGACCACCGAGTTCGGACGCTTCTACCACTTCAAGACCATGACCCTCTTCCCCTTCGACCTGCGCCTGTTCGAGACAGCCATCATGACCGACGAGGAAATAAAGTGGCTCAACGACTATCACGCCGAGGTGCGCAGCCGCCTCACCCCGCTCCTCACGCCCGAAGAGGCCGCATGGCTGGAGGCCAAGACAGCCCCCCTGGCAAGATAAGCTGACGCAAAAAAAAGGACTAAGACCCCATTTCATAAAACAATGGCAATAATACAGGAAGTCAGAGGCTTCACCCCCAAGATAGGCGAGGGATGCTTCCTCGCCGCCAACGCCGTCATCGTGGGCGACGTCACCATCGGCAATGAATGCAGCGTGTGGTTCAGCACAGTGCTGCGCGGAGATGTCAACACCATCACCATCGGCGACCGCGTCAACATCCAGGACGGCAGCGTGCTCCACACGCTCTATCAGAAATCCACCATCGAGATCGGCAACGATGTCTCCATCGGCCATAACGTGGTCATACACGGAGCCAAAATCCGCGACTACGCCCTCATCGGCATGGGGGCCATAGTCATGGATGACGTCGAGGTCGGCGAGGGGGCCTTGGTGGCCGCCGGGTCGGTCGTGCTCAGCCGCACCAAGATCGGGGCCCACGAGCTGTGGGCCGGATGCCCGGCCAAGTTTGTCAAGATGGTCGAGCCCGAGAAAGCCAAGGAGATGAACATCAAGATAGCCCGCAACTATCTGATGTACTCCAAATGGTATGGCCCGCAGGAGTGAAAAAACCGAAAAAATCGCATGAATCTGCATTTTTTTAGTGAAAAATTTTGTCAGTCAAGCGATAATATATAATTTTGCACCGCAAAAACCGCGCCCGGCGTCCCGCCGGGGGCGATTTGCGCGATATAAGCACTCAAAAACAAATTAACATAAAAACCAGCAAATGATAATCGTACAAGTAAAAGAGGGCGAGAACATCGAGAAAGCTCTGAAGAAATTCAAACGTAAATTCGAACGCACAGGCATCATCAAGGAGCTTCGCGGCCGCCAGGCCTTCGAAAAGCCCTCTGTGGCTAACCGCAAGAAGATGATGAAGGCTGTCTACGTGCAGCAGCTTCGCCAGGCCGAGCAGTAATCAGGGCCCCGTCGTCTTTTACACAAGACGCCAACCTTCATATCCCATCATCCGCCGCACAGCGCTCCTACGGGACGTCTGCGCGGCGGAAATTTTTTCTTGGCATATCAGACCACAAAAGGCGGCATATCCTGACACAACTCATCACATCTTGACACAACTCATCACATCTTGATACAACTCATCACATCCTGACACAAATCATCATATCATGACACCCAAGGGCATGACAGACGAGGCCCTCGCCGAAGAATTCCTCCGCTATCTCAGTCTCGAGCGCAACCGCAGCCCCCTGACCATCGAGGCATACCGCCGCGACCTGGACCAGTGCGCCGAGTTCCTGCGCGAGACCTTCGGGCCGGAGGCCCGGCTGGGCGGAGCCTCGCTCCGGGAGCTGCGCGCCTGGATAGCGGCCCTCGGGCGGCTGGGCGACTCGCCGCGCACGCTGCGGCGCAAGACGCAGGCCCTGCGCAGCTTCTTCCGCTGGATGCAGAAGCGCGCCCTGCGCGCTGACAATCCTGCGGCCGACATCGCCCTGGCCAAGACCGACAAGCCGCTGCCCGCCATAGCCCGCCCCGACCAGCTCGAGACCCTCATAGAGGATGGGGTGCCGGGTCGTGACCCCGCGCGCAGCATCCGCGACACGCTCATCATCGAGCTCCTCTACAGCTGCGGCCTGCGCCAGGCCGAGCTGCTGAGCCTCACCGATGCAGATGTCGACACGCGCGCCGGACGCATGCGCGTCACCGGCAAGGGGAGCAAGACCCGCATCCTCCCCCTGCCCCCGGAGCTGTGCGCCGCCATAGACCGCTGGCGCACGGTGCGCGATGACGCGCCCGGCGCCCCGCGCTCCCCGGGGAATTTCCCCCTCATACCAGGGCGCGCAGGGGCCCCGATGTCCAAATCGCGGCTATACGCCATCGTGCGCGCAGCCTTGGCCTTCACCTCGGCATCGCGCCGCAGCCCCCACACGCTGCGCCACTCCTTCGCCACAGCGATGGTCAGCGGAGGCGCCGACATCAACAGCGTAAAACACCTCCTGGGACACGCCTCCCTTGCCACCACACAGATCTATACCCATCTCGACCTCTCAACCCTGCGCCGCGACTACGCCCGCGCCCATCCCCGCGGAGGGACTCGCATCGCAGCGGAGGAGCATGAAAAGGAGCATGAGGGGGACCACGACAAGCACGAACGATAAAGGGGGCCAAGTCTAAACTTAACATTTTTGCAACATCATGGATGCGGAGATTTGCAAAAATTTATATAATTTTGCCATTGTCCCCGGGCCTCTCCGGGCTGAGGGGGACAAACCTTCACCGGGCCGCGCCCCCGATTCAAGGGACAAGGGCGGCCATAATACCCGTAACACTATGGAAATCAAGATTAAAGCCATCCATTTCGACATCGCCGACAAGCTCGTAGCGTTCACCAATAAGAAAATCGACAAGCTCACGCGCCGTTTCGAGTTCATCACCGATGTAGAGGTGGCCTATACTCTCGAGAAGCCCGAGGCCGCCCTCAACAAGACTGCCGGAGTCACTCTCACCGCACCCGGCGTGAACCTCTTCGCCTCCAAGACGGCTGACACNTTCNAGNAGNCCCTCGACANCGCNCTCNANNGACTNGAGAAGCAGCTCGAGAAGCACAAGGAACGTAAATAATCCCTCTCCCTTGGTCCTTCTCCCGATGAGCAGCCCCCTTGACAGAGTGAGGGAATATGAAATTCCCAAGGTCAGCGACCCGCGCGGCAGCCTCTCCTTTATCGAGGAGGGGCGCCATGTGCCCTTCCCCGTGCGCCGCGTCTTCTACATCTACGACATCCCCTCCGGCTCCACGCGCGGCGGCCACGCCCACCGCGAGCAGCAGCAGCTCGTGCTCTGCGTCAGCGGAGCCTTCGAGCTGCGCCTCACCGATGGAGACCGCGAGATCTCCATACCCATGAACCGCCCATGGAAGGGTGTCTACGTTCCCCCCGGCGTATGGCTGACCATGCACGACTTCACCACGNCCAGCCTCTGCCTGNTNCTCTGCTCGGGAGANTATGAGGNGTCCGACTATATCCGCGACCTTGACGAGTATCTCCGCCATGTGGCCATGCTCCGACACGGCTGAGCCGCCTGAAACACCGCTTCAATCCCCGGCATGAAATATCCCTTTCTGTCCCTCAATGACATCACCGCCCCGATAGCCGATGAGCTCGTCGGGGCGGCCGCTGAAACTATACGCAGCGGCCGATACCTGCACGGGCCCAAGACTGCGGAGTTCGAGTCGGCTATGGCCCGGACATGCGGCACGCGCCACTGCGTGGCCGTCAGCAACGGACTGGATGCCATACGCCTCTCCCTGCGAGCCCTGATGGAGACCGGGCGACTCGCCCCGGGCGATGAGGTCATAGCCCCTGCCAACACCTACATAGCCTCCATCCTCCCCCTGACCGAACTGGGCCTGCGCCCCGTGCTCGCCGAGCCTTCGGAAGCAGACTTCAACCTCGACCCCGCTGAGGTGCGCCGCCTGCTCACGGCACGCACCCGCGCCGTGCTGGCAGTCCACTTATATGGCAATCCCTGCTGGGACGCCCCCCTTATGAAGGAGCTCGCCGACCGGGACATCTGGATTGTGGAAGACAATGCCCAGGCTATCGGAGCCCTCGCGGCAGATGAAGGCCTTGCAGGCACCCGCGCCACCGGAGGCCTCGGCCATATCGCAGCCACCAGCTTCTATCCCACCAAGAACATCGGCGCCTTGGGCGACGCCGGAGCCGTCACCACTTCCGACGAGGAGCTTGCAGCAGCCGTGCGCGCCCTGGCCAACTACGGCTCCGACCGCAGATACCACAACATCATGACGGGCTACAACAACCGCATGGATGAGATCCAGGCAGCGATGCTCTGCGTCAAGATGCGCCACCTTGATGAGGTCTCCGAGGCCCGCGCCCGGGCGGCACGCGCATACTCCGAGACTTTGGACAACCCCTTGGTGACCCCGCCCCAAGCGCTGCCGGGCATGCGCCAGGTGTGGCATCAGTATGTTGTGCGCGTCCCTGCCGAAGTCCGCGACCGCTTCCGCGAGCAGCTCGCCGCCGAAGGGGTAGGCACGGATATCCATTACGCCGTTCCCCCTCATCTGCAGCCCTGCTACTATCCCTCGCTCGGCACCTCCTACCCCATCACCGAGCGTCTGGCCTCCGAAGTGGTCAGCCTCCCCATCGCCGCCGTCACCCCGGCCCAGGCCCGCGAGATTGCCGGCATCATCAACAGGCTCAACCTCTGAGATCCCCTCCCCGCACATTCGGTTCTCCCGCCACCATCCTCCCCGCTCCTCCCCAAAGAAAAAGAAATGAACGATAAGACCAACCAGCCCGATTCAGCCTCCGGACCCCGCCCCAAGCGCAGGGCCGGCGAGCACATGAACCTCGCCCGCATAGCCCTGTGGGCGACCGCGGGATTCGTGGTGTGCACATTCTTCCTCGTCGCCCCCATCTTTATTGTCGGCACCGACAATGATGCCATAATNNGCATCCCCGACGNAGCCTCCCGCGAGNCTGTGCGCGNCAGCCTGGCTAAANNTTTCGGCGAAAGCTACGCCACTCGAGTGGACCGGCTCATCGAGGCCCGAAACACCGACATGAGCCGCCGCAACGGGGCCTACCGCATCCGCAAGGGCGACACTCCCTTCAACGCCATGCGCCGCCTCACAGGAGGCTCGCAGGAGCCCGTGAGGGTCACCATCAACGGCTTCCGGTCCCTCACCGACCTCACCGACCGCATAGGGCGCAAGATGGAGTTCCCCGCAGACTCCCTCCGCATGGTCCTCAAGGACTCCGCGCTGCTGAGCCGCTACAGCCTCACGCCCGAGCAGGCCCTCTCGCTCTTTGTCGAGGACTCCTACGATGTCTATTGGAGCGTGGACGCGGTGGCATTTACCGAAAAGATCGGCCATCATTACCTCAACGTCTGGAACGGACGCCGCCGCGCCGAGGCCGCGGCCCTCGGGCTGACTCCCTCGGAGGTGATGATAGTGGCCTCAATCGTCGATGAGGAGACCAACAAGGCCGACGAGAAAGGGCGCATCGGGCGTCTATACATCAACCGCCTCAATGCCGGGATGCCCCTCCAGGCCGACCCCACGGTGCGCTTCGCCCTGGGCGACTTCTCAATACGCCGCGTCAACTCGGGCCATCTGAAGACTGACAGCCCATATAACACATACCTCCACAAAGGGCTTCCCCCGGGCCCGATCCGCACCACCTCCACCGCCACCATCGACGCCATTCTCGGCAGCCTGCCGAGCGAGGACCTCTACATGTGCGCCCGCGAGGACTTCTCGGGCTATCATAATTTCGCCTCCGACTACAACGAGCATCTCGCCAACGCGCGCCGCTATCAGGAGGAGCTGGACCGCAGAAACATACATTGACATTGACTTAAACTATCGCAAGCGCCAACATCTCCCCTTGACACGCCTCCGCCACATCATACCCATGCTGCTCCTCCTGCCGGCCCTGCTCCCCGGCGGGATGGCCGCGCTGCACGCCTGCGAAGAGGCGGACACGCTGAGGAAAGTGGCCGGATACGGAGGCGCCCCCGACGTGCTGCTGCGCCACCACGTGGCCCATCCCTCCCGGGCCGGAGTGTATTACCCCGAAGAGTCGCGACGGGCCGACTCCATTGCGGCCTCTGACCCCGACCGCAACTGGTGGCACCTGCTCAAGCAGGGACGCCTCTCAATGCAGGACACCACCGTGCAGTGGCCACGCTTCCTGAAATTCTGCGTTGGCGTCTACAACTGGGGCGACCAGTTCTTCAACGGCACCGACCATGAGTATGTGGTCGGCACCGGCCGCCGCTGGAAGGTGCGCCTGGTCAACGACAACTGGACCGATGCCTACTCCATGAACCTGGGCCATGACATGAAGATGAACATGCTCTCCGAGCCATACAGCAACGCCGGAATCTTCCTACAGTACATGGCCGTCAGCTACGGCTACTCGCTCGACCTCACCAACGTCATCGGCAACAAGCCCATCAACCATAAGAAGATGAATTTCGGCTTCAGCTGCGCCCGGTTCAATGTCGAGCTCAACTACTCTGAAAATACCGGGGGCACCTATCTGCGCACATTCGGCGACTATGACAAGGGGCGCATTTTCAAAGAATATTTCAAGGGCCTCGAGATGCACAATCTCACCGTAGACGCATACTACTTCTTCAACCATCGCCGCTATTCCTACGGCGCGGCCTACGGATTCGCCAAAATACAGAAGAAAAGCGCCGGATCCATCATCGCAGGATTCGCCTACACCTACCAGGATGTCCTGCTCGACTTCAATGAGCTCCCCCCCAACCTTATGCCCTACCTGAAGATTCCCGCAGCCGACTACCGGTTCCGCTACAACGACTACTCCCTGCTCATAGGCTACGGCTATAACTTCGCCGTATCGCCCCACGTGCTTTTCAACGCCACGGCCATGCCCACCATCGGCATCAACAACTCCTACGAAGACTCAGTCGAAGGCTCGCAAAAACTCTTCTCCTTGGGAGTGCGCGCCCGGGGATCGGTTACCTATAATTACAAGGACTTCTTCATCGGCGCCTCCATAAAGTTTGACGGCCACTGGTACAACTCCTCAGACTACTCCTTCTTCTCCTCCCTCATCCCCTTCTCAGTCACAGCAGGCGTCCGCTTCTGACCCTGCTTTATCCCGGAATTGGCCATCAATGTCCCTTACAATATTCCTCTGATAACATGTGGAACTGACTCGTGCTATCGCCCGCGACCCCATAGACAGTGGATTCATGCAATTTTTTTGCGATTTTTATAACTGACTGATTCCTAATACCCCTTCCCGCACTTTTTTTTATAAGTTACTGATTGTCATATACCCCACCCGCACTTTTTCCGCACTTTCCTCACTCTTACCCGCACAATTTTCGCACATTTTTCTTGCAATCATTCCATTTTTATCCCTTATATTTGCACCCGGATTGCCACCCCGGACCCACCATCTCCTGATGAGATGACTACTATAATCTCTAACCCTTTTAAAACTTCACACCATGACAAGAAGACTATTTCTTGCAGTATGGCTGATTACAGCCATGCTGGTGTCGGGAGCGGCGCAGGCTGCCACCCGGACACGCGCCCAGGCCCTGAGCCTGGTCAAGGAGAAG